>ERZ1026792.4-NODE-4-length-363650-cov-8.969311_pt1 | contig 363650 bp, 324 predicted proteins | sample MGYA00520884_ERZ1026792 | MGnify/ENA primary metagenome ERZ1026792 (study PRJEB33270, sample SAMEA104284473) | anaerobic digester metagenome | biome: Anaerobic digester microbiome; feature: mesophilic sludge digester; material: Anaerobic digester biomass | place...
GTGGGAACGGGTCTATAACCAGATCCGACCTCATCAGGCACTGGACTATCTCACCCCAGCCGAGTATATTAATAAATATCACCCAGAGGTAACCTCGGAAAAATCTCATATGTATTGAACGAGTACATTTTCTTGACATACGCCAGTGGCTGTGTCAAAATAGGAACCAGCGGGAAATATCAGCAACGAAAAAGAGGGACGCTTTTGGAGTTAATTGACCGGCAAGCCCTGATCGATCGTATACGCGTTCTGCAGCACAGTTTGCCAGAAGTGCAGGCCGCGGCTGTGATCAGCCTGGATGGCTTGATCATGGCATCCGCTCTGCCAGAAGGAATGAGCGAAGACCGCATCTCTGCCATGTCTGCTGCCATGCTTTCTCTCGGAGAGCAAATCAATAAAGAGACGGGGCTGGGCACGCTTGAGCAGCTTTACACCAGGGGAAGCAACGGTTACGTGGTTTTACTAGCAGTGGGGAAAGAAGCCGTTTTTACCACGCTGGTGCAGCCGGAAGCCAAGCTGGGCATCCTTTTTTTGGAGCTGCGCAAAACCGCCGAAGACCTGGCGCGCCTGCTTAATGGAAACGGCCTAAACACGTAAGCCCGGTAAAAGAAGCATTCACGCCTGATTTTCCCTGCCCCAATCTTCCCTTCAACTGGTAGAATTACGCTGTTTGCCCACCTTGGCGTTAATTCAGGAGAATCCTTGAGCATCTGCGTCATCATCCCAACTTATAATGAGGTTGAAAATTTACCGCTCATCGTCGCACGCCTGCGCGCCCTGCCGCTGGAGGAGCTTTCCATCCTGGTGATCGATGACAACAGCCCTGATGGTACCGGCGCGCTGGCAGATGAACTGGCAGAGAGATACAAAGGGCAAATCTCAGTGATGCACCGCAAAGGCAAACTTGGCCTGGGCACCGCTTATATCTCCGGGTTCAAGCAGGTTTTGCAAACAAACACCGCGTACATCGCCCACTTGGACGCTGATTTTTCTCACCAGCCAGAAAAACTGCTGGAGTTTATGAAATCCATCGAGGGTAGCGATGTGGTTTTCGGCTCAAGGTACACCCCGGGCGGCAGCCTGGACCGCCACTGGCCGGCCTGGCGAAAATGGCTCTCCAACTTCGGTAATACTTACGCGCGCACCATTCTGCGTATACCCACCAAAGACCTCACCGGAGGGTTCAGGTTGTGGCGGCGAGAGACACTGGCGGCGATGCCATGGGATAGGGTGCGGTCCAATGGTTACGTTTTCATGGTCGAAACCGCCTACCTGGCGCACAGACTTGGGTTTAAAATCAAAGAAGTGCCTATTTATTTCGCTGAACGTACTCGCGGAAAATCCAAGATGAATTTTTCAATTCAGGTGGAAGCCGCCTTGCGGGTGTGGAGCTTGATCTCTCGTTACCGTGATATCCAGCCCCTGCCGCGGGGTTAAGCAGGCGGGGTTTCCTGCTCTCTTTTCGCTCCCAGCAGGTCTTTCAACTCGTTCACCAGCGTCTTCCATTCCACCAGGCTGAGCGTTTGCGCGCGCCGCTGCGGGTCAATATCCGCGTCTACCAGGTATCGCGCGGCTTCTTCGCCGCTAAGATGTAAGCCAGCCGCCAGGTTATTCCGCAGCGTTTTGCGCTTTTGAGCAAACCCCATGTGGATAAGAGAGAAAAACATCTCCCGCTGTTCATCTGTAAAGTATGGCTGCGGGTGCAGGTCCACCCGCAGCGTGGCAGAGTCAACCCCGGGAACCGGGTAGAAAGCCCCCGCCGGGATGACAGCGCTGATGCTTGGTTGACCAAAAACCTGCACGCTTAACGCCAGCAGCGAGAGGTCTCCGGGTTCTGCGCAAATGCGCTCAGCCACCTCTTTTTGCATGGTGAGCACCAGCCGCGCCGGGCGCTTTGGGCATTCCAGCAAGTGGCGCACAATGGCGGAAGTGATGTAATAGGGGATGTTCGCGACGGCGATATACCCGGGTTCATTCATCAGCCTGGCGGGGTCGAGCGCCAGAATATCCCCCTGCACCAGCTCGACATTTGCGTAACTGGAAAGGACCTCGCGTAAAACAGGCATCAACCGGTGGTCGATTTCTACCGCCCGCACCACCCCGGCCGCGGCGGCCAGCAGGCGGGTGAGGCTGCCCAACCCAGCACCGATTTCCAGCACTTCTTCTCCACCAGTCAGTTCAGCGCTTTTTATTATCCTGCGCAGCGCGTGATAGTCGACCAGAAAATTCTGGCCCAAACCTTTACGCGGGTCAAGATGATGGCGTTTCAGCAGTGAGTGAATATCCAGCGGCGCGGGTTCTATGGCAGCACCCCGGTGAACCCTGACGGGGGTGGAGAGAGAAAGTAGATTTTAACCTTCACCGCTCCCCAGGGAACATAATCCGCGTCACTGTAACCCAGGTCGATCCAGCTATCGCTGTACGGGTAAGACCCCGTGTCTCCCACAACCCCAATGCCATAACCAGGCACGTAGACCCTGGTATCGCGAAACAGGTTAAACCAGTTGCGTTTGAACGCCACAACGCCTTTTTGAATGGTGCGCCCCGAAGCGGTGCCGTTTGAGCAATATCCTTCAATGCCTTGCCGGCACGGAGAAAAAGAAGTGGCAACAGCATCAATGACCAAATAATACTGAAGCGCTCCTTCTGGTGTGTCGATGTAATTTTCAAGCATCTTCGTTCCACGGTACTCCACCTGGGCTACCGGTGGGATAAGAATCACCTCGTTTTGGGTCTGCCGCGAAACCTCCAGACCGTCTTCATAGCGCACTTTCACAAGCGTAGCCGCCAACCCGTTCTGCCCGGCCTGTGTGATGTTGGTTTCATTAATGAACATTGTGTCATCAGCCAACGACTCAATTTCAAAGGGGATCACGCGCTGTTCGGCGTGAATTTCTTCTGTCACCCGGGTGACATTGATGACGCCATCCTCTGGGAGCGGATCACCAGCGCCTGGCTGGCTGGTATCGATATCCTGCAGGGTCACCCCGTTTTCTGCCAGGGCTGCGGCAACCGTGGGCGCGGCGCTGTATCCTTCCAGTATCGTCCCATCCACAGAAATGGAAAGCGGGCGGGCGGTGTGAATTTCAACTGCGAGGTTCTCGGTAAGCGCCGTATCCATCCCTGGAGTGACCCGGTCTCCTTCACGCAGTCTGAATCCCGCCTGCCACAGCGCTTCTCCGAGAGTGCCCGCGCTGGAAGTGATGGTCGTGTCTCTGCCATCCACATTCAACCTGACCTGTACCGCCGGGCGATAGTTCAGTGTCATTTCGCGCCCGAAGGGGAGTTTTTCGTTTGGCCCAACCGGCAACCCATTGAGCGTGAGGCTATCCAGGCTGCCGAGCATGAGCCCGGCCTGTTTGAAGACCTCAGCGGCAGTCAGCGCGGAAGTAGACAGCTCAATGGGTTGTTTTTGGGTTGTGTCATAAACCCGCACCAACCTGGCGCGGTCAAGGCGGATCTCATCCGCCTTTGAAAGCCAGGTGCCAGCAGCAGGGAACACCGCATCCCCCTCATCCACGGCGAAACCCGCTGAGCGCAGCGCGCCGCCAACTGTGAGCGCGTGTGTGCGGATGGTCAGCGGCGTGCCATCAATGGTCGCCGGCACATTGCGCGTCATCAACAGGTAACCGACCACAAGGCCAATAATCGGAACAGCGATCATCAGCATGGGCCAGTGTTTGCGTTTCATGCCAAGAATTCTATCAGATTAAACCGGCTACCTCACATCAGGTGATTTCCTAAAAACCTCCCGGTTTTCCGGTTACTTGGCGATCCTTGGGAACACCCAATGTGCCCAATCCTGTGAGGAAGACCCATTAGCAAACACAATAAACTGGAATTTCACATCGCTGCCCGCGAGAGAGGATAGATCAATATCAATGTCCAAGGGTGCGTTGGAATACTTCATGCTCCAGGTTCCCAATTCAACAAACGGATCAGAACCCTTTTTATAATTCACCCTGAAAAGAACATCACAACTTGTACCGCTGTAACCGCAACCTATAGTGGTTTTAAACCGATTCCCACTTTCGATCGACACAGCCGGGAAAATCCCAACAATCGCCCCACCATCCACCCACTCTGGGTGAGTGAGAAGTGACTTTGTATCACGCGTATTGCCATCCTGTAATCTTGGTTTATCCTGTTGGACAACGAATCCCGTTGAGTCGTTCTTAGTGCCCGGGCAAGGAAGATCCTGATGTCCATTACTCCAGGTTGCGCTGCAGTAATTCGCCGTGAAATCATACTTCGGAAAAACAATAGGTATCAATGTAAAATGCGGTAAAGCCGTCAGCAGGATTAGCGGTTCAACCTTGATTACCGCGGTCATCGGGTAGGCGTAACCAGCGCCAAAACCGAAGATGCGGCCGGTGTCACTGCGCAGCATGAACTTCCAGGTGTAATCCCCGTTCGTCGTGGGCGCGGTGATGACCACCGAAACATCGATCGTCCCACCAGGCGGCACATTGGCTGGGAGAGGCGTGACGGTTGGCGCGCCGCTACTGTGCCCGCTATCGAACACCACGGCGTAGGCTGTGTTCCAGGAGCAGGTGCCGGTGTTCTGAATACGCCAGGTCTTGGTAAAGGCCAAACCTGGAGTAATCTTGGTGCCATCGGGGATCGTCACATCCTGTACGAACTTGGCCTGGTTACAGGTATCAGTAGTGGGACTGGGGGGCAGTGTAGGGATTGATGGCGCCAGCGTGGGTAACGGCGGCGGTGTTGTTGTGGGCTGCTCGACCGGGGGAGGGGCGGGATTGGTTGGTTGTACCGCTCCGTCAGGCAAGGGCAGTCCACCTGTGGGCTGCGCGGCAGCCACTGTTTGCGCCACGGAGGTGTTGACCTTGTCACTCGCGCTGATTTTGGCAGTGTTGGTGCAAGAAATCAGCAAACAGGCGACCAGAAAAATGAGCATTCCTTGTTTAATCCGGGTGATCATTTCAAGCTCCTTTTGAATCAGATTTCTCTGTTTTGATTATACGGGATTATCCCCTATATTCATCACTGCAATTTACTCATCCAGAAAACCCGTTTTCAGGTTTTCAGGGTGTGGTCATTGACAAGTCATTCAAGGATAGGCTATTATTAACGCACTGCTCAACAAGACAACACGTTACGGAGGTGATTATGGCTACAGTTGCATCCATTCTCAAAAAGAAAGGCTCCCAGGTTTACTCTGTCTCACCCGAGACTTCCATCATTGATTGTTTGAAACTGATGAGCGAGAAGAAAATCGGATCCGTGCTGGTAATGCAGGATGAAAAAGTGGTGGGCATTTTCTCAGAGCGGGATTACGCCTGGCGGGGAATTCTGAAAGGGAATCATGAACACACACCGGTTCAACGGGTGATGACCGAAAAAGTTTATTACGTAAGCCCCGAGCAATCGACCGATACTTGCATGGCGCAAATGTCTGATAAGCACATCCGCCACCTGCCGGTGTTAGACAAAGGGAAAGTCGTTGGCGTTATCTCGATAGGGGATGTGGTCACCTCGATGCTGCAGGACAAAGAAACGCTTATCAAAGGTCTGGAAAACTTCATCCTGAGCAACGAGATTAAACTATAAAAAATTGGATGGAACACGCGTAGCACCCGGCGGTTCAGATTGCCGGGGTTCTGGGCGCCAAAGCCATCTTCAACCCCCTGATAACTGCTCTGGTCATCACTGCCGACCCGTGCAGGAATAACCTTTGCCGCTGGACATGAGGTGCGTATGCAATTCTTCCTTCCACTGGTCTTTTTGATTCTCGTCCTCGCGGCTGTCATCGCCGCCCGTACGTTCCTGCTGATTCGCTCCGCGGGTCACAAGCCATTACCATTTCAATCCAAACTGCCCGACCCACCACTGGACAGGCAAAAAATTGCGGAGCATCTCTCTGCTGCGATACAGATAGAAACCGTATCGCATGAAGACCCGGCGAAAAACCGCACCGAAAACTTTGAACGGCTGCATGATCTGCTGCAACGCACCTACCCCCGCCTTCACGGGTCTCTCAGCCGCGAAATCGTGCAGGGCTTCAGCTTGCTGTACACCTGGCAGGGCAGCGACCCCGCTCTTGAACCCGTGGTCTTTATGGCCCACCAGGACGTGGTGCCTATCGATGAACATACGCTGGAGCAATGGACTCATCCGCCTTTCTCCGGGCGAATTGAGGACGGTTTCATTTGGGGCAGGGGAAGTTTGGATATTAAGAACCAGTTGATCGCTGTTATGGAAGCGGTCGAACTCCTGCTGGAGCAAGGCTATCAACCCGTAAGGACGGTCTTGCTTTCTTTTTCACACGATGAAGAGGTGTTGGGGCACGGCGCGCCAGCAATCGTCAGGCATCTCAAAGAAAAGGGGATAAGCGTGCACGCTGTTCTTGATGAAGGCAATGCGGTGCTGGATGGTGTACTGCCTGGCTTTAAGGGTCATACCGCGCCAATCGGCGTGGCTGAAAAAGGCTACCTCTCACTTAAACTGACCGTAGAAGCCAGCGGCGGTCATTCTTCTACCCCTGCGGCCGAAACTGCGATCGGTATTCTGGCGCGCGCCATTGACCGCCTGCAATCTCACCCCTTTCCTTACCGGTTGAATACCGTATACCCAATGTTCAAGGGTCTCAGCCCGGCCGCCCCCAGGTTGCTGCAGGTGGCTTTTGCGAACCTGTGGTTATTTGGCGGTCTGGTGCGCCGTCAACTAGCAGCGCAAGCCGAAACCGCCGCCGCCATCCATACCACCACCGCGCCCACGCTCTTTCACGGTGGCGTAAAAGATAACGTGCTGCCAACGCACGCCGAGGCAGTGGTGAACTTCAGGCTGCTGCCAGGTGATTCAGTCGCCGAGGTAACCGAGCAGGTTCAATCAGTGATCAACGACAGCCGCGTGCGCATCGAACCGCTCCCCGAATACGCCTGGGAGCCCTCTCCCGTTTCTCCTACCGATACCCCGGCGTACCAGCATATCGTCAGCGTGCTCAATGAACTCTTCACAGATATCGCCTGCGCGCCAAGCAACATGCTTGGCGCCACTGACGCGCGTAATTACCACGCCATTTCTTCCCGTGTGTATCGGTTTTCGCCCCTCTTGTTACACAAAAAAGACCTTGAACGTATTCACGGAATTAACGAACGCATCTCATTAGAAAACATGCACAAGATGGTGTCTTTCTTCCACCGCCTTATCCAGCGTTGGTCAAGCGGAGAAATGTGAGTAAAAACCAGGGGCATTAAAAGCGGGTGGCTGTCAAGCACCCGCTTTTTTTATACATCCTGCTTAGAATTCAAGGCTGGCGCGCATCACAAAACGGTCTAACGCGCCAAACTTGTATTTGTAATCTTCATTCCCGCGCATAAAATCAAAGGTTTCGCGCCCGTTTTCATTGGCCCATTTCAGCAAGTAACCCAACAGCACCCAGCCCGGTGAATATTCCATATAGCGCCGGTCAATTCCGGAGTTATACACCCAGATGCGGTTGAGAAAATCAAAGCTCAGGTAAGCTGCCGCTTTCTGTCCGCCGATTTCGAGAAAAGCCAGCTGCAGGCAGTCCTGGGCAAAGGCACAGCGCATGACGGATTTCATCTGCTCGCGCATCATCGGCGAAAGGAAATCTTCCTTGGCTTCGTCCTGCGCCATCAACTCCAGAAAGTCCTCCATATCATCTTCGAGGTTTCCTTCGTCTTGAGTAAAGTAAAGCTTTACTTGCGCATCTCCTTCGAGGGCGCGGCGCATTTTCCGGCGGATCTCATGCCTTTGCTTTTTTTCAAGCCTTTCCAGGTACGTTTCCCAGTTACCCGGCAGTGGGATGAACGGCGAGTGTTGAAGTTTGCGCACGCGCATCTCCAGGTCCAGGGTCTTCGCTGATTCCTCGAGCGCCTTAAGGGTTGGGGAGTCCTCGATGATGTTGTAGAGGTCCAGCCCGGTGATTTGCCCTGTGGCGACAAATTGCTCCTGAATAAAGCGCAAGAGCCCGTGCAAAAACCGGTTAATTTCCTCGGCGCGGCAAATGACATCGAGATAATCGCTGATTTCAATACTGCCCAACAGCAGCAGCTTTTTTTTATCCTCGTGCGAGGCGATGAATAACGGAGCGATACCTATCAGTCGGCCGTCTTCGCGGGCGGTGATGATTGCCAGCAGAGAATCATCCGGCCATTCACCTCCACCCCGTGTTGCCCACCAATCCGCCAGGTACTCGCAGCGTAAAAAAGGCACATGAGTCGCGCTTTCAGCCAGCAACGCGTTCCATTCGGTTGCCATTTCATAGGGAAACTCAGTGTGATGGGTGAACTCCATTGAACTTATTATACCTGTTTCAGGGTCTATATCGTGTCTTCGGGTCGCAGCAGGGTGGCATTCGCGCGCAGCCACGTCCGGGCTGCCTTGAAGTGCGGAAAGTAAAGCGCCACCACCTGCCAGAACGCCCGAGAATGATTCTGCTGTTTGCGGTGTGCGAGCTCGTGCGTTACCACGTATTCCAGCACCGCGGGAGGCGCCATCACCAATCGCCAATTAAATGAAAGCGCGCCCTGCCTCGAACAGCTGCCCCAACGAGTGCGTTGGTCGCGGATGGAAATGCTCTTATAAGTGACACCCATGCGCGCTGCCAGCTGCTTGACAGCCACCTCAATTGTGCCGCGCGCCTGCGCTTTGAGCCACGGCATCACCAGCCGCCGCGGCGACTCGCCCGTGCCAACCGGCACCCGCACTACCAGCCTGCCGTCTGCTTCATCCACCCGCATGCGCGTGGAGCGGGTGGGTTCTTCGATCACCTGGATATGGGTGGCTTCGCCGCGCAGCAGGATCACATCCTTCGGCAGCGCCGGTAAGGGTTTTTTGCGCGACGCTGGTTTATCCAGTTGTTTGAACAGCCAGGCGGCGTTCTGCTGTAAAAAGCGCTCCGCTTCACCCAGCGGAACCCCCCTGGGCAGCGTCACGGTCACCTGGCTTTCTTTAATGGTCATCCGCATCCGGCGGGCGCGCAGTGAGCGAACCAGGCGGTAGGGTATTCGGCGCCCCGCTATGGTGGTGACAGATTCTATGGGTTCGGTCATTTTCATACATAATCATACCAGCGCTTTTCCCCGGCATCCACTTTTTTAGCCGCCAATTTGACACAGGTCATCTCCAGGTCTACACTTATGAAAGACTTCACCTCATAAGGATGGTCACCTATGGAATCCAAAGCCGGAGCGCAGATCAGCCAAAAAGCCTTTATCCAATCCGCTGTGATTTTACTGGTATTGATGATTGCTGCGGGCATTCTCACCCGGGTGATCCCCGCCGGCAGTTACCAGCGTTACCAGGTGGAGGGACGCAGCCTGATCGATCCTGCATCTTACCAGGTCATCGAACGCCCGGATTATCCGATCTGGCGCTGGTTCAGCGCGCCCGTGGAAGTGCTATGGGGCGAAGACAGCCTGATCATCATCACCATCATTGTTTTCATTGTCCTGGTCAGCGGGGCATTCGCGGTGTTGGAAAAAAGCGGTATTCTCACCGCCTTGCTGGGGAAGATCGTTAAACGCTTCCGTTCGCGGCGCTACGTGCTGCTTTTAGTGATCGCCTTGTTTTTCATGCTGCTGGGCGGCTTTTTCGGCCTGCTGGAAGAGATCATTCCACTGGTGCCTTTATTGATCGCGCTTTCTTACTCATTAGGTTGGGACGCGCTGGTAGGTCTGGGCATGAGCATACTGGCCACCAATATCGGGTTTTCTGCCGCCATCACCAATCCCTTCACTATCGGCGTGGCGCAAAGGTTGGCGGGGCTGCCGCTCTTCTCAGGCGCGCTGCTGCGCCTTCCCGTATTCCTCGTTTTCTACGCCGCGCTGGCCTGGTTTTTGCTTTCATACGCGCGGCGTATTGACCGCGACCCGGCCTCTTCACTGCTCTATAAAGAAGACCAGGAGAAGGGCACGCGCAAGCCACTTTTTGACCTGGCAGATACGGATAGCCGATCTGGTATTGGCAAAGCGGCGCTGGTATTCGGATTTTTCGTATTGCTCATCCTGGCAGTGCTGCTGACAGGTCCGTTTGTCCCCACCATCGCTGATTACACCCTGCCGCTGGTGGGCGTGTTGTTCTTCGCCGGCGGGCTGGTGAGCGGATTTGTCTCCGGCTGCCCAGGCAGGCTCATCGGTCGCGCGCTTAAAGAAGGGATCCTGGGTCTGGCTCCCGGCATCCCGCTCATCCTGATGGCAGCCAGCACCAAACACATCGTTTCAAACGGAAAAGTCATCGACACCCTGCTGTACCAGGGGTCGCACCTGCTGGAAGGCGCTTCGCCGCTGTCCGCGGTGCTCATTATCTTTCTGCTGGCGCTGGTGGTGGAGTTCTTCGTGGCATCCGCCGGCGCGAAAGCCGTTTTGATGATGCCGATCCTCTTACCACTGGCTGACCTGGTGGGCGTGACGCGTCAGCTCACGGTCAGCGCCTACTGTTTTGGAGACGGTTTCACCAACCTGGCATATCCCACCAATGCCATCCTGCTCATCTGCATCGGGTTGGCTTCCATCAGCTATGGTAAGTGGATACGCTTCACCGCGAAACTCTGGCTGATGGTCTTCCCCCTGGTCGTGTTTTTCTTGTGGATTGGCAGCCTGATTCACTTTGGACCCTTTTAGGCGGCTGTTTTTACCATCTCCACTTGCTTTTTTTTTAGATGGTGTGAACGCGCACCCGCTGCCGGGTAAATTCACTGCCTCCAGGGGTCTTCAACCATCCAGCCGGATGAGTTTTCAGTTTACCCACGCCTATCTTGACAAAGTGCTTCTTACAGGTTAATATATAGAATGTTAGTTCTAATTCTATCTAAGTGATTCATCATGCACGTTACACGTCCTCACGCCTGCCGGAAACCACATTGACCCGCCTGCTATACCTGCCGGATGACGCGACCGTCATCCAACTTGAAGTTGATCTCAGCCCGGCGGAACTGGTGGCCGCGGTAAACGCCGGGTTAAGACCGCTGCCCATTTTGCGCGCCGCCCCGGCTGGCAAATTGAGCGCCAGTCAGGTGAACGCCACGGTGGTGATTGCTCCGCTGCGCTCACCCGGGCGTCCGCGCCGCAACAGTGTAAACGCCAACCTCACCCGCCGCCAGCGCCAGGTGCTGGAGCTGCAATCGCGTGGTTTCAACAGCGCTGAAATTGCCGCCATGCTCAACCTCTCCAGGCGCGCGGTCAACTATCACCTCAACCAGGTGCGTCAGCGCATCCGCGGCGAACTCCCCGAGCTGCTTAAATCCGACTTTGATGAACTTGAAAGCCTTTTATAAAGCCGCCCTTTGCCACACCTGGTATAATCCCAGCCTGCCCCCGCTGCCATCTGACTCATACGCCGTGACGACCTCAAACCCCGTTTTGCGTGCGAGCGCCTGAAGCTCCTCAGGCGTGAACAGGTGCACATAGCGCAGCCCCGGCGCCGCGCCTGACTCCCCCGGGTGATAACGCCAGTCCAGCAAGGTGTCCCCTTCTTCCAGGTCCTCTTCAGCCATGTCTGCCAGGCGCCAGGGCAGCACACGCGCCATCAACCTGGGGCTGTGGTGAAACTGCCAAACTGAAAGGACCAGCAGCCCGCCGGGTTTAATCATGCGCGCAATTGTATCCAGCAGCTGTTTTCGATAAGCAGCGGATGGGATATGGTGCAGCGAGGCAAAGGCAACCACGCCATCATACATCCGGCGCGGTAAAACGGATGTCCAATCTGGCGTGGTCAGGTCAGCCTGCAGAAAGGAGACGGTGAGTTCATCGCTCTCCAGCGGGTTTTGTTGCAGCGCAGCGGCTTCTTTTAGCAGCGGCTGGCTGAAATCCACGCCCGTGTAGCTGCCTTTCAAGCCCGCGCCGCGCCACTCCCGTGAAAGCGTACCACTGCCGCAGCCAATATCCAGCCAGTCGCCATTTGTGATCCATTGCGCCAGCGCGCGGCGCACACCCGGTTGTACGCGGCGTCGTGTCTGGGCGAAAGCCTGCCCGAAACTCTGGTAGAATTCTCTATTGATGTTCAGTAAGCGCTGAAAGATATCTTGCCGCATAGCCCCATTATACTTTCCGATGAAACGAATTGAACGCGTAGAGCACTGGCGCAAGGCGCGCCAATATACCTCCGAACAGCTGGAACAGGCGAAAATTGTCCTCGAAGAAGTGCGCGCTGGCGTCCGCCTGGATCGCGCGCTGCGCGCCAACCCCATGCCCGATGGAGCCCTTATCGCCAAACACATCCTGGTGGCGGCTTACCGCGAGCTGGTGGCGGAAGGTGAATGGCCTGAAGACCCCTCGTTTTTATCCCGCATCCGCATGAAACCTGTACGGACGCTTTCAGGCGTCACCACGGTCACCGTCCTTACCAAGGCGTCTCCCTGCCCTGGAGAGTGCATCTTCTGCCCCAGCGAGCAGCAAATGCCCAAGAGCTATCTGTCGGACGAACCCGGCGCCGCCCGCGCCTATCAAAACCGGTTTGACCCCTTTGACCAGGTAAGCTCTCGTATCCACGAGTACGAAGCCGTCGGGCACCCCAATGATAAGATCGAATTACTGGTGCTGGGCGGCAGCTGGAGCTGCTATCCGCGCGCCTACCAGGAGTGGTTCATTCGCCGCTGCTTTCACGCGATGAACGCGGACAGCACCCTGCCTGGTGATGAGCCTGTCGACACTTCCGAGCCACCTGCCGGCACCCGCCCCCAGGATGACCTGGTTGAATTAAGAAAAGCCCATACGCGCAATGAAAACGCGCTCCACCGCAACGTGGGGCTGGTCATTGAAACCCGGCCGGATGATATCGACCGGGATGAGCTCGTCTGGCTGCGTCGTCTGGGTGTGACCAAAGTGCAGATGGGCGCTCAAAGTTTGGATGACCGCATCCTGCAACTCAACCGGCGCGGTCATAGCAGCGCAGATACGCTGCGCGCCGTCACGCTGCTGCGCGCCGCCGGATTCAAGATTGTGCTGCACTGGATGCCCAACCTGCTGGGCGCCACACCCGCATCTGACCGCGAGGATTTTGCCCGGCTTTGGAAAGACGGGTACGCCCCCGATGAGCTTAAGATTTACCCCACCCAATTACTTGAATCCGCTGAGCTTTACCACTACTGGCAGCGTGGAGAATACACGCCTTACACCACCGAACAGCTGATTGATTTGCTGGCGGACCTCAAACCTCTCATCCCTCCCTATTGCCGCGTCAACCGCGTCATCCGGGACATCCCATCTTTTCACGTGGTAGAAGGCAACCGGCGCACCAGTCTGCGGCAGGATGTGCAGCGTGAACTGCAGCGCCGCGGCACTGCCTGCCGCTGCATTCGCTGCCGCGAAGTGAAGGGAGAGTCTGTGTCTTCTACTGAACTCGCCTTTTCTGATTATGTTTACCAGCCTTTGACTTCCGAGGAACATTTTCTTTCTTACACCACCCCTGAAGATCGGCTGGCAGGCTACCTGCGGCTGTCATTCGCGCTGCCGGGTGCGCCTGATCTCGCCATTCCCGAACTCGATTCCGCCGCCATCATACGCGAGGTGCACGTCTACGGTCAATCGTTACCGGTGGGCACGGAGCGCGACGGGGCGGCGCAGCACAGCGGGCTGGGTACCAGCCTGCTCGATCACGCGAGCCGTATCACACGCGCGCGGGGTCTTTCGCGCCTGGCGGTGATCGCCGCGGTGGGTACGCGCGCCTATTATGAAAAACGTGGTTTTCATCAGCAAGAGCTCTATATGGTGAAAGAGTTGTAGCGTCTGAACGACTTATTTCAAAAAACACGAGGCTGCTTCAATAGGTGAGGCAGCCTCGTGTTGGGTCTTTTACATCTTATGGATTGGTCACCCTGGCGGCCATCCACAACGCGACGTCATCCGTCGAGTCTCCTTTACTGTACACTTTCAACATTAAGTGAACTTCTTTATCGGCCAGCGAATCCAGGTTCACGTCCACCTGGGTGGAGTTTGAGTAGTTAACATCCCACGTACCCAGCGATCCGCTCTCATCGCTCCCCGACACCTTATAAAGCAATTCATACGTGACGGAACACTTCTGCGCCTTGTCAGCGCATATCAGCAGCGCCCTGAAACGGTCTCCTGACAGTAATTTAAACTTGGGGAACCTGCCCAGGATCATCCCATCGCCGCCTTTTGCGGGCACGGTGTACAATGCGCCTTCGTCATCCTTGTAACCTCCAGCGATCACCGGCGCGTAAGAGCGAGTAATTGAGCCTTTGTCTGTATCAACCTTGGCGCTCGGGCAGCCAATATCGCCAGCGTTCGTGCGCCACGAGGCGGAGCACATCTCCTTGACCAGGTCATAGCGGGTGTGGGGGTCCTTGGGCGCGGGCATATTCTCCACCTTGATGTTCACCGTGAGCGGAACGTTGTAGGTGTAACCAACGCCAAAACGCACGCCATTAGCTGCTTCAAGCATCCAGCTGCCGGTGAAGCTGCCTTTATCAGAAGGAGCCACCATCGGCACGGAAAGCTCAACGGTTTCACCCGGGTTTACCACCTTGGGGAAGGCGACTGAAGTAGGCGCGTCCAGTTTCTTGCCGTCAGCGAAGTAGATATGGTAATCTTTTGTCCAGGAACAGGTTCCCACATTTTTTACCTGCCAGGTCTTCACGAACGCTTCACCCGCGTAGACCGTGCTCCAATCTGGAATGGTGACATCAGCGAGGTACTTGGCAGCATTGCAGGGGATGGGGATCGGCGTCGCTGTGGGTGGAATGCTCGTGGCGATAGGAGTGAAACTGGCAATAGGCGTGCTGGTGGGGATCGGCGTGCTTGAGGACAGCGGCAGCTGTGATGTGGGCAAAGACAGTGTAGGCGCCTGTTGCGTCAATTGCATGGCCAGCTCGTCAAAAGCCGCCTGTGTCAAACGCGCCGAGATGGTCGCCGCCGCCATTGTCTCGATTTGGGTAAAATCATCCGCGTCATTTTTCTGAATGTACCCCATCAGGTTACAGGATGTCAATCCAAGCGTGAAAACCGCCACAACGACCAATATTTTAAAGAGAATTTTCTTTTGCATCATAAACCTCCGTTTATATCTTGCTTAAGACGCAACCGCGAGCGAAATGTTCCCGCCTTTGATCAAGAGTTTCTCCTTCATATTACTACTTAAAGTGAGAATCGGAACGCCCGGCGCGACAGGCCGGAGCGGTGTTTTTTATTTCACGCGGTAGAAGACTGTGTCAGCGCCGTCCAGTGTGAAGGTGAGTTTGTTCTCTTCTACGCGATAGGTCATTTTCTGGTCGGGGATGGTGCCATCCAGGCTGCCCACCAGGATGATGACATCGGGGTCTTCGAGGGTATAGTTCATGGTGATGCTCTGACCGTTCAGGCTCATCACCAGTTTGCCGTCATTGCGAATCTCCATATCGATCCCCGAGTTAGGTTCGCGCCATGAGCCGCGCAATGAATCACCGCCGCATGCCGTCAACAGCATGGAAATCAAAATAATCATTATAAAGAGTTTTGTTCGAGCGCTGCTTCCCATATTTTGGCTTACCTCGCTTTTTTCAAGCTTAGTTTACTCATGGAGTCGTGATCCGGCAAGGGTAACGCCGCTGCTCTCAGGGGTGAAAATATGACCTTCGACCCATTTTCGCGATTTGAGATCTTACGTATACTTAACCTATGTTTCATCTTTGCAAATAGATACTTTCCCAGGAGTGACTCATGAAAAAAGTAGCTATCGTGACCGATTCCACCGCCTATCTGCCACAGCAGTATGTAGATGAGTTCGGCATTCACGTGTTGCCGCTCACCCTGCAATGGGATGGTAAAAGTTATCGAGACGGAGTTGATATATTACCCGATGAATTCTATACGCGACTGGCTGGCAGCAGCACCCTGCCAACCACCAGCCAGGCGACCGTTTTCGACTTCGTCGAGGTGTTCAAAAAGCTTTTGAAAGAAGATTACGCCATCCTTACACTGCCCATCAGCTCGGGAATTTCAGGGACGTATGATTCAGCCGTACAGGCCCGCGCCCAATTCGGAGACGTCCCTATTGAAGTAGTGGATACCCGGCTGGTTTCAATGGCGTTGAGCTTTCAGGTATTGGCTGCCGCCCGCGCCGCGCGTGACGGCGCTTCTCTTGAAGAGGCTAAACAGGTCGCTATCAAAGCCTATGACCATATCGGGGTGTATTTTGTGGTGGACACCCTCAAATACCTGCACGCTGGCGGGCGCATTGGTGGCGGTAAACGGTTCATGGGCACAGCGCTCAACATTAAGCCTATCCTCGAAATCCGAGAGGGCAAAATCGAGGCTGTGAAAAGCGTTATCTCCATCAACAAAGCGCTTGAAGCCATGGTGCAGCTGGTCGAAGCAGATATTCAGGGCCGCTCACCGGTGCGCATCTCTGTGTTCCACGCGCTGGCAGAAGCAAAAGCCCAGGCGCTGCTTGAATCAGCCGCTAAACGACTGAAGGCTGATGAAGCCATCCTCAGTTACGTCAGCCCTGTGATCGGCTGTCACGTCGGCCCAGGCACGCTGAGCATCGCCTATATGGCAGGGATGTGATCCTTTCAGCCAACGCATTTTAACCCCGGTTGAGCCGGGGTTTTTGTTTCGGCTATAATTAGCTGCAATCACAAAGAATACAGGAGCAGCGCATGCCCGAAGCGATCTTCCAATTCCCCCGCGGCTTTCTCTGGGGTTGCGCCACCGCCGCCCACCAGGTGGAGGGTGGAAACAGCAACAACAACTGGTCAAAATGGGAAGAGACCTCCGGAAAAATCGTCAATGGTCATCGTTCAGGGCTGGCCTGTGATTGGTGGGGCGGTCGCTGGCTGGAAGACCTGGAACGGGCGCGCGATAGCGGACAGAACGCCCACCGTCTTTCAATCGAGTGGAGCCGCATTCAGCCAGAGCCCGACCGCTGGGACGATGAAGCCCTGCTGAAGTACACGGAAATGCTGCGCTGGATGACGCGCAACGGTATAACGCCGCTGGTCACGCTGCATCATTTTACTGACCCATTATGGTTGAGTGAAAGAGGGGGTTGGGAAAGCGAAGACACCCCCGCTCTTTTCGCCCGCTTTTGCCGTCGCGTGGTCAAAACGCTCAAAGACTATGTCAACCTGTGGGTCACAATCAACGAGCCAAACGTCTACATTTTAAGCGGTTGGGTGGAGGGCGTGTTTCCCCCGGGAAAGCAAGACCTGAAACTCGCCGCCAGGGTATTCACCAACCTGGTCCAGGGGCACAGCGCCGCTTACCGCATCATCCATGAGCTTCAGCCCGAAGCGCGCGTGGGGGTTGCCACCAATTACCGCAGCTTCGCCCCTGCCCACCCCGGCTCTCCATTGGATAAGCTCCCGCTGGGTTTCGTCAACCAGGTCTTTAACCGGGCTTTCAATAACTGCCTGGTGGATGGAAAAGTAGACCTGGTTTTCAAAAAGTATAAATTACCTCAGGCTGCCGGCACACAGGATTTTATCGGGCTAAATTATTACACCCGCGATGTGGTGTCTTTCAACCTGTTAAAACCAGGCGCTTTCTTCCACCAGCGGGCGTTTCCAGCAGGCGCCGCGCTGAGCGAGAATCATTTTATCGCCAACGTGCCCGCGGGCATGTGGGATGGGCTCAAATGGGCGCACGCGTACGGGATTCCGATCATCGTCACCGAGAATGGAATTGAAGATTCGCGCGACACGCTGCGCCCTCGCTACCTGGTGGAACACCTGCACCAGGTGTGGCGGGCAGCCAATTATAATTATCAACTAAAGGGCTATTTCCATTGGTCATTGGTTGATAACTTTGAATGGGAACGAGGTTGGACGCAGCGTTTTGGCTTGTGGGGGTTGGATGTGGACACCCAGCAGCGCAACCGCCGACGCAGTGTGGATGTCTATGAACGTGTTTGCCGCGAAAACGGGCTTTCCAGTCACATGGTCGCAGAACTGGTGCCCGATGTATTGGATGCGCTGTTCCCCGACCATTAGGCAGTGTTGGTGAATAGAAGAGGAGGTTGACCTTGACTGAACAGATGTTCATGAGCCCTGAATGGATGGCAGAAACAGAGAAGATACTGCGCGCGATGATCACCCCGCAAACCACCCATAACGCCAGCCTGTCTCTCACGATGACAGTGGAAAACCTTCCCGGCGGAGAGACAAAGACCCTGGTCTTCGCTACCGATAAAGGTAAGCTGAAAACCTTCCGGCTGGCAGACCCGGGCAGCGTGAATACCGAGTTCACCCTCAGCGGAGATTACCGCGTGTATGAGAAGTTATTCAAAGGTCAACTGGAGCCCGCTTCTGCTATTATGGGTGGCGAGCTCAAATTCTCAGGCAACATGCTTAAAGCCATAAGGCTTTTACCAACCCTTGAGCCGTTCTTCGCCGTTTTCTCAAAAGTTCCCACCAGGTTCTAACAACCGTTTTTTTTAATGAACCTCTGCGAGGCGCAAATCTTCCCTGGGTCACAATCTGGTATAATCCTCCCGGCAAAAAATCCCATCGATTCGAGCTGCATAAGGTACGTGGTGATTCATGGGTGAATTGTGCCTGGTGACCGATTCTATCTATAAGTAGAGAGAGTAAAATGACCATAAAGATCATTCGCGAGTATCCAAACTCGTATAACCTGCCAAAACGCATCGAAGGGTTGACCCGCCTGGCGCATAATATGTGGTGGGTTTGGAATCATGACGGGCAGCGCGCTTTCCAGTTCATTGACCCGCGCCTGTGGGACCTGGTAGCCCACAATCCAGTGGCTTTTTTACGTCGTGTGGAGCGTCACCGCCTCAACGCCGCGGTGGGGCAATCTGCCTACCTGGAACACTACGACCGCACCCTGGCGAACTTTGACGCTTACATCGCTGATCGTAATACCTGGTTTCAGCGCACCTACCCACAATTTACAGATAAAACCATCGCCTATTTTTCGTTCGAGTTTGGTATTCACGAGTCTCTACCGGTGTACGCTGGCGGTCTGGGCATCCTTTCCGGTGATCATCTGAAAGAAGCCTCTGACCTGGGGCTGCCCCTGGTGGGGATGGGTTTTGTGTACGACAAGGGTTATTTTGTGCAGGAACTTACGGAAGACGGCTGGCAGGAACCGCGCAATTACCTCATCGATTACAATATGCTGCCACTCATTGCGCTGCTGGATGAAAACCGTAAACCCCTCACCGTGACCATCGACCTTCCCGGGCGGCAGGTGAGCGCCCGCCTGTGGGAACTGGAAGTAGGGCGCAATCATCTTTACCTGCTGGATTCAAACGTGGAGACCAATGCGCCCGCGGACCGGCAGCTCACCGAACGCCTTTACAGTAATGACCTTGAAGTGCGCATCTCGCAGGAGATGCTGCTGGGCATGGGTGGCGTTCAGGCGCTGCGCCTGTTGGGTTACGACCCAGGGGTCTGGCATATGAACGAAGGACACTCCGCTTTCCTCGCGCTTGAACGCATCCGTGAGAAGATGAAAACCGGCACGAGTTTTCAAGCCGCCTGGGAAGAGGTTAAGGTTACTGATGTTTTCACCACCCACACGCCTGTGCCAGCCGGTAATGACCAGTTCCCGCTTTGGCTGGTAGACAAGTACTTTGGCAATTATTGGCCTGAACTAGGGTTAACCCATGACCAGTTTCTTGATCTCGGGCGCCAGGCGCAATCATGGGGCGATACCTTTGTGATGCCGGTATTGGCGCTCAAACTATCAGAACGGGCGAACGCGGTTTCTGAGCTGCACGGTATCGTTTCGCGCAGGATGTGGCACTTCCTCTGGCCAGACCGCGAGGTTGAAGATGTGCCGATCCACTATGTGACCAACGGGGTGCATACGCGCTCGTGGCTGGCAAGGCGCATGGGTGTGCTTTTTGATACCTACCTGGGCGAAGATTGGCGTGAACATCTGGATGAACCCGACTTCTGGAACAACATCAACCGTATTCCCAATGAAGAACTGTGGGCGGTACGCCGTCACTTAAAGAATAAGCTGGTGAACTTCACGAATGAACGCACCCGCCAGCAGTGGCAGAACGGTCAGCTCACCCCCAGCCAGGCGGTCGCCGGGGGCATTTTTATGGAACCCTATTCGCTGACGATTGGTTTTGCACGCCGCTTTGCCACTTACAAGCGCGCCAACCTGGTATTCAAGGATTTCGATCGCCTGATGAATATCATCAATGACGCTCACATGCCGGTGCAGATCGTCTTTGCCGGTAAAGCCCACCCCGCCGACGAGCCCGGCAAACTGCTCATTCAGCAGGTCTATCGCGCGGTAAAAGATACGCGCAGCGCAGGTCGCCTGGTTTTCATTGAAGATTATGACATTAATGTCGCCCGTTACCTGGTGCAGGGTGTAGACATCTGGCTGAACACCCCTCGCCGCCCCAACGAAGCTTCAGGCACTTCGGGCATGAAGGCGGCTCTCAATGGTGTGCTGAATTTTTCGATTTTGGATGGCTGGTGGCGCGAAGGGTACAATGGCAAGAACGGCTGGGCAATCGGTAAAGAAATCGAGTACACTGATTCTGAAGCACAGGATGCCGCGGACGCGCAGAGCCTTTATGAAACGCTTGAAAAACAGATCGTCCCGCTGTATTATGAGCGCGATGAGAACAAAATCCCGCAAGAATGGTTAAAGATGGTCAAGGAGTGTTTACGCACGCTCGTACCGCATTTCAGCCTGCGCCGCATGTTAAAAGAATACACCACCGATTACTACCTGCCGGCGATGAAGCAGGAGAAAGCGGAATGGTAAGAGAGGAATAAAATGGCATACTTATCTGAACCTCACGCCTGGCTTTTTGCCTTGATGATCTTCGCGCTGCGCGTTGTGGATATGTCGTTGGATACCATCCGCGTGCTGTTCGTGGTGCGCGGGAAAAAGCTCATTGTTTGGGTGCTTGGTTTCTTTCAATCCCTGGTTTTCGTCGTCGCCATCAGTTCGGTGCTTACACAGTTAAACAATATCCTTAACGTCATCGGCTACGCCACCGGCTTCGCCACTGGCAACCTGGTTGGCATGCTCATCGAGCAGCGCCTGGCCATCGGCCACATCCTGATCACTATCATCAGCTCCAGCCGTGGTTCGTATATCGCTGAGCAGTTGCGCAGCAATGGCTATGCCGTCACCGAAATCGCCGGGCGCGGCAGAGACGGCACCGTCTTTGAGTTGCACGCCAGTGTATTGCGCCGCGATGTCCCTCAAGTAGAGACCATCGTACTCGAGGCTGACCCACAGGCCTTTATCACCGCCGAAGACGTGCGCCCGGTGCGGCGTGGGTTCTGGCGGGCTTGAGCGGTTTACCTTGTATCGCTTAATGAAAAAGACCCGGGGCTTACCATCCCGGGTCTTTGTGCATGCATCCGCCTATTCCAGGAAGTCCCAGGGGTTCACGGCGCCGTAGTTCTCGTGGCGCAGTTCAAAGTGCAGGTGTGGACCACTGGAGTTGCCGGTGGTGCCCAGTATGCCGATCTCCTGTCCGCGCACCACATTATCCCCGCAAAAGCTGAGGTAGTTATCGAGGTGAGCGTAGACCGATTGCCAGCCATTGCCATGGTCAATTACAATCAGGTTGCCATACCCGCTTTGGTTCCAGTTGGAGTAAACAACCACGCCGTCATCCACCGCGTAAACAGGGTTACCAATCTTACCGCCGATATCAATGGCGCGGTGATTGGTTTCGGGGCTGTATTGATACCCGGAGATGTACGTCTCTGAAGTTGGCCACATGAACGGCGGACCAGAACCAATGTAACCAGAGGTCTGTATGCCGCAGGCGCTGCCTGAGATGGAAGACTCGGCGGGTTTTTCTCGCGTGTAGCTGGGCAGCCAGTCGGTGAACTCACCCACTCCCCCAGGGACAAAGAGCAGAGTGCCTTCAGGGATGTTGGGCATGGCGAAATCGCCCAGCGTTTCGCGGTTAAGTTGGTTGGCCGGCCAATCGACGATAGCGTCAGGGGTGACGTGATAGAAACTGGCCACGCCGTTCAGGCCATCACCCGTGTTCCATTTATAAACAGCACCATCCATCACCGGAATGAGAATTTTCACCCCGGGGAAGATATTGTGCGGGTCATCACCCAGGATGTGGCGATTGCTCCATAATAAGGTTTGGGGTTGCAGGCCAAATCTTTCCGCAATGCCGAAAAGCGTATCACCCGCCACAATGGTGTACTCGATGATGCTGTTGCGCGGCTGCGCCGGGCGGTCTGTGTGGGTTATCGCCAGCCGGCTGATCCCAAACCCGCTGTAGAGCACTGGCTCGGCTTTCATAATCAAAGGTGTGGCTGGGGTTTGCAGGTTCAGTTCTTCAGCCCCCACTGGCTGGTCGGTTGGTTTGTTCTGGTTGTTAAGCACGAACCTGCCCATCACCCACACCACGAAGAGCACCAGTAAGAGGGAGACTACCGCGGTGCCCACGCGTAAAGTGGTTTCGCCCAGCCCGAGGTGCAGGATGCGATTCCATAACCTCTCGGCTGGCGAAAAAGCCTCGTCGGCGGGGTTTTCTGATAATTGTTGAGCCTCGCCCGCAGTATTTTTATCTGAGTTGTCCATCTTTTTTACCTCGAAAAAAATCATAACATCGCGCATCAATATGGTCAAGTTTTGAAAAATCGAATGGGCCGAGGGTTTGGAGGTGAGATTAACTGCAAGGGCGGGTGCGCCCGCGCCAGGTTTCGTGTTAGAATACCGCCATCAAGTAAGCGAGGTGAGCATGACGGAATTTATCCTTGTTGCAGCGGCGTGGCCTTACGCTAATGCTGAAATTCACGTGGGTAACTTGTGCGGTTCTTACCTGCCAGCAGATATCTTCGCGCGCTATCACCGCCTGCGCGGACGCCGGGTGAGTTTCGTCTCCGGAACGGATAGCCACGGCACACCCATCACCGTCCGCGCCGAAGCGGAAAAAAGCACCCCCTACCAGGTGTACCAGCGCTTCCACAGCGGGTTTCTCAACCTCTTTCAGCAGCTCGGCCTGACTTACGATCTGTTCACCAGTACGCATACCCAAAATCACATGCACGTGGCACGCCAGGTTTTCCTGGCATTAAAACACAACGGCTTCCTTTATAAAGAGAGTCAGGACCAGTGGTATTCCGTTAGCCAGCAGCGCTTTCTGCCTGATCGCTACGTGGAGGGTACCTGTTATATCTGCGGGTATGATGGCGCGCGCAGCGACCAATGCGACAAATGCGGCAACATGCTCGAAGCCTCGCAGCTGCTCAACCCTAAATCCAAGATCGACGGCAGCACCCCGGAGTTGAAGAGCACCGAGCATTACTTTCTGGATCTTTCCCGCCTGCAAGACCTGGTGGTGGAATTTCTTAAAGTACGTGAAAGTTACTGGCGCCCCAACGTGCTGCGCCAGTCGCTTGGACAGATACAGGCAAATGGTCTTCGCGGGCGTCCCATCACCCGCGACCTTGAATGGGGGATTAAGCTTCCCGCCGAAGCCCTCGGAGAGGGTCCGGAATGGGAGAACAAGTGCCTTTACGTATGGTTTGAAGCGGTGATTGGTTACCTGTCCGCTTCCATTGAGTTGAGCCAGCTCAGCGGAGAGAAAGACGCCTGGCGTAACTGGTGGCAGGATGTCGCGGCGCGCACTTATTATTTTATTGGTAAGGATAATATTCCATTTCATGCCATCATCTGGCCGGCGGAACTGCTCGGCGCCGGCGAACACCTGGATGAATTGTTAGGCAGCAGCGCACCCAGGCCGTTGGTGCTGCCTTATGATGTGCCAGCGAATGAATTTATGAACATTGAATCCCAGAAGATTTCCGGCAGCCACAACTGGGCTATCTGGGGGCTGGATTTCTTGACACGCTATGACCCTGACCCGCTGCGGTACTACCTGACGGTCAACATGCCTGAAAGTAAGGATACCGACTGGGATTGGGATGATTTCTATCACCGCAACAACGATGAGCTCGTGGCCACCTGGGGCAACCTGGTCAACCGCGTTCTCTCTTTCACCTTCAAACACTGGCAGGGGGTGGTACCCGACCCAGGTGAGCTGACTCCTCTGGACCTGGACCTACTGAGGAGTATGGAAGATGGCTTCACCACCGTCGCGGATGAACTGGAAGCGGTGCGATTGCGCGCCGCTCTGGCAGAAGCCATGCGCCTGGCTTCTGAGGTCAACAAGTACCTGGATGTGACCGCTCCCTGGCAAGCAGTCAAGACCGATAAAAACGCCGCGGGCAGGGCCATCTTCACAGCGTTAAAAGCTATCGATTCATTAAAAATCCTTTTGGCGCCCTTCCTGCCATTTACCAGTGAACAATTAAATGGCTTCATGGGCTACGAGGGCAGCCTGTTCGGCAGGCAGTACACGCAACCGGTCAGTGATGAATTGGGTGAACACCTCGTGCTGCGTTACGACCATAGCTGCGCCACTGGAACGTGGGAACCCAGCCAATTGAGACCGGGACAGGAATTGCGCCAGCCATCTCCCCTGTTCCGCAAGCTGGAGGAGAAGATCGTGGCTGAAGAACGCGCCCGCCTGGGAAGACCTTCTTAAACAAGTGAGTGAACCGGAGGAAACTCCGGTTTTTTTTTATCCGTTCTGAAAGGCGCAGCGAATCCAGCCCGGCAGCGCCTGCAGCAGCGGGCGCATGACCTGGGCGGCACGAGTGTTGAAATCTCCCCCATTATAGAGTTCGCCGCCGCTCTCGCTCACCAGGTCGCTCACAGCGCGCAGGATGAGCACCCTCACCCCGTTGCGCTGAGCCGTCCATGCGATGGCAGCGGATTCCCAATCAGCCACTACCGCGCCAAACTCCTGGCGCAGGCGGTTGATCTTGGCCGGGTCGATATCCTCATCCGCTGATACCAAACGCCCGATGCGCACAGCCTGCGGGTAAGGCCTGCGCAAGAAGGACAGGTCGATGCGCGTGGTATAGAACTGAAGCGCTTCAAACGGGTCATTCATCCGCTCGTGGATATCATAGACCATTGTCTCGTCTACCAGCACCACCTCGCCGACAGCGGTATGTCCTTCAAACCCGCCGCAGGTACCCAGGTTGACCAGTAATTTCGGCTGCCAGCGATCAATCACAAATTGAGTTGAAGCCGCGGCTGAAATCTTGCCCCAGCCTCCGTGGAAAAAGACACAGCGCTTTTCTGCAACGCAGGTTAAAAAATAATCGCCAAATGGTGAGTTTTCATTCCCGGTATCTGAGAAGAGAGACTGCGCGGTTTGCCACTCAGAGAGGGCCGAGAGGAGGATGGCGACCTCTACCTCACCATTCTCCTTCATTCGCTATCGCCCTCCAAGGGTCGCTCAGCAGGGCGGAAACCGCGCGCTCTTTTAGACGCTTTCGGAGGAGTGCTCGCCTTTCCGGCTTCATAAAGGATTTCCGCAACATCGCAGGCGGCCGCTGGTTTGCCAATGGTTCTGGCATTGTCAGCGTATTGCCGAAGCATTTTTTGATCATTCATCAGAAAATGATGCAGGGCTTCCATCATCATCAGGGGGGTTTCGGCCACCACGCCCGCCTGCAGCCTCTGGATAAGTTCAGCGTTGCCCGTTTCCTGGCCCTGGATAATATCTGTGAGTACCATCGGTAATCCACAGGCCAGCGCTTCTGTGACAATCAGTCCTCCCGCCTTGCAAATGACCAAATCAGATGCCTTCATCAAGAGCGGTACTTTGTCCACAAAATCAAACAGCTGTACCGGGATGTGCCAGCCGATCTGGTTGAGCTCCTGGTAGAGCTCTTCATTTTTCCCTGCGACCACCACCAGCTGTAATTCTGAGCCGTAGTGGTTGATCACGCTCGCCGCCTCCAGCAATTTTTCTGTGCGCGTACTGCCCACCGCCAGAATGGTGGTCAGCTCGGGGTGCCACCCAAGTTCAGCGCGGATTTTCTCTGCCGGTCTGGTTTCATAAAGGATATCTGGTGAAACCGGTATGCCGGTGATGTGCACTTTATCCTGAGGGACCCCATTCACTGCCGCCAGGTTGGCGACAATCTCATTAGGCACCAGGCAGCCGTCTACGTTGCGGTTAAACCACAATCGGTGAACGGTGGAAAGGTCAGTCACAACGGTAAAAAGCGGGATATGTATCTTTCTTAACCGGTAAAGCAGCATGATCGCGGATTGGTACATAGGGTAGGTGGTGAGCACAACATCAGGCAGTGGCCCAGAAAATGTGTCGCGAATCGCTTCAAACAGTAGAACGGCCAGAGAATCTTCAAGCAGTCGTGTTGGAATCGCTGCGTCACTCGCCTGGTAACCGAGTTTATAAAGCTCGGGAACCTGTTTTACCCAGCGGTCATAATCTGTTTGCGCTTCACGCAAGAAAAATGGCGCGCTCTCGAGGTCCAGCGGGTTTTCTACCCTCACTTCAACCGCGGATTGATACTTGAGCTTCAAGGCTTTGGCTACTGCGTTGGCAGCGCTGCGGTGACCAAAACCGGCATCCGCGGTTAAGATGAGTATCCTGATCAGTCGTTTAGCCATCGGACACCCTTAATGACGCTGTGGTCTGGTTTCAGGCGGCAGGCTGCCCGCCAGGTAGGCAATCACCAATTTAAGCGCGGTGCGCGCGGCAGAGCGCTTGTTCTGCACACGATTGCCTTTGAACATGCAGCGCCAGGCCCAATCACCATCTGCTGTGCTCATGCCAAACCACACGGTACCCACCGGTTTATCGGGCAGTCCGCCGCCGGGTCCGGCGATACCGCTGATCGAGACCCCGATAATTGAATCCAGCGGAATGCCGCCCGCCAACGAGCGCCGTGCGCCGGCAGCCATTTCCAGCACCGTCTGGCGGCTGACCGCGCCATATTGCAGCAGCGTTTCGTGCCGTACGCCCAGCAGCGCTTCTTTCGCCTCGTAAGCGTAGGCGGTCACACTGCCCAGGTAATAATCCGAGGAGCCCGCGATGTTGGTAATCAGGTTTCCCACTAGCCCGCCGGTGCAAGATTCCGCCAGCACCAGCTTCTTCTGTTTCCCTTTTAACAATTCACCCACTCGAATTTCGTAAGGTACACGTGTCACGGCTCCTCCATATATACATTAATTATACAGCCGCCCCCTGTGATTGACCGGTTGTTTGAAATGCCCCATCACCTGTTAAAAATCACTTGACCCTTCTTTGAATCACGGGTAGAATCCTTAGTAATCAATCTGACCTTTTTGGTGCCTAACCCGAACAGGGCGGCTCAAAGGCGAAACCGGTGCATATTCCGGTGCTGTCGCGCAACTGTGAATCAGGACCTCCTGATAAGCCAGGTCGACCGCCAAAAAGGGTGTTACCACGCTCTCGCTGAAAGGAGGTGGGCACTCGCAGCAATACACGCGAAACCCAACCCTAGCGGTTGGGTTTTTTTACTAAATCTAATCATAGTAGAGGTGAATGACCAAATGAAACACGCACGAATTATACGAATCGCTGTTTTTCTCTTGTTGCTGATGCTGGCTGCCTGTTCCGCCATACCCGCGGCAAAGGACGGCGGCAAGATCCAACTGCAAGATGGACTGGGGCGCGAGGTTCTCCTGGAAAAACCCGCCGCCCGTATCATTTCTCTTTCTCCCTCGGTCACTGAAATACTGTTCGCCGTGGGCGCGGGCAGCCAGGTGGTGGGGCGCGACACTTTCTCCAACTACCCGGAAGAAGTCACATCCATCCAGGATGTTGGCGGTTCAATGGGAAGTTATTCACTTGAGACCATCGCCAGCCTTAATCCTGACCTGGTGATCGCCGCGGAGATCAATACCCCTGAACAGGTGAGCGCACTTGAGGGCTTGGGGGTGAAGGTTTACTATCTCTCCAACCCCACTGACCTCGAGGGTATTTACGGTTTGCTGCAAACGGTAGGCGCGCTCAGCGGTCACACGAAAGAGGCCGCGGCGCTCACCTCCTCACTTAAAGAAAGAGTTCAACTGGTACAACAGGCGATAAAAAAGGCGGAGACAAAACCAGTGGTGTTTTATGAGCTGGACGGAACTGACCCTGCCAAACCCTGGACGCCGGGACCAGGATCCTTTCTGGATCTTCTGATCAACGAAGCGGGCGGTCGTAACGCCGCGGCGGCGATGCAATCTCAATGGGCGCAGATCAGCATCGAAGAACTGCTGGTGCAGAACCCCGATATCATCCTCCTCGGCGATTCCATCTACGGCATGACCCCTGAGCAGGTGGCTGCCCGACCGGGTTGGGATGGTTTGCGCGCGGTTCAAGAGGGCCGGGTTTACCCCTTCAATGATGACCTGGTCAGCCGCCCCGGACCCCGGCTGGTGGACGGCCTGGAAGAATTGGCCAGGTTGGTTCACCCCGAGCTTTATTGATGCGTAAAAAGAACACGCGCTCACCTTTCCTGGTCCTCGCACTGGCGCTTGCTGCGTCGGCGCTGCTCAGTGTGGCGGTGGGCAGCGTGTTCATCCCTCTACCGACTCTGTGGGATGTGGTGACATCCGCCCTGCGCGGCGCGACCTCAACCCTGGATGTGAACGGCGTTTACCTGAAAATTATCAGCGACCTGCGCCTGCCTCGTATGCTCATGTTAACGATGGTGGGCGCGGCGCTCGCCGGCAGCGGCGCCGCCTACCAGGGGTTGTTCCGCAATCCGCTGGCTGATCCGTTTTTAATCGGCGTTTCTTCAGGCGCCGGGTTGGGGGCCGTGCTGGCCATGCTGGCACGTTCGCCTTATACCCGGGGCGGGCTGCTTTCCGTTCCGCTGGCAGCCTTTTGCGGCGCGCTGCTCACCGTGCTCATTGTGACCCTGTTAGCGCGTGTGGGTAAAACCGTCCCCACTACCAACCTCATCCTGGCGGGTGTGGCGGTGAGTTCGTTCACCTCGGCAGTAACCTCCGCGTTGATGATCCATTCCACTGGCGAGCTGCGCCGCGCGCTGGTATGGCTGATGGGCGGCGCAATAATGACAGGCTGGTCACCCATCCTCGCTGTGCTGCCGTACATGCTCATCGCGCTCGCCGGGTTGGTGCTCATCGGTCACCCGCTTAACGTGCTGCAGTTCGGAGAGGAACAGGCGCTGCAATTAGGTATCCGGGTGCAACGCGCGCGCTGGATCACCATCGCCCTGGCCACGCTTTCAACAGCTGCCGCTGTAGCTTTTGCCGGCATCATTGGTTTTGTGGGACTGGTAGTGCCGCATATCATCCGCCTGCTTTGGGGAACCGATTACCGGCGGCTGATCCCCCTCTCCATGCTGGGCGGTGCCAGCCTGTTGCTGCTGACGGACGTGGTGGCGCGTTCGCTTATCGCACCTCAAGAGATACCCGTCGGAATTGTCACCGCTCTGCTGGGCGCGCCATTTTTTCTCTGGGTGCTAAAACTCGCGAAAGCACAGAACTATTGGTGAAAAAAATGCTGGAAGTTAACGCGCTCAGCGCAGGTTACTATCACGAGCTTGTCCTTGAGGATATCTCATTACAACTTCCCCAGGGAAGTGTGCTGGCGCTGATTGGCCCCAACGGCTCAGGCAAGACCACGTTGATACGGGCCATCAGCGGCGTTTTACCCTTGCGCGCCGGGTCAGTAAAAGTGGCTGGTCAGGATATCTACAGCCTGTCTCCGCAGCAGCGCGCGCGCATTATCGCGGTGGTACCGCAGGCGCGCAGCATCCCGCCGGCGTTCAGCGCTGAAGAAGTGGTGGCGCTGGGAAGGACACCTCATTTAAATTGGCTTGGCAAGGTCAACGGGAAAGATATGCTGATCATTGAAGAGGCGCTGGAGAAGATGGACCTGCTGGCGCTGCGCTCGCGCGCCGTTTCAGAGCTCTCTGGCGGAGAGCAGCAGCGGCTTTTCCTGGCACGCGCTCTGGCGCAAGAGTCGCCGCTGTTGCTGCTGGACGAGCCCACCACGCACCTCGACCTCCAGTACCAGGTGAGCCTGATGCAGCGCATCCATCAGTTGGCGCATCCCACGAAAGAGGAGCTTGTGAAAGGGATGCAGCCCAAAACGGTGGTCGTTGCCATTCATGACCTTAACCTTGTTTCTCGTTTTGCTGACCAGGTCGGCCTGCTGGTGGATGGAAAGCTGGCAGCCTTGGGCAAACCAGAAGAGGTGTTAAATGCCGGGTTGCTCAGCGTCGCCTATAACCTGCCGCTGGAGGTGCTAAAAGAACACGGCTACACCCTGGTCATCCCCGCTCATACTCCCGCACGAAACAACAGCTAAAAACGAACGACGTGGAGGCAATGCATGAAGGAACTCCCGGCCAGAAGGTGGTGCCGGGGTAAACCATTCAGCTTGCAGCCGACACCAGCGCGAGGGAAGGAACTCCTTGTTTATTGCTGTACCAGGCCCGCCTTCCTCTACGTGGGAATTCGTTTCATCCACACCATAGATTTACCCAAACGTACTTCAACCCTGCCACAGCGGGAAAAAACGACACCCTTTTCGAATCGAGCGCCCTACGGTCAAGTTGTTCTTGCAAAAAAGGTCAGGGTTCAATGCATCATCACTGCCCATTTTACGGGGTGAGGTTTATCAAGATATAAGGGAAATTCTCCACTATCTGGCATATCATACAATCGATATGATGTAAATATGCTTAATGGTAGCCCGCTGCCTGTACAGATTTTCGAGGGTTTTTCGCTGGATGAACAGGATGAATTGAGATCCATCATCGAGGTTTTTACCTACCCTGCTGGCGAAACCATTCTGCGTCAGAGCCAGCAAGCAGTTCATCTTTTCATCCTGGTAACCGGGGAAGTGGAAATCACCCACGTGCCTTACGATGGTCCGGAGCTGACCATTGGCAAATTGACTTCCGGGGGTGTGTTTGGTTGGTCTTCCATTCTCGGCCGGAAGACCTATTCCTCCTCAGTGTTTGCCACCACTGACTCCCGGGTATACCGTATCGCCGCTTATAAACTTCAGCGTTTTTGCGAACAACATCAGGAATCAGGCATGGTATTATTGGAAAAAATCGCCATGTCTGTGGCGCAGCAGCCGGCCAAGGCGCACGACCAGATCATGCACATGCTGCGCGCCGTGATAGCCTGTCCGGAAGGTAAAAACCCTGAGGAGTGATGATGTCTGACAATTGCTGTTCTTATTCTGAGCTTGAGCTACTGCGCGGTTTGATCGAGCAATTGAGCGCATATATCAATACCTACCACGGTGGCGAGGTGGAGTTCGTTTCTTTCGACGGGAAAGTGGTAAAAGTGCGCATGGGCGGCGCTTGTGTTGGCTGTCCGCATTCGCCCGCCACCATTAAAGGCTGGGTTGAGGGGACCGTTCGCCAGTTCTTCCCAGAAATCACAGGGGTAGAAGCCATCGAATGACGGGCTTTATTTTTTTGCCACAGCGTTAGCTCCTCAACCCCAAACTCACATGCTCACATTACGCTTGTTTTCCATCCTGGCTGGTTTTGGCGCCGCCATCGGTCTGTGGCGTGTTTACCGCTCCATTCCCGCTGGTGTGGAGAGCAGGCAATGGATTTGCGCCGTGTTCGCGCTGCTGGGAGTGCTCACAGGCGCCCGGGTTGGTTATGTGCTCGCTCATCCCTTTTACTACTCGCTGCACCCCGAACAGGCGGGGCAATTCTGGCTGGGCGGGTTCAACGCGTTTGGCGCGTTCGCTGGCGCTGTGTTTTTCGCTCTGTTGGGCAGTGCTGCGCTGCGCCTGAATGTACTGTCAGCGCTTGATAGCACCAGCCGCATGCTGCTGCCTATGGCAGCGCTCATCTGGCTGGGTCTGTGGTATGAAGGCGTGGCCTACGGTCAGACGCTCCCCTCCGGCGCATTTCTTTCGTACCCCGCCCTTGATGAAACTGGTATGCTGAGCAACCGCTTTCCTCTGCAGCTGGTAGCCGCGCTTTCCTTGCTCCTCTTGCTGGGTTTGATTGAACATATCACCCAATTCAAACGACCCGGTTTTCGTTTTTCGCTGGTCAGCCTGGTTTTTTTTACCCACACGCTTGTTTTTTCTCTTTTCAGGGCAGACGCGGTTTTCCCGATTCGAGGTATCAGGAGCGATGGGGTTCTGTCTTTAATCTTCGCGGTGGCTTTCGCGCTTCTGTCTGTGCTGTTGTTGCTGACATCTGATCAAAAAAAAAGGATAAAATGAAGTCAGAGGAAAATGTATGAAACTGAACGTGGCGATGGCGCAAATAAACACCGTGCTGGGGAATGTAGAACAGAACCTGGAAAAACACCTGGACTTAATCGAACAAGCCAGGCGCGCGGGGGCTGACCTCATCACCTTCCCTGAGCTTTCTCTCACCGGTTACGCTTTGCAAGACCTTACACCAACTGTCGCCTGTCGTCCATTGCCAGATGACCCGGTTTTCAACCCATTGCTCGTTGCCAGCCAGGATATTGATATTCAGGTAGGTTTTGTAGAAGAAGACGAACGCAACCTTTTCTATATCGCAACCGCCTTCCTCTCCGGAGGAGCGGTGCGCCATATCCATCACAAAGTTTACCTGCCAACCTATGGGTTTTTCGATGAAGGTCGTTTCTTCGCCCGCGGCGAAAGTGTGCGCGCCTTTGATACCCGTTTCGGCAGGGTCGGCATGCTCATCTGCGAGGACTTCTGGCACGCCTCTTCTCCATATATGCTTTGGCTGGATGGCGCTGACCTTTTTCTTTTTACTTCCGCCTCTCCTGGGCGCGGTATCACCCCCACACCTCACAATACTGCCCCTGGTAGAACAGAATCCGCTCGTTGGGTGAATGATATCATCCGCGCGTATGCCGGCATGTTCACCACTTTCGTGGTGCACACGAACCGCGCTGGTTTCGAAGATGGTATCCATTTTTGGGGCGGTTCTTCCGCTTTTTCACCAGATGGAGAACCCCTGGTGAATGGTGTGGAACACGCCGAAGCCCTGGTGCTGGCCGAGCTGGACCTAAGCCAGCTGCGCCGTACGCGTACCCGCCTGCCGCTGCTGCGTGATGAACGCACCAGCCTGGTGCAGCGCGAAATCACGCGGATTATCACCCGTAATGCAGATGGCTGAAGAAGCACGAGGAGGAGCAAATGCCCGACCTGACGATTGATACCAACCTGGCGCGCAAGATTCTAACTGACTTCATTCATACTGAGATCACGCGTGCCGGTTTCAGCCGCGCCGTGCTGGGGCTTTCGGGCGGTCTCGATTCAGCCCTCGCCTGTTATCTGGCAGCAGAAGCGTTACAACCAGAGAATGTGCTGGCGGTGCGTATGCCTTATGCCACCTCCTCAGCAGATTCACTGGCTCACGCTCAGCTGGTGATTGACGCGCTCGGAGTCCAGACACTCACGATTCCAATCACCGATATGGTCGAGCCATTGTTCAACCGCTATCCGGATATGGGAAACCGCCGCAGGGGGAATGTGATGGCGCGCCAGCGCATGATCATCCTTTTTGACCAATCCGAGGTCTTCAAAGGTCTGGTGCTGGGCACCAGCAATAAAACAGAGATTCTGCTGGGGTATACCACCATGCACGGCGATGCCGCCTGTGCGCTCAACCCCCTGGGTGACCTGTATAAAACCCAGTTACGACAGCTCGCCGCGGCGGTGGGTGTCCCTGAACCACTGCTGCAAAAACCCCCTTCAGCCGACCTGTGGGCCGGGCAGACAGATGAAGATGAGCTGGGCTTCACTTACGCTGCGGTTGATCAGCTGCTCTACTTGCTGGTAGATCAGCGTTACACGCCGCAGGAATGTGTCGACAGTGGATTTGAGGTGAAATTTGTTCACGCTGTCATCGAGCGCGTGCGCAAGAACCAGTTCAAACGCGTCATGCCGCCCATCGCCAAACTGAGCGGTCGCACTGTCGGTTATGACTTCCTGTACCTGAGGGATTGGGGCACCTGAACGGGTTGTTTCGATAGCGCTGATAAACCCCGGAGGAATGCCAGGGTTTATGGCTCGCTCAACTCATCTCCCAAATCGCTCCATAATTCAATTTTGGCTTCAAGCTGCGCCTGCAGGCGCGCGTATTCGCTGGCGAGCTGCTGCACCTCGCCAGGATCAACCCCTCTATCGCTTAAACGTTGTTCAACGCCGCGCGCATCGATCTCCAGGCGGGCGATCTCTTCTTCCAGCGCGCGCAGGCGCGCCTTCATGCGTTGCAACTGGTCTTTACTTTTCCCCACAGCGGGTTTTTTCGCCCGGGTTAACCCCACTTTCTGCTGCGGTCTCCCATCAGGTATCATCAGGTTTGCCTGCTTTAAAGCGCGGTATTCGCTATAACTGCCTTCAAATACCGCCAGTTTGCGCTGTTCCGGCAGCACCTCCCACACCTGGGTGGCGAGCGCGTCAATAAGGTAGCGGTCGTGCGAAACCAGTAGAATGGTGCCCTGAAATTGTCCCAGGATGTTCTGCAGGATCTCCTGTGAAGGCAGGTCAAGGTGGTTGGTGGGTTCGTCCAGCAGCAACAGGTTGGCGCCCTGTAACGCCAGGCAGGCCAGCGCCAGGCGCCCTCGTTCTCCACCAGACAGCAGGTGAACCGTCTTGAACACATCTTCTCCGGTAAACAGGAACTTCGCCAGGTAGTCTCTAATTTCGCCCGGCAGCCATTTCGGCATCATCGCCTGTATCTCATCCATTAATGTCCAATCAGGGTGCAGCCCTTCGTGCGCCTGTGCAAAGTAACCCACCTTCAAGCTGGCGCCTAATACGGTTTCCCCCGCGTAGGGGGGGATTTGTTCAAGAATCGTTTTAAGGAAGGTGGTCTTTCCTGCGCCGTTGGGGCCAATGATGGCAGCGCATTCTCCACGAACGAGGGTCAGGTCATCCACTTCAAACAAGGGCTTGCCTTCATCCGCATAACCCACGCTGAGAGAACGCGTGCGCAGCACCAGGTCGCCGCTTCTGCCGGAAGAAACCAGCTGCATGCGCAGTGTGCGGCGCTGCAAAGGCGGGGTTAACCTGGCTTCGCTTAACAGGCGTTCCAAGCGGGTGCGTCTTCCTTGCGCCTGGCGGGTGTTCTGCCCGGCGATATTGCGGCGGATATATTCCTCTTCTTTTTCAGTAAATTCTTGCTGAGCCTGGTATTCTTGCAGTCGCCGCTGGTAGCGCTCTTCGCGTTGCGCCAGGTATGCGGAGTAATTACCGCGATACTCTTCAAGCGCGGGGGTCATTTCCCAAATCGTGGTGGTGGTCTGGTCTAAGAAGTAACGGTCGTGCGAAACAATGAGCACCGCTCCCTGCCATTCTTTAAAAAACCCCTCCAGCCATTCAACCGCAGAAATATCCAAGTGATTGGTGGGCTCGTCCAGCAGCAGCAGCTCGGGTTCTGAAAGCAGCAATTTAGCCAGCAGCACCCGTGTGCGCTGCCCGCCTGAAAGCTGCCTGACCGGGCGTTTTTCATCCGCGCGCTTAAATCCCAATCCCGAAAGCGTGATGCGGGTGCGGGCTTCAAATTCATACCCGCCCAGGTGCTCAAATTCCCTTTGCCGTTCGCCGTAGACCTGCATCAGGTCAGTCGAATCCGGGTTGGCTGAAAGAGCCTCTTCCATGGCGTGCAGCTCCTGCTGTAGGGCGAGCAGCGGTTCAAAAACAGTCATGCATTCCCCCCATAACGTCCGGGACGAATCCAGGGCTGCTTCCTGCGGCAGGTAACCGATGCGAATACCGCGCGCCTTGTGAATGGTGCCGCTGGAAGGTTCCTCTTCGCCCATCAGAACGCGCAACAGGGTCGTCTTGCCGACCCCGTTGGCGCCTACCAGCCCGATGCGCGCCCGGTGAGGAATACTGAAAGAAATCTCTGGAAAAATATCCAGAGCACCGTAAGACTTGGAGAGATTGGCAGCGGTCAGCAGCGGCATATGCGATCCTGAGCCTGGAACAGTCGCTGGTAGTATACCACAAGGATTATTTCAAGAAAAAACCCGGTCGTTTATGGCCGGGTCAGTCATGCAGACCTTGTCTATTCCAGAATCTGCCACAAATAAAGCTGCTTATCCTGCCCGGCAGAAGCAATGGTGTGTTGGTCTGGTGAAAAAGCCAGTTGCAGGATGAAATCTGAATGCCCAGTGAGCGTGGTGAGCAAGTTTCCGCCAGCGGCGTCCCAAATCTGCAGGTCACTCCCTGCCGCCACAGCCAGCAATTTCCCATCTGGCGAGAACTGCAGAGCGTTCACCGGTTGGCTGATTTCCAGCACCTTCAATTCCGTTCCATTCAAGGTATCCCAAAGGATCACCACAGGTATTGAAGCGTCGTTGGTAGATCTGAAGGAAGCACTGGCAAGGATCATCCCGTCGGGAGATAAGGTGTAAGCAGTAACGAAATCCTCGTGCGAGTAGAGGTTGCTCAACATCCCGGTCTCCACCTCCTGCAGCTGCAGGGTGGCGCGGGCGTGCCACACCAGCCATTGTGGGCTGTGGTTAAAACCCGCGTCAAAAACAGGGGCAGCCGTTGAGAACCCGGATAAGAAGCGCACCTCTTCCAGCGTGTTAAAATCATAAAGGATCACTTCCCAAAATTCAGCTTTGGTCACCGCCACGTAACGCATATCGGGTGATATCGTCACGTTGCCAATCAGAAAATCGGTAACGCGGCTGCGCGAAGCGCCGTCCTTCACACTGGTATCCACCAGTGAGAAAGACATCTGGTCCTGGTTGATCACGGCTGCGGTTTTTCCATCCGCGGCAACGGAGGTCACCCGGTTGCCGGTTGCAGAGTAAACGGCCTGGGTGGAGAGATCCTTCGCGTTTAACAGGGTAACGCTAAAAACCTGATTCTGGGCAGCATCCGTATTTTGAGTGACCAGCGCCAGGGTGTTGCTGTCAGGCGACCAGGAAATATCCTGGATATTGCTCACCGCCACGCGCTGTGAAATCTCCAACCTGCCAACCTCGCTGGCTTTGATCAACCGGGTTTGAGCAGGGGTGGCTGTTATCACCTGGGCAGGCAGTGGCACTGTCTGCTCACTGGGGGTCGAGACCACTGGCGCTGTTTCACCTGCCGCCGGGGGGGTAACCTCAGGCAGACTGCAGGATACCAGCATAAATGAGGCAAGCATGAAGATCGTCGTAATCCAAATCAAATATTTACGCATCATAAGCGTCCTTTCGTCTTTAAATGGAATCAACCCAATTAATTATACTTGCTCTCATGGCTGCCTTTTCTCCCTGGGTTCGCTGGTCAGGCGTTTTGGGGGCTGCGCTCTCTCAACCAGGCAGCAAGCGCCCATAGAGAGAGCCCCAGCGCCGCGATGATGACGGCAATGACCAGGTACATGGTCTGCTGCAGCCCTCCCACCTGCGCCTTAAGTGGCGCCGCAAGCGCGCTGTGCAACGCGTCGTCTCCTGCCAGCGTGGTGGCGCGCCTCTCCCAAAATGCCCCCAAAAGCGCAATTCCCGTGGTCTGGCCCACGGTGCGCGTAAGGCTCAGCAGGCTTGAAGCCACGCCAGAGCGTTCTCTCGCGGCCGATCCCATGATCGCGTTGTTATTCGGAGCCTGAAACAGGCCGATGCCAATGCCCAGCGGGATAAACCGCAGCAGGTACCCCGTTACACTGGTATCCGTGCTCAACGTTGAAATCAGGCTATGCCCGACAAGCATTACCCCCAACCCAATGGAAGTTAACACCCGTGAACTCACCCGGTCTGATAACGCCCCAGAGAAGGGAGCGACGATAGCCACTGTAAGAGGGGTGACAGCCATCATTAAGCCTGATTGCTGTGGGCCAAACCCCAATACATTTTGAAGATATAAAGGAAAGAGAATCATGGTTCCTGCCCCAACGACAAAGGTCAAGAACCCGGTGATAAGGTTCACAGAAAACATACGGTTGCGAAACATCGAGAGATCGATCATCGGTTCAGCGCTGCGCTTTTCCACGCGGATAAAAACAATCAGCCCGATCAAAAAAAGGAATAACAGGCCAGGGATCAAAGGGTCGGTCAAACCTGCGCTCTGGATCCTGGACAAGGCCAATAACAACGTGCTGAGCGTGATGAATAACAACCCAGCCCCTAAAAAATCGAAAGACTGCTTCTTTCCCGGGCGGTCAAGCGGTACATAGTGCCACACCATCAAGACCCCCAGGATGCCCACCGGTAGGTTCACAAAGAAAAGCCAGTGCCAGGTTAAATGTTCCAGTATCAATCCGCCAATCGTTGGGCCGGCAATGATACCAATAGAGACCAGCGTTCCCATAATGCCCAGGGCTTTGCCGCGCTGATGGTCAGGAAAAGCCTCTGTAATCATCGCTGTGCCCAATGCCATGGTAATCGAAGCCCCCACCGCCTGCAGTACCCGAAAAGCGATCAGCCAGTAAATGGTCTCCGACATCCCGCAAAGCACAGACCCAACAGTAAAAATGGCCAGCCCGGCAATATAAAGGTATTTCTTGCCAATCATGTCTCCCAGCCGCCCAATTGAAAGCATGAGGCTGGAGATTGTAAGCATATAAGCCAACACGACCCACTCGGTAACTGCCAACGGCGTGCCGAAATCTTTCACCAGCGTGTTCAATCCAATGTTCACAATCCCACCGTCGATGGTGGCTAAAAACACGCCCATGCCGATCGCCAGCAGGATGAGCCATTTATTACGGTGAGTGGTTTCAGATTCGATCATGGTTGAAAAAATCCCCCGCGGAGGATGTTCTCGATTATATCATTTGCCAAAACCGGGGTCTTGACAGTATGTCACATCTCGCCCACAATCATCAAGATGCATCTACAGGAGGAAAACATGCCCGCCGCTGACCGATTTGAAATTTTGCTGCTCATCGCCCGCCCGGCAGCGGGCAAGAGCGAGATCATTGATTATTTAAAGAAAACCACTCTCCGCCAGCGCCTGCAGCGCTTTCATATTGGTAAACTGGAAGAAATCGACGACTTCCCCATGTTGTGGACCTGGTTCGAAGAAGACGCGTTGCTGGAACGCATGGGCTACCCCCGCCTGCATACTGATTCCGCCGGGTATTTTTTAGGGAACCATTTATGGAACCTGTTGATCGAGCGTATCTGTTTAGAGTATCAAAAGCGCCTGCGCGACGTGCCAGGGCTGGCGAGAGAATACACCACGCTTATTGAATTCTCCCGCGGCAGTGAACACGGTGGATACCGCTCTGCCTTCTGCCACCTCTCCCCGGATATGCTGGAGCGTATGGCGGTGCTGTATGTTGACGTAAGTTGGGAAGAATCACTGCGCAAGAACAGGTTGCGCTTCAACCCAGAAAAACCAGACAGCATCCTTGAGCACGGTATCCCCGATGATAAATTGGAAAGGCTCTACCGCCAATCAGATTGGGAAGAGCTAAGCGCCGCTGACCCGGAATACCTGGAGATTCAGGGTCGGCGTGTGCCCTACGCGGTTTTCGATAATTCGGATGACGTGACCACAGCGCGTGGAACAACGCTCGGTGAACGGCTCAGGGAGGTCACCTTTTTGTTGTGGGAGCGTTATACCCGTCGCGGTTGAAGGGGAAATGAGAGGGGAGGTTCAAGCGGCACAATCACCTTCACGCAACGGGGTAACACCTGCACCGTGACCGGGGTTTTACCAATCAACTCGCCATCCGCCTGTACAGCCGCTGGTGGGTTAGTGCGAATAAACAGCGATTCAGCCGCGGAGAGCTGCCGGTACTTGGGCGATCGGCGCTTGCGCTGAACAAACATCTGCCAGAACATCCCAGGCAGGTCAAACAGGTTGCGCGCCCGCAAGATGAGCAGATCCACCTTGCCGTCATCCGGCTTGATATCCAGCGATGCTTCGATCACGTTCAACCCCACCATGCCATAGTTCGCCACAAAAATTTCCGCCGCCCTTCCGCGGTAGCGCTTCCCATCCACTTCGATCATATAACGGCGCTGTTGCAATCCAAAAATTTGTTTAAACCCCTGTGAAAAATACGCAAGGCTGCCAAATTTCCTTTTTTCCGCGCGGGCGGTATTTTCGATCATCATCGAGCTGAATCCGATCCCCAGGTTCATAGCGTGCACCGTTTCACCAATCGCCATTAGATCAAGCTGCTTGATGCGATGCCTGCCGGTCATTAAATTAACCGCGCGCGTGCTGCTAAAGGGGATCATCAGGTTGCGCGCGATGGCATTCCAGGTGCCCGTGGGGATGATACCCAACGGGACAGGCGCATGCACCATCCCCGCTGCCACCGCCGCGACAGTGCCGTCTCCGCCTGCCGCTACCACCAGGTCCACGCCCGAAAGAATTTGCTGCTGCACGATAGTCTTCAAATCTTCACCCGCCGCCGTCAGATGAAAGCGGGTTTGCCAGCCTTTGTGCTTAAAACGGCTTTCAATGTTCCGTTGCAGCAAAGCCGCGTTGACAATGCCGGCCACCGGATTAATGACAATAAAAGCCGTCTTTACAGGTTGCGCTGCAGGTATCAAACACCCTCTTTTCCAGGATCTTTGATAATTATAAAAGAATCGCCATCGTTTGAGAAACTCGTTTTCATTGAATCTGTACTGTGTTCAATTGAGCGTTCGTCAGCGCGGATCTTGAAAGGGAAGTCATAACCTTTTGGGCTCAGTTAGCGCTTTTACTTTGACGCCTTTCTTCTCATTTGCTATACTTAAAACATCCCGCGTAAAACCCACGGGCAATCTCTGACCTTATACAGGAGGCATTTTCAGATGGCTGCAGATCAAGTCTTCAAGCTCACTTACGCCACCATGTTCAACCCGCCCGAGGAACTTCACACCCGTTATGACCAGGCGCTCGCCAAAGTCAAATCAGAACTCGGTCGAGATCACGGAATGTTGATCGATGGCAAAGAGGTGTTTGCCGAAGAGAAGTTCGATAACCGCTCGCCCGCCAACACCGACGTTCTGCTGGGAACCTTTCAAAAAGGCAACGCTGAACACGCCAAAGCCGCGCTCGCCGCTGCGCGCAAAGCCGCCAGGGGATGGGCGCATACGCCATGGCAAGAACGCGTCGCGCTGTTGCGCAAAGCCGCCGCCATCATGGACCGGCGCACTTTTGAAATGGGTGTGGTTTTATCGCTTGAAGTGGGCAAGAACCGGATGGAAGGGCTGGGAGACGTGGCGGAAACCGCAGATCTCATCCGTTACGCCTGCGATCGTATGGAAGCCAGCGATGGCTTTGTTGCCCCTATGGGACGCGACCCGCTCAGCGGCTATGAAAGCCGCAATGTTTCCGTGCTCAAACCTTACGGGGTGTGGCTGGTCATCAGCCCCTTCAACTTCCCCGGCGCGCTCACCGGCGGCCCTTCAGGCGCCGCGCTGGTAGCCGGCAATACCCTGGTGATGAAACCCGCCACCGATACCCCCTGGACCGCCCGCCTGATCGCTGAATGCTTCCAGGAAGCCGGTCTCCCGGAAGGTGTGTTTAACTACGTCACCGGGCCTGGCTCCACGCTCGGCCAGGCGCTGATTGAGAGCCCCGAAGTGGACGGGATCACCTTCACCGGTTCTTATGATGTGGGCATGAAGATCTTTCGCGATTTCGCTCAGGGTCGCTACGTGCGCCCTGCCATCCTCGAGCTGGGTGGCAAGAACCCCGCCATCGTCACCAAAAACGCTGACCTTGAAGCAGCCGCCATTGGCATCGTGCGCTCCGCCTTTGGGCTGCAGGGGCAAAAATGCTCTGCCAACTCGCGCGTGCTCATCCATTCTTCGGTTTACGACCAGCTGGTCGCCCGCCTGGTGGAATTGACCGGCAAGCTTACCATCGGCGACCCCACCGAGCGCGCCAATTACCTGGGTCCTGTCGTCAACAAGGGCAGCTACCGCGACTACCAGGGTTTTGTTGGCGAACTGGCGGCAGGCGGCAAAATTCTAACCGGCGGCAAGGTGCTCACCGATGGGGATCTCGCCAAAGGCTACTTCTGCGCGCCGACCATCGCTGAAGCCCCTTACACCCACCGCCTGTGGAAGTACGAGATGTTCGTACCCATCACCACCGTCGGCAAGTTCGATGACCTGGAAACCGCCATGAAAATTGCCAACGACGTGGAGTACGGTCTGACGGCCGGGTTCTACGGTACAGAAGAAGAAGCCGCGTGGTTCTTCGATAATATTGAAGCCGGGGTCACTTACGCCAACCGTCCAATGGGTTCCACCACCGGGGCCTGGCCTGGCTTCCAACCTTTCGGCGGCTGGAAAGGCTCAGGTTCCAGCGGTAAGAATGCCGGCGGTTTACATTACCTGCAACTCTATATGCACGAACAGATCCAGAACCTGGTTCGCAAGGTGTAAAAAGCGATATGTCCAAAATCTGCTCGCTCGCTGAGGCTATTTCCAGTTATGTTCATGATGGCGACACGGTCTTTTGCGCCGGGTTTACCCATCTCATCCCCTTCGCCGCCGGTCACGAGATCATCCGCCAGGGTAAAAAGAACCTTACCCTGGCACGCGCGACCCCTGATTTGATCTATGATCAGATGGTAGCAGCTGGCTGCGCGAAAAAGCTAATCTTTTCTTACATCGGTAACCCCGGCGTAGGCTCACTGCGCATTGTGCGCGAAGAGCTTGAAGCCGGGCGTCTGGAGTGGGAAGAGTATTCCCATTTCGGCATGATCTCGCGCTTGCAGGCTGGAGCCGCTGGCCTGCCTTTCATGCCCATGAATCAGACCGCCGCTCCAGACCTGGAACGCAGCAATCCGAATATTCGCCGCGTGAAAGACCCTTACACCGGCCAGGATGTGGTTACCGTGCCTGCCCTCAACCCTGATGTCGGCATCATCCACGTGCAGCGCGCTGACGAACACGGTAACGCGCAGGTTTGGGGCATCCTTGGTGAACAAAAAGAAGCCGCCTTCGCTTCGCGCGATGTCATTATCACCGCTGAAGAAATCGTGAGCGAAGATGTCATCCGTTCAGACCCCAACCGCACGCTGATTCCTGGTCTCATTGTCAAAGCCGTCTGCCAGGTACCGCACTGCGCGCATCCCTCTTACACCCAGGGATATTACGACCGCGACAATGTGTTCTATCTCAACTGGGATAAGATCAGTGAAGACCGCGCGACGGTCAACGCCTGGCTCGATGAATGGGTGCACGGCGTGCAGGGTGCGGAAGAATACTGGCAGAAGCTGGGGAGCGAAACTCACGCCCGCCTGGCGGTAAAACCTCGTTACGCAGCTCCCGTAAACTACGGGGATTATTAGCACCTGGTGGAAATGGTATGAGCGATCTCACTTATACAGCTTCAGAACTGATGTGCATCAACGCCGCCCGCCTGCTGCGAGATGGCGATGTGGTCTTTGTCGGGGTTGGGCTGCCCAACCTGGCGTGCAACCTGGCGCGCCGTACCCACGCCCCCAACCTGCAGTTAATTTACGAAGCCGGCGTTATCGGCGCCCGGCCTTCGCGGTTACCTCTTTCCATCGGTGACCCCACGCTGGTAACCGGGGCGGTATCCGTCTGCGGTATGTTCGATATCTTTTCCCAGTACCTGCAGCGCGGCAACATCGACGTGGGCTTTCTGGGCGGCGCGCAGATTGATCGTTTTGGTAATATCAACGCCACCATCATCGGCGGAGATTATCAACACCCCAAGGTTCGCCTGCCGGGTTCCGGCGGATCGCAGGAAATCGCCGGCTGGGCCAACCGGTGTTATATCATCACGCCGCATCAAAAACGCCGCTTTCCCGAAAAAGTGGATTTTATCACCTCAGCAGGATTCCTGAACGGGCGCGCGCAGCGCGAACTGACCGGCGCCAGGGGTGGCGGGCCGCTGGTGGTGGTGACCAACCTGGGCTTGTTGGAACCGGACGCAAACGGCGAACTTGTGCTCAGCGCCCTGCACCCGGGCTGCACCCTTGAACAGGTGCAGGAGAACACCGGCTGGCAGGTACGCACCTCCGGGCAAGTATCCACCACTGAACCTCCACTGCCATCTGAGCTTCAGTTGTTGCGCGAGGAGCTCGATCCAGGCGGGATTTACCTGAAAGGTTCTTGAGCAGTTCATCATGGCGTCAGCGCAAAACATCGAAGTTCTCACCACAGTGCCCTTCCCCGAAGCGGTAATGGGTCAACTGCGCGAGCTTTCTCCACGCATCAAAATCACCTGCATCCCCGCCAGTAAGATCGACGAGATACCGCGCGAGGTCTGGCAGCGCTCCGAAGTTCTCTATACGGATATCCTGCTGCCAGACCTCAACCTGTCTCCCAATCTCAGGTGGATTCAGTTTCACTACGCTGGTATTGACTTTTTGCAGGGGTCAGAACTGCTTAAACACAAGGATCTCAAATTAACCTCCATGAGCGGTGCTTCAGCCATTCAGGAAGGCGAGTATATCCTGATGATGTTGTTGGCGCTTGGTCATCATATGCGGGGCCTGATGAAAAACCAGGAAAAAGCCGAATGGCCCGATGACCGCTGGGAAAAATTCTCACCGCGTGAATTAAACGGCTCAACCGTGGGGTTGGTTGGTTATGGCAGCATTGGGCGTGAAGTAGCCCGCCTGCTGCGCCCGTTTGACGTGACTGTGCTCGCCGTTAAGCGTGATGTCATGCACCCGCAGGATAACGGTTACGTGATGGATGGTCACGGAGACCCAGAAGGTGATTATTTCAACCGCCTTTACCCTATCGAAGCCCTCAAATCAATGCTCAGGGAATGCGATTTTGTGGTCGTCACCCTGCCGCTCACACCCCAAACCCGCGGAATGATCGGCGAAGAAGAATTTAACGCCATGAAGCCGGGCGCTTACCTGGTGCACATTTCACGCGGAGGTATCGTGGATGAAGAAGCGCTGTTGCGGGCGTTAAACGAAAAACGCCTAGCCGGGGCGGCTGTGGATGTGTTCAGCACGGAGCCGCTCCCTGCCGACCACCCGCTCTGGAAAGCGCCGCGCCTGATCATCACCCCGCATGTTTCGGGTTTCAGCCAGGCTTACAAGGAACGCGCCGGCAGGATGTTCGCCGCCAACCTGAAGCGCTATTTACGGGGGGAACCCTTGTTGAATGAATACCTCAGCGACCGTCACTATTGAGCTTTGGATGGGTTAAATCAGGTAGATGGTGAACACCTGATGAATTTCATAGAGGGGAACCTGGGCATTCTCCCCGCCTCCTATACAACGCAGGCGGTTTTTTTTGATTTGGGTTTCACGCTGATTCACTTCCAGGGTGATTACCCATCTGTTTTGCTTGATTCGTATTATTCCCTGGCACGCGCGCTTAAACGAGAGGGCTACCTGTTTGAAGTAGATGAGTTTGTCAGGCGTTTTAAAAACGCTCTTGCAGATTATCACCAATCACGTGACATAGACCTCATCGAAAGACCAGTAGAAACCTACCTTACCAGGGTGTTGAACACCTTCGGTCACATTGAACCACCCGAATCGGTCACGCGCAATGCGCTGGCTGAAATGTACCAAACCACTGAGGCTTACTGGCAGTTGATGCCCGACACGCTGGCAACATTGAGGCAGTTGCAGCGAACAGGCTACCGCCTGGGTCTGATCAGCAACGCCGCTAATGCTGACAACGTCAACCGCCTGATCGATCGCTGCGGGCTGCGCGGTTTTTTTGAGGTACTCCTTATCTCCGCCGTGGAAAAAATCCGTAAACCTGACAGGCGAATTTACGCCAGGGCGCTCAACCTCTTACACTTGACTCCTGACCGCGCGGTGATGGTTGGAGACACTTTAACGGCTGATATCATCGGTGCGCAGAACGCCGGTTTACGCGCGGTATGGGTCACTTCCCGCGCCAGCCATCCAGAGAACCTGCGCGCACGCCCCCACGTTAACCCAGACGCGGTTATCGATCAGCTTAGTGAACTTCCATACGCGCTGCAACAATTCCATTAACTGCGCATCAGCATAGCAAAAGTTCGCCTGCGTACTACTAGCGAAAGGCAGCTATCGCGCTGAAGCGCTGACTGTTTTTGCTCCGCTTTGCCTGTGCTACAATACAGCCAGGAGAACAAAAGAATGGAAAGAACTGTGCCAAAGAGCGCCACAGATGAAATAGACCTGTACCTGAGAACGATTTACTCTTTACTGCGCTCCACCACCGAGGTGCAGGTGCGCACGCTGGAAGAAGTACACGCCGGCATGAATTCGTCGCTGCACCCAGACGCGCGTAAAGTATCTCTCGATCTTTCAGCCCTTATTTATTCCAGCCTGCGCCTGCCATCCTGCATCATGCGAACGCGTTCTATCGTGTTGGGTCAGAGCGTTCAGTTGTTTTCGCGCCATGGCTACCCTGAAGTGGAGAACTGGCTGCCGGTTACCGCGCGGGCGCGGCGGCGAAGCAGTTATTTTGATGGAAACAGCACCCTGGCGGTGTTCATCGCCAGCCGTTCTGATATCGAAGATATTGTGCCAACCCTCACCGCTTTCCAGATAGAGTGGAATAAGATGCACCAGTTCCTGCAAGGCTGGAATCCGCCTTCCTGGGAAGAAACCAGCCTTGAGGGCAGCCCATCATTCGTGGAACTCAGCCACGTTTTAGGCACCCCTCTCGAAGACCTGCAGCGGCTGGTATCAGTGTGGGGGAGTGACTTTTCCAGTAACCTGGAGACTATCGCCAGCAGACGGTGTTCTTTTGGCATCCGGTTGCTCAGCGGTTCGCTGAGCGAATACTGGCGCGCCACGCGCCTGTGGTGGCAAAATATTGAGCGCAGCGCCCCTTTGTTCAGTGAGCGCCCGGTGTATCTCATCTCCAGTAACACCCACAGTATTCCCAACCTGCTCAGTGGGTACGCGCTCACGCGTAAAGAGCAAATTTTGACCTTCCTGCAGCAACAGGGAAACCAGGAATTACTGGCAGAATGGCACGAGATCCAGGAGCGCGGCAACTGCGCTTCAACCGAGAACTTTCTCTATTACGCGTTGAAGAAATACCAGCAGACCGCACAAGGCGCCGCGGAAAACGCTCAAATGGCGCGCGAAGAACAGCGCCACGGCATCACGCGCGTACCTCCCGCCCACTCCTTCGATATCGAAGCCCAGGTGGTGGAGATCAACAGGCTTGACCCCCAACACTTCGACCCGCGCCTGCTGTCGGATGGTGAAAATACGGTTTTTTTGCAAAAAAGCAACGCGCTGATTGTCAACATAGATTACCCGCTGGGGCTTGGCGCCTACAATGTGCTTACCAAAATCGCCGAACACATCTCAGAGATCCTCGGGGTGTATATTATGGGCAAAGCCGCCACGCTGAATGGCGTGCGCGGTGACATAATGATCCCCGGCGTGGTGCAAGACGAGCATTCTCAGAACACTTACCTTTTCCAGAATGTCTTTACCTCCCCTGATGTGGCTCCATGGTTGGTTTTTGGCACTGTGCTCGATAATCAGAAGGCGCTCACGGTACTGGGGACTTTCTTACAGAATGCCAGTTTGATGGATGTGATGTACCGCGAGGGTTACACCGACATTGAAATGGAGGCTGGTCCATATCTTTCAGCGGTGTACGAGATGACCCGTCCCAAGCGCCACCCGGTGAATGAAATTGTCAACCTGCAAGGCGTCAATTTTGATATCGGCATTTTGCATTACGCCTCGGATACGCCGTTGAGCAAGGGGAAAAACCTTGGCGCGGGCACTCTTTCATACCGCGGCATGGACTCCACTTACGCCGCTTCTGTGGCCATCCTCAGGCGTATTTTCCAGCAGGAAAAAAAGCGCCTGCTGGGCTGATGCTCAGCATAACTGGGCAGCAAAAACCCGAATCCGGAGCCCTTCTATCGTCCCCGCAGAAATATTCTTATCAACGAGGTGAGTCAGCCCTTGTCTCCCTTTTGTCTCCAATTTGAATGAATGCGCACAGGGGTTAGCTGTTTACGATACGTGCTAAAATAAAGACAGGGATTAAGAACTTTCTAATGAGGTTGTGCAAGAAAGGATGTTCACATGGAATCTCGCATCCAACGCACGCTACTCTCATTTTTTTTCGCTTCCTTTTTCTTTATATTTTATTTTTTGATGTATCTGCCCAACGATGTCGAAGCACAGGGCGAGGTGGAACCTCAGCGCGTCATTGCAACCTTGTACGATAGTGATTGCTTCCCGAATGGGGTGGAAAATCGAATTGAATTTTTCAATGTGGGTTCTCAAGGAGGAGAAGCCTATTCAAAGGCTGTCTATGTTTATGCGATTACCCATATCGGAAACCACCCGGATGGAGGGCTTGCTTGTTTTGTGGATGGTTATGCGGAATTAATTGGCACCTTTTCCGGCGGACCCAATGGCACGATCACATTCCCTAAAGGAAATTATCAAGAGATTACCACTTGCCAGGTAATCGATGGAAAAACGATCGAGTGTCTGTTTGTGATGGATTTACCCAATTTTGGAATCCAAGAAATGACCTCAGTATATACGATCCAAAACCCTGAGGCTTTTACTTCCCCACCTGCCACCCCAACCAAAGGCACGGGCTGCACACCCAGTGTGCGCGGTTTGAATCCCGCCAAACCGGGCGACACGATCTCGCCAGGAGCCAGTTATGCGGATGCGGCAGGAAAGGAAACCAGCGTCATTCAGGATCGTTGGTTCTTCAACGGTCAGGAAAGCTCCTCAATGATTTGGGACGGTAAACCTGTGACAGTGGAACTGCAGTGGACGTGCCTGGATCACAGCGGTCATTCAAAGACCTTCACCATCCCTGCTTACCAGGGCGAAGCCGCAGCACCGCTGACCCAGCCACAGACAGGCCAGCCCGCTGAAACCTCGCAGGAAGCACAGCCCAAACGGCCAAAAACTGTGGCGCCCTGGGGGATCGCGGCCATCATCAGCAGCATTGTTGGCCTAGTGGGCGCAGCCAGCGTTGGAATTGGCTATGCGCTCAAGAAAAAGCCTGCTGCGCCAGCTCCACCAGCACCACCCGCGCAAAGCCCTCCACCGAACATCCCAGTTCAATATCCTCCAATACCCGATCCGGCAGGGTTCTCGAAGATTGGCGCTCCAACTCGGTATACTCCCCCGGCAACCGCGGGCGGGCAATTTACTCCAGATGTTCCGGTGCAGAACACCCCACCACAAGTTGAGCCCTCATCACATCAGCCGGCAGGTATGACGCCTGCCCAGCGGGAGGAACTATTAAGCATCCGCGGTCAGATGCAAATTGAAGCCGCGAACTTGAAAAATAAATATTATGACAACAAGGAAAAAATCGACCGGCTTAAAGGAATTTTGAAGAACAACATGCTCAAATTCATTACTAAAAAAGGCTTTGATGTTCAGGAATGGATGCTGGAAGGCCCAACCGATGTGGTGAACAAGATCATCGTGGACCCCATTATGGAAAAAGCGTTTCAGAAGCACGACACCTCACAGGACGGAAAGATCATCGTGGATATGTACAACCGCATCAAACAGATGGAAAACGAAATGCACGAACTATCGAAAGAGTTCGAGTATCTGCAAAACGAGATGAACAAGATCGATCAAAAACTTAAGTAAAAAAAGCAATAAGAAGGTCACCGCAGAACCGTGCGCTCGTCAATACGGGTAGTTGAATTTCGTAGAACCAAATGAAACAGGTGTTCGCCCCCAAGAACGAAATGGATGCTGATGCACCATTGAGATAAAAAAGCTGTTTTCCTGCATCTGCCGTGCGCATGGAACTCAACCCCGGGTTACCATCCAGCGAGTGCGCGTTGGCTCCTGAGCTTACCTCCTCGATGGCAATCCTCCTGCGAGCCTTTGCGGTATAATCGGTCTGTGGAGGTTGCATGGAAATCACCTGGTACGGACATTCCTGTTTTCGCTTAACAGAACGCAGTATGGCAACAGTGGTCACCGACCCTTACGATTGTAAGCAGGTCGGTTATGAGCCCTTAAAGGTCAAAGGGGATGTCGTTACCGTCAGCCATAATACGCCCGGTCACAATCTCATCAGCGCGGTGAAAGGTTATTCTCATCTCATTGACGGACCGGGTGAGTTTGAAATTGGCGGGGTCTTCATCACCGGCATTCAAACCAATGGGCACTCCCGCAAGGCTGAAAATGAGCCACGCAATACCATGTACCTCTTTGATTACAACGGCATCAATGTTTTGCACCTGGGCGACCTCAACCGTGTACCCAGCCAGGCGGAGGTAGAGGCCATTGGCCCGGTGCATGTGGCGCTGGTACCGGTGGGAGCCGGGGGCAGCCTGACCGCCATCAAAGCCACTGAGGTGATCAGCCTGTTGGAGCCCAATATCGTCATCCCCATGCATTACGCCACCCCGCATACCGCCCCAACCCCGCAAAAACTCGAACCTCTCTCCAGGTTTCTCAAGGAAATGGGGCTCTCCAATGTTGAGCCCGTTCCAACCTTAAAAGTTACCGGGATCAGCTCGCTGCCCGATGAGACACGGGTGGTGATACTGCAATACCAGATGAACAACTCGTGACCGTGGAAGAACAGAATCTTGTGAAATTAATCATGTCGTGGGACATCACGCCTGAGCACGAACAGGATTATTTCGAGTTTGTCATCCGTGATTACATCCCCGGCGTGCAGCGCATGGGCTGTGAGCTTACGGATGCCTGGGCTACTGTTTACGGCAACAAACCACAGATCACGGTGAGCGTGATCATTGGCAGCCCGCGTAAAGCCCGCCAGTTGTTGTTCTCTGAAGACTGGCTTTCTTTGAACAACCGCCTGCAGGATTTCATTCAGAATTACACGATGAAGCTGGTCTACGCGCGCAACCGTTTTCAACTGTGATCCACCCCATGAAAGATGAGCTTGCCCGGCTTCTGTTAAACTGGTACCGCCAAAATGCCCGCTCCCTTCCCTGGCGCGGGCATTCCGATCCTTACGCCATCTGGGTATCTGAAATAATGTTGCAGCAAACCCGGGTGGATACAGTGTTGCCTTACTATCTGCGCTGGATGCGCGACTTCCCGGATATTTCCACGCTGGCGAACGCCAGTGAACACGCGGTGTTACTCGCCTGGGAAGGTCTGGGCTACTACAATCGCGCCCGGTGCATGCGGCGCGCCGCGCAGCAAATGATGCAGCTGCATGATGGAAAAATTCCCGCCGATTATGAACAACTGCTGAAGCTGCCGGGGATCGGTCCGTACACTGCCGCCGCCATTGCCTCCATGGCATTCGGTTTGGACCGCGCGGTGGTGGATGGCAACGTCAAGCGCGTGCTGGCTCGAATTTTGCCTTACACCCTGGCGGTGAACACCCCCACGGCGGAGAGCGCGCTGCGGCACGCCGCCCAGGAGCTGCTGCCAGAAGGGAACGCTGGCGATTTCAACCAGGCGCTTATGGAGCTTGGCGCGCTCGTCTGCCTGCCGCGTAAGCCGCTCTGTGACCGCTGTCCGCTTCCGTCCATTTGCGCCTCTTTCCAACAGGGTGCCCAGGCTGAGCTGCCGCTCATGAAAGAAAAAAAGCCCGTCCCACACCTGGTCGTCACCGCCGCCATCTTGCGCCAGGATGACCGGGTGCTCATCGCCAAACGCCCTGCCAGGGGGCTGCTGGGCGGCTTGTGGGAATTCCCTGGTGGGAAAGTGAAAGAGAATGAAACCCACGCTGACGCGCTCGCCCGCGAGTTGATGGAAGAGTTGGGTGTTTCTACTCAGGTTGGCAACAGGTTTGGAACCTACCGCCACGCTTACACACACTTCAGCATCACCCTGCACGCTTATGAAATTATCTCTCAAAAAAATACCGCCAAACCGCTTCATCACGCTGAGCTGCGCTGGGTCGCGCTGGCTGAACTGGAGAGCTACCCAATGGGGAAGATAGACCGTATGATCTCGCGAGATTTGGTTCAAGCGGAACTTGCAAATGCCGCCTGACTTCGCCCACGAACGTGAGCAGATGGTGCGCCACCAGATTGAGAAGCGCGGCATCACCAACAGCGGAGTGCTCAACGCCATGCGGACAGTGCCCCGCCACCTTTTCGTCCCCCTGGAGATGCGCGAGCAGGCTTACGCTGATTACCCGCTGCCCATCGGCAGCGACCAGACCATTTCCCAGCCCTATATAGTGGCCTTTATGACTGCTCTGTTAAACCTCACCGGGTCTGAAAAAGTGCTGGAAATCGGTACAGGTTCGGGTTACCAGGCGGCGGTGCTTTCGTTGCTGGCGCGCGAAGTGATCACGGTCGAGTATCTGCCCGCGCTTGCTCGCAGCGCAGGCGATACCTTGCGTGATCTCGGCTATTTGAAGGTCACCGTCCACCAGGGAGACGGGTCGCTGGGATGGGTTGACCAGGCGCCGTATGATGCCATTATGGTCACCGCCAGCGCCCCCAAGGCGCCGGAACCGCTGTTGAAACAGCTGAACCCTGAAGGCAGAATGGTGCTGCCTGTAGGTGGTCGGGGTGTGCAATGGCTGGAACTTTGGCAGCAGGAGAATGGCATCTGGTTGCCAGAGGTTTCGCTGCCGGTGGCATTTGTGCCGCTGCGTGGCGCTTTCGGCTGGCAGAACGACCACGAATAAAAAACGCTCCTTTGAGGAGCGTTTTGATTTCACTTGCTTAACTTTTAATAATATTTACCAACACCATCGGCTTGCGCCTGGTTTCACGGTACAGGTAATTGGAAACCGCCTGTTCAACATCTTGCTGCAGGTGACCATTCGCCCTATCCGCCACGCTCATCACCCGGGCTTTCAGCCCGGTCATCAATTCGTTGCCGTCCTGCTGGGCAATGAACCCGCGCGTGATGAAATCAGGCTCTTTTTTCGGTCGGTCTGTGTACTTATCCATAGTGAGGTTCACGATCATCAAGCCTTCTTCGGAAAGCAGCTCACGGTCGTGCATCACCGCGTCGCTCACGTCTCCAACCCCTGATCCGTCAACATAAACGTACGACGCCGGAACTTTCTCAGCCATTCGCATCTTGCCATGGCTCAGTTCCACGCTCTGTCCATTCAGAATGACCGCGATGTTTTCCTCGGGAATGCCGATTTGCCTGGCCAGGCGGGCGTGTTGCTTGAGCTGGCGCAGTTCGCCGTGGATGGGAATAAAATACTCGGGCTGTGTCAGGTGCAGCAGCAATTTCATTTCTTCCTGGCTGGCGTGACCAGAAACATGCACCGGCGCAATGGCTTCATAAATCACGTTAGCGCCGCGCTCCAGCAGGCGGTTGATCGTGCCGTACACGTTTTCTTCATTGCCCGGGATGGGGTGAGAGGAAAGCACGATGGTATCACCATTCTTCACATCGAAAACCCGGTGCGTCCCACGCGAAAGACGCCCAAGAATAGAAGTTGGCTCGCCCTGCGAACCGGTGCACATGATCACCACGTCGCTGTCCTTCATATGAAGGGCTTCATCCAAGCTGACAATCAGGTTATCTGGCAGTTGAAGGTAGCCTAGTTCACGGGCAATTTTGGCATTATCTACCATGCTGAGACCCGCGAAAGCCATTTTTCGGTTGTGCTTAAGCGCGGCGTTGCCCACCTGCTGCATTCTCGAGATGAGAGAGGCAAACGTGGCAATGAGAATCCGCCCGTCGGCTTCGCGGAAAACTTTGTCGAAGGCGTCATCGATGACGCGCTCCGAAGGGGTCCATCCCTGGCGCTCGGAGTTGGTGGAGTCTGCCAGCAGCACCAGCACCCCGCGGCGCTGAAACTCCGCCAGTTTGGCGTAGTCGGTGGGCCAGTTGTCCACCGGCGTGTGGTCAAACTTGTAATCGCCGGTGTGCACCACCAGTCCAGCCGGGCACTCGATTCCCAGCCCCACGCCATCAGGAATAGAGTGACACACGTGGAAGAAATCCACGCTGAACGGGCCAATTTTTCGGTTCTCACCCGCGTTGACCGTTTGAATCTGCGCTTTTGAAGCGCCTCCATTGCGGGCGAGTTTTACTTCCAACAAGCCGCGCGTCAGAGGAGTGGCATAAATCGGCGCCTGTAATTCTTCCAGCACATGGCGGATGGCGCCGGTGTGGTCTTCATGTCCATGGGTGATGATGATACCCTTCACCTGCTTGCGCCGCTGCACCAGGTAAGAAATGTCCGGGATGATGTAATCGATTCCCAGCATATCGTTTTCCGGGAACATCAAACCGGTATCGACTACCAGGATCTGCCCATCGTATTCGTACACCATCATGTTGGCGCCGACTTCTCCCAGCCCACCGAGGGGGATGATCTTTAATGTTCCCTTGTGGTGGCTATCTTTTTTATCTTGCTTATTCATTAATTCCTTTTAAACCTTTCCTGTTCCATTTAAGGATTTTTGATTGGAATAACCGCGTCGAAAGGTCTCCCCTTAAAACCGCGGATATGGTTCATAAAAAACAAATCCCGGCGGTTGTTCAAGCCAGGGTTTGCGAGTGACTTCCTTTATTTTTGTGGCACTTCATCTCTGCTTGAGCAGAGCAAAAACGCAATGTTTGAACAAAATGGTTCTTCAATCCAATACTAACCTGCTTGTTGATAATGAACACTTAATTACCCGCTTATTATACCCTATTTTATCCGATTATTCAGGTTACCTTTCCCCCTCGTTTAACTTTTCGCAAGGTATTTTTTCCTCCTTCAGGTAATATACATAAGAATAATCAACCTTTTTCGGAGGGAATATGTCTCAAACTTCCAGTAAAACCCGTTTGTTTTTGGCCATCCTGGCGGTGGTGGTGGGGGTGTTCATGGTGGGGGTGGCTCCGTTTCTAATTCAAACCTCATTAGACCGGGTGATGACCGCCCTGGTGAAAGTTTCCGCCCAAAAGCCGGCTTATGCCAGCGGTATCCTGTTGTTTTCAGTGCTCTACCCGCTGTACCGTGCGATCATCTTCATCGCCGGCATTACGCTCATTGTGATTGCCCGCTCCATCCGCGAAGGCAAGGAATGGACTTTTCCGGTAGGTCTGCTGGCGTCCGCTTTTCCTGCTTCAGGCGGAATGTTCATGATGCTGCCTTATGTCAGTTTTGTGCCTGGGCTGCCCCTGCCGATGCTTGTATCACTTACCGGCCTGTTGTTCTTCCTCTGCCTTATCCTGCTCAGAAAAGTAAACACGCAGAAGAAGATCGCCCAGCTACTCACGCTCACCTTCTGCGGCATTATGACAGCCCACGCCTTCGTCATCGCGGTGGGGGGCATGCGCCAAACGCTCACCCGCCTCGAAAAGCCGCTTTACAGCGGGATCGAGGGCTGGGTGCTGGCGTGGTCCAGCCCGGTGCAATTTATTTGCGTGATCCTGCTGTTCGTTGCCATTTACAAGATTGCCGCGCGCAAAATGGAAGGCTGGTGGATGGCGTTGGTAGCGGCGGTCTCACTGGTGGCGATGAACATCCCCACGCAAATTATCCGCACGCTGCGTACTGATGCTACTTCGATCGATTACCTCATCGGCGCGCTGTTGAGCACTGCGCTGCTGGTCATTTTGCTGCTGCCCAAAATTAAGCGTGCGCTTTTCGAAGAGCCAGCACTCTGATTCCGACATGCCTGGAAAACAAAACAACCTGACCGTTGTGGTGGTCAGGTTGTTTTTCTTCCGTAAAGCTGTTCGCGTATTTGCAGCACCTGGCGGCGCAGACGGTCATCTCTTTCGATCATATCCGCCACCTTTTCGCAGGCGTACATCACGGTTGTGTGGTCGCGCCCGCCCATGGCTTCGCCGATCTGCGGCAGCGACACGTTGGCTTCCTGGCGCAGCAGGTACATAACCACCTGACGAGGTAGAGCGGCTGCGCGTGTGCGGTCGCGCCCCATCAGTTTTTCAGGGGTAATGCCAAATGCCGATGCCACCACGTTCACCACGTGTGCCGGTTCAAAAGCATTCCGTTGCGGCAAGAGATCGGTTAGCGCCACGTTGACCAGTTCTTCGCTCAACGGGCGTCCGCGCAGATCCGCGTAGGCCACCACGCGAGTCAGGGCGCCCTCCAGTTCACGGATATTGGATTGGAACTGGCGCGCGATGATTTCCAGGATGGCTGGGGGAACCGCGTGCCTTGACCGCTCCGCCTTGGAGCGCAGGATGGCGATGCGTGTCTCCAGGTCAGGTGGCTGGATATCTGCCGTTAATCCCCACTCAAAGCGTGAGCGCAGGCGTTCTTCCAGCGTGTTCATGGCCTTGGGCGGACGGTCGGAAGAGATAACAATCTGCTTATCCTGCCCGTGCAGGGTATTGAAGGTATGAAAGAACTCTTCCTGCGTCGACTCTTTGCCGGCGATGAATTGAATATCATCCACCAGCAGCACATCGATACGACGATAGCGGTCACGGAAAGCCTGCGTTGTGTGTGTGCGGATTGCGTTAATCAGGTCATTGGTGAATTCTTCAGATGAAACGTATAACACCTGCTCTCCACGCGCCTGGGCAAAGTTACCAATGGCGTGCAGCAGGTGAGTTTTGCCCAACCCCACACCGCCATAAAGGAACAGCGGGTTATAAGCCTGGGCAGGGTTCTCCGCCACAGCCAGGCAGGCCGCGTGCGCCAGCCGGTTGGAAGAACCCACCACGAAGTTATCGAAGTTATAACGATGGTTCACCACTGGTTGAGAGCCTGTTACGGCGGGAGAGATCAACGGTAAAGGTTCCCCGGTACTGGCTGTCTGCGGCTGGTTTTCGTAATCCTTATGCCAGACGATGAACTCGACCTTTTGAGGGCATTCCATGATGCCGCTGAGAATACTGTTGAGTTTTGCGGTCAACCTGGATTTGAGCCAGTCACAGGCGTAAGCGTTGGGCACGCCAACCGTGAAGAGGTCATTTTCGTAACGCACCAGTTCGGCAGGCTGTACCCAGGTTTCATAAGATGCGCGCGACATCTCCATTTGGAGTTGTCCAACCGCTGCCTGCCATGCGTTCCGATGATCCAACACGCGCCTCCGCCTGGAATTCACGTCACGGACGGGGTAGGTCAGTAGAACCCGCCACTCCAGCGTAAGCAGGGATTGGGAACAGGATATTCTAGTGGATCCTACAAAGGCTTACCCGAAGCTGTGGATTAAGCTTCGTCCGAACGCGTATAAGCATTCTAACAGAAAGCCGCCCCGGTAACAAGTCGAATACCCTACGCTAACTTAAAAGAATTCAAATCTTTAAGGTTCCCAACCTTAAGAAAACCTGGGGACTTTGATGGATTACGCAATCGTTACCGATTATTTATATCCTTATCCCTGCGGTATCAACGCAACCGAAGCCCCTACATCTGGGGATGATGGGCGGTTTTTACCCTCGCTGCGGCTATATGGCGCCTTATTATAAAAGTTACAGGTTTCCATTTCCTCGTGCCAAACCCACCCATAATGCATTTTTTGGCATCAGGAATTTTTAATTTTCAGGTTCAAATCTGGTCTTTAAGTATGGCGCTTGCCTGGTTCATCAGCGCGCAGTCAGCTACGCCCGCAGCATCAGGTCGGCAGCCCGGCGCCCGATTTCAACCGCGAAGTTTGTCCCGCGATCCCACGGATACACCTGCGACATACTGGCAAAATACAGCCCTTTAAGGGGCGTCTCGATTGAAGGGATATGACGGGAATGGTTCAGCAGCGGCACCGGTTGGGCGTAGTTGGTTTTCACCAGCCAGGAGCCCGTGATCCATCCCGTTTCGAAGTTCGGGTTAATCTTTTTTAGGCTGGGGGTAAAACGTTGTAATAACTCCTCTTTGGAAAGCTGAAAATACTCGTGAGCCGGGTCTAAATAATCACCGCAGTAGATAATGTGATTGCCGCCAAATTTTTGCGGGGAGAGAAAGTTGGTATGTTCCACCAGCGCCAGGAATGGAAACCCTGCGTCTTTGGGCAGGTTGTACCAGTAGTACCCTTCGCGAGAAAGTTGATGTTTGAGCGCGAGGGTCATTACCACCGCGCCCATGCTCTTCAGATCAAGCAGCCCTTTGAGGTAATCCTCGGGAAGCTGTGGCGCCATTTTTGACAGCAGCGCCGGTGATATTGTCACCAGCGCCCGGTCATAGGTTTCGTTTCCATGAGTGGTGGAGAGCGTCAGACCACCTTCTTTTTCGCTCATCAATTGTTTCACCACCGTGCGGTAGGCGAACTTGACGCCCATTTTTGCCAGGATCGCGGCAAACTCATCCGCAAATGCTTGAAAACCACCCTGGTAAGTAGCCAGCCGGGTGGTACGCGCGTGCAGCCGTGCCCACATCCACGCCATGTTCACCTGGTTGGCGTATTTTTCGCTGAATTTACCCATCACCAGCGGTTCCCACATCTGAGTGTACACCTTCTCGCCAGCCCATTTCTTCATCCACTCGGCTACGGTGGTTTGTTCCATGGGCTGCCAGCGGTTGGTGAAGCGCAGATACAGCCCTACCAACCCAAAGCGGATCTTGTTCAATCCGTAACCCAGCCCTGGGTAGAGCAACGCGCTGGTGATGGAATCAAAGGGGTAAAACTTGCCTTTGTGATACATTACCGTTTTTGGGCTTAAGATCATGACCCTGTCTTCAACGCCCAGTTCTCTGAACAGGCGGAACATATGTTCATCGGAGGTAAACCAGTGGTGGTAGTATTTCTCCACTGACCACTCCCAGTCAGGTTCTTTGAAGCCTGCGGCCAGCCCGCCGGGGGTGCTCTCCGCTTCGTAAAGCGTAACTGTGTTTCCCGCTTTTACCAGGTCATAGGCAGCTGCCAACCCGCCAAAACCGGCGCCAATCACCGCGATTTTCATTTATTGCTCTCCTTATCGCAAATTTCCCCGCCTGCTTCAGCTTCGCCTGAACGGGCCTCCTGTCGCAGCGAATCGCTCCACCTGATACCCTCTCTGGTCATCAGGTACGCGCCGACCAGCGTAACTGGCAGCCACAGCGCCACGTGCAGTACCACGCCATAACCCAGGGCTTCAGCCCCGGGCACGCCAAATGCCACCAGCACCGCCCGGGTCACCGCTTCCCAGGTGCCGATATACCCCGGCGCCGAAGGAATGGTAGTGGCCAGGTTCGCGATCCCATTCAGCAGCATCAAGGCAAAAAAGCTCACTGAAAAAGTAAACGCCTGCATCACAAACCAGTATTTCACCGTCTCCAGCAACCAGATGATGACCGAAGTAAAAAAGACCATCAAAATGTTGAATGGCGACCTTAAAGATTCCAGCCCATCCAGGAACTTGAGCATGATGCCGGTAGTTTTTTCACGCGCGCGCGGTGGCAGCAGGCGCTCAATGAACCATCCACCCAGCCTGGCGGTTGTTCTGGGGAACATCGCTGCCAGCAAGAACACCAGCAACGCCGCCAAAAAAATGGCCGTACCGATGAGCGCCAGATTCTGAATATTGCCAACAAAGCCAGACTCAAAAGAGGAGACTTTTGCCAGCGCCGGCAGGTTGAGAAACACAAACGCCATCATCACCACGCCATCAAAAATGCGCTCAACGATGATGGTGGCCAGCGAAGCCGAAATAGGCACCTTCTCACGGCGTTTAAGCACTACCGCCCTCAATACCTCTCCCGCGCGCGCCGGGTAAATGTTGTTACCCATGTAGCCGATACAGGTGATGGGGAACATGATGCGGGTGGGTATCTTCTTCACCGGCCCCAGCAGGTAATGCCAGCGCCACGCCCGCACCCATAGCCCAGCAAAAAAGACCGCCACTCCCGGAAGTATCCACCAGTAATTGGCATCTTTCACCGCTTTCCAAAAATCGGCCAGGTTGAGCCCGCGAACGGCAAAATATAGAAATGCAACACTGATTAACAGACCCACCCAGAACTGCCATCTTTTCATGCTTCGAATTCTACCATGAAGGCTATACGCGCTGCTTGAAGCCTGAAGCGGTAAAATAACAGTGACATGGAAGAAGAGCCTCGCTTATATGAACTCATCTACGCCATTGTGCGCCAGGTGCCGCGCGGACGGGTGGCCACTTACGGGCAGATCGCCCGCATCGCCGGCCGCTGCTCCGCGCAGATGGTGGGGTTTGCGCTGGCAGCACTGCCCGTCTACCGTGGGCGTGATATTGCTGAGGAAGTGCCCTGGCAGCGTATTATCAACGCGCAGGGGAAAATCAGCCCACGCGGCTTTGGTATGGGCAGCCAAAGGCAGCGTGTCCTGTTGGAAGAAGAGGGTATCCTTTTTGATGACCAGGGTTCCATCGATCTGTCTGTTTTCGGCTGGGATGGCGTGCTCTTCTCCCCGGTGAAAAACGAACTTGACCTCATTTAACATTCCCATAGAAAAAAGCAGCCCGCCTGAGCGCTCAGAGTGGGCTGCTTATTCAGTTATGCCAGTTAATCCATGATGAAATAGGCGCAGTAAATCCTCTGCCCATTCAGGCGAACCACCCAGTCCCGGTCCGTCTGGTAAGCCTTATATTGGCTCCAGCTGTCCGCGTTTTCCCGTAACAACTGCGCAGCCCGCGCCTGGCCAAAGTTGTATTCCTGCCAGGGGAGATCTGCCGGGTCTTGGATGGCCTTTTCCATACACGCCAGCGTTGCGCCCAAGCCTTCTCTCACTTCTTTTCTTAACTCAGGCGACTGATACTTTTGGAGGAGCTGCGGCACCGCATCAGCGGATAAGGTGGTCAGATGGACAACATCCAGTTCAGCACCAGCTTCGGCTCGGGCCACGTTGCGCTGAACGATAAAACCATCGATGTTCAGGATGGCCATCGTCGCGCCAAACCCCACCACCGCCACCAACAGCGCCAGCGCGATGCGTCCTCGACGCTTCATCAGCTCCAGCACCATCACCGCCAGGATCAACCCCGCCAGCCAGTAAATGAAAATGTGGGTGTAAGTTCGAGGGCGTGAAAAGCCATAAGCGTTCTCATACAACATCAACCGCAGGAAAGAGGAAGCCAGGATCACCAGCACGTTCACCATCAACAACACTGCCAGCGCTGTGAACCCGACCTTGGACCCCTGGCTCTCGGTTTTTGTGACCGTACCCAGCAGCAGGTACAAACCCAGGCTCAACACCGCCACCGCTACCAGCTCGCTGAAGCCGCGCCTGGCGTACTCAGCGTAAGTAAAGCCAGTTTCACTGATATTGGCTTCACCACCGAAGAGATAGCGCACCTGGATGATGACGAAAATGATGAACAACAGGTTCACCGCCCCCAGCACAATCCCGCTTTCAGTCCAACCGAGGAAAGGTTGAAGCCACGCCTGGTTTGGTTCGGGCTTTTGGGCCGTCTTCCTGGGGTATATCGCCTTCAGGTACACGCCCACCAGAAAACCAGCAATGATCAGGATGTAAAACAGCCTGAACAGGTATTCTGGCAGTTTTTCAATATTCAAAATACGCTTGACCCAGTCAGAGAAGACCTGGTCAGCCGAAGCCAGCAGCAACCCCAAAACAGCCACAACAGGGAGCGCAATGAGCAGGCCGCGAATGACCGGCCAGGCTTTGCTCCATCCGCTTTTCGCTGGAGAGCCATCCACGGGCGGCGGGGTTTTTCCTTTTGCCAACAGCCAGATCGCGCCAGAAAATCCCGCTCCGATCACCCGGACCAGTTCCACTACATAATCCTTTATCCTGTACCACGGCCAGTACCCGTTCAAGAACGTTGCCGTCAGCAGCAGCATCCCGTTCAACGTCAGCAATATGCTCACCGCCCGTGTGAGCGGTTCGTTGCGCAAGGCTATGACCGCGGCAAAACCGAGAATGAAACATGTAAGCAGCACACTCAATGCGCTCGGCTTCTTCCCCTCGCTCCACGCCAGCGTGTAACCCGCCAGCAGCAGGATGGCGATCCAGATGAAGAAGGATACACCTGAGCCTTTGCTCCAGAACAAAAAATCAAACAACCAGGCAGCAATCAGCGCTGCCAACCAAAACCACTTTTGTTTTTTAGGCATATTTCCTCTAGAATTTCATGGTTAGTGCCAGTATCATGGAAATGATCACCACGATACCGATCACCGCGAGGATTATCTGTTGCGCGCGCATCTTGCGCTGGCTGGATGTTATTTTTGACCGCTTTTGCGCGCCTGTTTGTTTATTGGGTTTTGCCATGATATACCTCGCTATATGCTCGGGAGTTTATTTTCCGCAAACTATCATTTTCTATCAACGGTTTAACAAATCCTATCACATCCCTTTCAATGGGTAACAACCCGTAACCCGGTATGATTCTTCCTGGTAGGTTGATCTTCAAATGGAGGGTTTCAGGCTTTATCGCCGCTCGGGGTGCTGGTGGATTCGACCGTTGTTTGACTGGCTGCTTTGGTCTCAGTTTTCGTTTCCGTCTTTTCAGTGCTCTTGGCTTCTTCGTGTTTCGTGTTGGAATTATGTGCAGCGCCTGACGGTGAACGGTGGTCGGTGGCGTAAAAGCCTGACCCTTTGAACACAATCCCCACCGGGGTATAGACCTTTTTCAGGCTCTTCTTTCCACACTCGGGGCAGCGGGTTAGCGCCGGGTCAGAAAATTTTTGAGTCTGATCAAACTGAATACCGCAGTTTTCGCACCGATATGTGTATACCGGCATGAGTATCACCTCTGTTTCCTGCTTGTCGCAATAATGTGAAACATTATAGTCCCATCACTGAGTCGGGTCAAGAATTATTTAGGTCCCCAACAGATGGCTCAACAGCACCCTGATGCCAATTCCGATCAGTAGTAAGCCACCCAACAATTCCATCCGTTTACCAAATCGGCAACCCAGTTTGTCGCCCAACAGGTAGCCAGACACAGAAAGGGTAAATGAAGTCAGCCCGATGATAGAACTGCTGATGAAAATAGAGCCATCCACAATCGCCAGGCTCAAGCCCACTGCCAGCGCGTCTATACTGGTGGCAACGGAGAGGGCTACCAGCGAGCCGCCCCTGGTGGGGTCGGTTTTCCGGCACTCCTCTTCCTGTTTAGTACTGCCAATAACCATCCTGCCGCCCACCCATAACAGCAAAAAGAAAGCCAGCCAATGGTCAAAACTGGAAATCAAGCCCGCGATCTGACGCCCAGCCAGCCAGCCGATGAACGCCATACCACCCTGGAATAAGCCAAAATGGAACGCCAGCCGCAATACCATTCTGGCGGTTTTTTTCATCCCATTTGTGCCGATGCCGAGCGATACCGCAAAACAATCCATCGCCAGGCCTAACGCAATCAAGAGAATTTCCCAACTATTCATGCGCGTGGTTTCCAGAAGGCGCATTATACATCCAGTTGCGAGAATCAGGCATGGCTGTATGCCATGGTAATCACTGTCATTGCTCCAGTGTTCGCTAATTTTTAAGGTTCGAATCCCCATAACCGCTTGCCGTTGGCGATTGAATTATGTATAATTCAAACAAATGTTCGATTATTTAAAGGGGTTACGTGCCGGTTAATTACCTTCTCCTCAGTCAGCAGATACGCGATATGGGCAGAGATGCTTTATCCCGCGCGGGAGAAATACGTCAAAGCCTTGAACAGTTATCCGTCCGATTAAATGAAAATGCTGAAAACCTGAAGGGTTTACAGCGCCAGGTGGAGGAAGCCGCGGCAAAAACCAAAGGGCTGCGCTGCGCTGTTCCGCTGCATGAATCTCTCAACGCGCACTTTCCTTGCACCCTGCCCGCGCCCGCCAGCACCATTTTTGCGGCAGACGGTTCGCAAATCAACCCTGACCCGCATGATTCTGTGCTTTATGGGCTGGTCAACATCGGTGTGTTTTGTATCCAACCGCACAGCGGGCGCGTACCGCTGGAGCGGACTGAATCGCATCTTTTGTTTGGAGATGAACTGTACGCCTCCGGAGGAATGGCTTCAGAAGACCTGGTGGCATTACTGCGCGACGTGCAGGAACGCCGCACCCTGGCGCAATTAGCGCGCCTCGCCACCCCGCCGGTGATCACCCTTACTGACGGACCGCTCGAACTGTATCACGAACCGCGGACTGACGCTGCCTTTAAAGAGAAGTTCGAAGACTACCTGCGCGCGCTGGACGACCTGGCAATTGCGAATGTGATCACCGCCGGCTACGTCAGCCGGCCGCGTGCCGACCTGGTGGTCAGGCTGCTTACGCTCAACGAAGAGAGCAGCCAACCGACTGTCAGCGGCATCAGCGACATTGCCCTTTTTCACAGCATCCTGCAGCCTGGCGAGCGCTCGGCAATTTTCCGCCTGCACTCGCGCTCTGCGGATGAGTATAAAGACCGTAAGGCGCTGCATTTTTTCTACCTCAACGTGGGCAGCCCCTCTCGCCCTGCTTTCGCTCGCGTGGAAATCCCCCAGTGGGTAGCGGAAAATCCGCAATCGGTGCAGACCCTGCACACCACACTGGTGGAACAATCCGCCCTGAGCGGCGAGGCGCCTTACCCCTATCCGCTCATCCGCGCCCACGAGATTGCTGTCGTAAAGTTAAGCGACCGGCAGCAATTGACCACGATGATCGAAAGCGAACTTGCCCGTCAGGGCATCCTGCCCGGCAGCAGGTCTGAAAAACAGGTGCATAAAGACCATCCAGGAAGAACGAGGATCAACCCATGAACGCGATACCTATTGGACGATTACTGCGAGCCAACACGACCAGTTGTGTGATGGGCTGCCGTGTCAGCCAGGCTGGTACTCCCCCTTTTGGAGCAATGGTGCTCATCCCTTTGAGCGATGGCACACGCATTTACGGCTTGGTGTACGACATTCACATCGATGATGACGGTCTGGTGCGCCAGCTGGTCAGCGCGCAGGTTTCCGAGGAAGTGCTGGAGGATAACCGCCAGAACCGCAACGTGCCCATCGAGATCAGCCTGGTATTCATTGGCTGGGAGGATAGCGCCGGTCGGGTTTCGCATGCCCGCGTGCCCCGCCCTCCGCTGACACTGGATGAAATATTCTTATGCAGTGATGCAGATATCCTGCGCTTCACCAGCTATGCCAGGCTGGGTTACCTGCGCGGCCTACTGCGTAACCAGGAAATACCTGCCGCTGACCTGGTGACCGCTCACCTCGTGCAGGTGTTCAAAGTGGCGCATCACCCAGACCCCGAGGGTTGGCGTGACCGCTGCCTGAACGAAGTTATCGCTCTGCTCAAAGATGATTATCCTCAGTTGATGGACGTTTTGAGCGCAGTCTCAGTGGTGATGGAATAGAAAGAGGTAAAAAAATGACAACCGCTGATCTTAACCGCACGCTTTCCCCATCAGACCCTTGCGACCGCCCTATTGGTTACGTGGTTGGTGGCGGACTCAAAGCCAACCTCTTTGTTCGGCTTACCCTGCCCGCGCAGGAGGTGCAGGAGGGCGGGTTTGTGGTACTCGAAAGCGGTAACTGGCAGTTCTACGGCCTGGTCACTGACCTGCAGCTGGGCGCGCTTGACCCGCGCTACGCTGAACTGCAGAATGCCGCGCGCCTTTCGCAACCCGCCGCCCGTCTGCTGGCCAGCCAAACGCTTTACACCAACCTCGAGGTGATGCCCGCCTTAATGCTCGAGCGCGGGCCTGAGCCGGGGTCTGCTGAATACGAGGACTGGGCGCGCGAACACCAGGGAGAAAATGCCCCCCGTCCGCTGCCTATCAAGACTGTTCCCTCGCATCACGCCGTTGCCAGGCTGGCATCCGCCGGTGATGTTGCTGAAATCTTTGGTGACCCGGAATCGAAGGGCTTCTTTATTATTGGGCGCACGCGTGAACAGGACCACCCGGTATGCATCAACCTGGATAAGTTTGTGCAGCGCAGTTCGGGCATCTTTGGCGCCACTGGAACCGGAAAATCTTTCCTCACGCGCATCATCCTGGCCGGTCTCATTCAACACAACGCCGCCTCTGTGCTGGTGCTGGATATGCATAACGAGTACGGTTTCGATGATACTTCCTCTGACACCGGGCAGGCGGTTCCGGGGCTCAAAGGCAAATACGCTGAGCGCGTCAGGGTGGTCGGGCTGGGGCGTGAAACCACCATCCGCAAGCGCACCCCAGACCTGCACCTTGAGATCTATGAATCTGATATCCAGCCTGAAGATATCGAGCTGCTCTCCCGTGAATTAAATCTCAGAGAGACCACCCCCACCACCCTTGAGGCGCTGGTGCACTCATTTGGGCCCAACCGCTGGTATACCGAGTTTAAGAATATGGCTAATGGGGCGACGATCATAGATGATGAAGGGAAAAAAGTCCCCGCCCCCGGCAGCGTGGCTTTTTGGGCCAACCAGGAAGGGGTGAACGTGGCGGCGGCAGAAGGCTTACATAGCAAGCTGCGCAACGTTTTTAACCGTCCTTATATCATCGAACGCGACCCCGCAGACAAGACCGCGGTCAATTCGTTAAACAACATCATCGATACACTCAAGGCTGGCAAGCACGTCGTGCTCTCCTTTGGGGACTTTGAAAAAGACCTGGATTACCTGCTGGTTTCCAACCTGCTTACACGCAAGATCCGTGAATCCTGGGAAAAGATGACCAACGATTTTCGCAGCAGCGGGCAAAACGAACCGCGCCCGCTGGTAATTGCTGTGGAGGAAGCGCATAAAATCTTAAACCGCGAAATGGCCTCACAGACCACTTTCAGCACCATCGCGCGTGAAATGCGCAAATACTACGTCACCTTGCTCATCATCGACCAGCGCCCTTCGCAAATCTACGATGAGGTGATGTCGCAGTTAGGCACGCGTGTTTCCGGCTGGCTGGGAGACGAGAGTGATATCGCCGCTGTGCTATCTGGTTTGGCCGGGCGAGACTCGTTGCGCGGTATGCTGGCACGCCTGCAGCCCAAAGAGGAAGTGCTCCTGCTGGGGTGGGGGGTGCCCATGCCCATCCTCGTGCGCTCTCGCCGCTATGACAACCGGTTCTGGGAGGAACTGAAGGGGAAAAACGCGAAACCCGATGTAGAAAAAAGCCTTTCAGAACTTGGCTTTTAAGCGATCGTAGACCAGAGCATATTAAAAAGACGGATGCGTTTTCAGAGAAGTGCCTGCCATCGGCAGGCATCACTTGGGCCAGATGAGCCAGAGAATTAACGTCGTCAGGGTCCCTGAAATGACACCTCCCACTACTTCCAACGGGGTATGACCGATCATCTCCTTCAACTTTTTCTGGTCTATCAGGGGGCCCTTCACGTATTCATCGATTAGGCGGTTGATAATGACCGCGTGGTAACCGGCTTCGCGCCTTACCCCTGCGGCATCGTATATAACGATCATCGAGACCGCCACCGCTAACGCGAAGGCCGGGTGGTCGAACCCGCTGAACAGGCCAATAGCCAGTGTGGTCGCCGTCACCGTCGCCGCGTGAGAGCTGGGCATGCCGCCAGTGCCAAAAGCTTGCTTCAGGTTGATGCGCCGGTGTATAGAGTAATAGGTCGGTATTTTTAAAAGGGAAGAGACCAGCCACCCCATGATACAGGCAATCAGCTCTGGGTAACCCGCCAGAATGCTCACGCAGCGTCCTCTGTGGTTTCTTTGTTAGGGTTAAGCTGTTGAATGCGCAGGTCAGCCTGGTCGAGCAGGGCGGCGCAATATTGAACCAGCAGTTGCCCGCGTTCGTAAAGTTGCAATGCTTCGTCCAGCGGTTTTTGTTCGCTTTCCAGCGCGGTGACAATGGTTTCAAGTTCACTGAACGCCTGTTCATAACTCAAGTCTGAAAGCGTTGATGCTGATTTAACCATCGGCAATCCCTCCGTTACGTTCTGTTGTGGGCTCGGTTAGCACTTTTGAAAGAATCGCGCCATCGGCAACACGGATATCGAGCACATCCCCGCGGTGAACCTGGCGTACGCTCTTCACCAATACACCCTCTGCTGTTTTAATGATGGCGTAGCCCCGCTGCAATACCGCCTGCGGGCTGAGATTAACCAGCCGCTTTTGTAAATGAACCAGGTTGCTGCGCATCAGCTCAAGCCTATGCGCCTGGTTATTAGCGATCCTCGCCTGTAATTCATCAATATGCTGACGGTCATTGCGCACCCGCCACAGCGGAGATTGCAGCTCCAGCCGCCTGGCGCTATCCTGAACGCGACCACGCTGTGCGCCGCAGATCTGTCGGATGGTGGCGGACAGCAGATTGGCCATATCGCTCAATTTCACCTTGATCTCAGCCGCGTCGGGCACCACCTGTTCTGCCGCGGCGGTGGGTGTGGCAGCGCGGACATCTGCAGCGAAATCAGCAAGGGTAAAATCTGTCTCATGCCCAATACCAGTGATCACTGGTATTTGCGAATCCGTGATGGCGCGCACGACTCCTTCGTCATTAAATGCCCACAAATCCTCGAGGGAACCCCCGCCTCTGGCCACAATGATGACATCGGTCTGGTTTTGCGCGTTCAGGGCTGCCAGCGATTTCACAATCTGCGGAGGGGCGTCTTCTCCCTGCACCGCGCAGGGCGCCAGAATAACCTGAACCAGCGGAAAGCGCCGCTTCAATGTATTCAATATATCCTGCAGCGCCGCTCCGCTGGAAGAGGTGACCAGCCCGATAGCAGACGGTTGTTCAGGTAACGGGCGCTTTCTTTCAAGAGCGAATAATCCTTCGGCTTCTAGGCGGGTTTTAAGACGCAGAAATTCCTGGTAAAGCGCGCCTTCCCCGGTCAGGCGTAGCGCATCCACATAGAGCTGGTACTGCCCATCGCGCTCATAGATGTCTACCCCGCCATGCGCTTCCACTGCCATACCGTTTTGAAGCGTCAAAGGCAGCCGCCATGCGGTTTGTTTCCAGATAACACATTTTATTGAAGAAAAAGCATCTTTTAGCGTAAAGTAAATATGCCCTGAGGAGGGTCGCGAAAGGTTGGACACTTCTCCCTGTACCCACACATCGCTCAGGATCTCGTCAGACTCAAAGAGCGCACGCAGGTAACGCGTGATCTCGCTGACGCTGAGCGTCTTCACCGGGAACAGGGGTGGTTGCAACATAGGGATAGGATAACATCGACCTTGAGCACCTGTCAACAGAACAGGCGTGTTTTTAAGCGGGTCTAAAAAATGCTCATATCGCGTGTAGAATTAAGCCAGTAAAAGAAAGAAGGCGGAAAAATGGACATTCTCTGGTCTCCCTGGCGCATGAAGTACGTTACCGACGCAAGTAACTCCGGCGCGTGCGTGTTTTGCACCTCGCCCGGACAAGCAGACAGCGTTGCCAACCTCATTGTGCACCGGGGTCAAAAGGTCTATGCCATTCTCAATCGATACCCCTACACCAGCGGGCACCTGATGGTGGTGCCCTTCGCGCACGTTTCCAGTATTGAACTGCTCACCCCCGATGTGCGTTTTGAAATGATTGAAATGGTCAATCAGGCCATCCTGGTGCTGCGCAAGATCTACCAGCCAGATGGCTTTAATATCGGCATTAACATGGGCGTGGCGGCAGGCGCAGGCATCGCCGAACACGCGCATATACACATCGTCCCGCGCTGGAACGGCGACACCAGTTTTATGTCGACCACGGGTGAAACCAGGGTGTTACCAGAAGAGTTGCAAGAGACCTTTAAGCGCGTATCGGCTGGCTGGCCATAAACCGCTGCGAACAAACCCTCGCCCAAGAATGGCTTTTGGGGGATGGGCGTTTGTGTTCGCTCTCTTAGCCATTTTTCTCGTTTAACAGGTCTTCCAAAATTTGGCGCGCCAGGGAGGCGTCTGCCTTGCCGCGCATCTTTTTCATCACTCCGCCCACAAACCAGCCAATCAGCGTCACCTTCCCCGCGCGGTACGCTGCGACTTCATTGGGACTCTCTGCCAGTACCGCCTGGCACACCGCGCGGATGGTGCTGTCATCGCTCACCAGTCCCAACCCCTCCTCCGCCACAATAGCGCCGGGTTTTTTACCGCTCTCCTGCACTTTTTGCAGTAATGCCTTCCCGGTGTTGATATTAATGGTACCCGCGTCGACTAGTTTCAATATCTCCGCCAGCGCGTCAGGGGTCAGTTGCATCTCTTGCGGGTTCAACCCTTGATCGTTGATCATGCGCAGCACATCGTTCATCAACCAGTTAGAGACCTTTTTGGGATCGCCGCCGTATGATTTCACCGTGTTTTCATAATAATCTGAGAGTTTGCGCTCGCTGGTGAGGATGTCAGCATCATATTCAGGTAGATTATATTGCTCCACAAAGCGCGCGCGTCGTTCCAGCGGCAGCTCAGGAAAGTCCGCCAAAATCTGTCTTTGCCATCCCTCATCCAGGCGGATGGGCAGCAGGTCAGGCTCACGAAAGTAGCGGTAATCGGCTTCTGTTTCTTTGGAACGCATCTTTTTCAGTGTTCCGCTATCTTCGTCCCATTCCAGCGTCCAGGCTTCTATATGCCTGCCTGCCTCTACCTCACGAATCTGGCGCTCAATTTCCCGCGCAATCGCCTCTCTGACTGCGTCAATGGAATTGACGTTCTTGATCTCCGTTTTCGGGTTCAGCTTGGTTTCACCCCGCACACGGATGGATACATTGGCGTCGCATCTCAGGTGCGCTTTTTCCATATCGGCTTCGGAGATACCCAGCCAGCGTAACAACTGGCGCAGGCGAATGAGATACTGCGCGGCTTCGTCTGCAGTGCGCAGGTCAGGCCCGGTGACCATTTCAACCAGCGGGACGCCGCAGCGATTAAAGTCAATCAGACGCCGCTGGTTGCTTACCTTGGTCTTGCCGGCGTCTTCTTCTATATGCAATTTCCATATGGTCACGTGCCTGGTGTACGCTTGCTTGTCAGGCGAGGCCGCGGCTGGTATCGGCAGGTCCAGGTATCCTCCCCTGGCCAACGACTGATCGAATTGCGAGATCTGGTAGCCCTTGGGCAGATCAGGATAGAAATAATTTTTACGGTCGAAGAAAGAGAGCGGACGGATCTCGGCGTTCATCGCCCGCGCCAGCAACACGCCTTTCTCCACCACCGCTTTGTTAAGCACTGGCAGCACCCCGGGCAGCCCGCAGCACACCGGGCAAATATTGGTGTTAGGCGGGTCAAACCATGAGTCGGCTTTACATGAGCAGAACACCTTGGTGACCGTGTTCAATTGAATGTGGGTTTCAAGCCCGATGACGGCTTCGTAATCTGTCATGATCGCCCTCGCACCACTTCAGGTTTTTGTTTACGCCAATCTTCCTCTTGCGTGGTCATTTCGTATGCCCGCGCTGCGCGGAACAGCGTTTTCTCTGCATAATCGGCGCCAAGCAGCTGGATGCCAATGGGCAACCCCTCGTTATCCAGCCCGGCAGGCAGCGAGATACCCGGCACGCCGGCGTGGTTGGCGGGCACCGTCAACTGGTCAGCGTACTGCATCAGCACGGAGTCTCCATACAACGCTGCCATCTTGAAGGCAGTGGTGGGCGTGGTAGGTGTCAGCAGCGCGTCCAGCCTGTACGCGCCAGCCGGGTCAAATATCGCTTCAAAGTCCTGGCGGATAAGCGTGCGCACTTGCAGCGCGCGACGGTAATATTGTTCACTATATTGCGCGGCGCTCACATACATACCCATGAGGATGCGCAGTTTGGGCTGCGGACCAAACCCCTGGTTGCGCGTTATTTTATACATCTCTTTTAGGTCTGCGGTGGGCGCTTCACTGCGCAGCCCGTACTTCACCCCGTCATACCGGTGCAGGTTGGAAGCGGCTTCAACACGGCTGATAACGAAGTACGCCGGGATGCCAAAACGTGTGTTGGGCATGGGTACGCCCTCCACAATATCCGCTCCCATCGCTGACAGTTTTTCAGCCGCTTCAGTCACTGCGCGGGCAACTTCTTCAGGCAGCGGCTGGCTGAGCAGCTCTCCGCTCACCGGGTCGGGGTAGGTAATACGAAAATAATCCGGCGACAAGCCAATGCGCAGCCCCTTCACTCCCTCTTCAATGCCTTCCAGATAATCAGGCACTGCCAGCCGCGCGGCGGTGGCATCGCGCTCGTCACTGCCGGCAATGACCCCCAGCATGGCGGCAGCATCTTTCACGTCGCGCGCCACTGGCCCGGGGCAATCGAGCGAGGAGGCAAAAGCGATCAACCCATAGCGCGAAACCCGCCCATAGGTTGGTTTGACCCCCACCACTCCGCAAAACGCCGCGGGTTGACGGATAGATCCGGCAGTGTCAGTGCCCAAAGAGAGCGGCGCTTCACCAGCGGCCACGCTGGCGGCGCTGCCCCCTGAGGAGCCCCCAGGCACGCGGTCGGTATTCCAGGGGTTGCGCGGGCTGGGTTGATAGGCGGAGGATTCATTGGAAGAACCATACGTAAATTCATCCAGGTTTACCTTTCCCAGCAGTATGGCGCCAGCATCCTGCATGCGCTGCACCGGGGTGGCTGTGTAGGGAGCCGTAAAGTTCGCCAGGATTTTTGAAGCCGCCGTTGTGAGGGTATCCTGTACGCAAAAAATGTCTTTTACTGTGAACGGCACACCAGCGAGCACGCCCGGATCTTCGCCAGCGGCAAGCATTTGGTCCACTTTCTCCGCCTGCTGCAGCGCGTTTTCACCAGTCAGTGTGATGAAGGCGTGCACGCGTTTTTTATCTTCATCGGATAGCGGCATTTGCTCCAGCGAACCCGGTCTTCCGTCTACCTGGGCAACGCGTTCAAGGCAGGATTTCACCACCTCCACCGCGGAGGTTTGCCGGCTGCGCACCAGGCGCGCCAATTCAAGTGCGTTGAGATCACAAATTTCCATACGACCTACTTTAACTCGGTATGAGGGATATCAGGAACCACAATGTAGCCATCCACCACCTGCGGCGCCTGTGCCAGAATGCCTGCCGGGTCAGGATAAGGTTTCCACTCATCCTCGCGCGGCGGGGCGCTGAGCGATGCTTCATAAGGCACCCCGTGCAGACTGATGGGCACATCCTTTTCCAGCGGGATGGCTTCCAGTTCAGCAATGGCCTTTAACTGGTTGTTTAACTGCTTACGCAGGTATTCAGCCTGTTCCATCTCAAGTTGCAGCGCGGCCAATCCAACCAGATGGTCAAAAACCTCTTTTGTTATCTGTTCGCTCATAGGTCAACTCTCTCTTTGTGTCGGGTAGAAGAAATCTCGTTCAGGGTGAAGGAATGAGAACCTGGATTCTCTCCTAAAAGGGGGTGGGCGTCCAGGTGGGCGGCATTTGCAACAGGGTGGGGGTAAGCGTGGGGATTACAATCGTCGCCGGGAGCGAGGGAAAAGGGAACGGGTTGATGCGAGAATCAGGATGGATGAAAATCACCATCACCACCACCAGCAGCACGAGAGCAGTAAGCAGCAACACGACCGTCAGGATATCCCAGATTGAGATTTTCATCCGCGCCTTTTTCTTTTTCTCGCGAAGTCTTTGTCAGTATATCCGACTTTAAACGGCTGTCAAGTTGGCGCTGCCCAGAAGGGCGCGTGCTATAATCCACAACACCTGTGATGGAAAAGACGACCGCGCCCCACCCTCCTTTTTTGCTGCATCTGTTCGCCAGCGCTTTTCTTCTTGTGTTTCTGATCAATCTCGCAGGCTTTTTGCAGGCGCTGCGCTCCTGGAACTGGCTGCTGGCAGCGGGGGTCTTTCCTCACCCGGTCTACCTCCTTTTTAAGACAGTGTTGCTCGCTCTTTTATCCTTCACCGCAGCGCTTGCCATCTGGGGGCGCAGGGCGTTCGCGCCAAGACTGGGCCAGGCAAACAGCCTGCTGTTTTTTTTGTGGTACTGGTTTGACCGTCTCGTGCTCACTCGTAACCCGCTGCCGTTTAAAAACCAGCTCCTTCCGCTCCTGGTATCTGTGCTGCTGCTGTTATTTGTGTTAGTATCAGCATGGTTGCTGGAACCCTACATGAAGGAAACCCGCAAGCCACCAGATGATGTACCTGGAGGTTGACCCTGGAAAAACCCGGCGTGGAAATGGAAGTGAAATTTTTCCTGTCTGACCTGCCCGCTTTGCGAGACAGGTTGCTCTCGCTTGGGGCTGAACAGAAGCAGGCGCGAACCTTCGAGAAAAACGAGCGCTTCGACACTCCGGATGGCGCGCTTGCCCTTTCTGGTCGGGCGTTGCGCCTGCGCCATGACCTGCGGGATATTCTCACCTTCAAAGGTCCTTCCTCTATTATTGACGGCGTGCGCGTCAGACCCGAACACGAAGTGTTCATAGACAACCCGGACACGGCGCGCCTGATCCTCGAAGGTCTGGGATACGAAATGACCGTGCGCTACGAAAAGTGGCGAACGGTTTACCTCCTTAACGACCTTTTCATCACCCTGGATGAACTGCCCTATGGTCATTTCATTGAGATTGAAGGTGCCGACACAGCCCTCATCCGCGCCACAGCCGGCGCGCTCGCTTTGGACTGGGACGCCCGTATTGAAGCCAGTTACCTTGAACTCTTCGAGAGGCTTAAACAAAGCAAGGGGCTCACCATGCGCAATCTGACTTTCGCTGACTTCGCTGGTATCACGTTCGCCGGCAGTGACCTGGGCGTACGCCCAGCCGATTGCCCTTTTCTCTCATAACAAATCAGCCTGGTCCGTTTTCAATTTTTTGGCTTGTTTGCTTCGTTACGGTCTCGCACCGCTACTTGAGCCTTTTCGCCGCGCGGGGGCTCGCGCTTTCTTAAAATTACACGGGGATAAATGATCCTTAAGAAACGGAGAAACGCCACATGCTATAATATTTTTAATTATTATCAGTAGAGAGCGAGACCGCGGTCTGTCATGTCTTTTGCCCACCTTCATGTTCATACTGAATATTCTCTCCTCGATGGCTTAAGCAACATCAAGAAGCTGATCCAAAAAGTTAAAGATTTAGGCATGGATTCGATTGCCATCACTGACCACGGCACGATGTTCGGGGTCATTGAGTTTTTTTCCACCGCGGTCGAGGCTGGGGTAAAACCCATCATTGGCGTCGAAGCGTATGTGGCCGCCCGCCGTATGAGCGACCGCGATCCTCAGAAAGACAAGCACTCGTATCACCTGGTCTTGTTGGCTGAAAACGAAATTGGTTATAAAAACCTGTTGCAAATCGCTACCGCCGGACAGTTGGAAGGGTTTTATTACTATCCGCGTATTGACCACGAGTTCCTTGAAAACCACAAAGAAGGTTTAATCGCCACAACCTCGTGTATGTCTGGCGAGGTTCCGCGTACGATCCTCAACAAAGGAGTGGAAGCCGGGCAGAGAGTGCTCGAATGGTATATCAACACCTTTGGTAAAGACCATTTCTTCATCGAGTTGCAAAACCATCCCCTGCGCGAACTGCCGGAGTTGAACCGCACATTAATTGACCTGGGTAAACGCTATAACCTCAGGTGCGTGGCCACCAACGATTTGCATTACATTGAACAAGAAGACGCGCACCTGCAAGATATTAAGCTCGCCATTCAAACGGGGTCACTGCTCTCAGACCCAAACCGCATGAAGATGGGCGCGAACACCTTCTATCTACGCTCACCGCAAGAAATGGCAGCGCTCTTTCCAGACATCCCTTCAGCCTTGACCAATACCCTTGAAGTGGCTGAACGTTGCAATGTAAACCTCATCCAGAAGGGCTACCATCTGCCTTTGTTTACCGTACCCGATGGATTCACCCCGCAAACGTATCTCAAAAAACTCTGTGAAGACGGTTTACAGGTGAAATATCCTGGGCGCGTCGATGACCCCGAAGTAAGGCAACGCCTTGAACACGAACTGAAGATCATCCACGAAATGGGCTTTGATGCGTATTTTTTGATCGTGTGGGATCTGTGCCGCTACGCTGCTGAAAATAACGTGTGGTACAACACCCGCGGGTCTGGCGCGGGTTCGATCGTGGCCTACACGCTCAACATCACCCTCATCGACCCCCTCAAGCACGGTTTGTTTTTTGAGCGCTTTCTCAACCCGTCTCGCATCGAAATGCCAGACATCGACCTTGACTTCGAGGACGACAAACGTTCCCTGATTTTACAATACTGCGCTGAAAAATACGGCAGCGATAAGGTGGCGCAAATCATCACCTTTGGTACCCTTGGGGCGCGCGCCGCCATCCGTGATGTCGGTCGTGTGATGGATGTACCGCTTTCAGAGGTCGACCGCATTTCAAAGACCGTTCCGGCGATGTTCCCCGAGGAAGCGGTGACCATCCCCAGGTCGCTGGAAAAATGCCCTGAGTTCCAGACGGTTTACAGCGAGGGCGGATATGTGAAAGAACTCATTGATACCGCCTGCCGCATGGAAGGGGTGGCCCGCAACGCCGGCACACACGCTGCCGGAGTGGTCATCACCGACAAGCCGCTGCTGGAGTACCTGCCGCTGCACCGCCCAACCAGTAACGCCGAGGAATCTCCCATCAAGTCGGTCACCCAGTTCGAGATGAACATCATCACCAAGCTGGGTCTGCTCAAGGTGGATTTTTTAGGCCTTTCCACCCTCACGATCATCCACAAAGCCTGTGACCTGATCAAAAAGCGCCACAAGATCGAGCTCAACCTGCACAATATTCCCCTGGATGACCCGGAGACATTCGAGTTTATCAGCCATGGGCGCACCGCCGGCCTGTTCCAGCTGGAAGGCAGCGGCATGACCCGATACATCATGCAGATGAAACCTCACAACCTGGCGAATATCATCGACATGGTGGCGCTTTTTCGGCCCGGGCCCATGGAAAAAATTCCCAACTACATCAATCGCATGCACGGTGAAGAGGAGATCACCTACGAGCATCCATTGATGGAGCCAATATTCAAAGATACCTTCGGTTTACCGGTATACCAGGAACAATTAATGAGGGCCGTGATAGAACTGGCTGGCTATACGGCTTCAGAAGCAGATAACCTGCGTAAAGCCATCTCCAAGAAGAACAAAAACGCTATTGATGAGCACCGCGCAAAATTTATCGCCGGCGCTCAGAAGAATCAGATTTCGGCTGTGCAAGCAGAAGAAATCTTCTCCGGGTGGGATAATTTCGCCCGCTATGGTTTCAATAAAAGCCACGCTGCCGATTACGGCGTTATCGCGGTCGAAACGGCTTACCTGAAGAAGCATTTCCCGGTGGAATACATGACCGCGCTGCTCTCTGCCAATAAAGATGAGAGCACTAAGGTGGCGTTTTACGTGGCAGATGCCCGCTCGATGGGCATCGAGATCTTGCCGCCTGATGTTAACAACAGCGAATGGGATTTTTGTATAGAAGACGACCCGGATGGCAGGACAGCCATACGCTTCGGGCTGGGAGCGATTAAAAATGTGGGAATTGGTCCGGTTGATTTGATCTTCCAGGCCAGGCAGGACGGCGGCTTCAAGGACCTTAACGATTTTATTCGCCGTGTCGACCTGCACAGCGTGGGCAAACGCAGCCTGGAATGCCTGATCAAGGTTGGCGCGTTGGATCGTTTTGGCCCGAGGCGGGCGCTGCTGGAAGTGGCAGACACCCTCGTTTCAGTCAGTAACAGTCACTTCCGTGCTGCGGAATGCGGTCAGATGAGCATCTTTGGCAACGCGACCGGTCTGGAAGATGAGATTCATTTGCCCGTTGGCGTTCAACTGGACCGCCGCCTGCAACTCGAATGGGAAAAAGAACTGTCGGGTATGTATATATCCGATCACCCCATCTCTCATTACCTGCCGCTTATCCGCCAGAAAGCCACTCACGCCACCAAGGAACTGGTTGAAGCCGAGCACAAACAAAAGGTCAGTGTTGCCGGTATGGTCACCCGTATCCGTTCGCTAACCACCAAGACGGGCAACCAGATGGCCTTTGCCACCATTGAAGACCTGCAGGGTGAGGTTGAACTGGTCATCTTCCCCAAAGCCTGGGAAAGAATGGGCGCGTTGGTCAAAATGGAATCCGTTATCCTGGTGGAAGGCAAGGTGGACCTGGATAAATCTGACCCCAAAATACTGGTGGATGTGATCAAAGCCTTGCGCGAGGAGGATATCCCGACTGACGAAACGCCTTCAGACCATCCTTTCGCTCACGGGCAGGAAGGTACCTGGCAAACCGATATTGACACCATACGCTATACAGACCAGGCAGAGAGTTATGAAGAGCCACCGATCTCAGAAGAAGAATCCTCCTGGCAGGTTCCTACACCCCCTGCGGATCACCACGCGGCGCCTCCCACGCCTGATACAGATGTGGTGCCCTCCCCTGCGACTGACCTGCCGCAGGAGGAAGCCGTTTCTCCGTCAGCGCAGCAACCCCGCGAAAACGTTGAGACCAAATTTGATACGCCACCCCGCGATTACATCCTTCCGCCAGTGATCATGTCGCCAATAAAAACACCGCCCAACACAGCAGCGCCCGGTGGAACCAGGTTAGTGACGGTAACCATCAAATCCAGTGGTGAAAAGGAACGAGACACACGCCGAATCCACCGGGCGCATGGCCTGCTCAATTCTTTCCCGGGTCAAGACCGTTTCTGTTTTTTGGTGTATGAGCACGGTTACCGGCACTTGCTGGATTTTCCGAACCACACGACCAACGCTACCAAAGAACTGGTCGAGCAGTTGGCTGAGCTGGTAGGCAGAGAGAACGTTCAGGTTGAAAACCTGTAAACAAGAGAAGATGAACACAATGAACGAACCGGTGAAAAGTATCAAAAAGATCGCCGTAATGACCTCTGGAGGTGATGCCCCGGGGATGAACCCTTTCATCCGCGCCGTTGTACGCACCGCCTATGCCAACAACATTACCGTCCTGGGGGTTGAACGTGGTTACGAAGGACTCATTCAAGGCAAGTTCCGCGAGTTGAGAATCCGCGAAGTGGGCGGTATTCTTCAGCGAGGGGGAACCATTCTTCAAACCGCGCGCTGCACAGAGTTTCGTGAAGCCGGCAGTCAGCGAGAAGCCCTCCGTCACATCAATAACGCTGAGATAGACGCGCTCGTCGTCGCCGGCGGAGACGGCTCGCTGACCGGCGCGCTAAAACTGGCGCAGAAGGGAGTGCCGGTCATTGGAGTGCCGGCGAGCATCGATAACGACATATACGGCACCGACATGTGTATCGGCGTCGATACCGCGCTCAACACCATCGTAGATGCCATCGACAAACTGCGCGATACCGCCTCATCTCACAACCGCGCCTTTCTGGTTGAGACAATGGGGCGCACCTCCGGGTATCTGGCGGTGCAGGCAGGAATCATCACCGGCGCTGAACTGGTGCTCATCCCTGAGCATAAAACACCTCCCCGGGAGGTCGCACAAGCCATTGAAGAAGCCTACCGTCGAGGGAAGACCCATGCCATCGTGGTTGTGGCTGAAGGTTACAAGCCGCCTACCACGGAGCTCGGCGCCATGATCGACGCCATGGATATCGGTTTTACAACTCGGGTCACCATACTTGGGCATGTGCAGCGCGGCGGCAAGCCCACCGCCTTTGACCGTATGCTGGCCACGCGCTTTGGGGTTAAAGCGGTTCAGTTCCTTTTGGAAGGCAAGAGCGCGGTGATGACCGCTTTATCGGGCCGCGAGATCACACCTCTTCCAATGGAAGAGGTCATAAACCACAAAAAGGTCATCGCCAATGATTACATTGAGATGGCCAGTATGCTGGCAAGATGACCTCGCTGCGCTCCTGAGAACGGTTATTTTTTATCCGTTTTCTTCCCCACTGTCGCCAGGTAAACCACGAACATCTCCTCGCCGTCCAGCCCGAGCGTGTTGTTGAGCAGTTCATCATCAAAAGCGGCGATGGGGCAAATACCGCAGCCCAGCTGCTCCGCGCCCAACGCCAGGTTCTGACAAACATGACCGGCATCGAGATGCAGATAGCGGTAACCACGCTCGACGTAACGCCAGAACATGCGCTCCACCACCGCCGCCCAAATGAAAGCCGCGGCGCTGCCAGTGAGCTGCGGCTGGTCAAGGCAGGCGTGCGCGATGCTGCCCGCGATATCAGCGGCTGTTTCCAATCTCAGTAATCCGTGTTCGATTGCCTGGTAGCGATACAAGCCGGGGGTTAATCCCGCCACCCGGTTAATCAGCAGGTAGGTCTCGAAAGCGTGACGCGCGCCAGCAGAAGGCACGTTGCGCGCAGTAGAGGGTCTGGCAGAAACACGTTTGACCCCCTGTGATACCCACAACAGGTAGGTGAGTTCTGCGAGCGATAGAGGTGTTTCAGCATAAGCCCGGATGCTGCGCCGGGCTTCAATTGCCGCTCTCAATTCCATGGGAGCCAGCACCAGGTCAGCTGGTCTCGGCAGCGGCAGCAACTGTGCGCCGTCAGGCAGCGCCAGCTCGAGCGGCGGCTGCGGTACCACTCCGCTATTCTGTGGTGAGGGGCTGATGTTGGCGTAACGAGTTTTCACCATGAATTCATGACCGCTATTGTTTTTCATCTGATTCTCCTGCTGTTCTTTTCAACAATCTTCGTTTTGTTCCAACCCACGCCAGCTTCAGCTCAGGTACGCGCAACAACGCAAGCATCAGCACATAAACCAGTGCACCCACGAGCATACCACCCAGGGCGATCAACCACGCGGAAGCGCCAGCGGTGGCGCGCATCCAGCCCCACAGCGCCAGCGTCATCACACCTGCCGCGGCGAGCGCTTTTACCAGACCATTAAGCACATGCCTTCCTTCTAACCCTGTAAGCCGGCGGCGCATAAAAATCAATAACGCGCCCATTTCCAGAAAGGTAGCGATGGAGTTTGCCAGCGCCAATCCGCCGTGCGGCATCCAACCCCAGGTGTTGAACAGCCGGCTTAACCCAATGCTTAACCCCACGTTAAGGCTCATCGCTGCCACGCCCACCCCCACAGGTGTTTTGGTATCATGCAGCGCATAAAACGCGCGTGAAACGATTTCTACCACTGAATGCCCCACCAGCCCGGCGGCGTACCACAGTAAAGCCCACGCCACCAGCTGCGTGGATGACGCATCAAACTCGCCGCGTTGGAAAATAATCGTTACCAGCGGCGCGCGCAACAGGATCAACCCGATAGAAGCGGGCAGTGCCAGCAACAGCAGCCCTCGCAGCAGCGCAGCCAGCGAATTGCGCATTTCTTCCAGTTTTCCGGCTGCCGCTTGCGCTGAGAAGGCGGGCAGCGCGGCGATGGCGATCGCCTGGGCGATGGCTGCCTCAGGGATCATCATCAATGAAAAGCCCACCGCCAGCGCCGTCACGCTGCCCAGCGGCTGCAAGGATGCCAGGCGGGTGTTCACCAGAAAGTTCAGCTGCACAAATGCTACGCCTAACACACGGGGTCCCATCAGCCGCGCCACCTCGCGTACATCGGGCAGCCTGATGCCAAAAGTTGGCGTGTACTTCAGGCCTGGCAGCTTCAGCAGCGCCGGCATTTGAATCAGCCCATGCATCAGCGCTCCGCCAACCACGCCCAGCGCCAGGCCATATACGCCCAACGATGGGGCCAGCAGCAGCACCCCCAGGATCTTGCCGATGGAATACATCATCGGCGCCAGCGCCGGCCATAAAAAGCTGCGGTGACTGTTGTGAATACCCATCCCCAGCCCGCTTAAACCGAAGATGACCGGCGCGATCATCTGGATGCGCACCAGGTCAACGGTCAGCGCGAACTTGACCGGGTCAGCGGCAAAACCGGGCGCCAGGATACGCTGCACCACCCAGGGAGTAAAGAGAGCGATGAGCACCCCCAGCACAATAAAGATGACCGTGATGATATTGGCAATGGCAGAAGCCAGCAGCCAGGCTTTTGAGCGTTCGCCGCGCGTGAGCAGCGTGGTGAACGTGGGGATGAAAGCGGATGCCAGCGCTCCGCCGGCAATTAACTGGTAAAGGATGTCAGGTAGCCGGTTGGAGGCGTTAAAGGCTTCATTTTGGATCCCTGTGCCAAAAGCACGGGTGATGAGAATGGATGAAAGCAAGCTGAACACCTGCCCCAGCAGGATAGCCAGCATCACCGTGCCTGCGTCGCGGGCGATACGGCGATTTTCGGTATTACCCGGTAATGTCGCAGCATCCATATAACGCATTATAACCCTATGTCCGGCTTGGCCATTCGGATATGTCTTTCTTTCATCACACATGGCGCACAAGCGTGGTTAGAATGATATACTTCCCCTGTAATTCACACACCATGCTACGAAAGGACAAACCCATGGAACCCCAAAAGGAACCCCAACCCCAGGATAGCCCTGAAACCACAGAACCTTTACCGGGTTTTGAACCCGCCACCCAAGGAACCTCATCTTCACAGGAGGCAACCGCTGAACCTGTACCAGAGGTGAAAGACAAACCTGTTCTTTCGCCTTCTCAGCCGGTTAAAAAGAGCTTTTGGCAAAAAGTTTTGCCCTGGGTGATTGTGGCGCTTGTTTTCTACGTTGGCGGGCTGGCAACACTCTTCTTTGCGGTTTACCAGCCAGCCAAGCAAGCCGCTGCAGCCGCGGCGGCCAGCGCTGAAAAAGAAATCACATCGCTGAACAGCCAGGTATCGCAGCTTGAACTGCAGAATTCCCAGGTGCAACAAGAGCTGGAGACCACGCGCGCCAACCTGGTGGATACGCAGGATGAGTTAACCACTGCGCAGGCAACCATTGAAAAACAACTGGCTGAAGTTGCCAACGCCAATATCAAACGGCTGGCTTACAAGTTGATGGGCAACATCAACACCGCCCGCGCGGCGCTGGAGAAGGGCGATACGAATTCGGCGCGCCAGGCGTTGAACTTTGCCAGTAAAGACCTGAGCGATTTGCAAGTGGCCGGATTGACGCCAGAAGCCCTCTCGGGTTTCTCTAACTGGCTGAATGAAGCAGTTGCGAACCTCGAAGAAACCACGCTTCAAAAATCGCGCGCCGCCCTGGATATGCTGTATACCAACCTGTTATTGCTGGTTGACAACCTTCCCTGACCTTATCAATAAAAACAGCCGCGGTGTTGGAGATGAACACCGCGGCTGTTATTTTTCACTTTTTTACTTTTCCAGCGCCTGATCCAGCACTTTCTGCAACACTTCGGCATTGCTGGCGGTCATGCCCATCGCGAAACTACCCACTACCAGGCTCTGCATCGATTTTGGCAGGTGGCTCTTAAAGCGCGAGATGTTCTCATCCGTTCCACCGAGCATAATCCGCCGAACCCGTTTGCTCTCAAAAAACCTGGCCGCTGTTTCAGCCACTTCACGTTGGTTGCGGTCAATGGTCTCGCGCATCGCGCGCCCGCCATCCAACGCCCCGCCGCGCAAGCCATGCGCCGAAGAAGCTCCACCTGCTTTCACTTGCTTGACCTGGTCGCCCAAAAACCCCTGCTGCTCCACCAATTCTCCCATGTGAAAATGAAAAAGCCTGGCGCCTTGTTTATCCACCAGGATCACCCCCAGGTTGCTGTAATCCTGCAGCAGGTCTTCCAGCGGCGCTACCGCCGCTTTTGAACCGATCTGGATAAAATCTTTCACCGGTACAGCCAGCGGGATGGCATGAAAAAAGTCGGCCGGCGCACACGAAAAAACCGCTACCGAGCGACCTGACCAGTCATAAGTGTAACTGAAGAACTTTTCAATGAGTTCAGCATCTTGTTTGAGGGAAATATCTTTAATCATGTTACGCAGTCGAAGCCGGTGTGTTTCCGCGTTACCACGGCTTGGTTCTGTGTTCAAATACAGGCTGACGACCGGGTAATCGGCTGAAAAATCTTGGATCTTTCGCAGACTGGACTCTGTGAACATTGATACCTCCTCTTAAGTTTTTTTATTTGACCAGCAGTTCGTTGTTATCGCGAACCCAGGGTGAGCGGCACCTCCATTTCACGATCATTGCGGATGATGGTTAGAACGATCACATCTCCTGGCGATTTGTTCTTGAAGATATAGCTGATAAGATCACCGTAAATGTTCACCGGCAAGCCATCCACAGCGGTGATAATGTCTCCCCCGCTGTAAAATCCCTGCACATCCGTCGCCTGGCTGCCGCCGACCAACCCCGCCCGGTCAGCCGGGCCACCCGGGGTGACGCTGACCACATAAACCCCTGAAGTGACCGTATGACTGATCTTTTTCCACATGCTCAACGTTAGTTCGTTGGATGAGCTTGAAATACCCATCAACGGATAATCATACGAACCCTTACTGATCAGAACCGGCACCACGCGCTTGACGATATTGATCGAAACCGCGTAACCGATACCGGTGTTCACCGCCCCTCCTTCGAGGGTGGTGCCTGAGGTGCGGATGGCGCGGTTGATGCCCACCACCTGGCCCGCCAGGTTTAATAACGGTCCGCCCGAATTACCGGGGTTGATCGCTGCGTCCGTTTGAATAAGGTCGCCGGCTGTGTATGAAGTGAAATCTTCCGTAGTGCGTAATGAATCCAGAATGCGCCCTTTGGCGCTCACCACCCCGAGGGTCATGGTGCTGGTGAGCCGGTACGGGTTGCCAATAGCCACAACCATTTGCCCTACTTTTAACTGGTCTGAATCTCCAAGAGAAAGTGGCACCAGTTCAGCAGCGGGCATATCCACATGGATAACCGCGATGTCAGAATCGACATCCGTGGCAATCACATCCCCATAGATTTTTTTACCGCTGGCGAAATCCACTTCAATCGTCTCAGCGTCTTTCACCACGTGGTAATTGGTGAGGATATGTCCTTCGTAATCATACACAAATCCTGAACCGCTTCCCTCCCCTTGTCTGGTGGTGGCGATGATGGTTACCACGCCAGGGTTTACCCTTTCGTAAAGGGTGGTTAACACCTGGTCAACATTGGCGAGGTCTTCCGCGTTAACAAAAACAGGCGGCACATTTGGTGAAACAATATCTGGCACCTTGGTGACGACGTTCTCTAACACGTCTGATGGGTTCCAATCCTGGCTGGGAATGAACACACACGCCATTAGCACCACCAATAAAAGCAACGCAATGGACAAGACAACAGGTTTTCTCATTCGATCACCTTCGTATTTCTAGGAATGCTTCCGCAGTTGTTCAAACAGCTTCCGCTGTTCATCGGTTAATTTCTTGGGCAGTTCCACTTTTACCTGAACGTAAAGGTTGCCATAGGTCTGTGAAGACTTCAGTATCGGCATACCCCTGCCGCTCAGGCGGAATTTTTGGCCCGGCTGGGTGCCCGAGGGGATGGTGAGCACCACGTCTCCGGAAAGTGTGCCCACTGTTACCGTGCCGCCCAGCACAGCGGTGAGGTAATCAATTTTCACTTCCGTCGTCAGGTCAGACCCGCTGATTTTAAAGCGCGCGTGCGGCAGCAGCTCGATCACCAGATAAATGTCAGAGCCGCGACCGTAGGCATCCGCTGGGCCGGCGCCCGCCACACGCACTTTTGTGCCGGTGCGCGCCCCCGCTGGAATTTTTACCTCGATGCGCCGTTCATTGATCTGGAGAATACGCTGAGTGCCACGGTAGGCTTCTTCCAGGGTGATTTGAACTTTTTGCTCGTAGTTAGCCGCCCGGCGCGCCTGCGCAGACTGTTGAGTGCCGGGTTGGCGGGTTGGCTGCCGCCCACTTACCGGCATGCCGCCGAAAATCACCCTGAAAAAATCGGAAAAACCACCAAAGATATCGCCAAAGTCCTCCGGGTTCACCTGCTGTGCGCGCCCGCCCTGGTTGGTGTACCACTCGTTCCAGTTGAAGTTGCCAGGGTTTCCGCCGCGTTGCTGCCATTGTTGGTATGAACTGCCCAGCTGATCATACCGCTCGCGTTTCTTGGGATCACTCAGCACTTCGTATGCTTCGTTGATTTCTTTGAATTTTTCTTCCGCTTGCTTGTTATCCTTATTTCTATCAGGATGATACTTCATAGCCAGCTTGCGAAAAGATTTCTTGATGTCTTCCGGGGTGGCCTTGCGGTCCACACCCAGAACCTGATAGTAATCCTTATACTCCATGGTTTAATTGTATTCTTTGTCGAAGATAAAAGTCAATAGTTGCGAACCGGTCTCTAATAGAACGCTAATATTCGCTCTCTTGCACGCCAGGTCGGTTGCCCAATCGTTGAATAAATTCCCTCACCACCACAGGGGCGTCTTCCTCCACAATATATGTCATCACGGATAAGCCAGGGCTGGTATTCCCGGTAATGATTTTAGAGACACTCCTGCCCGCCTGGTAACAACACAACACCGGTTTACCCAGCGTTAATGCATAAGCGATCTCATACCCCACACCATGTGAAGGAGAAGACACTTCCGCAATCACTGCGTCGCACTCCCTCAACCACGCCATATCACGTTCAAAAATGTCATTAGGGTCTGCCGTTTTTTCCATCTCTACCACTTCCGGCGACGCCAGGTGCGCAGTTGGCACTTCATATCCCATGGAATCCAGCGCGCTCACAATTTTTTGGTAAACGGATTCTTCAGATCGCCCACCGGTAATTGAACAAGAAAAATAAATCTTCATCACCACTCCGTCTAATTGGCATAAGGATTGCAACGTAATTTATCCAGACGATAACCGTGTGGCGCGCGTCTTGACTGCCGCGGCATCCCCACACATATTATCACACCGCGCGTTTTAATGATGCACACTACCCTGACACGCGGGAAGGATAAGGAGATGCAAGATGAAAAAACGAATCCTCAGCTGGGTAATACTCCTGGTCATTGGCGCCCTGTTAATGACAGCGTGCGAACGCGCTGCCACCCGCGCCCCACGGGATACCACAAGAGCAAACGACGAAATCCCCTTTCCCGTATCCACTCAATCCCAAATTATGATCGATATTCTGGCGGCCACGCAAACGGCGCTGGCGGTTGAAGGCACAGTCGAAAGCGAAAACCCCCAGGCTCTTGCCCAAGCACAACCCGCAGCCATGCCAACCCCCATGCCCCAGCCAGAAGAAGAGGAACCTGAGCCCACCCCCGGCCTGCCGTCCACCTATACCATTCAAAAAGATGAATTCTTGTTCTGCATCGCGCGACGACTGAACGTTAATGCCAGCGAGTTTCTCGCCATCAACGGGTTGGGGGTTGATTACTACGCCCAGGTAGGCGACCGGCTCACCATCCCGCAAAGCGGTAAGCCTTTTGATGGACCTCGCGCGCTGCGCGCCCATCCTGTAGATTACACGGTTGCCGCCGGTGATTCCATCGGAAAAATCGCCTGTACTTTTGGAGATGTCAGCCCTGAAGCCATCTATAACGCCAATGGCCTGGAAGTGGGTTCTTCTTTGAAACCCGGTCAGGTGCTGCATATTCCCTGATTTCCCCATCTGGTGATCCACAAGGCTTTCCTGGTTTCAGGAAAGCCTTTTTCTTATTCTGTGCCATAATAATTAAGCGCGGTCACCCACACCATACCCAAATGATCCTTCTTACGAGGTCCAATCCGATGACCTATACCATCCATCACGAATCCATCGAACATCGCACCCCTTTGTTCATCGTCAAACGCGTCGACCTATCCCTGCCTGATGGCAAGCCGCGTGTTCTTGACCTCATCGAAATTCAAAACGCAGTCACCATCCTTCCGCTGGACAGCGAGGGGTATATTCACTTTGTTAAACAATACCGCATTGGCGCCCGGTCTGAACTGCTGGAGCTGCCTGCCGGTAAGATCGAGAATAATGAAGACCCGCTGCAAACTGCGCAGCGTGAACTGCGCGAAGAAATTGGGATGTCAGCCAGCTCGTGGCGGGCTCTCGGCAACTTCTACCTTTCGCCAGGTTACGCCAGTGAATATATGTATGGTTTTCTGGCGCAAGATCTTGTCCCTGACCCGCTTGCGCCTGATGCGGACGAGTTCCTTAATATCATCAAAGTATCGCTGCCGGATGCGCTCGCTATGGTCAGACGTGGAGAGATACAGGACAGTAAAACCCTGGCTGTCCTTATGCTCGCGCATCCTTTGCTGCCCTGAGGTTTGGTCGTTTGGAATGGCACTCGATTCAACCCGAAGGTGGTTGAACGGGGGAATTCGGAGTGTTTATGTATTATAATCTTGGCGGCATCGCTGACGATTAAGGCTGAACGCCTATAACCAACCGATTGGAGTTGAAAATGAAAAGAGAATTGATCACCATAGACGCCAACGAAGCGGTGGCGCATATTGCCTACCGCCTGGCGGAAGTCATCGCGATTTATCCTATCACGCCCTCCTCGAGCATGGGAGAATTCTCCGACGCATGGATGGCTGCGGGAGTGCGTAACCTGTGGGGTACAGTACCGACTGTGATAGAAATGCAATCAGAGGGCGGCGCGGCAGGCGCAGTGCACGGCGCGCTGCAAGCCGGCGCCCTGAGCACCACCTTTACCGCTTCGCAGGGTCTGTTGTTGATGATCCCCAACATGTACAAAATCGCCGGCGAGCTCACCTCCACTGTATTCCATGTGGCAGCGCGCACGGTCGCCACGCACGCGCTTTCAATCTATGGCGATCATTCTGATGTAATGGCCGCCCGCCAGACAGGCTTTGCCTTCCTGGCTTCAGATTCTGTGCAGACCGCGCAGGACCAGGCGTTGATCGCCAACGCCGCCACCCTCGAAGCGCGTGTGCCTTTTGTGCATTTCTTTGACGGCTTCCGCACCTCCGCTGAGATCAACAAGATCGAGCGCCTGTGCGAAGACGACCTCAAAGCCATGATCGATGAAAAACTCATATCCGCTGTTCGCGCGCGCGCGCTTTCACCCGAGCGCCCGGTCATTCGCGGTACAGCCCAGAACCCTGATGTTTTCTTCCAGGGGCGCGAAACAGCCAACCGTTTTTACGCGCGCACGCCTGACATCGTTCAGAATGCCATGGATAAATTTGCCAAACTCACTGGGCGAAGTTACCACCTCTTTGATTATGTCGGCGCGCCAGACGCCACCGAGGTGCTGGTCCTTATGGGTTCAGGCGCTGAAACCGCTGAAGAGACAGTGAAGTTCCTTAACCAACAGGGTCGCAAGGTTGGCGTGGTCAACGTGCGCTTATACCGCCCGTTCTCCGTGGCGCATTTTATTGCCGCGCTGCCCGCCACAGTCAAGACCATCGCCGTGCTCGACCGAACCAAGGAACCCGGCGCCATTGGCGAACCGCTCTACCAGGATGTGGTCACCGCTGTTAATGAAGCCCTCTCCACCGGCAAAACTCCTTTCAAAGTCGCCCCGCGCATCATTGGCGGGCGCTACGGGCTCTCCTCCAAAGAGTTCACCCCAGCCATGGTGAACGGCGTTTTCAACGAAATGGTCAAAGCTGAGCCGAAGAACCACTTCACCGTGGGTATTGTCGATGACGTCACTCATACCAGCCTGGACTATGACCACAAGTTCTGCATCGCTCATGAAAAGACCATCCGCTGCGTGTTCTTTGGCCTGGGTTCTGACGGGACCGTCGGCGCCAACAAGAACTCCATCAAGATCATCGGCGAAGAGACCAATAACTACGCGCAGGGATTCTTCTACTATGATTCGAAAAAATCCGGCTCGGTCACTATCTCGCATCTGCGCTTTGGGCCTCACCAGATTCGCGCTCCTTACCTCATTGAAAAGGAAGACGCCCAATTTGTTGCCTGCCACCAGTTTAGTTTTTTGGAATGGCTGGATATGCTCAAATACGCCGCTCCTGGCGCCATCTTCCTGCTCAACAGCGTCTATGACCGCGATGAAGTATGGGATATGCTGCCCATCGAGGTGCAGCAGGAGATTATTGAGAAGAAGCTCAAATTCTACATGATCAACGCCAACGAGGTTGCCGCGAAAACGGGCATGGGCGGGCGTGTGAATACCATCATGCAAACCGCCTTTTTTGCCATCAGCGGTGTGCTGCCCCGCGAGCAGGCTATCGATGAAATCAAAAAAGCTATCCAAAAGACCTACAGCAAGCGTGGAGAGGCTGTGGTGCAAAAGAATTACGAAGCGGTTGACCATACCCTGGCCAACCTGTTCGAGATAAAAGTACCCGCCACCGCTACCAGCAAGTACAAACGCCGCCCTCCAGTGCCGCAAGAGGCTCCGGAATTCGTGGTCGACGTTCTCGGTCCCATCATTGCCTTCAAAGGCGAGGAACTGCCGGTCAGCGCCTTCCCCGTAGACGGCACTTACCCCTCCGCCACCACGCGCTGGGAAAAGCGCAACCTCGCTCTTGAGATCCCCGTGTGGGAAACCGACCTGTGCATTCAGTGCGGTAAGTGCGCTTTCGTTTGCCCGCACGCCGTCATCCGCCAAAAGGTGTATGACCCCTCTTACCTCAAAGACGCGCCGCCAACCTTCAAGTCCATCGAAGCCAAGTTCAAAGAATTCCCCGGCATGAAGTACACCATCCAGGTGGCGCCAGAAGATTGCACAGGTTGCAGCCTGTGTGTTGAGGCCTGCCCGGCGCGAGATAAGAACAACCCGCTGCGTAAAGCCATCAACATGGCGCCCCAACTCCCTCTGCGTGAACAGGAAGCCATAAACTGGGACTACTTCCTCTCCATCCCAGCGCCTGACCCCGACCTTTACCAACCCACAACGGTCAAGAACTCGCAACTGGTCGAACCCCTGTTTGAGTTCTCCGGCGCCTGCGCCGGTTGCGGTGAAACGCCCTACATTAAATTGGTCACCCAATTGTTTGGTGACCGTACCATCGTTGCCAACGCCACCGGCTGTTCTTCCATCTACGGCGCTAACCTGCCCACCACGCCCTGGGCGGTAAACAACCAGGGGCGCGGACCCGCCTGGGCAAACTCTTTGTTTGAAGACAACGCCGAGTTCGGTCTCGGTATGCGCCTGACGCTGGACCAGCAGAACGCCTTCGCGCGTGAGCTGCTCGCTAAAATGGCAGGCGAACTGGGTACAACCCTGGTGGATGAAATCCTTAACGCTGACCAATCCACTGAAACTGGCGTCCGCCAGCAGCGCAAACGCGTGGAAGCATTAAAAGAAAAACTGGCGACCAGTAAAGATGCCAACGCTTCGATGCTGCTGGGTGTGGCAGACGCGCTGGTAAAGAAGAGCGTGTGGATCATTGGCGGTGACGGCTGGGCTTACGATATTGGCTATGGTGGTCTTGACCATGTGCTTTCTTCAGGGCGCAACGTCAACATCCTGGTGCTGGATACAGAAGTCTACTCCAACACTGGCGGTCAATCCTCAAAAGCCACGCCATTGGCGGCGGTGGCAAAATTCTCCGCCAAAGGCAAGGGTCTTGGCAAAAAAGACTTGGGGTTGATGGCCATGTCTTACGGTTACGTTTACGTCGCTAACGTGGCGATGGGCGCCAATGACAACCAGACCCTCAAAGCCTTCCTCGAGGCAGATGCCTATGACGGACCTGCCCTCATTATCGCTTACAGCCACTGTATCGCGCACGGCATTGATATGCAGAAGGGCCTCGAACAGCAAAAACTGCTTGCCGCTACTGGTTTGTGGCCGCTGTTCCGCTACAACCCCACCCTGGTGAACGAAGGAAAGAACCCGCTGCAGCTCGACAGCCGCGAGCCCACCGTGGCGGTAAAGGATTACGCCTATAACGAAACCCGTTACCGCATGCTGGTACAAAGCGATGAGAATCGCGCTGAAATGCTCATGAACGAAGCGGCGCAATTCGCGCAACGTAAATGGGACCTGTACAAGCAAATGGCTGCCATGGCCTACAGCAAACCGGGTGAGGAAAAAGAGCAATAATCGCCCAAACAAAAAGACCGGTCTTTTATTCAAAGACCGGTCTTTTTTATCTGGTTGGTTCATCCAGTATGGGTTCGTTCTTCTTCTGCCGGTAAACGATGCGTCCGCGGGTCAGGTCGTACGGGCTCATCTCCACTTTAACGCGATCGCCCAGCAAAATGCGGATGTAATACCTGCGCATCCGCCCGGAAAGATAAGCGAGTACCTCATGGCCGTTCTCGAGGCGTACGCGGAACTGGGTTCCGGGCAGCGCTTCGATGATCTCGCCTTCTATCTGTATCTTATCTTCTTCTTTGGCCATAATTCCTCCTATCCCAGCCTCTCGGGCTGCTCGTTCGTCAAGCAGGCTATTCGCCCACCCGTGTATACTGGCGGCGCTTGATACGCCTGATGGCCTTTTTCTTTTCTACGCGGCGAAGTTCGCTCTTGGAAACAAACCAGCGCTTGCGGCGAATGGTGCTTAAAACGCCGCTCTTCACTACTTTCTTGCGGAAGCGTTTCAGCAGTGAATCCTGTGATTCATTGGGACGCAAAACAACAGAAGCCATGGTTTCTCACCTCCCTTCGCCGGGAAAATAAAATCGACTGTAAAGTCACGCAGTCGATCAGTGTTCTTCCTCCAGAATTCTTTCGCGGATGTATCGAGTTTTCGGTCATCACCTCTTTGAAAGCTCTTTGGTTTTTCTAACCAACTGCAAGCGTAATTATAACGGGAGTGCAAGGTCTCTGTCAATCTTTTTTTGCTCGTCGTTTGCAGATAGGTGTGGAGATTGGGCAGGTTACTCCCTTTCATTATTTGGCGCACAGGGACGAAAAACAGGTTATTTTGAATGAGCAAATTTCTCCCTCGCTGTTTTTAAACAGAGTAAATGTCATTGAGATATCGGGAAATTAAGCAGGAACAAAAACGGCGTAATTCGAGTAAAATAGAAGCGGCTTGATGCCAGTGGGAGAAAATCCCACCAATATCAAAAAGGAGAAGAAATGAAAAAGAACCTGTTGTTTGCCATCTCTGTTTTGCTGGTTTTGAGCGTCTTGCTCTCTGCATGCGCTAAGCCCACCGCGGCGCCAGTTGCCACAGAACCCCCCGCAGTTCAAGAGACCGAAGCCCCAGCGGCTACCGAAGCCCCCGCGGCGCAGGAACCAGCCATGGAGGTCAAGCTGGCTGCTATCTTCCCGGGTGTGATTACGGATAACGATTACAACACCCTGGCTTATGTGGGCATGACCGCTGCGCAGGAACAACTCGGAATCCAGGCGGTATACTCCGAAAGCGTTCCTGTGCCTGATGTTGACCGTGTAATGCGCGAATACATTGACGCGGGGTTCAACGTCATTTGGACCCACGGTGGTCAGTTTGTGAACCAGACCGCTGAACTCGCCAAGCTCTTCCCCGAGGTTGTGTTCATTGCCGAAGGTGACGCACCCATCGCTGACCCTTCACCGAACCTGTGGTTCATTGACCGCAACTTCAATGTTGGCTTCTACGGTATCGGCGCCGCTGCAGCCCTGGCCTCACAGACCGGAAAGATCGCCTACCTCGGCGGGCAGGCCCTTCCCTTCTCCTACCAGGAAGTACACGCCATCCAGCAGGCTATCAGCGACCTGGATATCAAGGTTGAGCTCGTTCCTGTGTGGACGGCTGACTTCAATGACCCGGCCAAGACTCGCCAGCTGGCTGACGCGCTCATCGCTGACGGCGTTGACGTCATCATGGGTTCTGTGAACCTGGGCATGGTGGGTGTTTTCGAAGCCGCCAAAGCCACTACTGACAAGAAGATCCTCATCACCGCCAAATACTCCGATAAAACCAGCTTCGGCCCCGATAACTATATCACTGCCGTGCTGTACGACTTCTCCAAGCCACTGGTTGATATCATCACCAGCATTGAAGGCGGTAAAACGGGTGGTTACTACCCGTTAGGGTTCGACACCGGTGTAGCGCTGCAGCTCCCGCTGCAGAACGTGACCCCCGAGGTCGCCGCCAAGGTTGAAGAGGTCATCAACAAAGTCATTAGCGGAGAAATCGTGGTTGTAAAGGATTCTACCGAAGTTACCTCCGCCAAATAACTCTTGTTGATATAACTTGAGACGATAACTTCCGGGGTCGAGCCGAAACATCATGCTTGAAGCTCCCCCGGAAGTTGCTAAAACCCTCTGAACAGGACGGGAATATGGAACAAGAAAATGTGCTTCAGATGCAACAGGTCAACAAATCCTTTGATAGGGTGGTTGCCCTGTGCAATGTCGATTTTGAATTAAAACCGAGAGAGATCCTGGGTTTACTGGGTGGAAACGGCGCAGGAAAGACCACCTTGATGAATATTCTGTATGGTCTTTACCGTGCGGATTCCGGGACAATTCTGCTGAAAGGGCAACCAGTAACCATACACTCACCCAGAGACGCCATCCGCCAAGGAATCGGCATGGTGCACCAACATTTTTTACAGATCAATAATTACACAGTGCTTGAGAACATCATCCTGGGTTCCAAAGTCTCCCATCCTTTAAGCGCCAATTACCAGGTAGAAGAAGGCACGATCAAGGAACTTTGTAAACGTTTTGGCCTTGAAATTGACCTTTCGGCGCGTGTTGAAACCCTGCCTATGGGAACCCGCCAGAAAGTTGAAATCTTAAAAGCGCTGTACCGCGGCGTCAACATCCTGATTCTCGATGAGCCCACCACCAACCTCATTCCCCAAGAGGTCGACTCTCTCTTTGAAACCTTAAAAATCATGGTGCGCGAAGGGTTGAGCATCGTGTTCATCACCCACAAACTGCGCGAGGTGCTGTCAATTTGTGACCGTATCACCGTGCTGCGCGAGGGGAAAAATGTGGTGAGCCTGACACGAAAAGAAGCCAGCGATGAAGCGCTGGTGCGTGCCATGGTCGGCGACAAGATGGACCTGGAAAAAAGCGTGATGTTCACCTCACACGAAGATAGCGCAACTGTTGCCGGCAGTCAAGAAGTGCTGAGCCTGGAAGGCGTTTCTCTGATCAGTCAGCACAAGATCCAGCAGTTGACCGACATCTCCTTCAGCATCGGTTCTGGAGAAATTTTCGGAGTGGCGGGCGTGGCTGGTAACGGTCAGCGTGAACTGGCTGAAGTGGTCATGGGGGTTCAGCCGGTTACCAGCGGTAAAATCAACTTCAATGGTCAAGAGATCACCACTCACAGTACCAAAGAACGTATCGCTGAAGGTTTCGTATATGTCCCTGAAGATCGCCTTTCTGATGGGTTCTTAAACAAAGCCAGCGTTGCGCATAACCTCATTTTGGGCTATCACAACCTTGAACCGTATAGCAAAAAAGGGATCATCAACTGGAAGAACGTGCATGAGAATTCCAGGAAGATGATCAGCGAGTACAACATCAAGACCACTGGACCGGATGAAATAGGCGGTAACTTATCAGGGGGCAATATCCAGCGCGTCATGATCGCCAGGGCCTTCTCGCAGCCCTCCAGGTTGATGGTCGCCCACAATCCCACCCGGGGCCTGGATATTCCTTCCATGGATTTTGTCTACCAGAAGCTCCTCGGAAATTCCGCCACCGGCACAGCAATCCTGCTCCTTTCTGAAGACCTCGATGAACTGCTGCTCATTTGCAACCGCATCGCCGTTATGTACCGCGGTAAAGTAGTAGGGATTCTCCCCCGTGAGAAGTTCGAGAAGTACGAGATTGGTCGCCTGATGAGCGGTTACGAGCAGGAAAGTAAATAAAGGGAGAGAGCGTATACTATGACACAAATTAAAAAATTCTTTCCTTACCTGGTCTCTGTCCTGGCGGCTTTTTTGGTTGTAGGGGTACTGTTATGGGCCCTGGGTTTTAACCCGATAAAAGCCTATCAGACCATTCTCTTCACCTCCTTCCGCACGCCCAACGGGTTTGTCCAAACCCTTTTAAAGTGGATCCCGCTGACGCTCACCGCGCTGGCTTTTACCGTTCCCTTATCATCAGGTAAGTTCAATATCGGAGCCGAAGGACAGATGCTGGTTGGCGCCATCGGCGCTACCGCGGTTGGCATTCTTTTTAAAGACCTGCCCCCGGCGTTGTTGCTGCCGCTGGTGGTCCTCGCGGGTATGCTGGCTGGTTCTTTCTGGGGTTTGATCGCAGCCTGGCTGCTCTACCAGTTCAACATCAACGAAATTCTCTCGACCGTGCTGTTGAACTTCATTTCGTTTGCGCTGGTCGACTTTGTAGCCACCGGTCCCTGGCGCGATCCCGCGGCTGGGCACCCCACCACGATACCGATTGGCGCGAACGGCTTTTTACCTATGCTGGTGAAAAACCCTCCGCTGCATTCCGGCATCATCCTGGCCGTCATCGTGGCGATTGCGGTGTACATCTTCACCAGTAAAACGACTTCTGGTTATGAATTGCTGGTAACAGGGGCCAACCCGCGTGCTTCCAAAGTGCACGGCATTGATACGCGAAAGATGTTCCTGTTTTCACTGGTCATCGGGGCGGCCGTTGCTGGATTGGCGGGGGTCATCGAAGCGGCCGGCACCCACCACCGCCTCATCGAGGGGTTGCACTCCAACTTCCCGACCCTCGGGCTGATCATCGGCCTGATGGCGCGCGGCAAGAACCAGGCAGTTCCCTTCGTGGCATTCTTCATTTCCATTCTTGAAGTAGGCGGCAGCGCCATGCAGCGTACCATCATGGTGCCGGTGCAGATCGTGCTGATCGCAGAAGCGTTAATCCTGATCTTTATTCTTCTCTCTGACATCATCAAGAGGAGGCAGAAATGAGCGGTTTAGAAACAACCATCACTGATTTCCTCAAACTCACTTTCCTGTCCATGGTCCCATTTGTACTGGCAAGCCAGGGCACAATGCTCGGCGGTCGTACCGGGGTGTTCAATGTGGCGCAGGAAGGAATCATGCTTGTTGGCGCTTCTGTGGGCTTTCTGGTGAGTTACACCACTGGCAGTAACCTAATCGGTGCGCTGGTGGCTATGGCGGCAGGCGGCCTCTTTGGCTTGGTTTTGGCATACTTCACCACCACGTTAAAGATGGACCAGTTTGTCGTGGGCTTGGCGCTGTTCTTTATTGGTACCGGGTTATCTTCTCTTTTACCCAAGCTCGTCATCGGCATCACTCTCACCCCGCCGCTGGTAAAGACACTGCCCGAAATCCCCATCCCCCTGCTCAGCCAGATCCCCATCATCGGGCCGGTGCTCTTCAAGCAGAACATCCTGGTCTATTTCTCGATCCTGCTTTCGATATTCCTGTGGTACATATTGTTCCGTACCAACATGGGTTTGCGCCTGCGTTCGGTAGGTGAAAACCCCAAAGCCTCAGACGCGCTGGGTATCAACGTGGTTTCCAACCGCTACATCACCTCCATCATCGGCGGGATGCTCATCGGCCTGGCGGGCGCTTACCTTCCCATGGTATACACCGGCACTTTCACTGACTTGATGACCAAGGGTCGCGGCTGGATCGCCATCGCGCTGACCTTCTTCGGCGCCTGGAGCCCGCTGCCCATCCTCATCGGCTCGCTGTTCTTCGCCGCCATCGAGGTGCTGTCGTTCCGCTTCCAGGTAGGTGGTTCCTTCATCCCCTACCAGTTCCTCTCAATGCTGCCGTACATCGCCACGATCATCGTGATGATCTTCACCTTCGGTAAGTCGCGCGTTCCGGCTTTCCTGGGTCAGAACTACGATCGGGAACGAAGGACGTTATAGCCAGCATTTGCAGCGTATTTTATAACGAGTGAAAAAAAACCTCCGGGAGTCCACTCTTCCGGAGGTTTTTTTATCATGGAGAGCCGCCAGAGAATAAAAAAACCACCGCGACAGCGTTCCACGGTGGATCGGCGTTAATAGAAAAAAGTCTCTTGGCAACGACCTACTCTCCCAGGGAGTCGCCCCCCAAGTACCATCGGCGCTGACAGCCTTAACGACCGGGTTCGGGATGTTACCGGGTGTACCACTGTCGCTCCAGTCACCAAGAGACTTAATTCACGAAGTTAAGATACCAACCTTACGATAGTATGTAGTCCATAAAAGAGTGCCGAGTTCCCCGCACCATATGAAGAAGCCCTCGATCATTAGTACAGATTAGCTCAACGCATTGCTGCGCTTACACATTCTGCCTATCAAACAGGTAGTCTACCTGTGATCTTACTCCCTTACGGGAAAACAGGGATCTAATCTTGTGGCGAGTTTCCCACTTAGATGCATTCAGCGGTTATCTCTGCCTGACTTAGCTACCCAGCGATGCCGTTGGCACGACAACTGGAACACCATCGGTCAGTCCACCCCGGTCCTCTCGTACTAGGGGCAGCTCCACTCAAATCCCTTACGCCCACAGCGGATAGAGACCGACCTGTCTCACGACGGTCTGAACCCAGCTCGCGTACCGCTTTAACGGGCGAACAGCCCGACCCTTGGGACCTGATACAGCCCCAGGATGCGATGAGCCGACATCGAGGTGCCGAGCGAAGTCGTCGATATGGACTCTTGGACTTCACCAGCCTGTTATCCCCGGGGTAGCTTTTATCCGGTAAGCCACGGCCCTTCCACTCAGTACCGTGGGATCACTAAGCCCGACTTTCGTCTCTGCTCGACGCGTTGGTCTTGCAGTCAAGCTCCCTTATGCCTTTACACTCTTTGGCAGGTTTCCATTCTGCCTGAGGGAACCTTTGGGCGCCTCCGTTACCTTTTAGGAGGCGACCGCCCCAGTCAAACTGCCCACCTGGCACGGTCCCTCATCCGGATGACGGAATGAGGTTAGGGTCTAAACAAAGTTAGGGTGGTATTTCACCGACGGCTCCACCGAAGCTAGCGCTCCAGTTTCACAGCCTCCCACCTATCCTACACAAACCTTGCCCAAACTCAATGCCAGGATGCAGTAAAGCTCCACGGGGTCTTTTTGTCCTGCTGCGGGTAGGCCGCATCTTCACAGCCATTTCAATTTCGCCGGGTCCCTCGTTGAGACAGTGCTCTAGTTGTTACACCGTTCGTGCGGGTCGGAACTTACCCGACAAGGAATTTCGCTACCTTAGGACCGTTATAGTTACGGCCGCCGTTCACCGGGGCTTCAGTTCAAAGCTTCGGCTTGCGCCTAACCTCTCCCTTTAACCTTCCGGCACTGGGCAGGTGTCAGCCCCTATACATCGCCTTTCGGCTTTGCAGAGACCTGTGGTTTTGTTAACCAGTCACTAGAGCCATTTCACTGCGACCCCTCAACGCTCAAGATTAACTTTCACGTCGAAGGGCACCCCTTCTCCCGAAGTTACGGGGCTATGTTGCCTAATTCCTTAACGAGGGTTCTCCCGTTCGCCTTAGTATATTCTACTCGTCTACCTGTGTCGGTTTGCGGTACGGGCACTCAAGATTCAACGTTTAGGGGCTTTTCTTGGCAGCAAGGCTCAACTCACTTCTACCTCAAGGGCACGCCACCAGATCTCAACTCAAGCTGCGGATTTGCCTACAGCTCTCAACGTCTGACACCTGGTGCACCCACACAACCAATCGTGGGCTGGCCTACCTCGCTGCGTCCCCCCTTCACTCCTCTTAAGTGGTTCGGGAATGTTGACCCGATGTCCATCACCTACGCCTTTCGACCTCGGCTAAGGACCCGACTAACCCGACGCGGAATGACCTGGCGTCGGAAACCTTAGACATACGGCGAACACGGTTCTCACGTGTTTTACGCTACTCATGCCTGCATTCTCACTTCTGTCCGCTCCAGCCGTCCTTACGGTCGACCTTCCCTGCAAACAGAACGCTCCCCTACCGCCCCAGCTATTGCTGAGACCCAAAGCTTCGGTATTATGCTTAGCCCCGTTAAATTTTCCGCGCAGGATCACTTGACCAGTGAGCTATTACGCACTCTTTAAAGGGTGGCTGCTTCTGAGCCAACCTCCTGGTTGTTAAAGTAACCCCACATCGTTTCCCACTTAGCATAAATTTGGGGACCTTAGCTGTTGATCTGGGCTGTTTCCCTTTCGACTACGAAACTCATCTCCCGTAGTCCAACTGCTATATTCTGGAATACCGGCATTCGGAGTTTGATTGGGTTTGGTAAGCATTAAGCCCCCTAGCCCATTCAGTGCTCTACCTCCGGTACTGAACATATAGCGCTAGCCCTAAAGCTATTTCGGGGAGAACCAGCTATCTCCGAGTTCGTTTGGCATATCACCTCTACCCACAGATCATCCCCTAATTTTGCAACATTAGTAGGTTCGGGCTTCCACGAGCGATTAGACTCGCTTCACCCTGTCCATGGGTAGCTCACTCGGTTTCGGGTCTAATCCTTGCGACTCAGCGCCCTATTCAGACTCGCTTTCGCTACGGCTTCGAGTGTCACTCTCTTAACCTCGCCACAAAGATTAACTCGCAGGCTCATTCTCCAAGAGGCACGCTGTCAGGCGTAGCGGCGCGCACCCGGCTTTCACCGGAGCACCGACCCGCTATTAGCCCTCCAACTGCTTGTAAGTTTACGGTTTCAGGTTCTATTTCACTCCCCTCAACGGGGTACTTTTCACCTTTCCCTCACGGTACTTGTTCACTATCGGTCGCCAAGTGTATTTAGCCTTGGAGGGTGGACCCCCCAGATTCCTACCGTATTAGCGTGCACGGTAGTACTCAGGTACCTGACGGAAGGTGTTGGGTTTTCGTTTACGGGACTGTCACCCTCTCTGGTTGGCTTTCCCACACCATTCTACTAACCAAACACTTTGTAACTTCACAATGTCAGGCCCTACAACCCCACTACGGCAAGCCGCAGTGGTTTGGGCTTTTCCCCTTTCGCTCGCCACTACTCAGGGAATACTCTCTTTTCCTCCGGGTACTTAGATGTTTCAGTTCCCCGGGTGCCCTTCGATCCGCCTATATATTCAGCGGATGATGCCAGCGGTTCGCGCTGGCGGGTTTCCCCATTCGGAAATCTCCGGATATATCGCCTGTTTACGGCTCCCCGAAGCTTATCGCAGTAACCTACGTCCTTCATCGGCACTTGGCGCCAAGGCATCCACCATAAACTCTTAGTAACTTCTCACACATGATGCGGAGAACTCGATACTCTTTATCGTATCATTTATTACAGATTACATTCGATCAAAACTTTATGTTGTTTTGACTTGGCCTACATACTATTCTATAAGGTTGGTAAGGTGCTGCTGACTCATCAGGGTGGTCAGTCGCCGGTTGAAGGGCGATCAGTGTCACTCACGTACACGTCAGGGGCACTGAACCCACTTCAACCTATTCATTTTTCAAAGAGACAAGTCGACCCGGCTCACCGCCGGGTCTTATCAACCGTGCGGATCTGCCATTTTTTATATTTCGGTCGCGCTTCTTGCCACTCACTGCTCCAATTATTTTTTTGCAGCTCAGTGGAGATGAGGGGATTCGAACCCCTGACCTCCGCCGTGCAAAGGCGGCGCTCTCCCAACTAAGCTACATCCCCGATGTTTCCGGGTTCCAGGTGGGCCTTTCAGGACTCGAACCTGAGACCTCGCCCTTATCAGAGGCGCGCTCTAACCAACTGAGCTAAAAGCCCAAGATCAGTCCCTTAGAAACTGAGAAGTGACAGGAAAATCTTGCCTTGCGTCTTCTTTTGCGTCTCGACACCGCGCCGAGACAATTGAGAGCTAGAACATCCCCCGAAGGTTCAGTTCAAGACTCCATAGAAAGGAGGTGATCCAGGCGCACCTTCCGGTACACCTACCTTGTTACGACTTCGTCCCAGTCATCAACCCCACCCTCGACGGCTCCCTCCTTGCGGTTAGGATACCGGCTTCAGGTGTTGCCAACTCCCATGACGTGACGGGCGGTGTGTACAAGCCCCGGGAACGTATTCACCGCAGTATAGCTGACCTGCGGTTACTAGCAACTCCATCTTCATGCAGGCGGGTTTCAGCCTGCAATCTGAACTGAGACCAGCTTTATGGATTGGCTCCACCTCGCGGTTTGGCGACCTATTGTGCTGGCCATTGTAGCGTGTGTGTGGCCCAGGATATAAAGGCCATGCTGACTTGACATCATCCCCACCTTCCTCCGGCTTAAGACCGGCAGTCCCGTGTGACACATATAACACACAGCGAGGGTTGCGCTCGTTAGCGGACTTAACCGAACATCTCACGACACGAGCTGACGACAGCCATGCAGCACCTGTGCAAGCTCCCCGAAGGGTCGGTCACTTTTCAGCTTCCTACCACTTGCATGTCAAACCCTGGTAAGGTTCTTCGTGTAGCATCGAATTAAACCACACGCTCCGCTGCTTGTGCGGGGCCCCGTCAATTCCTTTGAGTTTTAACCTTGCGGCCGTAGTCCCCAGGCGGTGAACTTATCGCGTTAGCTTCAGTACCGATGGATTTAACCCCACCGACACTAAGTTCACATCGTTTACAGCTAAGACTACCGGGGTCTCTAATCCCGTTTGCTACCTTAGCTTTCGTGTCTGAGCGTCAGAAATGGGCCAGGAGACCGCTTTCGCCACTGGTGTTCCTCCGCATATCTACGCATTTCACCACTACACGCGGAATTCCATCTCCCTCTACCACTCTCTAGTCTGATAGTTTTGAACGACCTCTCCCGGTTAAGCCAGGAGCTTTCACATCCAACTTATCAAACCGCCTGCACACGCTTTACGCCCAGTAAATCCGGATAACGCTCGCCTCCTACGTTTTACCGCGGCTGCTGGCACGTAGTTAGCCGAGGCTTATTCTAAAGGTACTGTCCTTCCTCATCCCTTTAAAAAGCGCTTTACAACCCGAAGGCCTTCATCGCGCACGCGGCGTTGCTGGTTCCCGGTTTCCCAGATTACCAATATTCCCTACTGCTGCCACCCGTAGGTGTATGGACCGTGTTTCAGTTCCATTGTGGGGGGCCACCCTCTCAGGTCCCCTACCCGTCATCGCCTTGGTAGGCTATTACCCTACCAACTAGCTGATGGGACGCAGGCCCCTCCCGAAGCGAATAAATCCGTTTAGTCGTAAGGCATCTAATCCAAACGACCACATGGGGTATTAGCAATCCTTTCGGACTGTTATCCCCCTCTTCGGGGCAGGTCACCAACGCGTTACTCACCCGTTCGCCACTAAGACAGTATTGCTACAGTCTCCGTTCGACTTGCATGTATTAAGCACGCCGCCAGCGTTCATCCTGAGCCAGGATCAAACTCTCCGCCAAATAACACCTTTCGGTGTAAGTTACGGATCTGGTTTGTTACTCTTTTGAAAACGACAGGGCATCGTTTTCCTATCACTCTTCAGTTGTTAAGGTACTGATTTCCAAGGGCCAGATTTTTCTCTCGCGACCGCCGCTCGTTAAGACCAGGTGACAAAATTACCGATGCTCCTTTACAGGACGTCATCGGCCTGCCTTTACGATTTGCTTGTGGACAAGTCCTCAAGCTTGCTGCGTTTGTTGGGTTGTTACGGATCTGCTTATTCCAGCGAAATCTTCAACGCACTTGGGACAGATATTGTAACCGCCTGTCTTTTCCCTGTCAAGGGTGTGTTCAACGAGTGGGTCACTTCTCGAGTCTGGTTATTGGGTTTTCAATGATCTGCTCTTTAGGCGAGACCGTTTGCCGTGTTATGGGCAACGAGGGATGATTATACCTGCTGATGTGTTTGTGTCAAGGGTTAATCAGCACCAATTTCACCTCTTTTTCAACTTCCAAGGGGAACTTTTCTTTCCTTTTGTGCGTTTGAAGAATAGGGCGAAACAGGAGTGTTATAATCTGAATTCATGACCAGGACACGCGCGCACCTTTCACCTTCCCTGTGGCTGCAGCTCGGCACCTCCTTATGGATTGGTCTTGCCGCGACCCTGGCGTTGCTGCTCATTTCCCACATTCTCCCCTTACTGGTCTTTGGCAACCGTATTTTCCCTGGCGTTTCACTTTCCGGTTTGAACCTTTCAGGGCTGAACGCCAACGAAGCCGCCGCACTCATCAGCCGTTCAGCATACTACCCTGCATCAGGGCGCATCACGCTGGAATACGGTTCGCAACAATGGGCGCTTAGCCCTTCCCAACTGGGGGTGATGCTCGACCCCCAGGCTACAGCCATCACCGCTTATAAAATCGGGCGCAGCGGCCCTCTGGAAAAAGTGCTGCTGGACCGTTTTAACCTCCTTCGTGGCAGCGCGGAGGTACAGCCAACCTTCATCTTCAACGAAAAAGCCACCGTTGACTTCCTTAACGCTATCGCCGCGGAAATCAACCAGCCACTGCAGGAAGCCAGCCTTGAAATTCAAGGGGTTGACGTCTTTGTGCGCAACGGTCAACCCGGGCGCGTACTCGATGTTGCCGCCAGCCTGGCGCGCATCGCCGCCCAGGTCGAACAGGTGCGCGATGGCGTTGTACCTCTGGCGGTGATCGAGACCCAGCCGCTTATCTCAGATGTCAGCGAGCAGGCTGAACTCGCCCGCGAAATCCTCAGCCAGCCATTGCGCTTTACCCTGCCGGCGGAGGTCGGTGAGATAGAAGGAAACTGGATGCTTGAGCCGACCGCGCTGGCAAAGATGCTCACCTTTGAGCGCGTACAGGATGGCGGTACTGATTCACTCGCCGTGGTCGTCAACCCTACCCTGGCAGGGTTGCACCTGGATTCCCTGCGCGAGTCGCTTGACGCTGAACCGCAAAACGCGCGCTTTATCTTCAACGATGAAACCGGTCTGTTAGACCTGAAGGATTCGGCGGTAATCGGGCGCAAGCTCAACATTCAGTCATCGCTGGAGAATATCAATAGCAGCCTCAAAGCCGGGAGCCATGAAGCCCAGCTCGTCTTTGATATCACCCCGCCCGCTGTCACCGATTCAATGACCGGAGCGGAGCTGGGGATCACCGAGCTGGTTTACGAATATACGTCTTACTTCTATGGTTCCTCTCCAGACCGCGTGCAAAATATCAAAACCGCCTCTTCCTCATTCCATGGTCTGCTGGTGCCGCCCGGAGGTGTCCTTTCCATGGCTGATGAATTGGGTGATATCAGCCTGGATAACGGTTACGCTGAAGCCCTCATCATCCTGGGTGATGAAACCATCAAAGGCGTAGGCGGCGGTGTTTGCCAGGTGAGCACCACCCTGTTCCGCACAGCTTACTTCGCCGGGTACCCTATCCTGGAACGCCACGCGCACGCCTACCGCGTGGGGTATTACGAACAGACCCCCAGTGGTGGGCATAACGCCAACCTCGCCGGTCTTGATGCCACGGTTTTTGTGCCGCTGGTAGATTTTAAATTTAAGAACGACAGCGACCACTGGCTGTTGATGGAAACTTACGTGTACAACAACACCGCGCTCACCTGGAAGTTCTACTCGACCAAAGACGGCCGCCAGGTGGAGCACAGCACTACCGGTCCTACCCAAAAAGTGAAAGCCCCCGATGACCTTTATCGTGAAAACCCTGAACTAAAAAAAGGCGAGGTCAAACAGGTGGATTGGGCCGCGGAAGGCGCCAGGGTGGTGGTAACCCGCCGGGTCACACGCGGCGGCGAGCTGCTGTATAACGACACATTCACCACGGTGTATGAGCCCTGGCGCAACATCTTTGAATACGGCCCGGGCACTGAGGACATGCCCCCCGACAAGAAAAGCGGCAGCGCGGAAGACGAAGAATAACCCCCCAGTATAATGGTACAATTGCCCCGTAATGAAAAAGCGGAGGATGAATGATGGTCAACCAAGAACTGCTTGAGATCCTGCGCTGCCCGGCCTGCGTTAAAGAAAAACCCGGTTTGCTCGAACAGGTACGCGAGGTGTGGCTGGTATGCACAGACTGCGGCCGTAAATACCCGATTGTGGAAGAGATACCGGTGATGTTGATTTCGGAAGGCGAGCGCTGGCGCGCCCTGCCAGTGGAGGACCTGCCCGCTCCCCCGCCAAGGCCTGAATGATTTTTTCTCCCAGCTCTAATTATCTGGTATTGTTCTTGCAACAAAGCACCGGTAACACACTAACCTCATTAATGATGGTGAACTCTTAATGGCTCAAATGACAAAAAAACCCATGGCGCACTCAATTCGCCGCAACCTCAAAATGGATACCACCACCCGGGTGTTATTGATCTCATTCGCCGTGGTCGGCCTTCTGCTGGCATTTTTAGCGGGTAAATTCATTTATAACACGGTAAAAAGCTGGTCGATCACCTCTCTGCCTGGCGCGCCGGTTAGTTCTCCTGGCAGCAGCGCAACCACAGGGCAGATTCCTGATTTGAATATCCAATCCAACACCGGGCCAGAAGCCAAATCATGGGACGGTAAAAGCCGCGTGAATATTCTGTTCCTCGGGCTGGACGCCACCGACCAGCGCGAGCTGATGGAGCCGGGACCTCGTTTTTCAGACACCATGATCCTGGTAACCATCGACCCGCTCTCGCAAACCCTCGGCGCGCTCTCCATCCGCCGTGACCTGTGGGTGAATGTCCCGGGTTACGACTATCACAAGATCAACAAGGCGCACTTTATTGGTGAAGCCTATCACCTCCCCGGCGGCGGCGCCGGTCTGGCTGTTGCCACAGTCGAGGAATTTCTCGGTATCCCCATCCATTATTACGCCAAAGTGGATTTCAACACCTTCGTCAGGGTGATCGATGAAATTAAGGGGGTAAAGATAGAGGTCAAGGAACCCATCCTGGCAGATTGGGGCGCGAACGGCAACAACTTCTGGTTGGAACCCGGTGTGTACACCCTGCCCGGCACCTACGCGCTGGCCTACGCGCGCTACCGCGGCAGTGATGCCGGCGATATTGACCGCGGTGAACGCCAGATGCAGGTGATGATGGCCATTCGCGACCGTATCCTCGATTTCAAGATGCTTCCGCAGCTCATCCAAAGCGCGCCCGCCCTATACCAGGATGTTTCTGATGGCGTGCAAACCAACATGTCCTTCGATCAGGCAGTGCAGCTGATGGTATTGATAAGTAAAATCCCGCGCGAGAATTTTAAGACCTACAACATCACTTACGATGACGCCGCGCCAGAGATGATCACCACCCTGGACGAAGGCACCCAGTACATCCTGCGTCCCTTCCCTGATAAGATACGCGAGCTGCGAGACCGGGTTTTCGCCTCAGAAGGCGTGGCAGCCGCTCCTATCGTCATGCAGAGTGGTGGAGACCCACTGGCGTTGGCCCAGGCTGAAGGCGCCCGTATCAGCATCTTCAACGGTACCAGCACCAACGGCTTGGCAGAAGCCACCAGGGATTATCTTACTTCACAGGGCTTGAACGTTATTGAAGCGTCCTCTGCCAGTGAGGCTTATTCTTATACCACGCTGGTGGTACACAGCGCCACACCATACACACTGGCTTACCTGTCTTCGCTGATGAACAATATTCCCAGCACGCGCATTTTTAACCAGTACGACCCTCAAAGCACGACGGATATCACCGTTTTCCTGGGGAACGATTGGGCTACCGCCAACCCGATGCCGTAAACGCAGCGGTTGTTGCGCAATCTCATCAGGCCGGGCAACCGGCCTGATTTATTTTATGGTTGCTTAAAAACAAGTTGAATGGAACCCGGGAACGCTTCTCCATCCTTGTTCTTGCATTGTGGAACAGAAAGGTTTTGCACCAACTGCCCCGTGCTGCCAACCCGCAGGTTATAGGTCATCCCCTCCACCATCGCATAATCAGCATAGCCCGGGCTGATTTCAGGGTAGAACCCGGTGAAAAAACTTTCAACGCCGCCATCGGTGATGGAAACCTCCACGCGCACCGCCGGTACCCCTTCATCTGCTGCGTTAAACACAAAAACCTGGATCAACGACCCGCGTCCCTCCACTTCGCAAATCTCCTTTTGTTGTATCAACGCGTAAGGAGCGCCCTGTGTGGGCAAGGGGGTGGGGCTGGGGCGTGGGGTGATCGTGGCGCCGGGTGTGCGGGTTGGAGGGGGAAGCGTGGGCGTCTCCTGCTCACCAGGGGCTGGTTCGGTTGCCTGCCCGCCAGCTTCTGCGGCAATGCGCGGCAATGGCGTGATCAGCAGCTGTTTTTGGCTTACCGCCGCGGCCAGCAGCGCCAACGCCCGGCTGGTATGCTCATCTCCGCCGGGTCTCTTCTCTTTTTCAGCCTGCGCCACCAGGGCATCCGCCGGCCTGGGGTCCGCCAGCAGCGCCAGCCGTGCAACGGCGCGACCATTTTCTGCTTCCACCAGGTACGCCCGGGCGACGAGCGCGCGGTACTGTTCACGATCGACCGCCTTCAACGCCGATGGGGCTACATCCACATATCGAGCAGGAACAATAAAAATAGATGTGAGTAAACCCAGGACGGCGCCAATGACAAGCCCGGTGAGCAGGTACAAGGACCCGCGCTTTTCCTTCATGGCCTGGTCTCCTGCCTGGTTTGTTGCAGGGCGATTTCCAGGTCGGCAATCAGGCGCATTTCCCAGTCGGCGTAGCCCATTTCCTGGGCGGTCAGCAATCCGCGCCGAACCGCTCCAATCGCGTCAGCCGGTTTAATCTTCTCCAGACGGTCGGTAGCCTTCTCCAGGTCTCCATCGGTGGCGAACAATTCGGCTACCATCAGCACGTAATCAGCTTTATAGTCTGCCCGTAAACTTTTCATCGCCGCAGCCGATATTTTTGCCGGGTAATACAACCAACCATACATCAGCCCGGCGGTTGCGCCAAGCATAATGGCGAGAATGAAGGCGATCAACCTGCCTTTGCGCATCTACTGATCCTTCGGCAGCATGGGCATGTGAATGCCCAACCGCCTGGCGGCCATAATGGCCTCGGGGTATCCGGCGTCAGCGTGCCTGACCACCCCCATGCCCGGGTCGGTAGTCAACACGCGCTCCAGGCGTTTGGCAGCCTGCGGGGTGCCATCCGCCACAATGACCATGCCAGCGTGCTGGCTGAAACCGATTCCTACCCCGCCGCCATGATGGAATGAAACCCAGGTCGCCCCGCCCGCGGCGTTGACCAGCGCGTTGAGGATCGGCCAGTCACTGATGGCATCCGAGCCGTCTTGCATCCCCTCTGTTTCGCGGTTAGGGGAGGCGACCGAGCCAGCATCCAAATGGTCGCGCCCAATGACAATGGGCGCTTTTAATTGACCTCTGGCAACCATTTCATTAAATAACAGTCCTGCTCGCGCTCGCTCACCATACCCCAGCCAGCAGATGCGCGAGGGCAGCCCCTGGAAATGCACCCGCTCTCGCGCCATGGTTAACCAGCGCTTGAGATGCTCGTCACGCGGAAACAACTTACTGATGGCTTCGTCCGTGCGGTAAATATCTTCGGGGTCACCTGAAAGCGCCACCCACCTGAAGGGACCTTTTCCCTCGCAAAACAACGGGCGGATATACGCCGGCACAAAACCGGGGAATTGAAAAGCGTCTTTTACACCGTTATCAAAGGCGCGCTGGCGCAGGTTGTTGCCATAATCGAACACCTCAGCGCCCTTGCGTTGGAAATGCAGCATGGCGCGGATGTGCGCCGACATCGAATCCAGTGAGCGATGCTCGTATTGCCGCGGGTCATCACTGCGCATCCTCTCTGCCTCTTCTAGTGAAAGCCCCGCCGGGATGTAACTCATTACATCATGCGCCGGCGTCTGGTCGGTCACCACATCTGGCACCACGCCGCGCAGCACCAGTTCGGGGTAAATTTCAGCGGCATTACCGATGAGCGCGATGGAACGGGGTTCTTCTCGCTGGCAAAATTCCTCCACCAGGGTCATGGCCTCTTCCAGCGAATCCACCACCACATCCACATAACCTGTTTCCAGGCGGCGTTGCGCTCGCTGGGGGTCAACCTCAACGCACAGTCCCACACCTTCGTTCATGGTGATAGCCAGTGGCTGCGCGCCGCCCATGCCTCCCAGACCGGCGGTCAGCACAAACCGACCGCGTAATGATTGCCAGCCCTTTTGCCTGGCCAGCGATCCCAGGGTTTCGTAAGTCCCCTGCAAAATCCCCTGGGTGCCAATATAAATCCACGAGCCCGCTGTCATCTGCCCGAACATGATGAGCCCTTTTGCCGCCAGTTGGTCAAAATGCTGCTGCGTGGCCCAATGCGGAACCAGGTTGGAATTGGCGATAAGCACTCGCGGCGCGTCAGCGTGGCTTTTAAAAACAACCACCGGCTTGCCCGATTGCACCAGCAGTGTTTCATCCGGTTCGAGTTCACGCAAAGATCGCAGGATGGCATCAAAGGATTCCCAGTTGCGCGCCGCCTGCCCGCGCCCACCATACACCACCAGGTCTTGCGGGCGTTCCGCCACCTCGGGGTCAAGGTTATTTTGGATCATGCGGTATGCGGCTTCGATCTGCCAGTTCTTACAGGTGAGCGTACTCCCGCGGGGAGCCCTGATCACGCGTGTTTCCACCATGCGTCCTCCGTTCTTTTCCGGCCTGTTTTTTCGATTATTATACGCTGAAATACAAACCCCTTACGCCGCACGCGTTACGGGCTGCTATCAGGGATGATAACCGCACCTCAAATCTGCCTGGCGTAAGCGAGCAGCACCGGCGGTGATATTTGCCCGCGCAACCCGCCCTGGCGCAGAACCAGCCGCGTAAGAAGCGGGCGCTTTTTTAAGCGATACGCCAGGAATTCCGCCACGCGGCCAGGTTCTTCCAGCGCTTTAAAAGTGGCACGGGTGCAATGCTCACCCACCTGTATCTCCACCCTTGGCTGGGATTGCGCGTTGCGGTACCTATCAGTCCACGGCCATCCGCAGCGCCTTCCCAGTACGCCCCGTCGATCCATTCATACTGCAGTCCAACTGTGTGAGGTTTGCCGCTCCGCCTGCCAGTGGTGGTAAGCAGCAAGACCATCCCGCCGACGAGTCGATACAAAAAAATGCGATAAAGCCGGGTGAATTTATGGTTGTCTGGCCTGAACCTTATGTAACGGGCCGTTCACTCGTACTTGAGCGCGTTAACCGGCACCAAAGATGCAGCGCGCAGCGCCGGGTACAACCCTGAAAGCAGCCCGATGACGGTAGCAAAAACCAGCGCAAAAACAGGCAGCCAGAAGGGCGTTGATGTGGCGGCTGTAGGCAGAGAGCCGCCCCCGTTGGCAGCCTGGCTGGCAAAATACGAAAGCGCCACCACATTGAGGATAGCGCTGGCTCCCCAGCCCAGGGCCACGCCACCCAGGCCGCCCACAAAACCAATGCCGGCGGCTTCGCCCAGGAAAATGCTCAGCACGTCGCGATTGGTGGCTCCCACCGCTTTCATCAGTCCAATCTCGCGCGTGCGCTCGAGGATGGCCATGGCCATGGTGTTGGCAATACCAATCGCCGCCACCAGCAGCGCGATGGCGCCGACGCCTCCGAAGATGATTTGCAGCACCAGGAAGAAAGAATTGATACCCTCCAGGTAAGATTGCGGCGTATTCGCCATGTAACCCAGGGCATTGATCTGGTCAGCGATATCCAATACTACATCGGGGTCTTCCGCCTTGACGATGAGCATGCCATAGCCTTCTTTATCGCGGTTGATGCGTGTCCCTCGCCCCCATTCGCTAAAAGCCGTCACTTCATCCAGGCGCATGTACATATTCCCGTCCGCCATGCCGCGCGTTTCTTCAAGGATACCCACAACGCGCACATTGAACGTACGTCGAACTTCTTCCCCATCCTGTGTGTATTTCACCAGCACCAATCGAATCACCTGGTCGAGCAGTTCTGGGGTCCCGGTCATCTCTTCGCCCGGCCGCGGGTTAGGATTGTAAAAATTCTGCGGTACCCAGGACCCAATGACCATGGTGCCCCTGGACAATTCAGTGGTGCCGCGCGCCGCTTTCAGGCCCATATCCGCCAGGTCATCGATGTTGACGCCTATGATACCTCCCCAGGACATCAGCTTGCCAAAATGGACCTCCGAGCCTGATTGCAAATAATCATGGATGATGGTCTTGCGCACACCAGGGATGGCGGATATCTCCTTAATAGCCGCGGGTGTGAGCAGTTTCATGTCTGATCCGCCGCCTGCATACATAACGCCGCCACCTCCACCCCCTCCCATCACCCTTGATTCCTGGTATCCCGGGTATACTTCAATGCTGGTTAGGTCGCTGATGCCCCATAATTGCTGGGTGGCGCTCTTCTGCAACCCCACAGCCAGCGAAACCAGCACCACCACCGCGGCGGTGCCAATCACCACCCCCACCGCGGTGAGCAGCACCCGCCCCTTGCGCCTGCCAAGGTTATAGAGAATCAGGCTGACGAGATCGATAAAACGCATCGCCCGACCTTACCCTTTAGGGATTGCGGGTACCGGGATAACTTCTCCACTGGGTGTTTCTTGCACTGGATAGGTCTCTACCGGCTGCTGGAGTCCACTATCCAGCCCAAAGAGCCCTTTAAAGAACCTCACCACCTTTTGCCAGAAAGTCTCAGGCGCGGGTACTACAGGCCCCTCTCCGTTCGGCGTGTTGCCATCCCCCATATCTGGCGGTACTTCCATGGCAGGCTGGACCTCAACGGGAATAACCTGTTCAATGAAACGCGGTTGGTTGAAATCATCCGTGTAATTGATGACAACCTTCAGGTCCAGCGGCCCCTCCTGGTAAGGCGTCAGGCTGGCATCCAGGGTGTAATAACCGCCCGGGTCCAGCGCGCCGACCAGCAGGATATTATTAAGCAGGTCGGCGTTCTCCGCGCTCACCTTCATATTACCGAGCACGTAGGTTTTCTTGCCCAGATTGGTCACCTGCAGCGGCAGAATGTTTTCCATGCCAGCGGTAATTATGCCCGCGTCACGGTAAAAACTCACCTCTACCTGGGGTAATGAATACACCAGCAGGGTGATGACCTGGTCATCCACCAATCGGTTACCTTTGGCATCGATATAGACAAAAGACAACTTCAGCGGGTAAGCTCCGGGCTGAGCAGTAACATTCACCACCAGCTTCTGGGTCACCACCGCAGTCTGGTCTTTGCTGACGTCGCCCATAAAGATAACGTTGGAACTGCCCAGCGGCGCGAAAGTGGTCAGGTCACTGCTACCTCCCGATACGCCTCCCGGTTGCGGTTTGCCCTCCTCATTGCTGGGCATACCTCCCCCGCCGATGACAGCGGAGACGTTTTTCGCGTCCGCCATGCCCAGGTTCTTGACATCCAGTTTCAATTCAAAAATCGAGCCGGGCTGCAGAGGATCAATGTCCGTGCTGTAGCCAGTCACCACCAGTTGTGGTCGTTGCGGGATGTTGGGGGTGGCCGTAGCGGCAAACCCAGAAGAAGAGGGCTCAGCGATGACAAAAGAGAGGGTGAAGACTTCGCTGTAAGCGGTGCCAAGCGGGTCAGTGTAGTTCACCGTGGCTTTCATACTGGCCACGTTGGCCCAGGCCAGGGCATCGCCAATGAGAAATTTTTGGGTGATGGTATTGGTGTTGCCCGGGGGGAGCGTGCCGGTGGTGCGCACCCCGCCGCTCTCACGCGGATAAAAGTCAGTCCCGTCGAAAGTGACGATGATATTTTCAGCGCTTACCTTGCCGTTATTCCCCAGCACCACCTGGAGGTTCATTTCATTCCCAGCGAAGAGCGTTTTATTGCCCGTCGAATAAGAGGTGATGGTGACCATCGGTCTCCCGATAGCGGGTTTGGGTACCACCACTGTGGTCGTAAGCTGCAGGGGGTCGAATTCTACAGGATTGCCCGCCACTACTGTTACGTCCACCGTTGTAATGTCGCTCTGATCCTCAGTAGCGCCAACAGGGATGGGAACGTTCACGCTGACCGTCTTCGTCTCATTGGCACCAAAGGTAATTGTGTTTGGAACCACCGTGGGTGAGTTCCAACCAGAAGTGCTGTTCGCAGACACGTTCATTATTTGCCCAGCCTCACCAGGAATGTCCAACTTGTAAGTAATAACAGAACCCGGCAAGCCGCTCTTGGATTTGCTATCAACTGGCACTTCATCGTTCAACGGTGCCGCGTATGTGTTGAGTGTGGTCATTCCGAATAGAAAGGTCAAGGTGAGTAAAAGGCCTAAAACATTGCGGTTTTTTTTGATCATAGGATCTCTTCCTGTTCTACAATGGGTTGGGTCATATTTTCGGTGGCTTTGCGATAAGCCTCTTCAGAAACCACCTTACCATCCAGCAGGTAAAGCATGTTGGTAGCAAACTGGCGCATGCGCGGGTCGTGCGTCACCACGATCACCGTTTTGCCTGCCTGGTGCAGGCGTGAAAGCAGCTTCATGATGGTGAACCCGCTCTGGCTGTCGAGGTTGCCGGTCGGTTCATCCGCCAGTATCAGCGGCGGGTCGTTGATTAACGCGCGGGCAACGGCTACGCGTTGCTGCTGCCCGCCTGAAAGCTCGGTGGGTTTATGGGTGGCGCGGTCGCTCAAGCCAACCTTTTGTAAAATTTCCTGGGCGCGCGCGTGCCTTTGCGCCCTGGGGATGCGAGCAAAGCGCAGCGGGAAGCTCACATTCTCTTCCGCGGGCATGGAAGGAATCAGGTTGAAGGATTGGAAAATGAAACCCACACGGTTGCGCCTGTACTCAGCCAGCAGGTTTTCGTCCATCTTTTCGATCTCGTCCTCGCCGATTGTGATACTGCCTGAAGTCGGCCAATCCAACCCGCCTAAGAGGTAGAGCAAGGTGCTCTTGCCTGAACCGGAAGGTCCCATCACCACCGTGAACGACCCTGGGTCAATTTCCAGGCTGACCCCATCCAGCGCGACCACGGTGTTTTCACCCATGGTATAGCGTTTGGTCAGGTCTCGTGTGCGTACCAGAGCCTTATCGAGCATCCTTATCCTCACTCCTTTTAGAAGTAGAAACCGCCTCTCAATGAGAGCCCTCCCAGGGCTGAAGCGAGCAACCCGGGAATGGCCATCAGCAGCAGCACAATCACCACAGAAATTGCCGTGGCAGTCCAGGCTTTGGAACGGGATAAACCGGAAAGCGGAACGGAGCCGAGCAGCAGCAAGGCAATTTGAAAGAGGAAGTAGATGTCGATAAAACCGAGCATGCTGCGCAAGTAAGCCCCAACCCCGGTGGCTTCAGCAGCGATAAAACCAGAAAGACCTGGGGCGCTCACCACTGTTTTGCTCACTATCATCGCCAAAATCTGTATCAGCAAACGGACGGCCATGGGCAGCATGGACCATGCCACCAGGTTATACGATTTGATACTGCCAGCGCGGCTGCCCGCCAGCGTAAGGCTGAGGTACATCAGGATGCTGAGCAGAAACCAGGGCATCCAGACCTTCAGCAGCCCGGAAATTAACGGGAACACGTACAGGAACAACGGAGAAGTCTGCTTTGCTTGGGCGGCAAAAAACTGTTCCTGCATCTCGGGGGTGTAGTATTGGAAGTCAGGCGGAAGTTCACTGCCCATCTGGATGACATTCCGCTTGATGGGAGCACCGATGGCCACCGCCAGAATCACCAGCACAGAGAGAATAAGCAGAGGGGTCAGCCATGCCGCTTTTTCCTGCGTCACGATTTCAGAAGTGGTGCGCGCCGGGCGCGTGAATAAGGAGGGAATCCATTTTGTGTTCCAGGAGTGTTTATTGGTTTGTTGACCTTTCGCATTTAATGCCAAGGCGCACCTCTTTTTAGGGTTCTTTCAGCATAAGACGCATTTATCATACTACAAGTTCCCGCGGCAGCCGTTATCAAAAAAATCGTTATGCTATAATCGCCAAAGGAGGGCACCATGCGCATCAATATTGGTGTGGAGAACAATTACGAAGGCAGATCGCTCGCCTGGATGTTGGATTACCCGGGTTGTTTTGCCTACGGCGCTGAGGGTAGCGAGGCCATCCTCCGCGCGCCGCAGGCGCTGCTGCGTTATAAAGAATGGGTTGACAGTCACCTGAAAGACTCCTGGATGAAAAGCCTGGGTGATTTCGACATCCACCTGGAAGAAAGTTATGACGTTTTCAGCATCAATGATGATTTCGACCTCGCAGACGAAGGGATTGAGGTGAACGCCTGGTTCCGTCACGACTGGAAACCTCTCACTGCAGAAGATATCCGCCGGGGGACGCTGGTACTAACCTGGAGCCGGGAAGACCTGCTCGAGCTGGTTTCGGGGTTAACTCCCGCCCAATTGGACTGCCGTTTTTCAGGCGAGCGTTGGAGCATTGCCGGTGTGCTGGAGCATATCGCCAACGCTGAACACTGGTACCTTCACCGCCTTGGCCTGGCGGTTGGAACCCGCCAGGAACTGCCCGCGGATGTTTTTGAGCGCCTGAAGGTGGTACGCCGCCGCCTGGTAGAGGTGCTGCCATCCTTGCAAGGCAGCCGCCAGGTGCTTGGGGTGGATGGAGAATTCTGGTCGCCTCGTAAAGTACTGCGTCGGTCTGCCTGGCACGAAGTCGATCACATTGAACATATCTTCAAGTTAATCTCCAGGCTATAAAAAACGCCTCCGCGCGGAGGCATTTTTTTGCGAACATCAGGAGGGAGGTTGCGGGTCGTTTTACTTGAGCGAAGTATCAAGCCCAAGCAGGCTGAACGCCAGAAACATCAAACCAAATACGGCTATCACCAGATACACAATCATCGCCATCGCACACCTCCAATTTAACCTTTCTCTCGCGCTCCTTTTAACCAGTCAATTTCTCATTAATTGATCTTATTCGCCTTCTTAAATACGTATAACCCCGATAAAAGTTCCCGGGTGCTGGTTGGATCTTGGAAATAGACGCGCTTAATGAATTTGTAAACTCAAACGGGAAACCGCCATCATCCGTTGGCGTGGCCTGCTTGCGGTCTGCCCGACCAAACCCCGGCAATGGGCTGACCGCAAAAGGCGCAGGCGCCGGCGCTGTTGATATGATACCCATGCAGCAGGTAACCGCGCCTTTCGATCACCGCCCTGCCGCACTGCGGGCAAATGGTGTTTTCCAGCGAGCCCACGCGCCCCGGAAGGTTTCCAGCGTAAACAAAACGCAGCCCGGCTTCCTGACCGATCTCGGCGGCGCGCTGCAGCGTTTCCGCCGGGGTGGGGGGCGCGTTTTCTTTGTAATCCGGGTGATACGCCGTCACATGCCAGGGAATATCCGGCGAAATGGAAGCCAGGAAACGACCTGCCTCCCAAAGCTCATCTGAAGAATCGTTCATCCCGGGTATTACCAGCGTTACCACCTCCAACCACAGCCCCAACTCTTTGATGCGCCGGATGGTATCCAGCACTGGCTGCAGTCGGCCGCCCATCTTCCTGTACTCGCTGTCGCGCATGCTTTTCAGGTCTACTTTATAGCCGTCCAGCCAGGGCACCAGGTAGTCCAGCACTTCTGCGGTGGCGTAACCATTAGAAACATACGCGGTTTTCAGCCCTTTGTCTTTGGCGAGTTTAAACACCTCAACTGCCCATTCAGTGGTAATGAGCGGCTCATTATAGGAGGAGGCGATGGCCCGCGCGCCATTTTCTACAGCGTAGGTCACCAGCTTTTCGGCGGAAACCCGCCTGATAGCATAGGCCGACCTGCCGGCTTCAGGGTCACGCAGCGCCTGCGAAGAGAGCCAGTTCTGACAGAAACCACAATGAAAGTTGCAGCCCAACATACCAAAGGTCAACACTTCGCTGCCGGGTAAAAAATGGTTGAAGGGCTTTTTTTCTAGCGGGTCGATCTGCACGCCGGCCACATATCCTTTCGGGGCCATTAAAACGCCGTTGGCGTTGAACCGCACGCCGCAAATACCGCGGCGTCCGGGTTTCAGTAAGCAGCGGTGCGCGCAAGCCAGACAGCGCAGGTTGCCCTGTTCCAGTGTTTCCACCAGTTCTGCGGGCTGGGTGAGCACATCGAGTAATTCATGCGGGTTCATCTGTCGCTCCATATCCATTATAGCCCCGCGGCGGCATATTTCGATCCGCGCCAATCTTCAGATATGGTAAACTCCCTGCATATGGACGAAAAGACCCTCCAGACCCTTGAATTTCCACGGGTGATCGAAAAACTGCAGGATTACGCCTCCTTCAGCGCTTCTGCTGAGCTGTCACGGGCGCTGAAGCCGGCGCCAAACCTCAAAGAAGCCCTGGAAAGACAGACGCTCACTACTGAAGCGCGCCTGCTGCTCAACCTTAAGGCGGATATCAGCGTGGGTGGCGCGCACGATATCCGCCCGTTGCTCAACCTGGCCAGCCGCGGGGGAGTGCTCACTGAAGCGGAGCTGCTTTCGGTGAGCGGCACGCTCATGGCCTCGCGCGACCTCGCCCGGCATTTTGACAAATTTAAAGAGCGCGCCCCCCACCTGGCGGAGATCGCCGCTTTCTTTCCGCCCCCGCCAGGGATCATTGAAGCCATCTCGCGCTGTATTTCTGAACGCGCCGAGGTGCTGGACAACGCATCCGCCAAACTCTCGTCTATCCGCTCTGAGATCAGGGTTTCGCACGACAGGTTGCTTTCGCGGTTGGAACGCATGATTGGTGACACCCGCAACCTTCCCATGCTGCAGGAACCTATCATCACTCAACGTAACGGGCGTTACGTCATCCCCTTAAGGGCTGAGTTTAAAGGCCGGCTCAAATCGATCGTGCATGACCAGTCTTCCTCCGGCGCAACCCTCTTCGTGGAACCGTTGGCGGTTGTGGAATTGAACAACCGCTGGCACGAGTTGCAGCTGCAGGAGCGCGACGAGGTGCGGCGCATCCTGACCGAACTTTCAGGCCGTGTCGGCGCCGAAGCGGAAGCCATCAACGGTATCGTTTCAGCCCTGGCGCGCTTCGACTTCTGCCTGATGTGCGCCAAATACGCCGAGGATTTACGCGCCTGCGAACCCATCCTACGCCCCGTTTCCCCGCCGCGTGATGGCAGCCACCCTGGTACAGTCATCAGGCTCCACCAGGCTCGCCATCCGCTCTTGAGCCCTGAGAATGTGGTTCCCATTACTATCGACCTCGACGCGGAAACCTTCGCCCTGGTCATCACCGGTCCAAACACCGGCGGTAAGACCGTTACCCTTAAAACGATGGGGTTGATGGTGATGATGGCGCAGTCGGGGCTGCATATCCCCGCGCAATCGGGCTCGGAACTGAGTTTTTTTGATAACGTGTTTGCTGATATCGGTGATGAGCAATCCATCGAGCAATCCCTCTCTACTTTCTCCGGGCATATCACCAACATTGTGCGCGTCCTTGAACGCGCGCGTACCAAAACGCTGGTGCTGCTGGATGAACTCGGCGCCGGAACCGACCCGCAGGAGGGCTCCGCCCTGGCGCGCGCCATCCTGCTGCACCTGGTGGAAAAACGGATTCCCTGCCTGATCGCCACGCATTACCCCGAACTGAAAACACTGGCGCACGCCACAACCGGGGTGGTGAACGCCAGTATGGAATTTGACCTGAAAACCCTGCGCCCCACCTACCACCTTACCATCGGAATTCCCGGCCGCTCCAACGCGCTGCTCATCGCAAAAAGGCTGGGGCTGCCGGAGAGCATTCTCGACAACGCCAGGAAAATGATCGATCCCTCGGAACTGGTATCAGATGAACTGCTGAACGAGATTCATCACCAGCGCGAAGTGGCGCGCAAGGCGCGTTCTTCAGCAGACCGTGATCGTTCGCTGGCCAATAATCTGCGCCAGGAGTTGACCCGCCGCCTGGAAGGGATTGAAGACGAACGCCGCGCCGTGCTGGAAGAAGCCCATGAAGAAGCCGAAAAGCAGCTTGCTGAACTGAGAAGAGAATTGCAGGCGCTGCGCAGGCAACTGCGACAGACACGCCAGCCGCAGCCTGAGATCGATACGGTGGTTGAAAAGCTCGAAGCGCTCGCGCAGAAGATCGATCAAAAGTCGCGCCAAAAAACCACCTCTCCCGACCTGACTGCCCCCCCGCTGCGCGCCGGGGTCAGAGTAAAACTGCGCTCGTTGAAACTTGAAGGCGTGATTACCTCCATAAACGAAGACGATGCAGAAGTGATGGTGGGAAACCTGCGCGTGAAGCTCAAAACGAGCGACCTGGCCCCCGTGGACGAAGCCAACCCAGGCATTGAAAAAAGCAAAACCGCCGCGCCGGTGCCCTTGCCCGCTCCCAAACCCGCTGCGACCCTTTTCAGACCGACGCCCGGGATGGAGCTGGACCTGCGTGGTATGCGCGCAGAAGATGCGCTGGATAAACTGGATGCCTACCTGGCGGAGGCTTACGCCAGCGGTATGCCCTTTGTGCGCATTATCCACGGCAAAGGCACCGGGCGCCTGCGCCAGGTCATCCGCGAAGCCTTACGGGATTCAGCATGTGTCAGTACGTATGAAGAAGGTGGGGAAAAAGAAGGCGGAGAAGGCGTGACGATCGCCCATTTAAGCGAAGATTGACTGAATGGATAAGGCCGATAGTGATTCTCCCTAAAACACTACCGGCCTCATGTGCGCAGTCTCCCTTTGACTGCAGCGATAATGGCTAACGTTTGTACATTTATATAACCTTTACGTTGACATATCGTTGACATAACGCCTCCATTTGTTACGAAATTTCTGAAAAGAACCCTTGATCGCCGGTGACTCAGCGTGTAAAGCGATGCCAGCCAGCAGTTCTTTCACCCTAGTTCGCGCGCGACTTCCTGCGTCATCTTTCCTTTTGGTCATGCCAATGATCTTCCTCAACGCCAGGAATTCCATCCAAACATTCTGGCTCGCAGCCATGCGTTGCTGCAGTTCACAATAACCCGCCAGCGCGTGGTCTTGATCTCCACGCAATTCTGCTGAAACCGCCGGTACCCAGCTTTCAAAGACGTCATGATTCAGCAATTCGCGCCGAGAGATCTCCTGCTGTAACTCGCCCGTTTGATGCTCAAATTCCTCAAAGGTTGTCTTTTCCAGGAATAACAACAGCGCATACATACGCGCTTTTAACCCGATCCCGGCGAGATTTTTTTGTTTTGCTTCCTCGATGGAACGCTGTATCAGTTCCAACGCATCTGTATTTTTTCTCTCCTCCGCCAGCATGACCGCCGCCAGCGAACGGCTTTCAACCGCCGGGTAATTAACGACATTGGAACGAAATACCTGGTCATAATATCCGCGCGCTTTATCGTTTGCCCCCAATGAACGGAAGATATCTCCTTTGATTTTGACCGCCTGGAAAAAAAGCTTTTCCTGGGGGTAATTGGCTTCTCTGCGATGCACCCGGTCGATAAAATACCAGCTCTTATCCAGGTCTCCATTGTGCAGGTACGCCATTGCTGCCACCAGTTCCAACAGCGAGAGCCAGAACCGCACCTGCAGGGTCTCTGCCATTGGGTGATTCACGCGGAAGGTTAGCAGGGCTTCTTGAACGCGCCCGTCATAATATTGCGCCATTGCCAGCAACGCGTGACCCTGCACCCTGGCTGAACGTCTTTTTACCAGCACGCTAAGCCTGGCCATCTCGGTGGCGATTTTTTCAGCCTTGCCAGGCTCTCCAAAGAAAATGTGCATGAAACAGATGTAAGAAAGGATGTTCACGCGGTTATCAAGTGAATCCTGATCTTTCGTCGCGGGATCGCGTTTCAAAGCGTCCGTGAGCAGTTCATATGCACGTGTGTATTCATCCATCCCAAACTGCATTATCCCCAATCGAGATAAGGCTTTGATGAGTTCCGCGTCGTACTCGGTGTTGGACAGGTAAAAGATGGCCCGCTGAAAAAACTCCGCTGATTTTTCATATTCATATAAGAAATCTGCCGCTCTACCCAAACCGCTTAACCCGGTACCAATAAGCAGCAGGCTGTGCATTGCTTCTCCAACCTCCAGGCAGCGCTGATAAATTTTTTCGCAGGTGCGCGAATCATCGTGGTCATGGGCATAGTTTCCCCACTCATTCACCACCTGGTAAATGACGGACTCGTCATATCCTGCCGGTAACTTATTGATCAACTCCAAAGCCCGCCCGTATGAAAGATAAGTTTCGTCTTTTGAAAAAATTGAACGCGCGTGCCTTCCTGCTTCCAACCACGCCTTCACAGCCGGCTGTGTCTCTCCAGCAGTTTCAAAATGAAGGGCGATTTCTTTTGCAAACGCAGGCTGCCTGGGACGGCGGCTGAGCAGCGCTTTCGCCGCCCGTAGATGCAGGCGCCTCTTTTCTGCAGGGCCCAATTGGTCCAGGGTTATTTCGCGTTCCACCTCGCGGCTGAACACATAACTCCCCTCCGTCCTGTCCTCAAGATTGGCGCTTATAAAGCCTTTCAGGCTCAACTCATTTAAAGCCGCCACCAGGGCTTCGTCAGTTATGCCGGTCATCTCTTCAACGACATCAATGTAGAAAGTCCTCCCTAAAACTGCCGCCGCTGACAGCACCGCTGCAGAAGCCTTTTCCAGCAGGTTCATCTTTCCTCTGACCAGCCTGACGATGGACTCTGGCGGAGAACAGGCGCCAAAATCAGAAAGCTGATCACTGGATATATTTTTCTGCTGCATCGCTCTCAAACACTCGATCAAATAAAACGGGTTGCCGCCCGTCTGGCAATGCATCTTTTTCACCAGGTCTTCATCAGCCGTCTTACCGAAAATGCGCTGCACGAAAAGACCAATCTCACGGTTCTGCAGCGGAGCCAGGCGGATCGTTTCCAGTTTTCGCGACCTGCTCCTGCGCTGTAACAATGCGTCTAATTCCGGGTTGTCTCCTTCAGGAGAAACCAGAATGACCAGCAACCCGTATTGATCGAAGAACTTGTGCTCAATCAAGAAAGAAATCAAGGAAATACTCGCCTGGTCCATCCACATCGCGTCATCCAGAACAAACAAAAGCGGTCGGTTAGAGGCGGTGATTTTTAATAGGTTGAGAAAGGCATAAAAGACATTCTCCAGCACGCGCTGTGGCTCTCCAGCGGGAACAGGCAGCGTGTACCCCTCTGTTCCATGGAGTACATGGTAATAAAAATGAGAAAGTAACTGCCGGTCAGAAGGCTCGAGCGCCTGCCATACAACCTCCTGAATCTGGTCGCGTAAAGGCTGTGTCAATGCCATAAACGGGGTATTTCGCCCCAGGGGTTGAGAGCGGCAATAAAGCAAAGCCGGGCTGTACGGCTGGGTAATGTAAAACTGTTTCAACAGCCTGGTCTTCCCGATTCCTTCTTCGCCCTGAACCAACAGAACACCGCGTTTTCGCAGCGCCTGGTTAAGCAGCTCCAGTTCATGTTCCCGGCAAATGAAAGGAGGCTCACCCTCTTCTTGTTCAGGCCAATTCGTTGGAGGGTGGTTTTCAATCTCTTTCCTGGCAATCGCGTCCGTTTTAAAAGCCGTGAACCGCGCCGGCAGCTCTTCCTCTTGCTGCTGGTAAAGTTTTTCCATGTAGGTGATGTAATCGATCATTTCCTGAATTCGCCCGGTATCCCGCAGGCAAATGAGCGCCAGGTAATTCCAATCTTCGTCAAACGGGTTGATATCAATTCCTTTTCCCAACCAGATTAACGCTTCCTCCAGGTTTCCCCCGGAAATATAATGATCTATCAGGCGGTCAACAATCTTGATCCTGGAATATCGATAAGCCTGATTGGTCAACTCCATCCAGTTCTCAAATCCAGCCGCGCTGTTGAGTGTCGTGCCCTGCATAAAACGGTTTGCGCGGCACAGAGCGAAACCCTCCTTCAACTGAGCGACCATCCACTCGGGCAGGGCGGATCCTCTGTGCATTTCTGAACTGCTCATCAGCGGCGTGATCAACCTGTCCATCTCTCGGTAATCCACCCAGACGCGTTTTGGGTTTAAAAACAATTGTTCGCCTTCTGAAAAAATCAGGTCGGTAAACCCAATGCTGGTGCGCAGCCGGCTCAAGGCTTCTCGAAGGTTCTTTTTGGCGATTTCTTCTGGCGCATCAGGCCAGAACAGATTGCAAATCTCTTCACGTGTGACCGGGTTGTTTTGCGCAGCCAGATAGAAAAGCAGCGCCCGGTTCAGGCGGCGCTTGATGAGCACCGGCCTGTCTTCCAGTGTCACCTCCGGCGGTCCCAGCAGCAAGATCTTTAGTTTAGGGGTATCCATGAATCGATTCCGCGTTTTTATGCAGCAGCTTGCCGTTCACGCGCTCGAGAGAGCAGCTCGCGGGCAGCGCCCAGACTGGATAGACTGATGCTGCCGTTCATTAACGCGAGTTCTTCAATGCGTTCATCTTCTCCCAGTCTCTTCACCCCGGTCAGGGTGCGTTGGTCGATAACGCTTTTGCTCACCTTGTAATGTTCATCGCCAAAGGCTGCCAGCTGCGGCAGGTGTGTTACGCACATCACCTGGTGTCGCCTGGCCAGGCGCCACATCTTTTCACCAACCACCGAACCTACCCTGCCGCCAATGCCCTGGTCGATTTCGTCAAAAATGAGCGTGGGAATATGGTCAGCCTGTGCCAGCACATTTTTCAACGCCAGCATCAAGCGCGAAGTTTCACCACCCGAAGCGATCTTGACCAGCGGTTTTAATCCCTCCCCGGGGTTAGGAGCGATGAGAAACTCCACTTCATCCAGACCAGACTCTTTAAGGTCAACCTTAAGCGCGTCCTGCGGCATCAGTCCATCCAGCTCCGGCAGCTCGTTGAACCAAACCGAGAAGCGCGCACCCGCCAGGCTGAGGTCATTCAATTCAGATTCCACTTCCTGGCCCATACGTTGCGCGGCTTGCCTGCGCAAACGGCTCAAGTTTTCACCCGTGCCCAGTGTTTTAAGGATCGCCGCGTTTTCCTCTTGCTCCAGTTCCTCTATCCGTTCGCCTGCGTGCTGCACTTTTTCCAGTTCACGCCTGGCTGAGAGGCCAAAGTCATTCACCGCTTCGATCGTGCCGCCGTATTTTCGCTGTAATTGATGGATCAACTCCAGGCGCTCTTCCACCTGCTCCAGTCGCCTGGGATTGAACTCGATTCCATCGAGGTAGGCGCGCAGGTCACGGCTGAGTTCAGTAAGCGTTGTGCTGGCTTCTTCCAGCTGGTCGACAAGCCCAACCTGCTGCGAGTCAACTCGCGCCAGCGCTGCGAGAAGCTTGGAAGCCTGCCCCAACAGCTCCGATGCGGATGAGGTTTCAGGCGAGCCTTCATCCAGGATGTTGAGAACCTCCTGGGTGTTGGCGGTAAGCACCTCCGCGTTTGCCAGGCGGTTGCGCTCCTGTTCCAGTTCCTGTTCCTCGCCGGGCTGCAAACGGGCGGCTTCAATTTCCTGCGCCTGAAAGGCGAGCAGTTCCTGACGACGCGCGGCCTCCCGTTCCAGCTCACGTAAAGCCTTCAACTCCTTGCGAATTTGCTGTAAGGCGTGAAATTCCGCCTGGTAGGCTTCTAAAGCCGCGGCACAACCCGCGAACCTGTCCAGCAGGTCGAGGTGTGAACGAACGTTTAAAAGTGATAGGTGCTCTGATTGCCCGTGAATATCCACCAGCAGGCTGCCAAGCTCTTTGAGCAGGCTCACGTTCACGCTGCGACCATTCACCCTTGAGACACTGCGCCCTTCAGCGCGGATCTCGCGCCCCAGGGAAAGAAAAGGTTCGCCTTCAAATAAACCCTCGCGCTCGAGTATGGCGGAAACCTGCTCACGGCAGGCAGCGGGGATATCGAACAGCGCTTCAAGCATCGCGCGGTCTTCACCCTGGCGCACCAGGCTGCCATCCACCTTTCCGCCCACCAGCGCCATAATGGCATCCAGAATGATGGATTTACCGGCGCCAGTTTCACCCGTGAAGATCAACAGCCCGTTATCCAGGGTTAGTTCCAGTTTGTGGATGATAGCGAAGTTCTCGATGCGCAGCTCTGTCAGCATTCCCAGTCCTCTAAATGCGGATGCCTTTCAGGCGGTAAAAAACAGTGCTGGCTGCCAGGATGGCGTAAACGGCCGGCCAAAGCAAATTCAACAACCCACCAGCGGTGTGGATATAGAAATTTATCAGGGCAAACAGCGTGTTCGCCACTGGCACAACCAGCCCGCCGATCAGCGTGGCCGCCACTGCGATAACGGGTATCGGTTTTGAGCGCCGGCGTCGAATTACAAAGCGTACGGCTTCGGCGATGATCATTCCCGCCACCGGCGCCAGCAGGATGGTGAAAAAACCGAACAACCCGGCGATAAGGCTGCCCAGGGATGAAAGCACACCCGCGGTGAAAAAGGTGAGCGGGTAATCCCACCAGCGCGCGGTTTCAAAAATCCTTTGCTGCCCTTTCACGCATTCCTTGCAACGGTAACCTGTGGGTGTGAGCACCGCGCACGACAGGCAAATTGGTTTTTCGCAACGGTTGCAGCGCAGCAACGTTTCGCGCTGGGGATGCACATAACAGTGCATTGATTCTGATGTTGCTTCTTCTGCCATTAAAAATCACCAATAGAAGGATTTTGTTCCATATAGTTGCTCAGGTTACGGTAGAAGTAACCCGGTTCCTGAAAAACGACGAATTTCACCGAAAGGTCGCTGGCAGTCACCGTCACGCGGTCTTGATTGCTGATAAGCGCCGGTTCGTGCCCGTCCACGCTCATCACGGCCTCGTGGTCGCTGTCTACTGTGATCACCACGCTGGCGCCTTCTGGCAAGATCACCGCCCGGTCCATGGAGAGATGCGGCGCCACCGGCATGATGAGGATATTGCGCAGTTCCGGGGGCATGATCGGCCCGCCCACCGCCAGCGCGTAAGCCGTGGAGCCGGTGGGAGTCGAGGCGATCAGCCCATCCGCCACGTAACTCGCCAGCGGGTAGCCATCCACCTCGGCGTGAATGCGGATGGGACGCACCACCTGTCCGCGGGCGACCACCACCTCGTTAATCACCTGGCTGGTGCGTAATCGTTCATCGCCGCGCCACTGCTGGGCTTGCAGCATCATACGATTCTCGACCTTGTAATCTCCAGCCAGCAACCGCGGCAGCGTGTCAGCCCAGTCTTCTCGCGAAAGCTGCATAAGAAACCCGAACTTCCCCAGGTTGATCCCCAATATGGGCAGTCCCTGCGGAGCCGCGAGGTGACCGGCGCGCAGCATGGTGCCATCTCCGCCCAGGGCAATGAGCAGGTCATATTCCCCCTGGCTGATCTTCCTGCGCAGGTGCTGGTTGTCAGTGGTGGTGACAGTACTGCTTACGCCGTGCGACTTCAGCCACTGCTGAATAACCGCGCCTTCTGACAGGGTATCGGTCGACCCCGGCCGCACCACGATCGCAATACGGTGAACAGATGGCGTAGACATGGTTTCTTTATTATAACGAAGTTTAATCGGGCGCATGAATTCTCATCACCAACCGTAACGGGGTCATGACGCGTCTGGCTGTGGTGTTCATATGTCGCGCCATCATCACGAGATTTAACAGCCGACAATGTAAAGTAACGGCTACGCAGATAACCTGTGTGGTCTTTTATGTTTCTTTTCAGAAGTGAAGAATTTCCCCATGAACGCCTGGTGCTACTCTGCCAATCCGGGATACTTTTCAGAGAATCTCTGCAGCGCTTCCTGCAAATGCTGCTCGCGCAGGCTCAGCGTCAGATCGGCGCGCGTGCGCTCGATAATGCCGCGCACCAGGTCGGTCTGACGCCGCAGCCCATTGGTGATGGCGTCGGGGTAGTCCAGCGTCACTAAAAAGTTGTAGATCTCGTCCATGGTGTTTAACAGCCGTTCGGCTTCTACCGAGTATCCCTGGCGCAGAATATCCAGGCATCTGCGGCGCAGTTCACCGATCGCTTCCGCCATCCCATTGACATAAGTAGCGTGTTCGATTTCCAGTTCTTCCGGTCGCGGCAGGCGGCGATTCTCGATCAACGCGCAGGTAAGGCTGGCTTCAGCAAATTCCTTGATCGCGTCCTGGGTGTACCCGGCGTGATAGAGGTCAGGGTAATCCGCCAGTTCACGCTGTAAGGTGAGCACCAATTGGCGGGCTTCATTGAGCAGCCCATGCGCTTCGTCTTTATCACCGCGGTGTATGGCGCGAATGGTAAGAGCAGAAACCCGTGTGAGTTGGCGTGCCTGTACCAGCGCCGCGTCACGCACTTTGGTGCGTTCATCAAAGACCTTGCGCGTGCTTTCCACAATTTCGTTGAATTCGTTCATGGGCTAACCCGATTTTGGCGGTTCGGGAGGGTGCACCGACCTGAAAAGGTCTTCTGCCAGCCCTGAATCGCCAGGGAGATAGATTTCACCGAAGGCCGCCTCGTATCGGGCAATGTTCTCTGCCAGTGCGCGTAACAGCAGCTTGGCGCCTACCGGAGAGAGCAACACCCGCACCAGAACGGTGAGCCTTTTTTGTCCAGGCAGGATTCGGGAGAAATCCACCGCCAGTTCTGAGGGGGTATGGCTGATGCGCGCCAGGTTGCTGTAAACCGGCTCTAATTCATCCGGCAACTCCAATGGGGGTAACCCAAGGGGCGGATTTTGCGGTCTGTTGCTCATGGGAGCTCGCTAAAACGGTATCTCTTCAGAGGGAGCGATATCCAGCTCTTCTTCCTGCCCGGGTTCGCCGCCTTCTTGACGCTGTGACAGGAATTTGACCGTCTGGGCGGTGACTTCGTATGACGCGCGCGCCTGGCCATCCTGCCCCGTCCAAACCCGCGGGCCGCCTGTTTTCGTATCCACTGTCAATCTTCCTTCGATCAGTACCAGTTTGCCTTTTTGTAGATAAGTGTTGCAAGTCTCCGCCAGCTTGCCCCAGGCGGTCACCTTGAACCACACCGTTTCTTTCACCGGTTTGCCGCTCTGGTCAGAGTATTGACGGTCTGTCGCCACCGAAAAACTTGTTACTGCCTGCCCTGTAGGGGTATAGCGCATTTCAGGATCCCTGCCCAATCTGCCAACAATCACCAGTTTCTGATACATTTGTTCCTCCTTAAGGTACCGTGTAAAAATCGTGTGCGGTTATTATTCATTTTACAATAAAAATCATTAATTCAATCCTGCCAGAAGGGGGATATTATTGACAGCTCAGTCGCGCGCCGCCCGGCTCGGCGCAGGGTCGAAAAACCAGCCAGGGAATAATGTTATAATCTTGCCAGTGAATGCCATAAAACCTCGAAGCATCCTGATTTTCTTGTTCATCCTCCTGGCGGCGGCTGTTCTGGTAATCACTTCGGCGTTGATCTCAACACCGGCACAGGCGCAGGTGCTTTACTTTACCCCCACTGCTGATGACAGCGGCGCGATTTATTACATCGTGAAGCAAGGTGATACCTGCGACAGTATCGCTCTGGTCAACAACATTCCGGTGGATACGCTGCGCAACCAGAACTCGCTGGACTTTGACCAGTGTCGTTTCCTGCAGATTGGTCAGAAGCTGCTGCTCGGAACCGTGCCCACCGCGGTCATCACCCCTGGCCCCTCGCCCACCCCTACTTCCATCCTGCCCACACCAGAACCGGTCAAAGGCTTTGGCACGCTGTGCATTTACCTTTATAACGATATTAACGGTAACGCCATGGCTGAAGAGGAAGAAACCATGAACACCGGTATTGCCGGCGGGCAGGTCAGCATCACTCACCTCGGGGGTGAATACTCCAATGTAGGCACAACTTTAAGCACGGGAGAAGCCCTGTGTTTCAACGATATCCCTGAGGGCGAGTACTCTATCAGTATCGCCATCCCTGATGGCTATAATCCCACCTCCAGTCAGAATGTGACCGTGCTGCTGAAAGCCGGCGACACCTCCACCGTTAATTTCAGCGCGCAGGTCAACGGCCTGGCGGAAAGCCCGCAAGGAAACGGAGATGCGGGCGGGTCTGTTCTGCTTGCGGTTATTGGCGGGTTGATCCTGCTGGCCGGAGTAGGCGTAGGCCTTTACGCGCGGTATATCCTCCGCAAATAGTCAACATCACCTTGTAAACCGCCTTTGCCCCCTTCCCGGTTGTCAGCGGGGTCTATTCAGCTATGCGCTGCTCTTTCCAGATATCCGCTTCGTTATGGTAACCGGCTTCTTCCCAGAAACCCAACCTATCCACCGCTGAAAACTCCAGCCCGCGCAGCCATTTGGCGCCTTTCCAAAAGTAGGGTGTTTTCAGGTCTGGGCGCTGCGGAATAGCGCCCACCACACCGCGCAGCGGGTAGCCATGGTCAGGGGTGAGAGGGGCGCCATCATAATGCGTGGCGAGGAGGAAGTTATCTGCCAGCGCTATTTCTATAGGAAGATTGGCGCTGAAGCCGTATTCAGCGTGTTGAATAACAAAGCGCGCCTGCGGCTTTAACCGAATCAGTCTGTTTTCAATCAGCGTGCGAATGGATACTCCTTCCCAGAGCGTATCAAACTTACTCCAGCGCGTCACGCAGTGAATATCCATGATTAACGTGGTTCGCGGCAGTTGTGAAAATTCCGCCCAGGTCAGGCGCAGCGTTTGCTCCACCTCGCCCCACACGCGGAAGTCCCAGTTTACCGGGTCAAAACCCGGCACCGCGCCATAATGTAATACCGGGAACTTCTGGGTGAGAAATTGCCCGGGCGGCATACGTCCCGCCGCTTTCATTTGCTCTTCTTCAGTCTTGCGTCGAAAAATACTGTCCATATTTCACCTGAGGTCATTATATCTGTTTTTTGCCTTACCCAGAAGCTGTTTGAGACAAATTTGGATAAACTCAAATTTGGACAAAAATTGACATATATCCTGCGCCTGGTTTACAATTGAGCCCACAGGACAGCAAATGCTGATATACGCGCAAAGACAGGACCCATTTGAGACCCGGTTGTTAAAACTTCACCGGGATGCCGCCGAACTGGTAGGCAACCTTTCATATGATGAGGTGCTGGAAAAAATTGCCAGCATCGCCCTGGAACGTTCCGGCGCAGGTTACGCCGCGGTTGCCACCCTCGATGAACATGGCGAGATCGAGCGTTTTGTTCCCGCGGGGATGCTGCGCACCCAGATTGAGAAAATCCCTCATCCGCCGCAGGGGTTCGGCTTGATCAGGGCGATGATGAACACGCGCAGCGCCATGCGCATCCCCGCTATCAGTAAAGATCAACGCCACAGCGGCTTCCCGCCTGAGCATCCCAAGATGTCTTCGTTTCTCGGCGTGCCCATCTTCCAGGGGCAGCGCCAGATCGGTCAGATCTATATGACCGATAAAGTGATTACGGGAGAGTTCTCAGAAGAAGACCAGCGCCTGATGGAACTGCTGGCCGCCTACGCCGGGGTCGCCATCGTCAACGCGCGCCTGTTCCGTGATTACGCCATGCGCGACCGTGCGTTGACCCGGCAGAACGAAAACCTTTCTCTGCTCAACCAGCTTGCCAGCACCCTTTCCACCAGCACAGAAGTGAACGAAATCCTCGAACAGGGGATGATGCAGTTGATGGATTACCTGCGCTTGGAAGTGGGTGAGATTTTCATTAAGAATGAGGATAGCAGGCGCCTCAACCTGCTCATCCATCATGGTGAAGCGGTGGATAGCCTGTGGAAGCGCGCGCAATTCTCTATTGGCGAGAGTACAGTAGGGCGGGCAGCCAAGGGCGATGTGCCCATCGTTCTCAACCTCACTGAACACGAATACGCCGACCTCAACCCTCTCACCAAGGCGCGCGGGTTGCACCAGATGGCGGTCATTCCCATGAAAGGGCGGCGCGGCGTTGTTGGGGTTTTATGCGTGGCGACCTGTCACCCGCAGCCGCTGAACGAGCCTGATGTGCAATTCGCCCAGGCCATCGCCGCCTGGATGGCAACCGCCATCGAAAACATCCGCCTGAACATCACCGGGCGCCGCCTCGCTATCCTTGAAGAACGCGACCGCATCGGTATGGACCTGCATGACGGCATCATACAGTCAATCTACGCCGTGGGGCTCACGCTTGAGCACGCCCGGCTGTTAATGAAAGACAACCCGGATACAGCCACCAGCCGTATCCAACAGGCGGTCAACGATCTTAACAGCACCATCCGTGATATCCGCGCATACATCCTCGACCTGCGCCCGCGCCAGCTTAAGAACGAAAACCTGATGGAGGGCATCAACCGGCTGGTGCAAGAATTCCGCGCCAACACACTGGTGGATGTCACGCTCAACGGGCCCAAAGACGGGGTCGCCACCCTGCCTGAGGCCCAGGCGCTGGCCCTCTTTCACATCTGCCAGGAGGCCCTGGCCAATATCGCCAAACACGCCAAAGCCAAACGCGCATACGTGAGTGTGTGGACCACCTCCGAACGGGTGTTGTTGGAGGTTCACGATGACGGGCTTGGTTTTGAGCAGAATAAAACCAAACTCTCCATCGGGCACGGACTTTCGAACATGGAAACACGCGCCATCAACGCGGGAGGTGAGGTAGACATCTCCTCAGAACCTGGCGGCGGCACCACCGTACTTGCCTGGGTACCCTTCCCTGACCCGGATTTCTCCAGCAACGACCGCGTGATCGAGTAAACCGCCCTTACGGTTGCCAGTGGCGTTCCTTTAGGCTACAATCCTCCTATGAGCTGGAACCTGCTGGGCCATACCTGGGCTGAAAATCTGCTGCGAACACACATCGCGAATAATGAAGCGCGCCACGCTTACCTCTTCACCGGCGCTCCCGGTGTGGGGCGTCGCAGCCTGGCCCTGGCTTTTGCCAGCGCCCTCAACTGCACCCAACCACAGCAACCCGGCGATTACTGCGAGAATTGCCGTATATGCAGGCACACTCAACGTATGCAGTTGCCCGACTTAAGCGTCGTGGCACCTGAAAGCGAGGGGGGAAGCATCAAAGTGGCACAGGTGCGCGAGCTGCAGCGCGCCCTTTCACTGACCCCTTACGAAGCCAGATACCGTGTGGCGCTATTGTTAAACTTCCAGCTGGCGAATGCCAGCGCGCAGAACGCGCTTTTAAAGACACTCGAAGAAGCCCCTGAGAAGGTTATCCTGTTGCTCACCGCCGATGCTGCTGATTCGCTGCTGCCTACCATCGTCTCCCGTTGTGAAGTTCTCCGGCTGCGCCCCCTGGCTGTTGAAGCTCTTGAAGACGCGCTCCTCAACCGCTGGCAGTTGGCGCCGCAGCAAGCCCGCCTGCTTGCCCACCTATCCAGCGGGCGCCCCGGCATGGCACTGCAGATGGCGCAAGATCAGCACCTGCTGGAGAAACGCGCCGCCTGGGTGCAGGAACTGTTACGCCTGCTGCCAGCGAACCGCTATGAGCGATTCAGCGCCTGTGAAGCGTTGGCCCGCAACCGCGACCAGTTGCGCCTGATGCTGCAGGTTTGGCTTTCGTTCGCCCGCGACCTGCTGCTCACCGCCAGCGGCAGCAGTGAAAAAATCGTTAATCAGGATCAGCTGGCGGAAATCGAGCGTATTGCCGGCGGTCTGCCCACCAGGCGCCCGTTGGAGATGGTGAACACCTTGATCACATCACTGGAAAACCTGGAAGCCAACGCCAACTTGCGTTTGCTGCTGGACAACACCCTGTTAAAAATCCCTCAAATCAACTGATATATTGAAGGCTTCCCCGCAGGCTGCGCTCCAGACGCTGAAAATCAGCGGAATAACGCAGTTCTTCTTTTCGCGGTCGCGGAAAGGTGACCTCGATGTCTTTGGAGATCTCGGCGGGGCGCGGCGTGAAGAGCAGCACACGGTCAGAGAGCAGCAGCGCTTCTGAAATTGAATGCGTCACCATCACCACCGGCACACGCTGCCCTTGCCAGATGCGCAGTAATTCGCTGCCCATGCGTTCGCGCGTCAGCGCGTCCAGCGCGCCGAAAGGTTCATCCAATAACAACAAGTCAGGCTCCTGGATAAAGGCGCGAGCCAGCGCCACGCGCTGTGCCATGCCGCCCGAAAGCTCGGAAGGCCAGTTGCTGCCGAACTCTTCCAACCCCACCAGGCGCATCATCTCCGCTACCCTGCTGGCGCTCTCCTCTTCTGCCATCCCCAGTAGTTCCAATGGCAGTGCGATATTCTGCCGCACCGTGCGCCAGGGCATAAGGTTGGCGTGCTGAAAAACCAACCCCACCCGCGGCGCGCCATCCGCGCCACCAAAGCGTATCCAGCCGGATGTTGGCTTGAGCAGCCCGGCGATGAGCCGCAGCAGCGTGCTCTTGCCGCTCCCCGAAGGACCCAGCACGCACAGGAACTCTTCACTACCAAGATCAAAACTAATCTCGCGCAGCGCCTCAAGCCCGCCTTCCGCGCCGCGGAAGGTCATGCCCAGCTGCCTGACTTCGAGGAAACCGTTGCTCATTCTTATCTTCTATGGGATGAACTGGTTGTCGTAAACCTTGCTCAGGTCAAGCTCATCTTTCAGCAGCCCCATTTTCAGCAAGATGCGCTGCATATTTTCCCAGGCTTGCGGCTGCGAGTAACCCAGGCGATCGTCTCGCCATAAAGCAATGGAGTTGAGAAGCACCTGCATTTGCATTTCCTGGTCCGCCGAGGCTAAATTCTCCACGTATTTTTTGCTGATCTCAAACGCCTCTTCGGGATGGTCGATCGTGTATTGAATGCCTTTTATCATTCCCGTTACCATCGAACGAACCAGTTCAGGGTCTTTTTGCAATGTCATCTCATTGGTGATAATGCCATTCGCCACCAGGTCAACCGCGTCCGCGACCCGCAGTAATGTGATCTCTTCACCCAGGCGCTCTAACTGCACCGGCTCGTTGGCCACATAAATCACCACCGCCTCGTCTCGGTCAGCGATCAGCGATTCGACCTGTGTGAAGCCAATGGAATCCAGTTTCACATCCGCCTCTTTCAACCCCGCGGAGTCCAGCAGGGCGATGGCGCCGATGTACGAAGCGCCGTAGAGCCCGGGCAGGCCAATCTTGCGCCCGCGCAGGTCTTCCACTGTGTTGATCTTGGCGGATTTTTTCGCCGCGATGCCTACCGGGTATTGCTGGTACCAGGCCATCACGTACACCACTGGCATCTGTTGCGCGCGCGCCAGCAGAACCTGCTCACCTGAGACTACCGCAAACTGCAGGTCACCGGTGGCGGTAAGCACGGTATTGTCATTCTCCATGCTGTAATCAATGGCAACATCCAGGCCGGCATCCCGAAAGTAGCCCTTCTCAATTGCCACGTAGATAGGCGCGAACTGCACATTGGGGATGTATCCCACCGGCAGGCGCACCTTCCGCAGTGGCGCGGAGGTGCTGGTTGGTTCCACCGCGGGCGCGATGACGCGTGTGACCGCGAACAACGCGATGAGAATGACTCCGATGAAGAGGAGAAGAAAAAATGTTTGTGATGCCTTTTTCATGTGTTCCCTCGCGAACGAGATTTTAACCCCTATCAGCCACCCGCCAACGCGTGGCGCGCCTTTCGGCGAGCATCGCCAACCCGTACAGGCTCATCGCCATCAAAATCAGTGTGAACAGAGAAACGAACACCAGCGCGGTATCAAACTGCCCTCGTCCCACGTTGATGAGAAAACCCAACCCACGGTCAGCGCCGACGAATTCTCCCACCACCGCGCCAATCACCGAAAGTGCCGCCCCAATGCGCAGGCCGCCAAAGAGCACCGGCAGCGCCGCTGGCAGTTCCAGGTAGCGCAACGTTTGCGCGTGTGTGGCGCGCATTGAACGCATTAGATCGTACAGGTTGGCAGGTACTGCCCTGAAGCCGATGATCGTGTTCACCAGCACCGGGAAGAACAAGGTGAGCGCGCAAATAAGCACCTTTGAAAAAATGCCCTGCCCAAACCAGATGATAAGTAGCGGCGCAATAGCCACAGTGGGGATGGCCTGGCTGGCCACCAGGTAGGGAGAAATGATCTTTTCCAGCAGGCGGGATTTCGCCAGTAGATAACCCAACGCCATCGCCACCAGGCTGCCCGCCAGCAGACCCAACAGCACTTCGGAGAGCGTTACCCCCGCGTGAAAGAGCAGCGTGCCATCACCCGCCACCTGCAGAAACTTGTTCCATACCGCGCCTGGCGGGGGGAGTAAAAAAACCGGCGGCTTGCCCCAGTCAATAATGAGCGCCCATACTCCCAGTGCTACCAGCAGCGATATTCCTGCCAGCCAACCGTTATGACGCGCCAGGAATTCCAGCGCCGGTTGGCTGCCGCCGAGCGTATCACCCATTGGGGTTTTCAAGTCATCATTCGTGCGCAAAAAAAGCCTCGAAACGCGTTGGTTTTCGGGGCTGGCTGACAGGCGGGTATTCTGCCTGTTCTGGCTGCTCTTCTTTCATCCGGACTGTACCGTCGACCCCGGAATTTCACCGGATCCTGCGCGTGTAATGCGCTCGTGGGTTATCACCACCGATCGGGAATTGAGGCGCGAACCTCTCACCCTGCCCCGAAGAAGCGTATTGAATTGAGCGTATTTTATACCGGTGCAGGGGTGATGTCAAGCAGAGCTGAGGGGTGAACCGGTATGACCTCGCCCTGTTCCGATAATATTTCCTTATCTCTTAAATGTATACCTAAATGAAAATACGGATTGAGGTGAACCAGTGAACGAACCTGCGCTTTCAGTTCAAGATACCCAGCACTGATCTGAAAGGATTCGCTTGCTTGAGGGTTGGTTCTATCTATATAACGAATTTCTCCCTCTAAGGCTGTACGGATATGTTCGCCCAATCCCGTTAGGAGCGGAAAACTCCGGCTTGCTCCATTTGCAATTAGGCTCGTCTTCAGGATGAGTTCTATTGATAATCAAACTCCCGTGTACAATTGGACACGGGAGTTCGTTTGTTAAAGAAGCCAGGCTTAGTTTTTCGGCATGAAGCTGATGCCCGCATAACCGGTAATCAGGCCGTTGTAGGCGGCTACCCACATGGCGTCTCCCTTGCTGTTGAACCAGTAATATTCAGTTCGCCTTGAACCATCATCCTGAATCTGATCCCAGATGATCAATCCCGGTGAGCCAAGGATCTGCGCCACCAGTGTGTAAGGCAACTGATAATTCATGTCTTTTTGCAGTTGTGCCAACTGGTCATAAGTGTCGCTGTCGAACTCCACGCCCATATCTACCTGATTGACCGGCCCGATAGTTTTCTTATAAACCAGGCCTGAGGTGGTGATGGAGACGTAAGCCTTCATGTCGCCACCGATATCAAAGACATAGGTATCTTTGTGATCCGCGCGCGGTTTGAGCCCCCCGGAAGAACTCTTAAGCGGGCCGATAATGGGCTCAAGCGCTACGACTTCGTTGATCGGGACGGAGAGATATTTACGGTATGGTCCGGTGGTTAAAAAGCCCTTCCCTTCTGGTACATCGCCTGCAAAGTCCATCCCACCTGCAAAAAATGGGGTCGGATCCGTAGGTCCATAAGATCCTAGCCGCGGCATGCCCACCAGTTCTACCGCGTCAATTTCATTCCATCCCAGTCCCAATTCTGATTGGTCAATGGTGACTCGCACCTTGTTCACATAAATTTCGGTGGTTGTTTCAATGGAGACGGTCAGGTATGCCGGGCAATACTGCGTTGTTTCAGGGGAACCTTCGTAAACAGAGAATTCGGTACCGTCCTCGGCAATCACGGTGATATCCACGACCTGCGAAGGGTTATAACTTTGCACCACGGTTACCTCGAACGGAATGACGGGGGTTTCATATGTCAGTTCAATCCACTCGACCGTGTTGGAAGACGAAGAAGCCCAGGCAAAAATATCATCCTGGCAATCTTCTACATCGGGCTCACCCACAGCCTGTTTAGCAGACCAGCCTTCATCACCGTACTGTGAACTGGCTACCGCGCTCACCGCCCACTGATGCAGTTGGCCATCCTCATCATAGGTGGAGAACTGACCGGGTTCAAAGTCAAAGTCATCTGGCGAGACGATATACCCATCATCGTAGATGTCTTCGTCAAAACTCATTTCCTTAGGTTCAAAGAATTTAATTGACTTTAGCACCTTTTCATAATTTTTGTTGAGCGCTTTCCATTCTGCCTTTGGCGCAACCCCAAGCAGGACAAAATGTTGCGTCGGTTCAACCATCACAATCACCAAGCGCCCCATAACATCTTCATCTTCGTAATCTTCAAGCTTAATATCCAGGCCAGCCTTGCCATCCACTTTCACCTTTTTTGGCTTTGAAAATTTTGCGTCTGGTAAAGATTCTTTCATGTTCCCCAGAAGCTTCTGGTTATCCAATTTTTCTTCTTGTTTTGCCCCCATCATGGCGATCATCGGTCCTGTTTCATCGGTCCCACCTGGGGCCATCATCTGGGTGATGCCATAAAACTCGATCAGTTCGTAGCCTTCAATGGGCTTGAATGAGTACCCGCCGACTTCAGAGCGATATTCGCCTGAAGACGCCGTGTCCTTGTCTCGCCCTGGCAACAGCCCGGTCAGGCTGCAGGCCATTAGAAAGACCGCCAGAACCACGATTAAAATGCTCTTTTTTCTGAAGTTATTTGTCATGCTCTCCTCCTTGTGATTATTCTATTTCAATTGGTGTTTGCTGGCAGCAGGTATCCCCGCCTGACTACCCAAGAGCAACTTTGATAGAATTATAGCAGAACCTAACTTTTTCCTGCCTTCATTTTCGCAAACCTCCCGCATCGCTTATTGAACGCAAAGGAGATCAACTCTTAAGGATTGGATTGATAATCCGTTGACGCAGGGCGCTGGATAGGGTATCCTTAACCCCGCGCTCCGGATGGGACCGGCGCGGCAGAGCCCTGCGAACCCCGTCAGGTCCGAGAGGAAGCAGCGGTAAGGAGGATACCCTGGGCGCCGCCGGCAAACCTGTCCGGACGCACTTTTCACACTCTGGAGAATGATGCAGACACCCCCAGTATGCAATTATGAAGGCTCCGATTACCAGACCAGTTTCTGGGAAAAAGGTGGGCGCGATTATGAAGATGGCTGTGAAGCTGTGGCGCTCAAGCGCTTGCTGCCAGCCGCCGGTAGCCGCTTGCTGGAACTGGGCGCGGGTGCCGGTCGTAACACCTCGCGCTACAGTGGTTACGCCCAGGTGACCCTGCTGGATTTCAGCCGTACTCAACTTGAACAAGCTAAAGCCAGGTTGGGAACAGGTGAACGCTACCGCTACATCGCCGCGGATATTTACCGCCTGCCGTTCGTGAAGGGACTGTTCGATGGCGCCACCATGATTCGCACGCTGCATCACATGGCTGAACCTGCCTTGGCGCTCGCGCAAGTGCGCCGCGTGCTTGAGCCTGAAGCCACGTTCATCCTGGAATACGCCAATAAACGCAACCTCAAATCGATACTGCGTTATCTGCTGGGGCGGCAAAAATGGTCGCCTTATACGCGAGAGGCGGTGGAATACATCCCGCTCAATTTTGATTTTCACCCCGCCGCCATCCGGGATTGGATGGATGGCGCGGGATTCATCCTCGAACGCGCTCTTACTGTCAGCCACTTTCGTGTGAGTTTTCTCAAAAAAACCCTGCCCGTCCGGCTGCTGGTGGCAGTAGACGCCTTGCTGCAGCCTACCGGGGGGCTGTTCCAGTTGACCCCGAGTGTGTTTTTGCGCGCGCGGGCTTTAAAAACGGGCGTAAAAGCGCCACAAGGCGCATTCTTCGCCTGCCCGGCCTGTGCCGCTCCATTGGACGATACCCCCCCATTGATTCACTGCCCCGCCTGTGAGAAGCAATACCCCGTGATCGATGATATTTACGACTTTAGGCTCAACCCGCCGGCGGAGGACGATTAACTCATGCCTGATGCGCTGCTGGATGACCTGAATCCCCAGCAACGCCGCGCGGTAACCGCGGGTGACGGCGCTGTGCTGGTGCTGGCTGGACCAGGCTCCGGCAAGACGCGCGTGCTCACGCGCCGGCTGGCTTACCTGGTTGAGCGCCGCGGCGTGCCCGCTTGTGATGTCATTGCCGTCACCTTTACCAATAAGGCAGCGCGCGAGATGGAAAACCGTGTGCTCAGCCTGGTACAGCAAAACCTTGATGGCATCTGGCTGGGCACCTTTCACGCCATGTGCGCTCGTCTGCTGCGCCGCGAGGTCAATTACCTGCCTTACAGGTCCAACTTCGTCATTTTCGATGCTGATGACCAGGAGTCGCTGGTCAAGCGCGCGATCAGGGAATTAAATATCGACGATAAAACGCATCGCCCGGCAGGCGTTCACGCTGCCATCTCCGCCGCCAAGAACGACCTGCTGCTGCCGGAACAAATGCCCCTGCGCACCTACCGCGATGAGGTGGTGGCGCGTGTGTACAAGCGCTACCAGGAAATGCTGATCGCCAATAACGCGCTGGATTTCGATGACCTGCTGCTGCAGGCGGCTCGCCTGTTGGAGCAAAACCCCGGCGTGGCAGAGCGTTACGCGCGGCGCTTCCAGCATGTGCTGGTCGACGAGTTCCAGGATACCAACCTGGCGCAGTACACCCTGCTGCAGCAAATATGCGCTTATCACAAAAACATCTTTGTGGTGGGCGATGAAGACCAGTCCATCTATCGCTGGCGCGGCGCAGATTACCGCAATGTGTTGCGTTTTCAGCAAGATTTTAAAGATTGCGCGACCATCCTGTTGGAGCAGAACTACCGCTCCACCCAAAATGTGCTTGATGCCGCGCGCCAGGTGATCGACCGTAACGGCAACCGCACCCCCAAACACCTTTTCACCGAGCGCGGCACGGGCAGCAAGCTGGTGCAGTTCACCGCGGTTGACGAGGTGGCTGAAGCCGCCTTCGTGGTGGATACTATTCAGCAATACTTATCCTCCATGCGGGCAACCGCCAGTGACTTCGCTGTGATGTACCGCACCAACGCCCAGTCGCGCCTGGTGGAAGAAGCCTTGATTCGCGCCCGCCTGCCTTATCGGCTGGTGGGGGCACTGCGATTCTACGGGCGCCGCGAAATCAAAGATTTGATCGCCTTCCTGCGCCTGGCAGAGAACCCCGCTGACGAAATTAGCCTGGCGCGCGTGATCGCCGTCCCTCCCAGGGGAATCGGTCAAAAGACCATCGAGATGCTGCAAAGCGCCGCCTTCCAGGCCAACATCAGCTCTGGTGAGGTACTGCTCGACCTGGGGAGCAAAGGAGACTCTTCTCCCTTCTGGGCTATCATCGGGCGCTCAGCCTCTTTATTGGCGGATTTTGGCGCGCTTCTCGCGGATTGGCACTCTCTTAAAGGGCGGGTCTCGCTGGTCACTCTCTTTGACCGCATTATCAGTGATACAGGTTACGAGCCTTATATCAACGACCAGTCGGATGAGGGCAATGACCGCTGGGAAAACATACAAGAGCTGCGCCGCCTGGCCTATGATTATGACGAAAAAGGGTTGACTGAATTTTTACAAAATTTAGCCCTGGTCTCAGATCAGGATACGCTGCCGCCAGAAGCTGACCAACCAGCCACGGCACGCCAAAAAGCGGTGACGCTGCTCACCCTGCACGCTGCCAAAGGGTTGGAGTTCAACCAGGTGTTCATCACAGGTTTGGATGAAGGGCTGCTACCACACAGCCGCAGCCGTGATGACCCCGAGGAAATGGCAGAGGAGCGGCGCCTGTTCTATGTGGGTATGACACGCGCCCGTGACCAGCTGTACCTGTTGCGTTCTGAGCGCCGTTCCAGTTTTGGCAATTGGGAGTACAGCGAACCATCTCGCTTTTTGGCTGACATCAGCGATGAGCTGTTAACCTACCAGGGCAAACGCGGGGTTTTGCCGCGTGCGGCGCAATTTGAGGAGTTGCGTTGGACAACAACTGGCCTGCCTTCAACTTATTCCAGGCGGCAAAGAAAGCCAGAACTTCCTGTGGAAACGCGTTTCAAACCCGGCATGCGCGTGCGCACCGCCGCCTGGGGTGAGGGGCTGGTGCTCGAAAGCCGCGTCGATTCCGATGGGGAAGAGACAGTGGATGTGCATTTTGAATCCGTAGGTTTTAAGCGCCTGCTGGCTTCGCTGGCGAACCTGGAAATAATTCCATGACGAATATTGACACGTGTTGGAACCTGGGGGGATAGAAATTACTTACCTTCGTTCCATGAGATTCGATCGCACTCATTACAAGCCTGGATAATTGACCAATGTCACCCATTGTTGCTGCGCTCCCTATTTTACTGGTTCTCGTGTTCATGCTCTTCTTTCGCCGCGGCAGCCACGAGGCGGGCTTTGGTGGCTGGCTGGCAGGCATCGCGGTAGCCTTCTTGTTTTTTGGGCTCAACTGGAACGTACTGTGGGTTTCGCAGCTGAAGGCTTTGCTGCTCTCACTGAACGTGCTCACCGTGTTGTGGCCCGCCCTGCTGATGTACCACATAGTCGAAATGTCTGGAGGGGTGCGCGCCATCGCCCATGCCCTGCAAGAGATGATCCCTGAACCCGGCTGGCTGCTGTTGGTGCTGGCGTGGATGCTTTCCGCTCTGGTGGAAAACCTGGCTGGCTTTGGGGTGCCTATCGCCGTCATCGCCCCTATGCTTATTCTGCTGGGGGTCATCCCGGTGCGCTCGGTGGCTGCCGCTGCAATCGGCCATAGCTGGACGGTGAGCCTTGGCGGTATGGCGTTGGCCTTCCGCACCATGACGGATATAACCGCCATGAATGAAAGCGAGGTTTTCCCCTTTGCGGCTGTGTTGCTGGGGGTGACGGTGCTGCTCACCGGGTTGGGTTCGGCGTATGTGCTAAAACAACTGCATTACTGGAAGCGCATCTTAATATTGTCGCTGGCGGTGGCGCTTACGCAATATTTTATCGGTATCACCGGGGTCATCCCACTCAGTTCTTTTAGCGCCGCCATTGTGGGTATCGGCGGAGGATTGTTGCTCACGCGGCGCCCGCCGGGGCAGAAAATCCGCGCCAGTACCAGCCCACAATTACGGGGTGGGCTGTTCTCCTACGGCACCCTCTTTGGCAGTATCTTCATCATCTCCATCATCAAACCGCTCAACCGATGGCTGGCGGGCGCGCGGGTGAGTTCCTGGTTTCCGCAGGTGGTCACCAACCAAGGGTTCACCACTGCTGCCGGTCCCGGGTTCGTTTTCAAACCTTTTACCCATCCTGGGGTGTGGATTTTATTCAGCGCGCTGGTAGCAGCGCTTGTCTTGCCGCGCCTGACTCGTTCAGGAACCGCCCATATGAAGGAGTCTTTGACCGCCACCTGGCGCTCAGCGCTGCCGGCCAGCCTGGGCACCCTCTTTATGATCGGTCTATCATCGTTGATGGAGCACAGCGGCATGACCCAGCTCATCGCACAGGGGCTCAGCCAGGCGCTCAGCAGTTACTACCCGCTGGTGGCGCCGCTGGTGGGCACGCTGGGCGCCTTCGCCACAGGCAGCAATACCAATTCCAACATCCTCTTCGGGCAGATGCAGAAGGGTGTGGCAGCGCTGTTGGGCATCAGCCCTCTCGTTCTGCTGGCGGCGCAGACCACCGGCGGCGCTTTGGGCAGCATGATCTCCCCCGCAAAATTGGCCGTGGGCGGCAGCACCAACGCCATGAAAGGGAAAGAAGGCGCTGTGTTGCGCTTTACTTTTCCCATCGGCCTGGCAAGCACGCTGTTCATCGGCTTGCTGGCATGGATCCTGTTAAAGGTATTGTAAGAAGGCCCCAGGGTCTGTCCATCTCGTAAATTGGCTGCCTGTAAAGGGGAACGACCGGGCGTTTCGTGCAAGCGGTTTACAAACCATCCCATTCTCGCGCCCAATCCACCCAGGCGTGGGAGTTTCAACTGAACAGAGTGAGAATCTCTTGCAGGTTCTCCGCGCGGTATTCTTCGATGCGCCCGGTGTCACCCAGCAGCGCCACGCGCGGGTCGAGCGGCAGCTTGAGCCAGCGCTGCGCTCCCACCGCCGCCGCCAGTTCTTCCACGTGGCTGGGTCCGAAAATCTCGTGATTGCCCCCGCCATCCGGGCAGGGGTAGTAGCTCATGTTCTCCACCACCCCCAGCACGGGAATGTTGAGCTGTTTGAGCATGGAATCCGCCTTGCGCACCACCATGCCCGCCAGCTGCTGAGGTGTAGAAACCAGCACCACCCCGTTCACTGGCAAGGTCTGCATCACCGTCAGCGCCGCGTCAGAGGTACCGGGCGGCAGGTCCACCAGCAGCACGTCCAGCCTGCCCCACAGCACGTCGCGCCAGAACTGCTGAATCGAACCCGCGATGAGCGGCCCGCGCCAGATAACGGCGGCTTCTTCGGTGGGCACCAACAGGTTGGAAGACATGACCCTGATGCCCAGCCCGCTGATTGCCGGCAGGATACCCTGCTCGCTGCCGCGCAACCCGCCTGGCGGTAACCCAAAGAGCCTGGGAATGCTGGGCCCGGTAATATCAGCATCCAAAATGCCGATCTTTTTGCCCTGTCGCGCCAGCTCGCAAGCCAGTAAGGCTGTAATGGAGGATTTACCAACCCCTCCTTTACCGCTCATCACGGCGATGACGCGATCGATTTTATTGAACTTGTTCAATTGCGGTAACTCCGTCGCTCCCGGAGGGAAGAGCGCTTTGCGCTCCTCTTCGCTCATCACCGACTGGGTGATGTTCACCTGCTTCACGCCCGGCAGCTTCATCACCGCTTCGCGTGCGTCGCGCTCGATCTTTTGTTTTAACGGGCAGCCGGCAATCGTGAAGGCCAGGGTAAAGGCCACCACCCCGCCCCGCGAAATGGTCACATTCCTGATCATGCCCAGTTCCACCAGGCTGCGCCCCAGTTCTGGATCCATCACCCCTGATAAAGCGTCATATACTTGTTTCTCAGTGATCATATTGCTCCAATACACACCATTCATTATCTGCTGGGGATGATTATAATGGATACAAAGAAGGAGGTTAGTCAATGAAACGCTCGCTTTTCTTATCGCTGCTCTTCGTGGTTGCTGCTGTATTAATGGCCTGCAGCGCGTCGGTTGACCTGTTCGGAAACAAGGTCAAACCAACCCTGAACATCCCTCCTACCCAACCGCCCGCCATTGCCACCTCCTCCACACCTCTGCAGCCCACAGTGATCATCGCACTGCCTCCTCCACCGTCGCTCGAAACATCAATCACTGTTTACTTTATGGATGAGGACCGTTTTATCAATGGCACCGAACCCTACGAAATTGCGGTCTCACGCACCACCGCCAGCGTCAACCTTCCATTGGCAGTGCTGCAGGCTTACTTCGCCGGTCCGACTGTGGATGAATACAACCAGGGTCTGCGTATGCTTGGCAGCGGCTTTTCTTATGTGCGTGACCTGACTGTCGAGAACGGCATCGCGCGCGTGTACCTGGGCGGCGAGTGCGCCAACAACGGCGCGGCTTACTCTGTGGCGGCGTTGATCTTCAAGAACCTGCAGCAATTCCCCGAGATCACCGCGATCAAGATTTATGACGAGAACAACTCAACTCTTGACCCCGATTCCGCTCACAGTTCGCTGCCTTATTGCCTGGAGCCGTAAACCCGTTTCTATCATAAAAATGTGTCAGCCGCGGCTGGCAGCCGGTTTTTGCGACTCAACCGCCAGTACGTAATTGGTATAATCCTGCTGATGACCATCACCATCCTATCCGTTCTGTTCGCCGTCACCCTGGTTTTTTTAGCGCTTAGCCGCATGGCTGTGGAACGCATTGAAACCCACCATTATCTGCAGCGGGCGGATTTCTTTCAACGTTACCCGGTGCAGCAGGGCGACATTGTCTTTTTGGGGGACAGTATCACCGACGGTGGCTGCTGGGAGGAGTTGTTCCCGGGCGTGCCGCTCAAGAATCGCGGCATCAACGCGGATAACACGCGCGGCGTTCTGGAGCGCCTGGATGACATCTTGCGCCCCCAACCCCGCGCCATCTTTTTGCTCATCGGCACCAATGACCTGCCCTGGTACACCTACCTTAATGACCGGGCGATTCTTCACACTTACAACCAGATCCTCGACCGTTGCCGCGCCCTGGCTCCTGATGCGGTTGTGCACGTGCAATCTTTGCTGCCAAGGCAAAGAATTTACGCCGCCAGGATACTGCGTATCAATGCCCATCTTGAAACCCTGGCTTCACGACACGGCTACCCCTTCATTAACCTTTTCCCGGCTTTTGCTGACCGGCAAGGCGCGCTTCGCGCTGACCTGACCAACGACCACCTGCACTTGATGGCAGAAGGTTATTCGCTCTGGGTAAGTATCCTCAAACCCTATATCGAACAATTGCATAACGAAAATGTAAACTCAGCATGACCCAGCCCTGGGTTTAACCCGTAACCGAGCCAATCAAACTGGGTTTAACTGGTTACGTTCCTGGTCATATTCATTCGCATCATCGCCGCCGCAAAAATATGCCCTGGTGCACCGGCAGGAATATGCCTTTTGGGCGGTACGCCTGGCATAACAGGATGGTATTCTTTGACGGTATCCTGATCTATTAAAGGTAGGTTTATTCTATGTCTCATTTCACTCAAAAATCGCTCTTCTGGATCTCGAAGCCAGTGGTCAAGACTTACACTAACGCCATGCTCAAGATGGATGTGCACCAAAAAACGCCCTTTGTCTCCGGTGCCAAGATCATCGCGCCTAACCATCCCAGCACCACAGATCCTTTCTTTGTCGCCGCCATGTTGGGGCAGCAATCTTACATTATGATTAAAGACGTGCTCTTCAACGTGCCTGTGTTAGGAGAGTATCTCAAGCGCTCAGGTCACATCAAAGTGGCTGCCGGGCAAGGGCAGGAAGCCATCGACCAGGCGCTGGCGCACCTGGCGGTGGGTCATACCATCATGATCTTTCCTGAAGGCAAGGTCAGCCCGGTGAAGGGTGGCTTCAATCAGGTTCGTTCAGGCGTCGCCCGGCTGGCGATTGCCAGCGGCGCGCCGGTTTACCCGGTTGGGATTCACCTGCTCAAGGAACGCATCCACGCGATTTCATCCAGAGTGAAAGGTCGGGATGAAATGGGTTACTGGTACCTGCGCGGGCCATACAATATCAGCGTGGGCAAACCCATGCGTTTTAATGGGGATGTGGACGATCACGAATTTGTGCGCGAAACCGCCCGACTGGTGATGCTTAAAATTATGCGCCTGGCTTACGAAAGCGAGCAACGCTGGTACCGTAAAACTAGAGCAGTGGTGGGTTCGCTGGAAACCGCCTGAACCCGTAACAACCATAAAGAAAAACCGCGCCTTTTTTTGCGCGGTTTTTCATTTGTCAGAGCAAGGTATATGAGTACAATAACATTAGATCAATCAACAGCAAGCAGGAGAGAAAATGAAACCCCAACAAATCCTCGCCGGCCCGGGCATGCTTTTAGATGGACAGGGAAACCTCATACAGGCAGGTTGGGCTACCCAACCAGTTTTGGATGCCAACCTGGAGAACGTTCGTTTTTACGCATTCCGCCCGCTGCAAAAATTACGGCTGAAGCTTTGGGATTATTACGCCATCACCACGCCCACCCATTTCTTCTCTTTTACCGTCAGCGATATTGGTTACCTGGGCATGGTCTTTGCCTACGTGATCGATTTTAAAACCGGCGCCTTCAAAGAAGAAACCCTGGCGTTGCCCTTCGGCGGCGGGGTCAAGTTACCTCGCAACAGCACGGAAGGGGTGACTGAATACAGTAAGAAGGACCTGTACCTTCGTTTTCGGGCTGAAGGAGAAGTGCGGCAGCTTTCAATTCGTTGGCCAGGCTTTGGCGGCAGCGCGCTCAACGCTGAAGTGGCGCTCACCTGTCCGGCTGACCATGAATCAATGAACATTGTTATCCCCATCCCTGGTAAGCGCTTCTACTATAACCGCAAGGTCAACTGCATGCCGGCTGAAGGCTGGGTGGAGTACCAGGGGACACGCCATCTCATTGAACCAACCACCTGCCTGGGCAGCCTGGATTGGGGGCGCGGTGTGTGGGAGTACAGCTCTTTTTGGGTGTGGGCCAGCGCTTCAGGTTTTTTGCCTGACAGGCGGCGCATCGGGCTCAATATGGGTTGCGGATTCGGAGATACCAGCGCCGCCACGGAAAATTGCTTCATCCTGGAGGGCAAGGTGCATAAACTAAGCGAGCTCAAATTCACCTATGATAACCGCAACTTCAAAGCGCCATGGACCATGAGCTCTCCGGACGGCAGGCTTGAGCTGGTATTTACGCCCTTCTTTGAACGTGTTGCAAAAATCGACGCCCTGGTATTAAAGAGCGAAGTGCATCAATTGATCGGGCGTTATAACGGAAAGGTGATCACTGACACGGGTGAGAAACTGGAAATCGTCGACCTGATCGGCTGGGCTGAAGAGCATAACGCCAAATGGTGATTTGTTAAAATGATGGTCTTTGAAAAATGGAAAAGTGAGCGTTGTCTGCTCTCTTTGTGAAGCCGTTGGTGCACGCCAACGGCGTTCGACCCTGATCTACCAGCACAGTCCGGCAGAGGGCGCTTACAGCGCTGGCAGGCGGTTGGGCTTCTTCTCCCGAGCGCGCAAAGTGAAATATCAAGTGGGTTTTTTATTGTAAGGTGAGAACAGAAAAGGTGATTTCAGGTCTCTCTGAACATAGTGCCCAATTCATTTATAATTAGTTCGTTCATGTTTGTTCAAGGAGAAAATTGAAAAAACTCACCATCATCATGCCGGTTTATAACGAAGAAGAGTCACTGCCGTTGATCATGAACAACTGGCTGGAACTGTGTGCCGCATCTCATTGCAGGCTGGTGGTGGTTAACGATGGCTCAACCGATGGGAGCCGGCGGATCCTGGATAACCTTCAATCTCAGCATGATTTTACTGTCATTCATCACAAGGTCAATAAAGGGTACGGCGGTGCCATTAAAACCGGCTTCAGGGCGGTGAAGACAGAGTACCTCGTCACGATTGATGGAGATGGACAGCATCTTCCCGCAAGCGTGATCCATATGTATCAGAAGATGATTGAAGAAGATTGCGACCTTCTGATTGGCGCCCGTGAAAACGAAACGAAGTTCACCGCTCGTGGACTGGGAAAATGGATCATTCGCAGTATATCTAAACTGCTTTTGCCGAACAAAATTCGAGATTTGAACTCAGGGTTGAAGATGTACCGTGCTGAATTGGCGCAGCGTTACATCAAAGTCTGCCCCGATTCAATGGCTTTCAGTGACATTATCGCCCTCACTTTTATCGCGGAAAAATGTAAAGTGATGGAAACCCCCATTCAGATAAGCCCCCGCGCGGGCGGTAAAAGTAAGATAAACCTTGGGTCAGCAGTGGACACGGTAATAGAGATTATCAACATTGTTGTTTTCTTCAACCCCTTGCGTGTTTTTCTCCCCCTCTCTGCTTTCTTCCTCGTTGCGGGGTTAGGGTGGGGTATACCGATTGTGTTAAAAGGGAGAGGTGTAAGCACTGGCTCTTTGCTGGCCTTTACCATCAGCGGGATAATTCTCCTTTTAGGCTTAATCGCCGAGCAATTGTCACAGATTCGCAGAATACTGATAGAGGAATGAACCTTCTTTAATCAGCCCGTTCCGCCAGCGATCACCTCCCGCTGGCGCTGCGGCGTGTTTTTCCTGGAAATTACTTGAATCGCTTAAAAAGGGCAAAACGGATGTTCCCGCTATCAATCATTTCATAGTCGCTCTCGATGTAACGCTGAATGATCACGGACGCTTCACTTGAAGAATACTCATCCGCGCTCATTAGGATGAAAGTGGGTTGCCATTCAACAATCGTTTGCGGTTTGAATGTATCAAAATTCACAACGCGCACATCTGACCAGGTTAACCGTTCATCATAATACATGTTGAACAGGTCAATGAACTCAACATCACGACTGCTGTAGTTAAGGTCGCTGAGCGCATCCTCAAAGACCAAGAGCTTTATTTTTTCCTCTTTAATATTGGCGCTATCGAATACTTCAATTGCCTGTAATCGCTCATTCATTTTTCGCACATTGGTCTGCTCGAAGAAATAATTGAGAGTGTTGTCATATAACGGGTATGCGATAAAAATAACAAAGACCAACAAAGGGGCAAAGACCGTTTTATTCGAATAGTGTCGAACGAGAAAAACCAGGATGATTAAGGCAATTAACGTAATCGGGTAAACGGTCGACGCGAGAAAATCAGGATAATTATAGGGACCAGCCTGACTCACCACTACAAGGATTTTCCTTCCTGCGATAAATAACAAGGCAGCGGCGAGCGTTGAGAATGCCAGCCAGGAGAATTCTTTTTTGTTCCTGGGAAAGTCAAAAACAATCAGTTGCGGGGCAAAGGCGCACACCAGGGGCAGAATGGGAAAAACATGCCGCCCTATCACTCCCCAGGAGCTGAAGCCAATTATCACGCTTAAAATCACAATCAACATGAGCGGAATAAGCCAGGGAAGCCGCATTGACGGAGGTTGTTTCTTTAGCAATTTGATCCCAGAAAAAAGGTAGGCTAAAAAAATGTAAGGGGTGCTTTCCAAAAAAAAGCCAGTGAACCAGTTGGCAACAGCTTTCGACTCCTCGCCAATATTGCGGTCGATGTAGGTTTTTTTAAATTGAAAGTACTCGCTAAGTCGAAGACCAAACCAGGCGTCCTTTAACAAAAGGCCGTTTAAGAGCATGAACAACACAACCCCTGCAAGCAGACCAATCATAAAGTAACCCAACCGTTTTAAGCAGAGCCTGACGTTTATACCGCCTTCTCCATCGAACAAGAACCCAATCAACAAAACGGCTGAAGCAAGGGTGGTCTCTTTTGAGCGAAAAGCCAGAAAGAAAGCCAGCCCCATTAAAGAAAGAAGGTAAACAGGTTTACCAGGCTGCCTGAAGTACAGAATGTAAAGCACCACGGTCAACCCAAGGAATATACCCGCGGTAAGGTCAACCGAGGTATTTCCGGAATACACCGAGAGGAGCGGTATGGTGAGATACAACAAAGTCGAAATACCGGCGTGCAAGATGTTGCTGGTTTTCGTGGTCAGCCTTGAAATCACATAGGTCAAGGCTGCCGAACCCGCCACTAAAAAACCCCAGTAGGCCTTTACCCCTTCCAAGGGTCGATCAGCGATCTCTACAAAAAGTTTCTGAAAAAAGATGTGCGTATAGCGGTTAATAATGAATGGGTCTTTGACGTTCAGCAAGCCATGATTAATGTACATGACTTCATCAGAATAGATCGGTCCACCAGCGTATTTGGCGAGGAAGATACCCAGTAAAATAAAAACCGCGGCGCTGATGATGATTTCTGCCAGTAAAAAAACCTCATTTAATCGACATTTTTTTATCCCGCTCGTGAATGGCATGTGTTGTTCAAAAATCCTTTCAGGGTTTATCTCAATTTAAAAACCCGCCGAAGAAGCTGGGAGAACGACCTTGCGGTTAGATTATACCTTCTGTTTCAGTGGACAAAAAACCATCCAACCCCCTTTGTGAGATTGGATGGATCAGCGAGTAATACGGTTCGATAACAAGAATTGGCTTTCTTAATTACCCTTTCGCTTTTTACACCCAACCTCTTAACTGCATGGCCTTGACGACGCGGTCGATAGCCACCATGTAAGCGGCGTCGCGGGTATATTCCTTGCTTTTCTGGCTCATGTCCAGCACACCAGCAAAGGCGATTGTCATCTTGGTATCCAACTTCTCAAGCACTTCTTCTTTGGTCCAGTAGGAATTCATATCATTCTGTACCCCTTCAAAGTAAGAAACGGTCACACCGCCTGCGTTGCGCAGAAAGCCCGGGATTATAAATGGAAAAGGACACAAATTGGATGACATAATATTCACTTGTGATGATCAGAACCTCAAATCCCTCTATACAATGACTTTGCCCGACGGTAGACTCGCCCTGGTGTTTACGCCTTTCTATGAGCGCGTGGAAAAATCTGACACACTGGTATTGAAGAGCGGGGGTCAGCAGATGTTCGGGCGTTGCAAGGTGAAAAGATTAACAATATCAGGTGAAAAGCTGGATATTATCGACTTGATCGGTTGGGTTGAGGAGTACAACGCCAAATGGTAATCTGTTCGAATTACGGTTTTTGATAAATCGAAAAATGATCGTTTTCCGCCAGGAGCGTAAACCCGCTGGTGATTGAAGGGATTCGCCTCTTATCCACCAGTACCAGGGCACCATCCGGCAGCCGCTGCAGCGAAACGACGGGTACCAGGTCGCGGGTCTTGTTCACGCCGAACAACGCGTACTCGATGATGTCCTTGTCTATAAAAAGGTATAATTTTTCATGCGGTTTCACAGTACTGTTGACAAACTCGACATCCGCAATGGCACTGGTGCTTTGATGGAACAGGTTTTCGTAATAAGACTGCTGCCTGATATCCTTACGGTCGGGGCTGGTAAGCACCAGGTCTTCGATCACCCGGTTGGCGATGTGCTTGGCGGCAATCCCACCGATAAAACCTGAATCGCCCCACTTCTCCACCTTTTTCGCCTGGAAAGAGTATAGCGATTGCTGCGTAACCAAAGGCCGGGCATCATTGATAAGCAAGGTTGATATTGCGAGGTAGAAGGAGGCGATCGAGAGCGCCAGCGTCACAAGTCCGCTCCAGGCTCGCTTTTGGGGAATGAGTACAGCGAATAGCGGAGTAAATACCAACATCGGCAGGATAAGGTAACGGCCGTTTGTAGGGCTCCAGCCGGTGATGAGCACCGCTACCATCAGGAAAACGGTGAGCATAAAAACGAGGGATAACCACTGATAGCGTTTGCACAACTTGCATTTACCGGTTAAAACCAAGACCACCGCGATAGGAAAAAGCACAAAAGACAGGGGGCCAAACCAGGCGGAGTCCTCGTTCAATGCGGGAGCTTCCGCAAAAGAAAAGTACTCATCGTCGCCTTCAGAGATATAATCACGCACCTCAAGATCGAGGTTGAGCCATTCACTCTTTGCGCGAAACGCGTGCGCTCTCGCTTCCTGGGCGGCGAGTTTTAAGCGCCCCGTCAACCCGTCCAGGCTGACCGCCTGATAGAGATACCTGCCGCTATTTGTGGCGTAGTGCAACCCGTCACCTGGATTCGAGAACGGTAGCCGGTAACGGTAGCCAGCAAACATGGAAGATTCCAAGTGGTCACGCTCAACCGCGTTCTGGATGAACTTGTATGAGGCCAGCAACATAAAAAAGGCCAGGAACACACCCGCGGCGCCGAGGATAACCTCCACGCGAGTGTGATTTTTTATGAACAATATCAGCAGAGCAAGCAGGAAGAAAGGTAAAAAGAGAAACGCCGTCTGCTTTGAACCAAGCGCTGCCGCCAAGGGTACGAACGATAGATACAGGAAGAAAGACTCTTGCTGGCGAACGTACAGAAGCAGGAACCAAACCGCCGCCAGGACCAGCGTCGCCACGAGCACATCCCCCTGGTACGAGAAGGTCTGCAGCAGCACCACTGGGAAAGAAAGGCCGAGCAGCCCGGCAAAAAGCGCTGCTCTCCTGGAGGCGCCCAGGAGCATGGCAATTTCGTAGATGAGCAACACCACTGCCAGTAGCGCCAGCCAGGGCACCAGGTAAAACAACTTCTCCGACCTGCCCAGTAAAAAGAGCGATGCCCCCTGTATAGAGATGTTGACCGGGTAGTTCAACTGAGTCACCGTCACCGCGTCCCATGAAGCCAAAGAACCGTGCTGCAGCCAGTAATAAATGCGCGGCAGGTGAGTGTGCAAAGAATCAGAGTTGTTGATAGACGCGAGGGCGCCGATATAAAGACACAGCAGCAGGATACCGGAGACCAGGGCAACCAGGAATATTTCCCAGCCGTATAAGCGCCGGAATTCAAACTTGAGCTTCGGAATAGGGTTTTTGAATACCTTTTTTGGGGGATCCCATATCAACATCGCCAGAGCCAGACAGAAGAGCAGTTGCAACAGCAGGTACATCCAGCGGCTATTGAGCATTCCTAGCAGGCTCAAAACCTCAGCGATCAGTACGTTCAGTGTAAAGCTTGAAAGAAAGAAAATTATGACTGAGTGTGAAAATGAAACGCTCTTGAAGATTCGCAGGCTCAACAGCAGGGCGAGGAATAGATACACAAGAGCGGAAAAGATCAACATGGAAAACCTCTGAGAAATTTACCGGTCTTCATGCCGGGTGAAGGACTGGTGGGAGGGGAACCCTAACCCCTCCGCGTTCGATCCGTTCATGCAGCCACATCATTAGCGGTCCCTTCATGCTCGGCTTCTTAGGCATCCGCCGCACCAGCGGTTCAACCGACACGCTGGAGGTATCCAACGCGATGGTTTCTAACAGGAACTGCATTGCCTGGATAATGGACGGTACGGCGATAAAAACGATGCCAGTGGTGGTGAAAACCTCACTAAGGTCGGGTTCAAGCCACTTCACTGTGCCCCAAATTCCCCCCAAAAAAACCAGCATCAGACTGGCGATCAGAAAAAAAGATACATAAGCAGGAATGAACACAGCGATCAGCGGCGGGGACGCGTTCGCAACGTTTTCTTTGTGAATTTCACCGAGCATGCACTTATTATACTTGTGTTGCCTATTGAATCCGGCAAAAATAAAAACAACCCCGGTTGAATGGGGTTGTTGGTGAAAATTGAGAGAGACTTACACCCAACCTCTTAACTGCATGGCCTTGACGACGCGGTCGATAGCCACCATGTAAGCGGCGTCGCGGGTATATACCTTGCTTTTCTGGCTCATGTCCAGCACACCAGCAAAGGCGATTGTCATCTTGGTATCCAACTTCTCAAGTACTTCTTCTTTGGTCCAGTAGTAGTTCATATCATTCTGTACCCCTTCAAAGTAAGAAACGGTCACACCACCAGCGTTGCACAGAAAGTCCGGGATAACAAAGATGTCGCTCTGTTTCAGCACCTCATCTGCCTCGGGCGTGGTGGGTCCATTGGCGCCTTCTGCCAATATTTTGACCCGCGGTGATATCTGCTTGACCGTTTCCCCGTTGATTTGCCCTTCCAGCGCCGCGGGAATGAGCACATCCACGTCTTTGCTGATCCAGGCACCGCCGTCTTCGATGACGTATCCGGCTTCGCGAGCCTTGACCTTGTCCACCGTGCCGTACTGGTCAGTGATGGTCATCAGGAAACGCGGGTCTATGCCGTCTGCCTTGCTGACAGTGTAAGAAACCTTGTCCTCGCGGTCGTAGTAAGAAATACAGATGACTTTGCCTTTGAGCATTTCAGTAAACCCAATAGAGGCGTACTGCGCCACATTGCCAAATCCCTGGATAGACGCGGTGCATTTTGCACCATCCAGTTTGAGGTGTTTCATGGCTTCGCGCACATTGATAATGACGCCAAAACCGGTAGCCTCGGTGCGCCCGCTCGATCCACCACCGCCCAGCGGCTTGCCGGTAATAACGCCCGGTGTGAACTCTCCCACCAGTTTGGAATACTCGTCCATCATCCACCCCATCATTTGCGCGGTGGTGCCCACATCCGGCGCTGGTACATCCTGGCGGTTGCCAATATTACGCCACATCACATCCACCCATCCCCTTACCAGGCGTTCTTTTTCACCTGTCGAAAGGGTTGAAGGGTCAACTACCACGCCGCCTTTGCCGCCGCCCAGGGGAATATCCGCGACCGCGCATTTCCAGGTCATCCACGTGGCCAGCGCGCGCACCGTATCGAGCGTTTCGGCGGGATGGAAGCGGATGCCGCCTTTATTTGGACCGCGGGCGTCGTTGTGCTGCACACGGAACCCCTGGAACATGCGCAAACTGCCGTCGTCCATGCGCACCGGTATGCGGAAAGAAAATTCACGCAAGGGCCAGCGTAAAATTTCCCGCACCTGCGGATCCAATTTAAGCAACTCAGCCACATTATCAAATTGCTTTTGAGCCATTTCAAATGCATTAATCGAGGTTGCCATTCAGTTCACTCCTTTACCAGTTGGAATTGAAATTGATCAGAAGTCAAAAATAAAGCGGGCACACCGGTCCTGTGCCCACATTCAAGCGTGATGATTGAATCGATCTTACGCACAAATCCCTCCGCATTTCAGTGCAATAATAGAATATACGAGAATGAAAAGCGCGTCAAGATGACGAACATCAGGTCTTTCGCAGGGGGATGATGCAGGGTATTGCCGGTCACTTTTCTACCCGCGCCTGGCTTTGGTCAGTTGTTTTTCGAGTTCTTCTTTCAGCACTGCAGGGCTGGCTTTCCCTCCGGCGGCGCGCATCACCTGCCCGAAGAACCAGTTTGCCAGCGTCTCTTTTCCTGCCAGGTAACTCGCCAGCTCCTTCTGGTTGGTTGTGAGCACTTCCTTCACCAGGTCAGAGATAAAACCAGTATCAGTGACCTGCGCCAGGCCTTTCTCGCTGATCACCTGCTGCGCGGAGGAACCGCTGGCCAGCATCTCCGCCAGTACGGTCTTGGCGGTGTTCTGGTTGATGCCGCCTGCTTCGATTATGTCCAACAGTTCCGCCAGGCTTTGCGGGCTAACGCGGATATGCGTAATCTCTGCACCAGTCGAGTTGAGGTGCGCGAAAAGCTCGCCTGTGATCCAATTTGCCGCGCTGCGTGCTGATGCCTGCTTAAGCGCCGCGGCACAGTCTTCAAAATATGCGGCAATATCACTTTCCGATGTAAGGATGGCAGCGTCAGCCGGTATGAGCCCGTATTGTTGCTGCAGCCGGCGGGTTTTATCCCGCGGCAGTTCGGGCATACGCTGCCGAATTTGCGCTATCCAATCCGCCTCCACCACCAGCGGTGGAATATCCGGTTCAGGGAAATAGCGGTAATCGTGTGCCTCTTCCTTTGAACGCTGCACATACGTGCGCTGGTTTGGTTCATCCCACCCAAGTGTTTCCTGGCTGACCGTTTCACCGTTTTCCAGCAGAGACGCCTGGCGCGCCAGCTCATAGGCGATGGCGCGTTCCATCGCTCTGAAGGAGTTGAGATTCTTTATTTCCACCCGGGTGCCAAGCTGGTCGCTTCCGGCGGGGCGAATAGACACATTCGCTTCGAAACGCATCACCCCTTTTTCCATATTGCCCGAGTTGACCCCCAACGCGCGTAGAATCGCCCGCAGACCAGTTGCGTAGGCACGCACTTCTTCCACCGAGTGCATATCCGGCTCTGAAACGATTTCAAGCAGGGGTACACCGGCGCGGTTCAGGTCTACCAGCGAGCAGTCTCCGCCGTCGTCGGTGATATGGGTGAGTTTTCCGGTATCTTCTTCAAGATGCGCCCGCCGCACGCGGATGACACGTTCGCCTTCGGATGTGTCAATAACCAGCCGACCATTCTCCGCCAGCGGTTGTTCGTATTGCGAAATTTGGTACCCTTTGGGCAGGTCAGGGTAGAAGTAGTTTTTTCGAGCAAAAATGGAGGTGTGGTTCACCTCGCATTCGAGCGCCAGCGCCACGCGCACGCCATATTCTACCGCGCGGCGATTGAGCACCGGCAGCGTGCCGGGCATTCCAGCGCACACAGGGCATACACTGGAATTGGGGCGGCTGGTCGTGGTATCCACAACGCGGCATCCGCAGAACATTTTGGTCTGCGTTGCCAGTTCTGCGTGCACCTCCAGCCCGATAACCGCTTCGTATTGCATGATGTAATGGATTTTATCACAGCCGGTGCCATCCATTACCCCAGCACAGATGCATTAGCGTGTTAAAATATCAGTAACTATCACGCACAGCCAGACGAGGTGACGTATGCTGTTGTGTATCGACATCGGCAACACGAATATCAAACTTGGTTTGTATGAAGGAGAAAAACTGGTCACTCATTGGCGGATCTATACCGATGAGCATAAACTGGCGGATGAATATGCAGTATTGTTACTCTCTTTATTTAAAAGCGAGGATATCAAAAATGAAGCCATCAGCGGTTGCGCCATTTCATCGGTTGTGCCTGAGTTGACCATCGCCTTCAGAGACCTGGTCAGAAGGCACCTCAACCTCGAACCAGTGATTGTGGGAAACGTTAAACGACCCGTCATTCACATTAACACCTCCAACCCCAAAGAAGTCGGTCCTGACCTGATTGCCAACGCCGTGGGAGCAGTGGCGCTTTATGGTGCGCCCTGTATTGTCATCGGCTTTGGCACCGCTACCACCTTCTGCGCCATTTCAGCCAGTGGAGACCTTGAAGGTGTCGTGATCGCTCCAGGTGTTATTACGGCTGCTTCTTCGTTGTTTCAGGCTGGTGCCATGCTCCCGGCGGTCGATCTGCATAAACCGGAAAAGGTCATTGGCAAGAACACCATTCTCTCACTGCAATCCGGTTTGATCTACGGTTTTGCCGGATTGGTGGAAGGGCTTAGCGCCCGGATAAAAGCAGAGCTGGGCGGCGATGCAAAAGTTGTCGCTACTGGCGGTCTCGCCCGTCTTATGGCGGACGAAGTAGATTGCATTGACGCCGTTGAGCCGGAGTTGACCCTGCTCGGTGTGCGCATCATCTATGAAAAAAATCAAAAGGGCTGACACCCTGGTTTGCTCTCAAAGGTAAAGATAAAGTCTCCACCTTGAGGGTTATGTTGCGTTTCGTGGTTTTTCAGCTGTTTTGGTAAATTATCGTTAAAGTTCTGGTAAAAGCAGGCGTGATCGCACCCAATGAACCGCGCCACCTGCTGCGAAGACGAAAAACAGGGTGATTCGGGTGCGCGTTTATGGACGCTCCTGACCAGATTCGTTGAAATATTTACTTCGTGAACAGAAAAACCGCAGGGGTTGAGTGTTGCTCAACCCCTGTGGATTTGATCAGATTTTTCGTACAAACCTTTCAATGCGTTCGAGGGCTTCCTCCAACTGGTTGTAGCCGGTGGCATAAGAGCAGCGCGCAAATCCTTCTCCACCCATACCAAACGCGTTCCCCGGTACCATCGCAACACGCTGTTCGTGCAGCAACCGGGTGCAAAAAGTGTCATCATCCAACCCGGTAACACTGACCTTGGGGAAGGCGTAGAAAGCGCCTTTCGGTTCAAAGGTTGGCAACCCGATCTGATTGAGCCCGCTGACAATTAACTTACGGCGGCGGTCGTACTCAGCCAGCATTTTCAGCACATGCGGTTCTCCACTGAGCAACCCCTCAAGAGCGGCAAACTGGCTCATGGTGGGCGCAGACATCACCATGTACTGGTGAACGCGCAGCAAACCAGTGATCAGGTGTTCTGGTCCAGCGGCGTAACCAATACGCCAGCCGGTCATGGCGTAATCTTTTGAAAAACCGCCCAACAGCAAGCTGCGCTCGCGCATCCCTGGCAGCGCGGTGAAACACACATGTTTCACGCCGTAAACGAGGCGGTCGTAGATTTCATCCGAGATGACCACCAGGTCATGCTCCTCCGCGATCCTGGCCACCTCGAGCAGGTTCTCACGGCTGGCTACCGCGCCGGTAGGGTTATTGGGAAAGCCAATGAGGATCGCCTTGGTGCGCGGAGTGATCGCTGCGCGCAACGCGTCGGGGTCAATATCAAAATTGCTTTCCATGTGGCTGGGTACTTCCACCGCCACCCCGCCGGCAAGGATGACCGCTGCCTGGTAGGATACAAAGCAGGGCGTGGGGATAATCACTTCATCACCAGGGTTCACCAGGGCAATAGCGGCCAGGTTCAGGGCTTCTGACCCGCCGACAGTAACGATGATTTCCTTTTCCGGGTCATATTCCACGTTGTACAAAGTACTGAAGTGCGCCGCCAGCGCCCGGCGCAGTTGGATAAGGCCATAATTCGAAGTGTAGTGGGTTTCACCGCGCTGCAATGACTCGATTCCTGCCATCAAGATGGGTTCCGGTGTTGTAAAATCAGGCTCACCGATGCCCAGCGAGATAACGTCTTTCATGGTGGCGGTGATATCAAAAAACTTTCTGATGCCTGACGGCTTCAGGCCGGCTACTCTGCGGGAAAGATATCGATCAGTCATTGATTCTCCTTCTGTGTGATTTTGCCGTCCGAGCCAGCGGCAGTAACCTGCCAGCCGTCCCGATCCGGGTCATACACCAGCCAGTATTCATTTCCGTTCTCGCAGACCACCTTGAAACGTTTATCCAGCGGGGTCTGAATTTCATCCAGTACTTCGATGACCTTCTGCCAGCGCCTGCCGTCCCACACTTCCAAAGGGCGCCCAGGGTAAGCGTATTCTGCGCGGCAGCGCACCGGGTCTTTCAGCTTTGCACCTGGGTGTGGTCGCCCACAAACAGGCGCGCGGGTTGCCCTTTGTACACAACCTCCCGACCGATGATCGATCCCTCGATGACCATGTTTTCGATCACCGTGTTGTCATCCACGATGGAGTTGTTGATGACCACATTCTTTAGTGTACAGCCTTTGCCAACCGAGACATACGGGCCAATGACACAGGCTTCGATTTTCGCTCCCGGTGCGATGAACACCGGCGGTACAATCGTAGCACCCGGTATCCCGGAATCTGGCTGTGTTGCCACCCTGCCCTGATCCAGCAAATGGCGGTTTGTCTCCAGCACGGCGGAAGGAATACCGGCATCCAACCAGGTGTCGATATTTTCTTTACGCATGCGACCGCCCATTTGAATGAAGATGTTGATGGCGTCCGCCAAAAAATACTCGCCTTTCAAGCTTTTCCCAAGGCGCATCTGCTCTTCAATCGCCCTCAATAACGCGGCAGTATCTTTGAAATAATAAAAACCGACCAGCACCTGGTTGTTGCTGGTATCTTGCGGCTTTTCCACCAGCCGTGTGGCGATGCCATTTTTTCCGATTTCGATGACGCCGAAACGGCGCGGATCTTCCACTGCTTTAACAAAAGCCACTGCGTCCATCTCTTCGAAGGGTATGAATTGGAGGTCTGTCTCGATCAATGTATCTGAAAAAGCGATCAACGCCGGTCCTGCCAGGTATTCCTTCGCGCACCATAAAGCGTGCGACTGTCCGCGCATCTCTGCCTGGATGACAAAGTGCACCTTCTTCTGCGGGTGCGCGTGTCGCATGTATTGCTCAATGGCATCCCCCTGGTTGGGGCTGGTGATGAACACATATTCGGCGTTTTCAACGCCCGGAAGAGAAGAAAACTGTTCAAGCGCGTAATCCAACACGGTTTTACCGGCCAACGGCAGCAGCGGTTTCGGACGGCTCCAGGTGAGCGGGCGCATGCGAGAACCATATCCCGCCATCGGTATAATAATCTTGAATACCTGACTCATGGACACCTCAACCGTCATCTCATCCTAACTGGTGATCGTGTGGTTACATCATCTCCATTTTACACTGCCTGCGCAAATTGGTCGATTGAATATTCACACCCAACGGGCGGATAAAGAGCATAAAAAGTCCCACCGCGCGCGGTGGGAGGAGGTGAAAAGCGCCTTTAGTATCTTGCCAGGGTGGTGATGGCGGGTACCTGATCGAACATCCAAAAAGTCAAAGGAAACGCCAGCCCAAAGGTGACCGCGGTGAGCAGCCAGGCCAGCAGCATCCACACCAGGCTGAACCAGAAACCAATGACCAAGAAGTACAGTGCGCGCAGCAGAAACGGGTTTTGACGTATCGTTGTCTGCCGGATCACCGGAGAACCCTCCCTGATCTCCACAGTGGTCTGCACGCGTTGCGGGCGCAGGGTCATCACCTGCGGGATACGGTTGATCATGAGCAGCCCGATAGGCAGCCCGACAGTGGTAAGGTTGAAGAACCAGGCAACGACCACCCAAATGAGCCCGAGCCAAAGACCAATGAACAGAAAATACAGACCGCGCACCAGGCAGCCCGGTCCCCGCTCGATGAGTTCCACTCTTGTGTTCTGCTGAGTCATGTTTGATACTCTCCTTTTCCATTCATATACGCAAATAAAACACTGCTGTTGCAGGTCAGCAGAAAGGGAGAGAGAAAATTCACAGAGCGGGTTCAGTCGAGGGCGGGCACCTGTTGGTGCCAGTCTGTTACACCCTGGTAGGCATGCGCCGCGCGGAAGAGCACATCTTCACGGAAATGCGCTCCAAGGAACTGGATACCAATCGGCAGGTGGTTGTCATCGAACCCCACCGGTAAAGCCAGCCCGGGAATGCCTGCCAGGTTGGTAGGCAATGTGAACACGTCCTCCAGGTACATGGCCAGAGGATCGCCGGTGTGTTCACCCAGTTTAAAGGCAGTGGATGGCGCCACCGGGCAGGCGATAAGGTCCACATGTTCAAAAGCCTGGTCAAAATCGCGCCTGATGAGCGTGCGCACCTTTTGCGCCTGACCGTAGTAGGCGTCATAATAGCCGGCGGAGAGCGCGTAAGTGCCCAGCATGATGCGCCGCTTGACTTCCGCGCCAAAACCCACGCCGCGCGACCGTTTGAACATTTCCCATAGCGTTGCAGCTGGTTCGCGCAGACCAAAGCGCACGCTGTCATAACGCGCCAGGTTGGCGGAAGCCTCGGCTGGGGCGATGAGGTAATAGACCGGCAGGGCGTACTCGGTGTGTGGCAGGCTCACCTCCACCAGCTCAGCGCCAAGCAACCTCAGGGTATCAATAGCCGCAAGCACACACTGGCGGACCTGTGGTTGAATGCCTTCAATAAAGTATTCCTGTGGGATTCCCACGCGCAGCCCATCCAGCCGCTCCTTTTCCCGCAGGTTAAGAACCGGAACGGGGACATCAACGGTGGTGCTGTCCAGCGGGTCAATACCGGCCATAAGGGAGAATAACAGCGCTGCGTCTTCCGCGTTGCGCGTGAACACGCCCATCGAATCCAGAGAGGAGCCGTAGGCCACCAACCCATACCGCGAGACGCGCCCGTAAGTCGGCTTGATACCGCAGACGCCACAGAAGGATGCTGGCTGCCGAATCGAACCGCCTGTATCAGAGCCCAGCGCAGCAGGTACCATACCCGCTGCCACAGCAGCTGCGCTGCCGCCGGAAGAGCCCCCTGGTACACGCGTGACATCCCAAGGGTTGAAGGTAGGACCAAACGCGGAGGTCTCTGTGGAAGACCCCATAGCGAACTCGTCTGTGTTGGTCTTGCCTACTACAATGGCCCCGGCGTCCAGCAACCGCTGCACCGCGCTGGCGGTGAAGGGCGGCACAAAATCTTTGAGAATGGCCGAGCCGCAGCAACAACGCATTCCCGCAACCGTGATCAAATCTTTGACTGCGATGGGCAGCCCCAGCAGGGGCGGGGTTTCGCTACCGCTGTGGCGTGCAGACGCGTAGCGGGCATCCGCCTTATCCGCAAGGCTGAGCGCGTCTTCCTCCGCCAGGGTGACGAAAGCGTGAACACGCGGCTCCAGGATCGCGATGCGTTCCAGGTAAGCCTGTACCAGCTCGCGGCAGGAAAACTCCGCCTTTTTCAGTCCATCCAGAATCTGTATAACGGAAAGATCGGTCAAGCTCGTGTTCATTCCAGCACCGGCGGCACGCGAAACTGGTCTTTCATTTTCTCGGGAGCGTTTGCCAGCACGCTTTCAACGGTCAGCCCTGGGCGGGGTTCATCGACGCGCAGCCTGCCGTTAGCAGGGAGAACGCTTGAAGTGGGTGGTACGCCTTCTGTGTCCAGCGCCTGCAACCGCGCCACGTGTTCCAGGATGGCCGAAAGTTGCTGCCGGTACTGCTCTTTCTCTTCCGCGGTCAGGTCAAGGCGTGCCAGTTCGGCGATATGTTCTACTTCAACAAGGGATAATTTCATGCGTTGATTATACCTGAGTGCCGGAGGTTCATTCGACTGACCCAGAGGATTAATTTGCAGATTGAGGAAAAAAAGCCTATACTAAGTGTACATTTTTTGAAGGGATAAGGAGGATAGAAATGCCAAGCATTATCGATATTGAAGGGATTGGCTCCGTTTATCAAAAGAAATTAAAAGCCATTGGCGTTGCCACTACTGAAAAATTACTGGAACTCGGCGCTACCCCCAAAGGACGCAAGGAACTGGCCGAGAAGACTGGCATCGGGGAAGCGCTCATCCTTGAATGGGTGAACCATTCCGACCTGTACCGCATCAAAGGTGTGGGCAGTGAGTATTCTGACCTGCTGGAAGAAGCCGGTGTGGATACCATAGTCGAGTTGAGCAAGCGTGTGGCGAAAAACCTCTATGAAAAAATGGTGGAAGTCAACGCTGCCAAGAAACTCGTCCGAAAATTGCCCGTTGAGAAACAGGTGGCAGACTGGATCGAACAGGCTAAGAAATTACCACGTAAGGTGAGCTATTAAAAACCGTCCTTCAGCACAGGGTGAGATAGTCTCTCACCCTGTTTTCGTATTGAACAATCTCGGTAAAGCGCTCTTTTTTTATGAAACTGGTTTATCTGGCATCTGAAAACCCGGTAAAAATCGCTGCGGTTGAGGAGGGTTTCAGGCGCGTGTTCACCGGCGAGGAGTTCAGCGTGCGCTCGGTGAGCCTTTCGCTCAACCTGCCCGCTCAACCCAAAACCGATGATGAAACGCTCTTCTGCGCTGAACAGCGGGCAGCGAACGCGCGCGAGACGGCGCCTGACGGAGATTATTGGGTGGGTATTGAGGGGGGGACCGGCGAACGCGGCGGGGAAATGGGCACCTTCGCCTGGGTGGTCATTCTTGATTCGTTACGCAGGGGAATCGGCCGCAGCGGTGAATTTTTTCTTCCAAAAATACTGGCGGACCTGGTACGGCAGGGTATGGAGCTCGGAGACGCCGATGACCTGGTCTTCGCGCGGCAAAATTCCAAGCAAAAAAATGGCGCGGTCGGTCTGCTGACCGCTGACGCCATCGACAGGTTGGAGCTCTATATTCCCGCGGTTATCTTCGCCCTTATCCCCTTCAAAAACCCCCTGTTATTTCCCTGATCGTTCTCTTTTTGCGCCAATACCTGTCTGTCATTTTTCTGATTGCAGGCGGGTGAATGCTTGTGCGTACCAGCGCAGGTAATCCGCCACGTGCGCGCTCCAGTAAGAAGGTTCATGCCTGCCTTCAAACTCGAAGAACTGATAGGGTACCCCGGCATCCTTCAGCGCGGTGACAAATTCCTGTACTTTTTCTTTTTCAGCATCCTTATCACCCGCATCCACCAGCACCAAGGGGATACTTTCCGGCGGCAAACCAGCCGCCGCCTGAATATTCCATAACTCACCGTAAAAAAGAGGTGTGCTATGAGCGCCCACGATACCGAACACTTCGGGGGATACAAAACCCAGGTGCACCGCCCAATTGCCGCCGCGCGAAAGCCCGCCAATCGCGCGGCAGGTACGCTCTTTGCAAACCGCGTAATTTTCCTCGATATGAGGCAGCACGTCCTCCATCAACGCTTCGTCAAATTGAGATTCCCGCGGTCCGGGCGTCCAGGTGACCTCAAAGGGCATCACGATCACCAGGGGTTGGATCTCTTTGCTCGTGATCAAATCGTCCGCCGCGTTGGTGAGTCCCAGCTCCAGCCATTGTGCGTTGGTGGCTGCCTGCCCGTGGAGCATAATCAACCAGGGGTAGCCGCCCTCCTTTTTGGGGTCGTAACACGGAGGCAGGTAAATATTGGTGTTTAACGGGCGGTTGAGCTTTTGCGTGGGAATATCCACGTTCAGAATGCTGCCCTGTGTGGCTGTGCAGACAAGGGGCGTGGGTGTGCGGGTTGCCTGCGGAACAGGCGTGGACGTAGGATGAGGGGTTGAAGTGTCAGTAGCGGCTACTGTTGGAATTGGGCTGCTGTTCACTGCCGCGCAACTGACCAGAAAAAGACAGGTGAGCAGGCTGATGAGTGTGGTGGCGGTGCGGGGCATTGGTTTTTCGACGTGCTCCTCGGGGCTCAGTTTGCTTGACGTTATCCAGCAATCCGGATTATACTCTATGCGCTCGGGGTGTAGCGCAGTTGGCAGCGCACCGCGTTTGGGACGCGGGGGTCGGCGGTTCAAGTCCGCCCACCCCGACCATCAAACCAGAAAATCTCCATACCGCTGGCAGCGGTGAACCTGTTCGTTCTTCTTATTCCTGAACCATAACCAAACCAGTCTGCCCGTTTTTTACCTCCTTGCCATTCGCTGGATGGGCGTGTTTTGAAGGATGGAAGTAATAATGTATCAGCGATGCGGGTTTTACGGGGGACAGTGCCTTTTCCTATTGAATCAAGCCGGCGTCTATGAGCCTGCGCGCCAGCATTTCTTCTCCTTGAGCGTCAAGGTGGATGGCGCTATTGGTGAAGTGTTCCTGCGGCACCAGGTCCCACAGGTCGAAATATTTCCAGCCGTTGGCTGAGCTGGCTTCCGCCAGGGTCTGGCGGTACAGGTCATAAGCCCAGCGCGGATAATAGAAGTTATAGCGGATATCACTGTTCTCGCCGTTGCTGACCAGGATTGGTTCGTTGACCAGCACGACCGGCACCTCGCCGGCGATTTTCATCCCCGCCTGTAACAGGTCCAGCGCCAGTCCGTCTTCAGGGAAGGCGGGCGGCTGCCAGTGGTGGAAGCTCTCATCTGCTTCCAGGTCACGCCCGGCGGGCGGGTAAGAGGGCGGGTAAAGCTGATCGATCCCTGTGGCGGTCCACATCACTCCGTAGAGCTGCAAGCGCAGCAAATCTGCCAGTTCACGGCGACGCCCGATGAGAGTACGCTGCCAGAATGTTGGCTTTGCTGCAGGCATGGTGATAGCCAACTGGTAACGCTCAATGAGTTGGCGCACCCGTTGCGGGTTATGGGCCACGATGGGCGATTCCAGCTGGCGGTCGCGCGGGAAGGATTCAAGAGTGACCCGCCACAGGATGAGGTCTGGCTGGTAACTCATGGCCCGCTCAAGCACCATCAGGTCTTTCACCAAGGAGAGGGTGGGGTAGCCCAGGTTGTACACCCGCACCCGTCTGCCATCAGCGCTTATCAACCCAGCGGCGTCTAATTGACCTGCCAGTGTCTCTTCTGGTTTTAAGAGCGTGCCCCAGGTAGCGCTGTCTCCGATCACCAGCACGCGAAATTCATCAGCCGCTTTGGGGGTACCATCGAGCCTGTGGGCGGCGAACATGGCTTCAAAGTTGTACAGGCTGAAGTTGTATGCCTCTCTGGGCGTCTCACCGAACGGAAAGCGTTCTCGTCCGCGCAATAGGGAATTGTAAGCCGAGATTCTGCCCAGTCCGTCGGATGGTATCAGGGCGCAGGCAAAATGGATAAGCGCGAAAAGCAGCAGCCCCTTGAGCAGTACATTGCGGATAAAGCTGGGTGTCACAGCCCGCCTCCAAACCCGAAGAGCCTGACCAGCACGCGCGTAGATAAACCGGGCTCAGGCAGGGTAAACCACACCCACCCCAGGGTGACATAAATAAAGGTCAGCAGCGTGTTGAGAACATGAATGGCGCGGGAAAGCCCGGTTTTGGCCTGCCAGCGAGCGGCCAGGTGCTGCGTTCCCGCGCTCCAGCGATTCTGCACGAACAAGCCCAACCCGTGCCAGGCTCCCCACAGCAAAAAATTCATCGTGATGCCATGCCACAAACCAATCAGCACCATGGTGCTCAATTGCGTCACCAATATCACCAGCCATGCCGGCATCCACCTGGCGCGGTTGCGTAAAAAACGCGTGACCGGAAAGAAGAAGTAAGCCCGCATCCACTGGGTGAGGGTGATATGCCAGTTGTCCCAAAAGCGCGTGAGGTTGCTCTTCAGGTAAGGCGCGCGGAAGTTTTCAGGCAGGCGGATGCCCATGAAACGCGCCATGCCCAGGGCAATATCCGTGTATCCGCTGAAGTCCAGGTAAATTTGCAGGCTGTAGGCCAGCAGCATCAACCACAACCAACCCGCGGCGTCTACCTGGGCCGCATTGCTGGCGTTGAGAGAGACGATAGACAGGGTATCCGCCAGCACAAACTTCTTGAACAGACCCAGCATCAGGCGTGTGCTGCCCGCACCAAAATCCAACGCGCCTGGGATAAATTCACCGCGCAGGTCTTTGATGAAACGCTCGCTGCGGTCAATGGGTCCGGCGCTGATAGCGGGGAAGAAGAGGATGTAGATCAGGTACTCGCGTAGCGCCATTTGCGGCAGCCTGCCAGCCTGCCGGTCGCGCAGCGTGTGGATCAGCCGGAAAGCGATGTAAGAAAATCCCAGCCAGCGCACATCCAGCGCGGATGCAAGCTCGCGGGATTGACCGCTGAAACCGCGCAACAGTGCGCTTGTGGTCAACGTCAGCGCAGGCAGTTTGAGCACCAAGAAAAGCAGCAAAATCAGGATGATCGCCAGCGTCAATGCGGGTTTGAAGCGGTGGCTGATGCGCGCCGCCATCAACAACAACCCCAGGTTCACCAGCACAACAATCCCCACGGTCAACGTCTGGGGCGGACGCGAAGCGCTGAGCAACCCGCCGCTGCCTAAATAACGTGTGAGGGCAATGACCAGAACGGTCGCCGTAACGATGCCCAGCGTCACCAGGATTTCACGGCGCTGGCGTTCTTCTGGTAATGAGGTCAGTGCCCAGCCCAATCCGGCCAGTGAGAGGGAGGCACACGGCAGCCAGAAATCCAACCCGCGGATAGGCAGGATGGGTTGCAGCCAGAAGATGACCACCACCGAGCTGACCAGCAGCAACACAACGCGCCAACGCCGTGCGCGCCGGATGCTGCAAACCACCAGCACACCAAGAGAGATACCAATCAGCACCAGGATACGGAGCAGCGTCATTTAAAAACCCTGGTAGATCCACAGCGGCGCTTCGCCAGAAGAGAGAATGACCAGCCACACCAATATCAGCGCGAAAGCCAGCGCCCACAGGTTTTCTTTTGAGAAAATACGTTTCATGCTATGTTCTCCACTGAAAAATCATTCTGGTGTTTACTGATCAACCGCCGAGAAAGCGCAGCGGAAACCCAGGTCATCATCCGCATAATACGGACTGACCCAATAGCGTTCCGCGCTGCGAATAAGAAAGGGGCTGAACAGGTAAGAGCCACCGCGCGCAATACGGTGCGCGCCATTTTCTGGCCCGCTTGGGTCGTAGGTTTTATAAGGAGAGGTAGTGTACTCTCCATACCAGTCCAGTACCCATTCCATCACGTTCCCAGCCATATCCAGCGCGCCATACGGGCTGGCGCCTGCCGGATAACTGCCCGTTTCAGTTGTATCTCCGACCAGCAGGTCATAGTTGGCGTGTTGCGTCCCGGGTTCTATGTTCCCCCATGGGTAGATGAAACCTTCGCTTCCGCGGGCTGCCTTTTCCCATTCCGCCTCGCTGGGTAGTCTTTTGCCCGCCCACCGGCAGTAACGACCGGCGTCGAACCAGTTCACATACACAACCGGGTAATCCAGGTACTGCGGGTTGCCATAATACTCTTCTCGTGTGAAAGAACTGGAGCGTCGGGGTTCATTACAGACGCCGTCTGCCACACAGGCCCTGTACATGCGATTGGTGACCTCGGTTTGGTCTATCCAGAAGGCGTTAAGTTGAACTGTATGCTGCGGATACTCATCCTTTTCGCCTTCCCCCTTCAGTGAGCCCATTAAAAAATCACCTTTGGGGATAAAAAGCATGATCGCGCCATCGTCCAATGCCATCTGCGTACGGGCAGGGGTGGGGATTGGCGTGTCAGGCTGGTGGGTCGCTGGCGATAGGATGGTTGGGTTGCTGGTTGGCGCTGCCTGCGCGCTCGAACGGACCTCGTCCTCCACGAAAGGCGCGGAGGTTGCCACACGCTCCGTCGCCGTGGGCGCTTCAGCGCAGCCACAAAGCGCCAGCGTGATAATGACCAGCAGCAGACCCCTGAAAGCGCTGGTTCCGCTTACTTTTGCCCGCACACCAGCCACTCGCCGCCCTGTTTTTGCAGCAGAAACGTTGTGTTGGAAAGGTCAATCTCCTGGTCTTCTGTGCCATAAGTGGCAATGATCTTCCCCTTGCAGTTGACAGCGGCGCTACTACCATCGTTCTCCAATTCTGAACAGACGATGTTGTCTACCCTTGCCTTGACCCCGGTAAACGAATCCAGCATTAACTTGGATTGCTGCTCCCAATCCGCGCAAGAAAGCTGGCTCAATGAAGACGCGTCTCCGGCAACCAGTGCGTTATAGTACGCCACTACCACATCAGCCGGCGAATTGGAGCCGGAACAGGATACCAGAAACAAACAAAACCCAAGCAGTAGAAGTACTGTTTTCCATCTTTTCATCATCATATCCTCGTCAAATTAAGATTATTTCCAGTTTGGTGGGTGCCGCGGTCAGGGTTCCAACACCACACGCACCTTATCCAGCATCCTTAACCAGGCGCGGTTCTGTTCCACCCAGCCGTCAGCAGTGAGGTACACGTTGTTGGGCGCCTGCAAGCCATTATTGGGCAGTGGTTGAACCGCCCTCCATACGTTCACCAGCGGGATATCATAGTCGGCGGCTACCCTGGCGTTCGCCAAGTTGAGTTTCCAATCCTCTTCAATATTATCCGCTTTGGTGGCCAGGATAGGCAGGGCTCCGCTGGCAAGGATGGTTTCCACCACTGTGCGAAGGTGTTCCTCAAAGGTGATCTCCTGCCGGGGTTTCCAGTTCGTGCCCAGGGCTACCAGCACCACCACCGGTCGGCGCGTGCGCAACTCACAATCCAAGGGTGTTTCAGTTCGCTGGCATTCCTGATATCCCGCCCCAGCGGCAAACATCGGGTTCAACACACTGCTGACCCCCAATCCATTTGCAGCGGTGATCGAATCCCTGACCATGCTTTCTTTGAAATAATGAGCGGTGCGTTCATACTCTTCGGGGAGAGGGTAATCTCCCTTCACATAACCTGCCAGGAAGGTCGCCGGGGTGAACTGGCAGTCACCTATTTTGGAAATCGAACGGAGGTTAAGCGAGGTGTTCGTGGCGGCGGATGCGAGGATTTGAACAGCGTGCTCAGATAGTTCCGGCACGACCGGCCACTCCCGCCAGCGCTCAGGTGAACGCTCTGTGTTCTGCGCCTGAGAAAAAGAATACACCGCTTCTGGAGCGCTTCCCGCGCCTGTTGTTAGCAAGGCTACAAATAGAAGAATCAACAACAACCGGCTTCGCATGATGAATTCTCGCGTGTGGAGGATGAACTGCCTGCCTGGCACACCCCAAATTATAAAGGACAACCGGTTTCTTCACACCCGCGAAAAGACGGCTAAAAGCGTATAATAACAACAAATGGCACCCAAAACACCTTTCCTCTCCATTGTTTTTCCTGCGTACAATGAAGAACTGCGCCTGTTGGAAACGCTGCAGCGCACGCTGGCGTTTATTCACACACTACCCTATCCCGCTGAGATTGTTGTTGCCGAAAACGGCAGTGTGGATGGCACGTTTGAGATCGCCCGCTCGCTTTCCGTTTTACATCCTGAAATCAACACCCTGCACCTCGAAAAAGCCGGTAAAGGGCGCGCGGTGCAAGCTGGCATGCTGGCAGCCAGGGGATGTTACCGCTTCATCTGTGATGTCGACCTATCCATGCCGATTGAAGAGGTGCCGCGTTTTCTCCCGCCACAGATCGAAGGTGAGGATATCGTCATCGCCTCGCGTGAAGCCCCGGGAGCCATGCGCTATGATGAGCCGTGGTTCCGGCATTTCATCGGCCGCATCTTCAACAACATGGTGCGCTGGATGGTGCTGCCCAAGCTGCAGGATACCCAGTGCGGCTTTAAATGCTTCAGCGACGAAGCGGCAGAAGCGCTCTTCCCGCTGATGACCATACCGGGATGGACTTTTGATGTTGAGGTGCTGGCAATCGCCTTTAAAATGGGTTTCCGCGTTAAAGAACTTCCAATTCCCTGGTACTACCATCCGCACAGCAAAGTTCGCGTGGTGCGTGATTCAGTGCGCATGGCAAGCGACCTGCTCAAGATTCGTAGAAATTTACGCCGCGGCGAGTATGACCTTCAGGGTTGACCCGGGGCTCATCCCCGCCGCGCCTGACCTGGCGTTTGAATTCGCCCTTTGGGAAAATGGGCTGGAATCTGTAGCCGGGATCGATGAAGCAGGGCGCGGCGCCTGGGCTGGGCCGGTGACAGCTGCCGTGGTGGTCTTTCCCGCTTATTTTGCCCTGCCGCAAAACCTGGTTTTCATTCGCGACTCTAAACAATTGAGCGCAGAAAAAAGAACAGCCCTCGAACCCCTCATTAAACAAAAGGCGATGGCCTGGTCAGTCGGTTGGGCTTCGAACCAAGAGATCGATTGTTTGGGCATCCTTCCAGCCACTCGCCTGGCAATGACCCGCGCGTTGGAACTGCTCAAGTTAACCCCTCAACACCTGTTGATCGACGCGTTGTTTATTCCGGAATACCCCTGTGGTCAGACTGCTCTCCTGAAAGGAGACCAGCGTGCCCTGAGCATCGCGGCTGCCTCCATCCTTGCGAAAACCGCTCGAGATAAATTTATGGGAGAGATCGCCAGCAAGATTTCGGGCTACGCGTTCGAACGCAACAAGGGATACGGCACCCGGGCGCATCAAGCGGCGCTTTCCAGCCATGGTCCCTGCTCAGCGCATCGGTTCAGTTATGCCCCGGTGAAAAGAAGCCTGAAAAAACAACAGGTGGAGGGTTGACCTCCACCTTGCTTATCTTCTCATCACAATCAAGCCAGGCGGGTCTTCTTTCCGTGCGTGTACGAAAACCATTTGACCAGTTCCGCTACAACCGAGGGCACAACCAGCAATGGTAGAAGCAGTTGCCATTGCTGCCAGGCAAGGGGGACTGTTTTAAAAATGGGGTTCAGGAAGGGAACATAGACGACTACCAGCACCAGGAGCAATGAAAACAGCACCGCGATATTCATCCATTTGTTGGAAAAAATACCCTGCTTCAGCAACGGGTAACGCTCTGAACGGGCGGTGAAGGCCCGCAACAACTCAGAAGACGAAAGCGTTACAAAGGCCATGGTCCGGGCAATATCAAGATTGTTCTCTGGCGAGAGCCCTTGATAGTTGAGGCCTGTAAAGAAAGCGGTTAGGGTCGCGGCTGAAATAGCGATAGTCTGGGTTGTTACGCCAAGAAGCATTTGCCGGTTGATGATGGGCTCTTTGGGCGCCCTGGGAGGTTGATCCATGATATCAGGATCACCTTTCTCTGTACTTAAACCCAGCGCTGGTGCGCCATCGGTAACCAGGTTCAGCCAGAGCAACTGAATGGGCGCCAGCGGCGCAAGCTGCTCAGTGGTCAGTTGAGGGAACAACAGAAAGCCCAACGCCGTAGGTAAAAAGATAATAAGGATTTCAGCCATGTTGCAGGAAATAAGAAAATACACAAATTTACGGATGTTGGAGTAAATGATTCGACCTTGCTCTACCGCCGAAACGATACTGACGTAATTATCATCGGTGAGCACCATATCCGCGGTGTCTTTCGCCACATCCGTGCCTGTAATGCCCATGGAAACACCAATATCTGCCTGCTTGATAGCGGGTGCGTCGTTCACCCCGTCTCCAGTCATCGCCACGACCTCGCCGTTCGCCTGCAGCGCATTGACAATGCGCAGTTTATGCTCAGGTGAGACGCGCGCGAACACATCCGTCCTCCTGACTTCTTCTTTCAGTTCATCGTCGCTCATCGCTTCAAGCTGCGCGCCGGTGAGCACATGGCGCCCTTTCCCCAGCAAGCCAATGCTTTCAGCAATCGCGCGCGCCGTGTTAGGATAGTCTCCCGTGATCATGATGGTACGGATGCCGGCGCGCGCGGCAGTTTGCAGGGCAGGGTTCACTTCTGGCCTGGCAGGGTCGATCATGCCGATAAGCCCAATAAACACCAGGTCTTTTTCTAATTCTTCCCGCTCAACCTGACTGGGCATTTCGTTTACCATGCGAAAGGCGACGCCAAGCACGCGCAGCGCATTTCCCGTCATCTCATCATTGGCCGCCAGAATCTGCTGTTTGGTGTCCTCATCCAAAACCGCCTGAACACCATTATCGATGGGTTGATAATGCGTGCACAGGTTCAGCACCACATCCGGTGCGCCTTTGACGGCGACCACAATGCTGCCCCTGCCCTTTTCTTCGCTATACGGTGATATGTCGTTTAGGCGCGGGTCATCCACTGTGTGAACCGTCACCATGCGTTTGAAATCCGAGTCAAATGGTATTTCATTGGTCCGGGGATAGGCCTTATTCAACGCGGCGATCTCCCCACCGGCCTTGTAAGCCGCCACCAGTATCGAGCCTTCAGTAGGGTCGCCAACCATGCGGAATTCTTTTTCACCATCTTCTCTTTCGGTTTCTTCAAGCACGGCATCATTGTTTAGCGCGCCTACCCACAAAGCGGTACGAACCCCGGCGTACTGGTCCAGATGGATCTCGCGCTCTCCGATGGTAAACGAGCCTATCGGTGTGTAACCCTGCCCAGTCACTTTTACCATGTGTCCATCCACCCAAATATGGGTAACGGTCATCTCGTTCTGGGTCAGCGTGCCAGTTTTATCTGAGCAAATGACTGTGGCTGAGCCCAGGGTTTCGACCGAAGACAGGCGTCGGATGAGCGCGTGGCGTTTGATCATTTCCTGCATACCCAGAGCCAAACTCACCGTCACCACCGCGGGCAGTCCTTCAGGCACCGCCGCCACTGCCAGGCTGACCGCGATCATGAAGAGACCCACAATCAGGTCCGCGCTGATCGCGCCAATGCTTTCGACAAGCCCTACTACAAAAACCAGCCCACAAACAACCAGGGCTGCCATGCCTAGTGTCTTTCCTAACTGGTCCAGTTTTCTTTGCAGGGGGGTTTGTTCCTCTTGCACAGATTGCAGCATGCGGGCGATGATTCCCAGTTGGGTGTGCATGCCTGTGCTCGTCACAACGCCTTTGCCGCGCCCATAAGAAACCACTGTGCCCATGAAGGCGGTATTCTTTCGATCGCCTAAAGAAGAAAGAGGGTCAAGCGTCAAAGCTGCGTTCTTTTGCACGGGCACAGATTCTCCGGTAAGCGGGGCTTCATCGATGCGCATGTTCACCGCTTCCAACAGCCGCACATCCGCGGGCACGTAGTAACCCGCTTCCATAAAAACGATATCCCCCGGAACAAGGTGCGAAGAGGGGACGCTGATGCGTTTTCCATCCCGCAACACCTGGCTTTCAGGCGCTGCCATGCGTCGAAGCGCGGCCAGGGCTTCCTCTGCCCGTGACTCCTGGACAACACCCAGGATGGTATTAAGCAGCACGATGGCAACAATCGCCCCGGCGTCAATATATTCACCCAGCACAGCAGAAAGGATGGCCGCGCCCATGAGTACGAGAATAACGAAACTCCTCAACTGCTCGATCACCATTTGTATAAAAGTGCGCCGGGGTTTTTCTTCCAACTGGTTCAAGCCATACTCTTTACGCCTGTGTTCTGCTTCGGCGCTGGTAAGCCCCTCCGCCCTGAACGATTCCAACCTCTGCAGGGCTTCATCCGCACTCAAAGAGTGCCAACTGATGGAAATCTCTTCATTGTCGACGGTTTTCTGTTGTGGGGTTTTAATATCGCTCATTGGTTCCTCTTTTGCGGAAAATTACGGTGTGATTTCCGTTCCGGGCGGTATAACAGCCGATTTGGGGATGATCACAATCCCATCCCTCACCAGCCAGCCGTCACCATCGATATCTGTGCCGACAGGGAAGGGTTTGATGATCGTGCCTTTGTTGATGCGCGCGTTCTTATCAACGATGGCGCCTTCAATGTAACAATCAAACCCAATTTCCAGGGCGCCCGCGAATGCCTCGGGTGAACCCGGTTTTTCGTAGTAGTCATTGCCCATCAAGATGCTATCTATTATAGTTGTTCCGCCGCGAATCTGGCTGCGTAAACCGATGATGGAATGGATAAGTGTGGCCTTTTCGATCCGGCAACCTTCGGCAATCAGCACGTTCTTCATAATGGTGTCTTCGATATTCGACCCGGGCAAAAAACGCGGGTGGCTGTATATGGGAAAATTCTGGTCGTAAAAATTGAATGGCGGGTTGAGATCAGTAAGCGCCAGGTTGGCCTGGTAGAAAGAACGAATCGTTCCAATATCTTCCCAGAAACCATGAAAATCATACCCGTACACACGGTGAGACCTGATGGCTGTTGGAATAACGTGAGAACCAAAGTCGTCATGACGCTCATTTTCCAGCAGTTCTTGCAGAACTTTCGTCTTGAACAAATAGATACCCATGGAGCCCAGGTATGGGCGCGCTGGGTCATCGCGGCTGATGATGTCTTTCAAAACCTCTGGGTCGGTTGGTTTTTCGTGAAAATCAGTGATCTGGCAGTTGGGCGTACGTTTGAGAATGCCAAACCGCTGACAGTCGACCGTGGAGACTGGTTGCACCGCAACGGTGATATCGGCATCTTTCTCAAGATGGAACTCGGCCATTTTGGCATAGTCCATGCGGTACAGGTGGTCTCCCGCGAGGATGAGCACGTGCGAGGTGCGCGCGGAACTGATTTCGAGCAACTGCTTGCGCACCGCGTCTGCCGTGCCCTGGTACCAGTTGGTATTTTCCAGGGTCTGTTCCGCCGCCCATATTTGCACCCAGCCAGAGTGGAAGGCATCGAAGTTATAAGTGCGAGAAATATGGCGGTGCAGCGAGACCGAGTTGAACTGGGTGAGGACGGCGATGTGGTATATGCCCGAATTGATGCAGTTACTGATAGGGATATCAATGAGACGATACTTACCCGCCATCGGCACCGCGGGCTTTGAACGTTCTTTGGTCAAGGGATATAGGCGGGCACCCCGTCCCCCGCCCAGGATCACCGCGAGTATGTCATCCGTCGCTCCCATTAGAAACCCTCCTGGTTAAAAAGAATTACCTGAAAGACACGTGGGTAAAACAAGCATACTGGAGAAAATTCTGACCGTCAATCATCATGCCGGGCTTATTGACCATCCTCCGCATTCGTCATATGAGTGGACAGGTTTTACATATATGAGGGCGGTAAAGCGCGCACACGGTTGCGAAAGAAGAAGGACAATACCAGCCCGCTAAGAAAACCGCCGATGTGCGCCATGTAAGCCACCCCACCGGCTGCGCTGGCAGAACCTGCCAGGCTGCCTAAGCTGCTCAGCACCTGGATCAGTATCCAGCCGCCGATGACGATGAGCGCCGGCAGATGCACGATCCACCAACCCAAGAGCACACGCACCCGCCGCCTGGGAAAGAGCACCAGATACGCGCCTAATACCCCGGCAATGGCCCCTGAGGCTCCCAGGTTTGGGATGGTCACATAAGGCGCCGCGATGAGCTGGGCGAGCATGGCAATAAAGCCGCATAATACGTAAAACAACAGAAACTTGACATGACCGAAGCGATCCTCAACATTATCTCCAAAAATGATGAGGTAAAGCATGTTACCGATTAAATGGAACCAGCCGGCATGCATAAACATCGAAGTAAAGATGGTGATCATATTCCCCGCGGAGTCTTGCATAAAACGCGCGGGGATGAACGACCACATCATGATGAACACATCTCCACCCATCAACTCGAGCAGGAAGACAGCCACATTAAGAATCACCAGTATCCAGGTGACCACCGGGACAAGCCTGCGCTGAGAATTATCGTCGCCAATTGGAATCATATCTGCCCTCGAGGTGCTCTTTTTTTAGAAAGTATAGATGTTTTCCCCCCGCCGCGCAATGGTAAGAAACCTCGCCTATCCTGATTGTTGCACATAGAGCGGAGGGTGGCAAGCCCAAAACGTTATGCGAGAACCGGATGAAAAACACCAGCCCAAAAACAGCTGGTGTTTGATTAAGGAAGCACTTGAAGAATGCCTGGGGCGATCGTCTCTCGTTTAAACCTGCACACGCTCCGGTTCTTCCGCTTGTGTTTCACCTTCTGCGCTTTTACCAGGTTTTAGTGCAACTGCGCGCTTGCGGTTGCGTTTGAGGATGATTTCTCCCTCCTTGGTTACATCAACGATCACCGCGTCACCAGCGTTGAACTCGTGCGAAAGCACCGCGTCGGATAATCTATCTTCCACGCTGTCCTGGATAACCCGGCGCAGCGGCCGCGCACCCATCTCGGGGTTATAACCCTCCGCAGAGAGATGCTCCAGGGCTGCGGCAGAAGCCCTGAGGGTGATATTGTGTTCTTTCATACGTTCAGCCACTTTATCAAGTTCCAGGTGAACAATGCTGCGGATGTGCTCACGGCTGAGCGGGTGGAAAACGATAACACCATCCAGGCGATTAATAAACTCAGGTCTGAAGACCTTGCGCAGCGAATCCAGCAATTTTTTACGCATATCTTCGTAATTTTTGGCTTCGTTTTCTTTTTCATCCCGCTGCAGGGTGAAACCCAGCGAGCCCTGGCGGCGAATCAGGTCAGAGCCGATATTGGAGGTCATCACGATGATGGCGTTGCGGAAGTCTACCTTGCGTCCGCGCGCGTCACTTAACTGACCCTCTTCCATGATTTGCAGCAGCATATTGTGCGTTTCAGGGTGCGCTTTTTCCATCTCATCAAAAACCACGATGGAATAGGGGTGGCGGCGGATAGATTCAGTTAACTGCCCGGCTTCGTCGTAGCCCACGTATCCTGGCGGCGCGCCAACCAACCGGCTGACGTTGTGACGCTCCATAAATTCAGACATGTCAATCTGAATCAGCGCGTCTTCACTGCCAAAGAGGAACAATGCCAGGGCGCGGGTGAGCGCGGTCTTGCCCACGCCTGTGGGACCCAGGAACATAAAAGATCCAATGGGGCGGCGCGGGTCTTTAAGCCCGGCGCGCCCGCGGCGCACTGCCTTGGAGATGGTTTTAATGGCTTCTTCCTGACCGATGATGGTTTTCTGTAATTCTTCTTCCATGCGCAGCAGGCGTTCAGATTCTTCGGTGGCCAGTTGCACCACCGGCACGCCTGTCCACATCGACACCAGTTCAGCGATATCTTCCGCGTTCACCACGGGGCTGGTAGTGCGGTCCCAGCCGGTGCGCAATTTTTCAATCCTGCCCCTGAGGTCAGCCTCCTTGTTAGAAAGTTCCATCGCGTCATCACTGCGTCCGCTCTGCACCGCCTCGCTGTGATGCGCTTTCACATCTTTGAGTTCCAGCATCAACTCTTTGAAGGTTTGCGCCGCCGGACTCTTGTACATACGCACACGCGATGAAGCCTCGTCAATCAGGTCAATGGCTTTATCCGGCAGGAATCGTTCAGTGACATAACGCGAAGAGAGATGCGCCGCCGCCTCAAGCGCTTCGTCCGAGATGACCAGGCGGTGATGCTCTTCGTAAGCTTTCCGAATTCCTTTTAGGATCTGGATGGTTTCTTCCACGGTGGGTTCAACCACCAGAATGGGCTGAAAACGCCGTTCGAGCGCAGCGTCCGTTTCAATGTGTTTACGGTATTCATCCAGCGTGGTGGCGCCCACCACCTGCAGCTCTCCGCGTGATAGCGCCGGTTTGAGAATGTTGGCAGCATCCACCGCGGACCCCGCAGAGCCCGCGCCAACCAGCATGTGCAGTTCATCGATAAACAGGATCGATCGGGAAGCCTTAAGTTCATCGATGACGCGCTTGAGGCGTTCTTCAAACTGACCACGATACATGGTGCCAGCCACCAGCGAACCCACATCCAGCTGCAGCACCCTTTTACCGATGAGCGGTGCAGGCACATCCCCTTCGATGATGCGCTGCGCCAGGCCCTCCACAATGGCGGTCTTGCCCACTCCGGGTTCACCAATAAGAGCGGGGTTGTTCTTGTTACGCCTTGCCAGAATCTGGATGACGCGTTCAATCTCTTGTTGGCGCCCGATAACCGGGTCTAGCTTGCCTTCTTCTGCCAGCGTTGTCAGGTCCACCGCCAACTGGTCCACCAGCGGCGTTTTGGCTTCTTTTTTCTCTTCACGCCGCGCCAACGGCGCTCCTCCAGCTGAGGCCGGCCCACTGGCGCTTTCTTCCATCACGCGCCTGGTCTGCCGGCGCACCTGTTCCGCTGATACGCCCAGTTTTTTAAGCACTTCCAGCGCCAGACCATCCGTCACACGTGTGAGCCCGAGCAGCAAATGCTCAGTGCCGATATACTGATGTCCTAACTTCCGCGCTTCCTCAATTGAAAATTCCAGCGCCTGCTGCGCTCCGACCGAAAGCTCGAGCGCTGAAGACTCTTGCAGCCCAATGGGAGCAAGGCGCTCGACCATTTCCTGCACGCGCGCGGTCTCGAGCCCCAGCTCGCGTAGCGCGTGCCCGGCAATACCGCCTTCCTCTTCGATAAGGCCCAATAATATGTGTTCCGTGTTGATCGCGGTGTGGCGCATGCGCTCTGCTTCCTGGTGGGCCAGGGAGAGCACCCGCCTCGCGCGTTGTGTGAACCGCTCCATACCTGCCAAAACAAATCCTCCTGATAACTCTCAGCCATTAATCAACTGGAAAACTGATCAATACGGCGGATGTTATTCGCCCTCATTGTACCGTTATTCCTTGTCATTGTAATCAACAAATATAAATATCTGATAAGAATTTTGGTTTTTTACGCACAGGTATTTATATGCTGCGGAAAGAGGTTACAGCACAGGCAGAAATGAGCGAGTGTAAGTATTTACCGGTCAGACCTGGTCGGGAATCGATCTTTATGGCTGTTTCACCCGTTCAATCTAACAGGTATGCCAGTATCCAGTTGGCTGTCGCCGTCAGCGCATCTGTGTGGGTACGCTCATAATTATGTGAGGCATCCACTCCCGGGCCAATCAGGGCAACCGCCGCCTCTCCTCCCGCGCGCCAGAAGGCGCTGCCATCAGAACCATAATAGGGGTAAATATCCACTTTGTAGGGAATACCGTGATTATCTGCCAGTTTGCGCAGGTGGTTGCTCAACCCGTGATGATAAGGACCGCTTGAATCTTTTACACACAGGGTCGCGTGAAACTCATCTGAATTCTGACCATCGCCAACAGCCGCCATATCCACCACCACCAGTTCACCTGCTTCAGCCGGAAGCCCGTTTGCCGCGCCGTGACCCACCTCCTCAAAATTGCTGATGAAGAAATATGTGGTTTGCGCAGGCTTTAACCCCTCCGAACGCAGCGCTCGCAGGGCTTCCACCAGGCAGGCGACCGCAGCCTTGTCATCCAGATGACGCGAGCGCACAAACCCATTGGTCAGTTCCACACGTGGGTCAAAGGCGATGTAGTCGCCCACGTCAATCCCCAGTGACTTCACTTCCTCAACAGAAGCCGCTTTCTCATCCAGGCGCACTTCCATGGTATCGTCGTCGCGCTTCAGTTCAGCGGTTTTGGCGCCATACACATGGCTCGAAGCCGCGGTCACCAGCACCGAACCACGTACGCGTCTGCCGCTGCGGGTGAAGACTGTGCAGCCTTCACCTTCCACTGTATTCCAGGCAAAGCCACCAATTTTACTGAGCGAAAGCCTGCCGCTGGGCTTGATGTTTTTTACCATCGCGCCCAACGTATCCACATGGGCTGCCAGCGCCCGCGGCGCGTTTTGTCTCTGGCCTTCTAACGTGGCTACCAGCGCGCCTTTACGTGTGCGGCTGGTTTTTACTCCTGGAATGGCTTTGAACGCCCGTTCAACGAGCGCCGTAGCCTCTTCAGTGTAACCGGTTGGGCTGGGTGTCTTCAGCAGGTCAACCAGGAACTTAAGCAGTAATGCTTCGTCAATCAGGGGTAAATCGTTTTCTGCTTTCTTTATAATTCCCTGCCTTCTCTCTCTGAGAACTTGCGCCGCAGTTCATCGCTTAACGGCACGGTCTTTTTCGTCTCATAATCATAGCAGACCATAATGGACTCGGCCGTGGCGTGCAGCGGCGTTCCGCCTTCGCCGGTGATTTGATACTCAAAGGTCACGGTCTTGGCGCTGATGCGAGTGGCGCCCATGGAGACCACCACTTTGTGGCCCAGTTCAATGGGCTGCCGATAGCGAATGTGAATGTCGCCAACGATAATCGGCAATTGCCATAACGCCTTCCCATCCAGAAGACCCATTTCCTGTAAGTAGCGGCTGCGCGCGTCCTCCAGGTAGACCAGAAAACGCGCGTTATTGACATGCCAGAAGGCATCCAGGTCACCAAACCTGACATCAATTGGGTAATGGTATTTGAATGGATTCATGAGAATATTATACTTGAGGTTGTTTACCCAAAGCTCGAGCGCGGGGAGGTCAGCGCGCCTCGATGATGGTTGGCATCTTTTCCTTCGTCGATTATGTAGTAAAATATTGAAAGAGGACAATTTTGACCCTTTTTACTTATAGAGGTGTTTTTTTATGAAAATTACCCGGCAAGCCGATTATGCGCTCAGAGCGATGGTATACCTCTCGCAGAAATCCGATTCTCCGACATCCACCAAAGAAATCGCGAAAGCGCAGGGCATCCCTCCTTCATTTTTGGCAAAAATTATCTCCCAACTTTCGCTCAAGAAGTTAATCATCGCATCGCGCGGCGCAAATGGTGGCGTTGCCCTTGCGCGCCCGGCTTCCAACATTTCGCTTCTTGAAGTGATCGAAGCCATTGATGGAGAGATCGCGCTTAACCAATGCACTGTTTCAATTGGTAATTGCGATAGAGCCGAAGATTGCCCCCTGCACATCATCTGGCAGGAAACCCAAGATGAACTGGTGACAAAACTACGCAATACAACCTTTGATCGCTTCAGTAAAAAAAACTAACAGCAGTCTAACGGTAATCTGCGAAAGGAAGGGGCAGGTGGCGACAGGAACACCGATCAATCGACAGATGGTCATCGTACTGAAGAACGGCATCATTGCTATTGATTGGGGTGATGGTCTCTACCAGGACATCCGTACTGGTGACTTCATCCCCGTGCTTGAAACCGATTACAGCCATCATATACTTAACGAAGAGCTGGATTGGCTCATCAAGATTGGTAGAGTCATTTCATACGATAAAAATACTGTGCAATCTCAAAGCCTGCCGGAAAGGCCGCAGCGAACCATAGATTAAGCTGCTTTGTTGCGCTTTTTTCTCCCGGCCAGACCGGGAGTTTTTATTTTTGGTGGATAATTAGACCATGTTAACGCATAAAACCCTGTTACAGCGCATTGCCTTCTTTACTGGTCTGCGCCTCACACTGAACACATCTATCCGCATGATTTACCCTTACCTGGCGGTGTTTGCGGTTGCCCTGCAAAGGGATATTGGCGCCATCTCTCTTGTACTGGCGGCTTCCATGTTCACCAGCGCGGTGGGCCCTTTTATGGCCCCCATCGCTGACCGGCGCGGTCGAAAAGTGGGCATGCTCATCGGCATGGGCATCTTCCTTGCAGGTACGTTCTCAGCCAGCCTCTTTCCCTCCTACTTCACCTTCTTTCTGGCCATCATGGTAGGCAATTTAGGCAACAATATCTTCCTGCCTTCTATGCAGGCTTACCTGGGCGATCTTGTACCCTACAACAAACGCGGTCTGTACCTCGCCATTACTGAACTCTCCTGGGCGCTGTCTTTTATCCTGCTGGTGCCGCTCGCGGGGTTGATCATCACGAACACCTACTGGTATGGACCCTTCATTGCGCTCAGCGTGCTGGGGTCGGTGATGACCATCCTCTTATGGGTACTCATCCCGGCTGACCATCCCGCCAATCCCGAACCCCTGGCCATTTTCAGTGATATCAAAAAAGTGATCCTTTATCCACCTGCCCTGTTAAGCATCCTGATGGGAACCCTCTTTGTCGCCGGCAACGAGCTGGTGAATGTTGTCTTCGGGGTTTGGATAAAAGACTCATTCGGTCTGCAGATAGCCGCTTTGGGCGCCGCCTCGATCGTCATTGGTCTTTCAGAATTGGGCGGCGAGGGAGTATCCGCCTTGCTGACAGATCGCCTGGGTAAAGAGCGCACAATCGCCTTAAGCCTGATATTGAATTCGCTATGGGTCATTACACTGCCCTGGCTGGGGAAAACGACCAGCGGCGCCATGGTATGGTTATTCTTCTTCTACCTCACGTTTGAAGTGGCGATTGTGAGCACGCTGCCGCTGATGACCGAAGTGACCCCTGCGACCCGCGCCACGCTCTTGTCTCTCTTCGTTGCCGCGATCTCCCTGGGCAGGTCTCTGGCCGATGTCTTGGCGCCCCTGCTTTTCCGCGGCGGTTTTTTGGTCAACGTGTTGGTGTGCGTGGGGTTCAACCTGCTCTCCATTCTGGCGCTTTCACGCATTCGACTTCCTCGAAACGCAACCTGATGAGCGTTCAAGACGACCAAACTCCGCCAGAACCGACCCAAAAACCCATCTCCATGGGCGGGCAGGTGTTTCTTTTCGCCCTGGTGCGCATGATCATCAATATCAATACGCGCATGGTCTACCCCTTTCTCAATTCCTTTAGTTCCGGTTTGGGGGTTGACCTGGTAACCATTTCACTGGCGATGACCGTACGCTCGATCAGCGGCGCAATCAGCCTGTTCCTCACCCCACTGGCTGACCGACATGGGCGTAAGGCCGGCATGTTACTGGGAATTGCCATCTTCATTTTGGGCGCCTTGCTGGTGGTCATCTGGCCAGGTTTCTTGACTTTTACCATTTCCATCAGTCTCACTTTTTTGGGCATGTTCGTTTACCTCTCTTCGACTCAGGCTTATATCAGCGACCATGTGCGGGCGGGATGGCGCGGCACCGCGCTCGGCCTGGTTGAGACCGGCTGGGGGGTAAGCTTCATCCTCGGCATGCCTATCCTGGGCTGGCTCATTGACCGTTATGGCTGGAAGGCTCCCTTCCCTTTCACAGCGGTGTTGGGCGGCATCGCCTTCCTGTTGGTGTGGGTATTGGTACCCAGCCACAAACCAGCGCAGGCGCCCTCCAGGAGCGTGTTGCAAAGCATATGGGAGGTGCTGAAGGTTCCGGCAGCGCGCTGGGGGTTGCTGATGAGCCTGATGCTCATCTCTTCCAACGAGGTCATTAACCTGGTATTTGGTGTGTGGCTGGAGGTCTCTTTTGGATTAAAGCTGGCAGCCTTAGGCGCTGCTTCAGCGGTCATTGGCATTTCCGAAATCAGCGGGGAGTCGCTTGGCGGCGTCTTTTCAGATAGGCTGGGGCGCGCGCGCAGTATTATGCTGGGCATGGGGCTGATGCTGGTGGTAGCGGCTGCGCTGCCGTTCATCGGCGGCAGCCAGGCTGGCGCGCTCATCGGGCTGTTCTTCTTTTATCTTTCGTACGAATTCACTTTTGTTTCCACCCTTCCTTTCATGACCGAGCTGGTGCCGCAGTTCCGCGGCACCCTGCTGGGCGCCAACGTTGCCTCCCTCTCCCTGGGACGCATGATCGGCAACCTGGTGGCGCCGTTCGTGTTCACCATCGGTTTTTGGGCAAATGCACTCGCCGCGGTCTTTTTCATCCTGGTCGCTTTCTGGGCATTGCTGCAGGCAAAAAAGCCAAGACCAGCAGAATGACCCCCTTTTGACCTCGCGGAAACAGGTATACTAACAGACGGGAGAAAATTCATGCTACTTCATTCCGCCTCACAATTGCTCACGCTTGCGGGCGGTCCGCGCCGCGGGCCTGACCCGGTAGACCTGGGGCTGATCCTCGATGGCGCAGTGCTGGTGCGTGATGGTCTTATCGCTGACGTGGACTCCACGCAAGAATTACTGGCGCGCTACCCTAACGAGCAACGCCTGGACGCCCGCGGAAAAGCCGTGCTTCCAGGCTTCATCGATCCGCACACCCACCTGGTATGGGCAGGCGACCGCGCCGCTGAGTTCGAAATGCGGCTGCAGGGCAAAACGTATATAGAAATCATGGCAGCCGGCGGAGGAATCAACGCCACCGTACGGGCCACCCGCGGGGCAACCGCTGAGGAGCTTTACCGCCAAACCCGCGAACGCGCTGACGCCATGTTCCGCAACGGCACCACCACCGCTGAAGCCAAGACCGGCTATGGGCTGGAGCTGCAGGCTGAGTTGGCGCAGCTGGAAACTTTGGTGCGCCTGGACGAGGAAGGGCCGCTTGAAATTGTCCCCACCTTCATGCCAGCGCACGCGGTGCCTCCTGAATTCAAAGGGCGTGAAGATGATTACACCCGCCTGGTCTGCGAGCGCATGCTGCCAATGTCTGCCGCCTGGTGGAAAAAGCGCTGTCCGGGCAAGCGGCTGCCCTTTGTGGATGTGTTTTGTGAAACCGGCGCGTTTAACCTGGCGCAGACTCGCCGCATTCTCACCAGTGCCCGCGACCTGGGTTTCCCGTTCAGGGCGCATGTGGATGAATTTGAGAACCTCGGCGGCGCCGCCCTGGCGGTGGAACTCGGCGCGGTCTCCATCGAACACGCGGTCAAAACCTCAGCGATCGAAATACAGGCACTGGGCAAATCAGAGACAGTGGTTGTCTCGCTGCCCTGCACACCCTTTGGGCTGGCTGAACCCCACTACACTCCAGCGCGCCAGATGCTCGACGCCGGCGCAATACTGGCGCTCGCCACAGACCTCAACCCCGGCACCGCCTGGTGTGAAAACATGCAGTTCGTCATCGCCCTGGCCTGCCGCTACCTCAAACTCACCCCTGCTGAAGCGCTGGCTGCTGCCACCATCAATGCCGCTCGCGCCATCCGCTGCGAGGAGCGTTTAGGCTCTGTAGAGGTGGGCAAGCAGGCAGACCTGCTCATCCTTTCTGTGGCGGATTTCCGCCAGCTGGCTTACCGTTTTGGCGGCAGCCTGGTGGAGGCGGTGATCAAGCGCGGCCACCTGACCAGGGTGAAGTAATTAATTCTAGAAATAATTAACGGGCTCGGATGTTGACTCTTGAAAAAGCGCGTGAATGGTATATCCACACTGACCCTGTGCACGATTTTTCGCACATCGAGCGCGTGTACCGCATGGCCCAGCGCCTGGCCAAGTTAGAAGGCGCCGACCCGGAGATTGTTAACGCCGCGGCTTTGCTGCACGACGCTGAAGGCACCACCCCTGGCAGCGACGCCCGCCGCGAGCATCACCTGCGCTCGGCTGACTTCGCCGCCACCATCCTCAAACAGGAAGGCTGGAATGAGGAACGCATCAGGGCCGTCCAGCACTGCATCCGCGCCCATCGTTACCGCGACGACCGCGAGCCTCCTCAAACCATCGAAGCAAAGGTGATTTTCGACGCCGACAAACTGGATGTACTGGGGGCTGTAGGCGCGGTGCGCGCCGTGGTATACGCCGCGCTGGCGGGAACCCCTTTTTACGCCGCCCCATCCTCGCAGTTTCTTGAAACTGGCGTGGAGCTTCCCGGCGAATTGCACAGCGCTTACCATGAGTACCTCTTTAAGTTGCGCCACGTGGAGAAACGCCTTTATACGCAAACCGCCAGGGAAATCGCCCGCCAGCGCAGAAAATACCTGGATAAGTTCTTCATCCAGCTCATCGCCGAATACAAAGGAGAAAGATAATGACATCACCCCAACAACCTCAGCTTGAACAGGTCATCCAATGGGCCAAAGAGGCCGGCGACATCGCCCACGCAGGCCTCTCGCAAAAGTTCGATGTGGCGCTCAAAGGCCGCTCAGACCTGGTCACCGAGATCGATTACCGTTGTGAACAACACCTCATCAACGCCATCCGGTCCGCCTACCCGGCACACGCCATTCTTTCAGAAGAGGCGGGTGAAGTTAACGGAGAGACTGGCGACCGCTGGTTCATCGACCCGCTGGATGGCACGGTCAATTACGCCCACCACATTCCCTTCTACGCGGTGTGCCTGGCCTGGCAGAGCGGGGCGCGCCTGCAACTGGGCGTGGTCTACGACCCTGCGCACGATGAATGCTTTTACGCTGAACGCGGTCGCGGCGCCTGGTTGAATGGCGAACGGCTCGCGGTTAACACCACTTCTGACCTCGAGCGAAGCCTGCACGCCACCGCCTTTGCCCGCCAAGACGAACAGCTCTTTCAGCGCAACCTGCAGTATTTCGCCCATCTGTCGCGCCATTCCTTTGGCGTCAGGCGCATAGGCTGCGCAGCCCTCGAGCTGTGCTACGTGGCTTGCGGGCGTACTGACGCCTACTGGGAGCAGGGTATCAACGCCTGGGATATTGCCGCGGCGGCCCTTATTGTGGAAGAAGCCGGCGCCGTGGTAACAGGGTTGGACGGAGACCCTGATTTCTTCAAACCGCCTTACGCGCTTCTCGCGTCGACCCCCTTGCTGCACCCGCAGCTGGTAAAACTCTTTGCTCAAATGCAGTAACAACCCCTCAAGTATAATTACCCCTGCAGGAAAACCTGAATGAATTCATCCTGTTGATCAGAAGGGAGTGAAATGACAAAAACATACACACAAAAAGGCTGGAGCCTGGCTTCGCTTTACCCCTCTCATGACGGGCCCGAGATCCAATCTGCCTTCAAAGACCTTGAAACACAGACCGCCGAATTTGAAAAGAAGCGCCCGCTGTTGAACCCCAGTATCAGCCAGAAGGAGCTGCTTAAAGTCATCCAGGCGCTTGAAAGCCTCTATCGCATCGCCTACCGCCTGAGCGGTTACGCCGAGCTGTGGTTCTCTGCTGATACACAGAACCAGAGCGCGCTGGGAATGGTGATGCGTACCGAACAGCTGGTTTCGGAGATTGCTAACCGCACCCTGTTCTTCAGCCTGTGGTGGAAAGACCTGCCTGATGAAACCGCCAGCCCTTTAATGGAAGGAATTGGCGACTACCGTTACTGGCTGGAAGAAATGCGCCACTTCAAGCCGCATACTTTAAGCGAACCCGAGGAGAAGATCATCAACACCAAGAACGTCACCGGTGTGAGCGCCTTCAGCACCCTGTACGACGCTCTCACCAACCGCTACGTCTTCAAAGTTGAAGTGGATGGCGAGGTGAAGGAATTGACCCGTGGTGAATTGATGAGCCTGGTGCGCTCCCCTGACCCTGACCTGCGCGCCCGCGCCTACCAGGAACTCTACCGTGTCTACGGGGACGACGCGCCCATCCTTGGGTTGATGTACCAGACCATAGTTCGCGATTGGCGCAACGAAGAGGTGACCTTGCGCAAGCACAAGACCCCGATTTCAGCGCGCAACCTCGCGAATGACCTTCCGGACGAAGTGATTGAGACACTGCTCGAAACTTGCCGCCGCAACACAGGCGTGTTTGGGCGATTCTTCAAACTCAAAGCCAGGCTCCTCGGCATGGATAAACTGCGTCGCTATGATATCTACGCGCCGGTGGCGAAAGCCGAAAAACCTTACGCGTACGAAAAAGCCGTTGCCAAGGTTCTGGAATCTTTCAGCCAGTTTGACCCGCGCTTTGCCCAAATGGCAGAACGCGTTTTTGCTGATGATCATCTCGACAGCGAAGTGCGTAAAGGCAAACGCGGCGGGGCGTTTTGTTCTACCATCAACCCGGGAATCACCCCCTGGGTGCTGCTCAACTACCAGGGCAAGGCGGATGATGTTGCCACCATGGCGCACGAGCTGGGACACGCCATCCATTCCATGCTGGCCGAGCATCACTCTTTCTTCACGCAGCACGCTAACCTGCCGCTGGCGGAGACCGCCTCCACCTTCGGCGAGATGATGCTGGTGGACCAGTTGCTGGCCGAAGAAAGCGACCCGTCTGTGCGCCGCGACCTGCTCTTCAGGCAGGTGGACGATGCGTACGCCACCATTCAGCGCCAGGCTTTCTTCGCCATGTTCGAAAAGCAGGCTCACCAAATGGTGGTCGATGGCGCGTCAGTGGACGAGATTTCTGAAGCCTACCTGGAAAATCTTAGGACCCAGTTCGGCGATGCTGTCGATGTCGCAGAAGAGTTCAAATACGAGTGGGTTTCCATCCCGCACATCTACCAGGTGCCTTTCTACGTGTACGCCTACGCCTTCGGTCAGCTGCTGGTTCTGGCGCTCTACAAGCGTTTCAAAGCAGAGGGAGAAACCTTCAAACCCAGGTATATCCGCCTGCTCTCAGCCGGCGGCTCAGAAGCGCCTATGAAACTGCTGGATGAAGCGGGCGTAGACGTGCGCCAGGCCGCCTTCTGGCAGGGCGGGTTTGATGTGCTCAGCGAGATGGTGGATAAACTGGAAAAACTTGCCTGAGGTTCAACCATCAAAAAAGGCAGAGAAGGGCTCTCTGCCTTTTTTGATGGATACTTCACAGCCACCCGATCGTTGCGTCAGCACAGGGGGTGTTTTTTACGCGGAGAAAGCCTTCTTTTTCTACCCCTTCGCGAATTAGAAATTGCCCGCGCCAGGATTATGGGACGGTAAACTCCACAAGGCGCTCTTTTCCGCGGTTATTCTGTCTGCACCGGGATATTCTATGGTATATTTTTAATTCAACAACATCCCTTCCCGTCGCGAAGCCGGGAGTGTTCACGGAGCCGGTGTATGTATTTTGCCATCGAAGGAGTCATCGGGGTTGGAAAAACCACCCTCGCCAGACTGCTGCAGCCGCAGTTTGAAGCAGACCTGGTGCTCGAGGTCTTCGAAGAAAACCCTTTTTTGAGCAATTTTTATACCGACCGCGCGCGCTACGCCTTTCAAACCCAAATCTTCTTTCTGCTCAGTCGCTACCATCAGCAGCGCCGCAATATCGGCGAGCGGCTGGGGCAGGCGAAAAACCTCATCAGTGATTACACCTTTGAGAAGGATTCGCTCTTTGCGCGCATTAACCTCACGGGTGACGAATTGGACATGTACTTCAAAGTGCAGGAAGCCCTGGCGGAGAAGATCATCCCGGCTGACCTGGTGGTGTACCTGCGCGCCAGCACCGACACGCTGATGAAGCGTATTGCCCTGCGCGACCGCCCCTACGAAAGGCAAATGGAACGGGAATACATTGACCTGTTGAACCGCGTGTATGATGATTTCTACATCTCCTCTCCCCAGGTTTCTCATGTCCTTACGATCGAAACCGATGAACTGAACATCATTGAAAGACCTGATGACCTGGCTTTCATCCGCAACCGTATCAGGGAAGAATTGCGGCTGGCGCCTTACCAGCCCGTTCTACCCATCGAGTAAAAGAGGGTTGAATGCGCATCACCCGTGAACTCCTGCTCAAACACGCCCGCGAGAACAGCGCCGCGCTCACGGCGAAGGACCGCAGCATTATTTGCATCTACATCAGCGGCTCTTTGCTGCAGGAAGACCCTTTTATCGGCGGTATCACCGACATTGATCTTATCTGCGTTCACAACCAGCCGGTTGCCCGGCGCCGCGAAGTGCTGCGGTTGAGCCACGAAGTTAACCTCGACCTGGCGCATTATGAGCAGGAAGAATTTGAACCTGCGCGCCAACTCCGCCACAACGCCTGGATCGGTGGCTGGTTCGAGAACGTGCCTATCGTGCTTTATGATGCGCTGCGTTGGTATGACTTCACCCGCGCCTCCGCCACCGCTCAATTCTGGCGCCCGGAATATGTTGCCTCACGCGCGCGGAGTTTCTTGAACCCCGCCAGGAAGACCTGGAATGACCTCGAGGAGGGCAACATTCCCCAGGGCATCAAACGGGTGACCGCCTACCTTGGAGCGCTGCGCGATACCGCCAACGCAGTGGCTGTTTTCTCCGGCGCGCCCCTGGCAGAGCGCCGCCTGCTGATGGAACTGCCCGCCAGGGCCGCTGCCGCCGGCCTCAGCGGGCTCTTTGCTGATTTTGTGAGTCTTTTCACCAGCAGCGAAGTGAGCGATGAAAACTTCACCGCATGGGTGTCTTCTTATGTGGGTATTTTCGAAGCCCTCAAACAATCCACCACCGCTCCAGTGAGCCTTTCCCCCTATCGGCGGGGGTATTATGAAAAGGCGCTCAACGCGCTTTATCCGCACAGCCCCGCAGCCGCCGTCTGGTTGATGGTTTATACCTGGACCAAAGCGGCTGCCGCGCTGCCACGCACCGAACAGCCATATAAAGACTGGCAGGAGCTTTGCCGACAGCTCGACCTGGAAAGCCGCGACCTGCCCACCCGCCTTGAACTCTTCGATGCTGTGTTGGATACCGTGGAAGAAGCGGTTGACCATCTTTCCGCTTAACCTTTCTCCCGTTCTGTTTGTACACAACTCCTCTCAAACCTGTGGATAACTTCAAAAAAACTGTGGATAAATGCATCGTTTTTCCACTTTTTTTCGAAAAAATCCGCCCAAAACCCTGTGGATAAAAAGGCTGTTTTCTGCCCTTTATCCACAGCGTCTCTTTTTTCAGTCGCTTTGGCCCAAAAAACGGCTTTATCCACATTTCATGCACAGTTACGGCTGGAAAGACGGTCGACCGCCTAATAGCATATACAGGGGAAAACGTTACCCCTCAATGCAGGGTTGGCGGATAAAAGCCTTCCGGCTGTGTTTCTCCACAAATCCACACCCACTACGACGACTACTACAGATTAATCTTCCATAAGAGATAAGTTAACAGGATGCGCAAACAAGGCTGCGATGATGATTGTATTTGAGAGTTGAATTGTGTACAATAAAAATACAAAAAAACCAACCGGCTTTGGCTCGTTGTTCCCCGGTTTAATCCGGGAGGGAGGTCTTATGGCAGATATCATCAAGGTCAAAGCAAATTCTCGCACTGCAGCAGTAGCCGGCGCAATAGCAGGTGTTATGCGCGAACATAAGCACGTGGATATCCAGGCGATTGGCGCCGGAGCGGTCAACCAGGCGCTCAAGGCGCTGGTGCTGGCCAAGGGGTATCTGGCAGAAGAGGGGATCGAAATCATCTGTTCACCCGAATTTGTGGATGTCGATATTGACGGCAAGGTGCGCACAGCCATCAAGATTGTGGTCGATCCAAAAAACTGATTCTGCCAGGCGGGAGTACTTTTTTTATCTTTCGTGCCCTGGTCAATCCGGGGTGTTAGCTTCTTCACGGGTAAAGATCACTTCTTCTTTGCCCGTCAGTTTTTCTTTCACCTTGCTGATGATCAACTCCAGGTGTTGGGTATGAGCCACATAATCCAGCTCATCCGCAGGGACGGTGAGCACAGGGCAGAGCGTGAAGTGCGTGATCCAGTTCTCGTACAGGCTGTTGAGATGGTCAAGATAAGCCGGTTCGATGCTGCGCTCGTAATCCCGGTTGCGTAGCGCGATGCGCTTGAGCAGCGTGGGCACCGACGCGCGCAGGTAGATCACCAGGTCAGGTGGGGGCAGGTATTCAGCCAGAGTGCGGTAAAGAGAGCGGTAGGTGGCGTAATCTCGTTCGCTGATGTGCCCCTGCAGAAAGAGGTTCTGGGCGAAAACCTCGGCGTCTTCATAGATGCTGCGATCCTGTATCACTGAACCCGGCGTGCGTACCAGGTCCTGGTGAATGCGCAGGCGGTGGGTGAGGAAAAATATCTGCGAGTGAAAGCTCCACGCGGGCATATCCTTATAGAAATCGGACAGGTAAGGGTTCTCTGCTACCGGCTCGTAGAAAGGCATGCATTCCAGCCGCTCACTGATCATTTCCACCAGGGTGGACTTGCCTACACCGATGTTGCCCGCGACCGCAATGAATTTTTTCATAACATCCTCAGCAAGGCGAAAGGTGTGTTGAGAGAAAGAACCCTCAATCCTGCGAACCGTCAAGATTGGAGGTGGATTTTTTCGCTTCAGCAGCCAGAGCTCTCTTTGAAGAGGCTTTCTACCGGGCTGCGGCAGCCAGTGAGTTCATACCCTGTTTTGATTATAACATTGCGCCTTGTCTCACAATCGAGGGAGGACGTGGATTGGAGCAACCGCGAGGTCAAGTGCTCTTATTGGTTTTAACCCAGAAGGCATTCAATCGTTCACAAAATCCTCATTATAAATTCACATTTTCTTCATAACTGGCGGCTATCATCGAGTTAATCAAGCAGAGAGAAGCTCTGCAAAAAAGGAGTTGCAAATGAAAAAAATATGGGTATTTCTTGTCATTGGCGGCGTGCTGGCTTTGGCGCTAGGAGCTGCCTCGGTGGTGAACGCGCAGGCACCGGTGAACACCCCTCAGGTGGAGCAGGGAGGAGGACAAGGCGGTTTTGGCGCGCGTGCTGCTGGTTGCGGCGAACGCGGTGAAAACGAAGAAGTGCAGAAGTTGATGTTGAACGCCTGGTCTGACGCGCTCGGCATCAGCGTGGAAGAGTTGAGTAATCGCAAAGACGCTGGCGAGAACCTGGCGCAGATCGCCCTTTCCACCGGGCGAACTTTTGAAGAGTTCCGCGCGCTCAGGGTTTCGGTGCACACTTCTGTGGCTGAACAGGCACTCAAGGACGGTATCATCGACCAGGCGCAGTACCAGTGCCATCTCAAGGCGGTTGAGCGCCAGATGCGCGGTCGCGGCAACGGCAACCGCCCTGCCGACGGGCACGGGTTCACCACGCGCGGCAGAGGGGATCGTGCCAGGGGACATCATTGCGGGGGTCGCTCCGCCAACCCCTAAACGCTGCTCCACAAAATCGCAAACTGTTCAGGGCTGCCAATACGGCAGCCCTGCTGTTTTAGAGAGTATAATCCGGCGTAATTCACCCGGTTCTACCATGCCACAGGATAAGACCCTTCTTCCTTCTCTCTCCAAACCGCTTGCCAGGCTCGCGCCCGCCCTGCCAGTGGTGCTGGGATACCTGCCCATCGGTTTCGCCTTCGGCGTGCTGGCCGCCGCGGCCGGCATGGGGGCTTTCAACAGCCTGTTGATGTCTCTCCTCGTTTTCGCTGGCTCGGCGCAGCTGGTGGCGGTTGAACTGGTGGCGCAGGGGCTCACGCCCTGGTCGATTGTTGCCACCACCTTCATTATCAACCTGCGTCACCTGTTGATGTCGGCGTCGCTCTCCCCGTACATGCAGGAGTGGCGCCCGGCGCAGGTGGCTGGCTTTACTTTTGAACTCACCGATGAGACCTTCGGCGTGCACAGTCTGCGCTTTGAACGCGGAGAAACCCGCGCGAAACTGGCGCTGCTCATCAACCTGGTTTGCCACCTGGCTTGGGTAGCCGGTACGCTGTTGGGGATGCTGGCTGGCGGGCTCATCCGCGAGGTGCGCCCGCTGGGGCTGGATTACGCCCTGCCGGCCATGTTCATCGCCTTATTGGTGATGCAGATACGCGGCAGGGTCTACCTGGTGGTGGCGCTGCTGGCGGCGGGGCTTTCATTGTTAGTGTGGAGCGCCGGGTTCACGCAGTGGAATGTGATCATCGCGGCGGTGCTGGCCGCCGCCGCCGGAGCAGGAGCAGAACGATGGCAGAAACAGACCTCCTGATCACCGTTCTGGGCATGGCGCTGGTCACTTATCTGCCGCGCCTGCTGCCCGCCTGGCTGCTGCGCGGGCGCGCGCTGCCGCCTTTCATCACCGCCTGGCTGCGTTACATCCCAGCCGCGGTGCTGGCGGCGCTGCTGTTGCCTTCTCTGTTGGTGGAGGGCGGGCGCCTGAACCTGACCTGGGATAACCTGTACCTGTGGGCGGCGCTGCCCGCTGCCCTGGCAGCGTGGAAGTGGAAGAGCCTGTTCGGCACAGTTCTGGTGGGCATGGCGCTGGTGGCGCTGGCGCGCCTGCTGGGATGGTGAGGGAAAACTTCGCTTGACAGGTTTGGGGCATGAATTATAATAGTGGTCGCCTTCCTCGTTAGCTCAATCGGCAGAGCGGGCGGCTGTTAACCGCTAGGTTCGAGGTTCGAGTCCTCGACGAGGAGCCAAAAAAGAAACACCCTTAAGGGGTGTTTTTTGTTTACAAGTCTTCTTTCCGATTGAAACCGATTTCATTTGACATTCAGACCTTCATAACCGGGTATAGTCATATTACCCTCCCAAGAACAGTATATAACGTTCTTAAAAAAAGACATTCATTAACAAAACAAAAATACCCTATAATCTTTCCAACAGTTGGTCATTTTGAGCTGCCATGCCCTTGCTCTGGCTTTCCACCGCCTTCTTCGCCGGCATCCTGCTGGCTGGCGCCTTCGCGCCGCCCGGCTGGGTTTATGCCGTCGTCGCGGCAGTCGGCGTGCTGCTCATCCTGGCTGAGCGCCTGGCGCCCATCTCCCTTTCTCTGCTGCGCAATACCCGCAAACTCCTGCGCTTCCCTGCCGGGCTGCTGTTCGTCTTCCTCGCCCTGGGCGGGCTGCGCTACCAGGCGGGTCAGATGAAAACGAACCCTGATTCGCTGGCGTACTACAACGATCGAGGTGTTTACACTATTACCGCTCTCGTCAGCGCCGCGCCCGACCGCCGGGAAGACGCCGTCTACCTTGAACTCAGCGCGCTGGAAATTGAAGACCCCCGCGCCGCCGAACCGCTGCTGGCGGTGAAGCGTGTGAGCGGTAAAGCCCGCGCGCGCTTTGCCCCCGGCGCCCGCTGGCAGGCGGGCGATGTGCTGCGTTTTAGCGCCGCGCCCCTCACCCCCGCGGATGAAGGCGCCTTCTCTTACAAAGATTACCTGGAGCGCCAGCACATCGCCACGGTGATCTATGACCCGCGCTCGGTCCAGCTGGTGGGCGCGCGCGGCGCCTGGTTCAGCCGCGGGCTTGAACGGATCCGCCAGCGGGTGAAGACGGCGCTCTTCGCGCTCTACCCCCAGCCCGAGTCAGGGCTGCTCGCGGGCATCTTGCTGGGGCTGGACCAGGACCTGCCGGAGAGCCTGGAAAAAGCCTATCAGCAGACCGGCACAGCGCATATCATCGCCATCTCCGGGTTCAATATGGCGGTGCTGGCTTTCCTTTTTATGTGGGTCTTTAACCGCCTGTTCAACCGTTACTGGGCGGCGGCGCTTTCCGCGCTGTTCATCGCCCTGTACGCGGTCTTCGTGGGCGGCACAGCCTCGGTGGTGAGGGCGGCGTTGATGGCGGTCAGCGCCTTTGGTGGTCACCTCATCGGGCGCAGGCAGTCCGGGATCAACGCGCTGGGGTTCACCGCTGCGCTCATGTGCGTGTTCAACCCCACGCTGCCCTGGGATGTGAGTTTCCAGCTCTCCTTCGCTGCCACGCTGGGGCTGATGCTCTTCGCCGAACCACTGCACCAGCAGGCGGTGGAGCTGCTGCAAAAACGCCTGCCTGAAAACCAGGCGCACAAGATCGCCGCGCCGCTCAGCGAATACTTCCTCTATACGCTGGCCGCGCAGCTGGCGACCCTGCCGATCATTGCCTGGCATTTTGGGCGCGTCTCGCTTTCCTCGCTGCTGGCCAATCCGCTGGTACTGCCGGCGCAGCCGCCGCTGCTGGTGCTGTCGGGCCTCAGCGCCGTTACAGGCACGCTGTTGCCCGCCGCCGGCAAGGTGCTGGCGGTTTTCGCCTGGCCGCTGGCCGCTTATACTAACCGCGTGGTGGCGCTGCTTTCCCGCTTTAACACTGCCAGCCTGGCGCTCAACCATTCGACCGCTCTCTGGTTGCTGGTATTTGTGGTGGTTTTTGTTCTGCTCTTCCTTTTGAGAGGTTATTTCAAGAAAATATTCAAAGGGAATGGCTACTGGCTGCTCTTTTTGCTGGTGCTGGCGTGTTTTTCGGTGTGGTCCATGCTGATGCACCGCCCCGACGGTCGCCTGCACCTGCGGCTGTTACGCGCCGGAGATGAAAGCACACTCACCGCGAGCACCCCGGCTGGGCGCGTGCTGGTGTTCGACCCGCGCGGGAACCTGAACGACCTGAGCGCTGCGGTTGGGCAGCACCTTTCTCCCTGGCGCTATTACATTGATGAAACTTGGTTTGCTCAACCGGCGCCGGCAGCCGTGCTTGAACGGTTGCAAGAACGCGTACCGCTGCGCTCCGTGGTGCTGGCGCCGGTCATCTACCGCGCCGGCGCTGGCGTAAAGCCCTTTTCAGCGCCGCAAGGCATCGAGGTGATCAGGCTGCAGCCCGGCGGGGGGTTGCGTTACTCGCACTCGTTGGATATCCGCGTTGTGGCTGAAAGCAACTCCGCCGCCGCCCTGCTCATCACCTATGACCAGGTGAAGGTACTTATCCCCAACGGTGTGGATTACGCGCTCATCAAAGCAACCTCCCCTCTGGCGCTGCAGGCGCTTTCCCTCGTGGTGGTGGGCGAAGAAGATATCAGTTACATCCCGCCGCGCGTGTGGCAGGCGCTCGCACCTGCAGCCATCCTGTGGCGTGACACAACGGTCTGCCCGGTGGAAGGCTGGCTCAACCTCGGGGCGGGCGACGCGCTGGAATTGGTCGCGGATGGGGATAACCTTTTACTGGAGGAACAGTGAGACTAAATTTTCATTGTATACTATAAACGGTTTATGTTTTCCACCAACCCGGTCGGGTAATGACCGAAAAGGATATGGCCTTGAAGAACCGTTCAAAACAAACAAACACCTTTTTTATTCTAGTTTTATTAGGGCTGGTCTATTTTATTGCTTTCATCCCGCCTAATCTCACCGGGGCGCGCGACGTGAACATGCTCAGTGTTTTTCAACATGACGAATTTGCTCAATATCCACACGTGATACGCATGCTGACTCCCGGGGATACGATATACCAATCGCTGCGCAACTTTGTGGTTTACCTGCACTATTATTATGGTTACCCTTTCTACTTCCTTTCCGCGTTATTCCTTTTACCGGTCACGCTCTTCATCGGGAGTGGATGGGCGCAGCATACGAGTACTATCGTGGCGGTTTTACGCCAGAGCATCAACGTCCTCCCGATCATCCTTGCAACGCTGATACTTGTATGGTTACAGACAAAGTTAATTAACAGGGCAAAAGCCCTTGTGATCTTTATCCTGTTGCTCACTTTACCCGCGGTGGTTGACAACAACATGTGGTGGCACCCGGATAGTTTGTTAGTTCTATTCACGGTGCTCACCCTCTTTTTCCTCGCGAGAGATGATTTCCGTTTTGGGAAGGATTTTTTCCTTTCGGCTGTTCCGCTTGGGCTGGCGATTGGCGTCAAAATACTAGGTGTGCTGTTCGTGGTCACATACGCAGTATATTTTCTTTATTCGTTATTCAGCCACCGAATCAGCCTAAAAAAAGCAGTAATTTTTTCTTCGCTTTTTCTGGCGCTATTGATTTTTGTGGTGGTTGCCACAAACCCGCTTCTTTTGCTACCAATTGAGCGAGGAGAAATTTTTGAAGTTTTCAAGGCAAACCTCCAACAAAACACTCTCGGTTTTTGGGTTAAAGGAAATACCGACGTAAGTATGTTTCAACAGGTTACACAGTTGTATAGCAGTAAGTACACCTCGAAAACCTTATTGATGATTTCTTTTGCAGGATTGGTCTACTCCTTCATCAGAAAAGAAACGCAAGCGCTCGGATTGGTGATTTTTACCTGGGCGATTGGGTATTTGGGTTATTTCTTGTTTTTTGCTGCAACACTACGTTCTCACTACCTGCTCCCAGTTGCGTTACCTGTCCTATCTTCTCTGGCGGTCTTTCTGCCTGGCCGATTATCACCTGAGAAAAATTGCAAATGGGTAAAATATATTGCTGCACTTGTTTTACTCGCAGGTGTGGTTGTTCAAATCTGCGCTAACATTGCATCTGGCTTGGAGGATGTTCAGTCTGTTATAAATCGTGAAAGCAATTCAACAAGCATCCAGTTGTATCGGGATGTCAACACGGAAGTGCTCTCGCGCCTGAACCTCGACCGCAAGGTGCGGATTTATCGCGACTGGAGAGCTTATGTAGCCCAGCAGGAAAAGTATCATATCATTTACAATTGGGAGCTTGCCACGTATTCTTACATACAGGAAATCAACCCGGATGTAATCTTCTTGGAGCTTGAGAATATGCGCTATTTTTCAGACCCAGGAAAAGTACAGGTAGCGATTGATCCAACCAGAATGGAAGAGATGGTTACTTTTTATTCCGATGCACTCAATGAACGGCTGCTTGGGTATCGATTGGTAAAAAAGACTGATTTTGGTTCAGTATTCGTTAAAGACGATTTATACTGGCGTTATCTTAGCGAATGACAATGGATCCACTTGATGGTTTTTTTTGAATTGTGAGATCGCCAAGTTTTTATTTGGGAAATCCGTGCCTTTTAGGCAGCGCATGAATTAACCAAATAATAATAAAAGATGCGATATTAAAAAATGAAATCACCAATGCCAAATCAATACCCATGAAGACACGACTGAATTGATTTTCTATACCGTCTATTCCGTTGAACACAATTAGATTAAAGTTCCCAATCAATATTAATAACAACATCGGTATTAGATATTCTTTGTTAACCCAAAACAACATAATCGCAAGAAGCATCCCCAAAAAAAGATGATTTTCATGAACTCCCGTGTTCAAAGTAAAATAAGCCCAGTAACCCAGTAATGAATAGACCAATAAATTACAGAAACTTTTCTCACGTTTTAAAAAGAAAACAAGAGTAACCACATAAAAAAGCATAAACAATAGCCTGGGAAGGATTTTTATACTATCGGGCGGGCCTTTGATTAAGTCAGCTTGACCATTGACCAGAGGTCCAAATGTCTCCGGCTTGATCACGTGAAGAAAGTGAGTCAACACCCAGCTCATGTTTAACGCGTTTCCACTGAGGTAATGATGGTCGGTGCCATAAATAAAGGCTGTGATAACAGGTTTAGCCCCAAAAGATAAGAATACCAATCCAAGTATGACCGCAGCAGGCAGAATCACTGTTTTTGCTATGTTGCCAAACTCAATGTCTCTCCAGTCCTTAATATTTTTAATCTTAATAATATACAGCGCAATGAATGGCCCGATGATTAAGGGTTGCCATTTAAAGAGAAAAGAAAGGCAAAAAGTAATCGTGAATAACACTAATCTCCTTTCTTTAAGTGACCATAAAGACAGAATTAACACTGGGGCGAAAAAGATATCGAGATGGCCAAGCCCGACACTGTTGATAAGTAAAGCAGTCATCATGATCAAAGACAGAAATGCATTTCGTGTCACCCAGAGGGTGATAACGAAGGAGAGCAGTAAAAATAACGCAATTGTAAATTTGATGGTTGTGTAGATCCAAAGATTGAACCAGTGGCTGATTTTTCCGACAAAGAATAGAATCAACAAAGTCAACGGAGGATATGTATCATGATTTATGCGGTAGTCTTCAGCCAGCCCCAGTTCGTTCGCTTGATTTGCCCAGTTTACCCATGTGTCCATATTTCCTGTGCCAGGAGTTGGGATTAGGAAAAAAACGACTAGAACACAACCCGCAATTAAAATTGCTGTTTGTAAAAGGTGGATATTCTTCTCTCTCATTAACCCTCATGATGGGAAAGCATAATTATTGATGCGCAATTAATTCAGATTACAGTCACTGAAATAATTACCAATTATACAGCACTTTCTTAAGGTGACGCTCATGACAAGCGCGACGCCGCGTTGAAATAGGAATTACAATTTACTCAATAACAAAAAAACCACATCAAACATTGGCGTTTCGGTGAAGCAGGTTCACGGGAAGAGTATCTGAAAAAAAGTAACAGTAATTTATAACACATATGCACAGCAACTTAGAAACACTTAAGTGGTCTAACTGAGTACTAAAAAAGTCCCCGCGCAACCCTGTAGTATATTGATTCAGGAATAGCCTTTCATTCATATTATTAACAGAAGTTGAGGTGATGGTTTTACTTAGAAACAGTACATCAGTTCATTGCTTTCTGCTGTTTCCATATAATTTCCCCTGATTGATGTTGGTTCTCTACGCTCGTGATTTTTCTCCGATGCTGAAAAGACCGCCCATCGCGCTGGCGTTAAGCCAGTTGAAACCGTGGTGCTGTTGGTTGGCGGGTGCACCTCTCTTCAATGATCAATTTTTCTGGCGCGGCAAAGGTTATAATAAAACCATTCTCAATTACGGGAGGAAGGGATGCAGCTGCGTTCGATCGTTTTTATGCTGGGGTTCATCTTGCTGGGATGCGTGTTCATGTTCCGGGCGGTCAGTGGACGCCTGAAATCTAAAAAGGCGCAATCCTGGCCGGTGGTGAAGGGCAGGGTGGTCTCTTCCGAAGTAGAAGAAGACCGCTTTCGCAGCGCCACAGGGAAAGCCACCATCGCCTTTGTGCCTGATATCTCCTATGAGTACCAGGTGAACGGAAAAAGCTATACCAGCCGCACGGTGATTTTTGGCGCGACCACCTACGATTACCTCACCGCTTCGCGCATCTGCGAGAAGTTCTCCGTGGGCAGTGAACCCAAGGTGTACTACAACCCCGCCAACCCGCAAGACGCTGTGCTGCTGCCGCAGGCCACCGAAGGGCTGCGTTCGTTGATCCCCGGCACCTTTTTCATTGTGACAGGGATCGCGATTGGCGTGATGGGATTTTTATTTCCGAACTAATAACTTTAACCGATGGACGCTCGTGGGTAAGTGAAAAAGGATGTTTGGCGCGAGGATGAAATGAACGAGAGAGACCCACACGTTGTGTGGTTGTGAAGCCGCCTGCCCCGGGAAACCCCGCGGCAGCAAGCGCTAACTTGAAAAAGGAGGGTTCTTATGCTTGGGTTGATCATTGGTTTTTCCCTGCTGTTGACTGGAGTCGTTTTTCTCATCATTGGCCTGGTTGCGGCAAAACGCGCAAAGGCCGCGCAATCCTGGCCGACTATTCCCGGCAGGGTGTTGAGCTCGCAGGTTATCGAACACGAGAGCACAGACAGTGAACATGGCACCACGACGGTCACTTACGAGCCGCGGGTCGAGTACGAGTATATCGTGATGGGCCAGGCATACACCGCCAAGCGGATTGCCTTTGGCGCCAATCGTTTTGACTATAAAAAAGCGGAGGAGATCGCCGCGCGTTACCCGGTAGGCGCACAGGTGAACGTGCGCTATAACCCGGATAAAGTGAAAGACGCCACCCTCGAAGCCAATGCCGCTGGCGGTAAACTCTTTCTCATCCTCGGCGGGGTCTTTGGCGCGGTGGGGCTGGTGACGATGGTCATCTCGTTGTTCTCTCTCTAATTATTTCTAGAACTAAACCTACGCGGGCGGCAGGTGTTGGTATACTAAGCCTGTTCGGCATTACCCGGTTACCGCTCTTGGAGGAAAGGCATGAAATATCTCATCACTGGAGGCGCCGGTTATATTGGCAGCACCATCTGTTCCGCGCTTGAAGACGCGGGGCATGTTCCGGTCGTGCTGGATTCACTGATCACCGGTCGCGAGGAGTTTACGCGCGGGCGCATTTTTTACCAGGCGGATATTGCTGACGAGCGCGCGGTCACACAGCTCTTCCGTGAGCACCCTGATATTCAGGCCACGGTGCACTGCGCTGCCCTCATCGTCGTGCCCGACTCCGTCAGCAGCCCTTACGAGTATTATCAAGATAACGTCTCCAAATCGATCGAGTTTTTCCATTTATTGCACCGCCTGGGTTATGACAGAGTGGTGTTCAGTTCTTCCGCCGCGCTTTATGACGTGGTGCCCGGCTTTATGGTGACGGAAGAAGCCCCTTTGAATGCCAATAGCCCCTATTCGCGCACCAAACTGATGATGGAAATGGTCCTGCGAGATTACTGCGCGGCTTACGGCATGAAAGGCATCGCGCTGCGCTACTTCAACCCCATCGGCGCGGACCCGAAAATGCGCAGCGGCATCCATGTGCAGCATCCCACGCACGTGGTAGGCAAACTGGTGGATACCGCCCAGGGGCGGCAGTCGGAATTTCAGATCACCGGCACGCACTACCCCACCCGCGACGGCACCGGCATTCGTGATTACATCCATGTGTGGGACCTGGCGCAGGCGCATGTGAACGCTGTAACCGATTTCGATAAGGTCTTTGAACGCGCCGGAGAACTGCCCGTTGATTACCTGGTCATCAACCTCGGCACTGGGCGCGGCGTGACCGTGCGTGAGCTGGTGACCGCCTTTGAAAAGGTTTATGGTCAAACGATCAACAAAAAAGAGACCGGTCCACGCCCCGGGGACGTGGCAGGTTCTTACACCAACGCCGATAAAGCCTACCGGCTGCTGCACTGGAAAGCGCAACTTTCCATCGAAGAGGGTATTGCAGATGCCCTCAAGTGGGGAAAACTGCGCGAAAACATTCTCAAGTATTAAATAACAACGGCTGGAGCACCTCCAGCCGTTGTTTTATGGGTTTATCAAAAAGCGCGCAGGTACTGCGGCGGCACGGGCGGCGCCTGGCCGAGTTCTTTGGCAGCGAGGATGGCCCAGTAAGGGCTGCGCAGCATTTCCCGCCCCAGCAGTACCAGGTCAGCGCTGCCGCTGTGGATGATCTCCTCAGCCTGCTGAGCCGTGGTGATTAGCCCGACAGCGGCGGTGAGAATACCCGCCCCCCGGCGCACTGCTTCGGCGATGTGCACCTGGTAGCCTGGGTCGGTGGGTACAGGCGCTTTCTCCAGGTTGCCCGCCGATGAACAATCAACCAGGTCTACCCCCTCTTCTTTGAGCAAACGAGCCAGCACCAGCGAGTCTTGCACGTTCCAACCGCCCTCCACCCACTCGGTACCCGAAATGCGCACCGTCAGCGGCAGGCGTTCTGGCCAAACACGGCGGACATCTCGCACCACCTCCAGCAGGAAGCGCACGCGGTTTCCAAGCACACCGCCGTACTGGTCACCCCGCTGGTTGGAAAGCGGCGAGCAGAAGGATTGCAACAAGTAGCCATGCGCTCCGTGAATCTCCAGCCACTCGAAACCCGCTGCCAGGCTGCGTTGGGCGCCTTCCACAAAGCGCTTGCGGATGGCGGAGATCTCTTCCACGGTCAATTCGTGCGGCACCTGGTGTTCTTCTGAAAACGCGATTGGGCTTGCGCCTACGACCGGCCACCACAACGGGTCTCCCTCCTGCACGGGGCGGCCTCCCGTCCACGGTTGCCCCACGCAGGCCTTGCGCCCGGCGTGGGCGATCTGGATACCCGGTACGGCACCGTTCTCTTTCACCACCTTCACCACCCGGCGCAGCGGGTCGATGTGTTCGTCGCGCCAGATACCGACATCAAAGGGGGTGATGCGCCCGCGCGCTTCCACCGCTGTGGCTTCCGCGATGACCAGTCCCGCGCCGCCAACAGCGCGCGCCCCCAGGTGAATCACCTGCCAGTCATTGGAAAAGCCGTCGGTGTAAGAGTACTGGCACATAGGTGAAACCCCCACGCGGTTGCGCAGGGTGATGTCTTTAATCTTTAATGGGTCGAATAAATGGGTCATGTTTTCCTCGTCAGGTCTAAAAGGAGATTTATTTCTTGAAATAATGCCCTGTTTTCAAGACCAAAAGCTCAAGGTTGGTGGCGAGGTCAGTCCCCGAAGTTTTGGCCTGCAGGTCGATTTCGAGCAGGTGGTGGTACAGCTCTTCCAACCCAGAAATGCCGATGCAGCGCACGGCGTTACGGGAACTCTCGATCTTGTTGATGAAAATGCCGGTCTTGCGCGCCAGGCTCCTGGCGTCTTCGCCGCTGTCCATCGCTTCAGCCAACAGGATAAGCTGGCGCAGGCGGTGAGCAAGAGCGCCCAGCACAACCTCCGGCGGCGTGTCATCCAGCAGGCGCCTCATCATCGCCTGGGCGTTGCGGGTTTTGCCTTCCATTAACGAATCGAGCATGGCAAACACATCCACCGAACCTTCATCAGAGACCAATTCCAGCACATCTTCGCGCGTCACCGGGCGCTGGAAATCCACATACATCATCAGTTTGGCTATCTCCTGGCTGGCTATACTGGTATCGATACCAGTGAGGCGGGTCAACTCATACGCCGCGGAGGGTTCCATCTTCCCTTCCTGCCGTTTGGTTTCGTTGAGGATCCAGGCATCCATGTTTTTTGCATCCGGCAGGCCGAGGTCCACAATGCACGCCTGCGGGTGCGAAGAGCACCACTGTACCAGCCAATGCGCGGGCGTGAGGGTCTCCCAAACGCGCGTCCACTCGTTTTCAACCTTGCGCCATTTTTGTGTATCTTCGACGATGATCACCAATGTGGTGGTCGGTGGCGCGGATGCGAGCATCGCGGTGAAGGCAGGCACACGGCTCTTTTCCACTTTGCTGATGGCATCGTCAATTACCACCAGCCGCCTGCCGCCAAAAAAAGGCAGCGTGGATACCGCCAACCGCATATCTTCCAGCGAGACGCTTTTCCCATCCAGGCGTGAATAATTCATGGAGGAGTCGAAATCCGCGCCCAGGCTGGCGATGATGCTCTTTACCTGCAGCGAGATGGCGAAAGCGTCATCTCCGCGCAGCAGGTGAACGTGCGCATCGGTCAAGGGTCAGCTCTCCGTGATTTCCAGTATATCGGTGGTGAGCACACGGTGCAGCGTGGGACCTTTACGTTCGTAGCGCGTGATCTGTTTCACTACCAGGTTGCCGGGGTCACTCGAGGTTGAGATGCGCGCCTGCACCTTTTTTCCGAGAGGTTGGGCCAGGATTAACGAACCGGTGATGAGCATCACCAATAATGGCCACCGGTTGAGTTTTTTCGAGAAAGAATTTGCGTTGCCCAATGTGCCCAACCAGGCAACGGAGCCGGCGATGAGCCCGGTGGTGACATAATTGGTGCCGCAATTGGTGTGCAGCGCCAAATCGCTCTCGCCTGCTTTCATACGCTTAAGCGCCTGTTGCACCGTTTCCAGCAATTTATCAGTCGAAACTTCCCCAATGATCCAAAAGCCCTTGCTGTCGGAGTGCCCGGCAAACGAACAACTCGGGAATTCAGCGGCCAAGAGATTAAGCGTGGCGTGTTCAAGGCCGTGGTTGCGCCTGATCATGGATACCGGGGCCCAATCGAGCACCTTGTTAAGTTCAGCCATATATCACCTCCGAGGTCATGGAACGTATCATTTCTCCGTAAGCAGCGCGAAGCCCAAGGCTTCACGCAACGAACGGGCTTCTTTCACTTCTATTTCTTTGGGCAGTGGTTCACCAGGGCGCACGCGCCGCGGGATGAGGGCGGTTTTAAACCCCAGTTTGGCGGCTTCGCGCAGGCGGGCGTTCATCTGCCCCACCCAGCGCAGTTCTCCTGAAAGCCCCACCTCGCCAATAAGCACCATATCGGCTTTCACCGGGATGTCTTTCATCGAAGACGCGATGGAAGCCGCGATCGCCAGGTCGGCTGCGGGCTCGCTCACCTGCAGCCCGCCGATCACATTGACGAAAACATCCTGTTCAGCCAGGCGCAGACCCAGGCGGCGCGTGAGCACCGCGGTGATGAGCAGCAGGCGGTTGAAATCTACCCCGTTGGGGGTGCGCCGCGGGTTTCCCAGGTTGCTGGGACTGGTGAGCCCCTGCATTTCCACCAGCAGCGGGCGGGTGCCTTCCATGGTGACGGCGATGGCCGACCCCGGGGCGTTGACCAGGCGTTCGGCTAAAAAGGCTTCTGAGGGGTTGAGCACTTCGACCATGCCCTGTTCGCGCATTTCAAACACGCCCACTTCGGCGGTGGCGCCAAAACGATTTTTCACCGAACGCAGCAGGCGGTACGATTGAAAACGGTCGCCCTCCAGGTAGAGCACCGTGTCCACAATGTGCTCCAGCACGCGCGGACCGGCGATAACGCCTTCTTTAGTGACATGACCCACCAGGAACACCGCCATGCCGCTGGATTTGGCCAGCTCACGCAGACGGTTGGCGCATTCGCGCACCTGGCTGACCGACCCGGCGGTTGAGCTCATCTCGGGCAGGTACACCGTCTGGATGGAATCCACGATCAACAGGTCTGGTTTAAGCGCGCCGATTTGCTCCAGGATGGCTTCAAGGTTGGTTTCGGTGAGCAGCAACAGGTCATCACTGAAGCCAGCGGATTTTTCACCCGGCTGGCGGGTGAGGCGCAGGGCGCGCATTTTGATCTGGCGCTCTGATTCTTCACCAGATACATACAGCACCTTCCTGGCGCTGTGGTCGCCCGCCATTTCCAGCGCCATTTGCAGCAGCAGCGTGGATTTACCGATGCCCGGGTCGCCGCCCACCAGGACAATGGAACCCGGCACCACGCCGCCGCCCAACACGCGCGCGAACTCTCCAATGGGCAGGGAGATGCGCTCTTCGGCGTTCCCCTGGATCTCTGCCATGCGTCGCGGATGTGAACGATCGTTCAGTCCACGTAAGTGGGTTTTGGCAGGCGCCGCGGGCGCCTGCAGCACCTCTTCCACCATGGTATCCCATCCGCCGCACTGCGGGCATTTGCCCAAAGGTCGCGGCGCCACTTTTCCGCATTGCTGGCATACATACTGGCTGATGGTTTTAGGCATAACCTGATTATACTCAATCCACCCGTTTGGAGAACGCGAACCTGGCGCGCGGTTTGCGCCTGGAGATTACCCACACTCAGATTGGCTGCTGATTTGAGGTTTTGTACTTTCAGAAACGACGAAAGCAAAACAGCAACCGTCAAATCACGAAGGTTTTACCGGAAAGAAGTTGCAATCGCCCCCGCGGTTTACTGGCGCATGGCAACAGCGGTCACGGCGCCCGCCTCCCCTGGCGAAGGCTGCCTTTTACGCCAAAGGATCAGGCCAGGTGTTTGACGTAGGCGCGCCGGCGCTTATGCTGGCGGCTGTCAAGGTACTTCCACATGGCCAGGATATCCTGGTTATTCTCCAGCGTGGCGTTGGTTTCGATATATCGAATACCGTGTTTCTTGAAGGTCTGAAAGATCTGGTGCATCAACAGGGCGGTGATCCCTCTGCCGCGGTACTCATCTCTCACGCCCACCAGGTACAGGTCGGCGCGGTCGTTCTTGTGGAGGGCGCGCAAAAAGTGGATGAAGCCGAACGGGAAGAGGTTGCCCTTACTCTTTTGCAGCGCGCGCGAGAAAGAGGGAAAGGTAATACCGAACGCCACCAGCCGCTCGTTCTCGTCCATTACCAGGGGGATGAAATCAGGGTTGGCGAAGCCGAAATAGGTGTTGACGTAACTCTTCACCTGCGCTTCAGTGAGGGGCACGGTGCCGTACAGGTGGCGATACGCCTCGTTGATCACATCGAAGATCTGCGGGGCGAGCCCCAGCAGGTCATTCTTTTTACCCTGAAAGAGGTGCGTTTTAGTGCGCTGGGCAATTAATGCGGCCGCGTTGGCAATTTTTTCTTCCAGCTGGGTGGAGAAGGTGAATTCGTGCTCGATCCAATCCACATCCTTGGTGTACCCCAGTTCTTCCAGCCGCTGCGGATAATACGGGTAGTTGTAGATGGTGGCGAGTGTGGTCATTTCGTCGAAGCCTTCCACCAGCATACCCTCGCGGTCGAGATCGGTAAAACCCAACGGACCATGCACGCCGAGCTTGCCCTCCTGCCGCGCCCAGTTCTCCACCGTGTCCATGAGCGCTTTCACCACTTCCGCATCGTCGATAAAATCGATCCAGCCAAAACGCATGTACTTTTCACCCCATTTTTCTTCGTGACGCGGCACAATCATGGCGGCGACACGGCCCACAGCCTGGTTCTCACGATAGGCCATCCAGTAGCGCGCGCGGGCGTCTTCAAACGCCGGGTTCTTATCCGCGCGCAGCGTGTTCAATTCATCGGCGAACAGGTTCGGAACGTAATAAGGGCTGCCCTTGTAAAGGGTGAGAGGGTAGCGTATGAATTTTTTTAGACCCTTGATTGTGGTGACTTCTCTGATCTCTACTGCCATTGGTGTTTCTCCTGGTTCTAAATTCCAGCATCTGCCGGTTGGTACACAGTCAGAATTCCTGTACGGTCATGTGCAACCCAACTTATTTTCTGCCGATGATGACGGAGGTTCCGTCACGGTAAACCACCTGCCAGCCATCTAGTTGCTCGAGCGCGCGCGCCGCGTGTTCTTTTACGGGCAAAATCACCCAACCCACGTTATGCCCATCCAGCACTGCCTCCCAACCGTCTTCAAGGCCAATAACGCGCTGGTATTCCCGGGTGAGCGCCTCGCCGTAAAAATCGGTTTGCCCATCAATGAACACCAGGCATTGAGGCCACTGGCGGTAGAGCAGGTACCCGCCCCAGGGGAAGTAGTTGAACACCTCTCCGCGCTGTGGGTTTTGCTCCAACCAGTCAACCGCACCCACGGGAAACTTGGCGGGGTCGTACGCGTTGGCCGTTCCGTCGCGGGTGAAGGTCATTCCGGCGGAAAAACCAATCACCACTATAACAACACTCAACACCGGCCAAAAGATACCCTTTAAGCGCAAATCCACCTTCAGCAACCCGGCGTCCAACTTCTCAACCCGGCGGCGTAGAATTTCGGGCAACTCCAGCCCTGAGAGAAAATCCACGCAGGCTTTTGCCAGCAACGGCGCCGCCACGATGGCAAACAGCGGAATGTTGCGCGCGCTGTAAAGCGACATCACCAGCCACGCCACCGCGGGGAACAATTGAAAAGTAGTTGTGTGGCGCTTCCGCAGGGCGAGAACGACGATCAACAGCGCGATGAAGAGCAGCAGCAGCCAGGTGATGGGCTCATGAAAATTGGGAGACTGGTACTCAACCGTGTGGTCCACCAGGTAACGGTTGGCAACATAACCCACGCTGGTGCCCCAGATTCCCAAGCCGGCCGGGTTGAGCAGGGTGGCCAGCAGTGAAAACCCGCCGCCCAACAGGTAACTCTTCCAGAAGCCCGCGGGAGGAGCCTCTCTCTCTTCGCTGCGGGTGAACCATCTCTCCCAAAGCATGCCGAAGGCGCACAATCCCCAGGTGGCAAAGCCGGCGATGAACGCGCCGTGCAGGTTCACCCAGGCGATCATCAGCAACGGCATCAGCCACCAGCGCCGGGTGTTTCCTTGTTTGATCTGGTAGAGCACGCCCATCCACAAGGCCAGCAACAGGAAGGTGAAGATATGGGGGCGTGATAACCAATGGATGGAAGAAGCCAGCAGAGAGAGTATGCTCACTATGGCAGCGGCGAGCAGGGAACCGCTTTGCGCGCGGGTCTGCCGGTAAACCAGCCAGAACGCGGTTGCAATCACCAGCGCGGCGAGCAGGACGGCGCCATTTATGCCCATTAAACGATGCACCTGCGCGAACAATACCTGAGCGAGCCATTCGTGCGGGGTGAGCGGTTCACCCAGCATGGTGTGCGAAAAAACATCGCGCAGGGGGACGAGATGATTGTCGAGGATATAACCGCCGATGGTGATATGCCTGCCCAGGTCACCATCAGCGTTGACCATGCGCGGGCCAGACATCAGCACACCAAAAAAGGTGCTGATCCATAGTATGGCGCCAACTGAGGGCAGCAAGTACAGCAAAACAGACTCGATGCGGTTTTTCATTTCGTTGACCCCGGGCTAAGGAAATTCATCGTAAGCATAAAAACCTCAACAATTCGCGCAGAAGCCATTCCGCTCAGAACCCCTGGTACACAAATGGAGCGGTCGTATCTGAGAAGAACGCCAGCGTCGCCACCAACAAAAGCAGCGCTGTCAGCAGCACCTGCAACCAGCGCGGTTGGTTCAGCATGAATTCCTCGGTGCCCGCGCGGTGCTGCAGTTGGTCAAAGAGCAGCGCGGCGGCGAGCACAAGCAGCAGGATCGGGTTGGGAAGATCAAATTGCGACCAGCCTGAGACAGGGCTCCAACCCACCAGCGTACGGGCAAGGCCGGTGAAATCCGGCATGCTCCAGCGCAGCAAACCCTGCCAGTACTGCAGGGCGGCGGGCAGCGGCATGCGGAAGGGCACCCAGGCCAGCGACGCGAACAGAAAGGTCACCGCTGTTCCCAGCCGTTGGCGCCAGAGCGGGCGCTTGTTGACAGGCACAACAGCCTTCCCCAGCGAGGGCAGCCGTTCCAGCACCAGGTAGAGACCGTGCAGAGTTCCCCACACCAGCAAACTCCAGGAGAGACCGTGCCACAAACCGCTTACCAGCAGCGTCACCATCGGCGGGAGGAAAATGTTGAAAAAATGGTCTTGCTGATGGAACCGCCGCCGCAGAGACCAGGCCAGCGGGTAGTAAATATAATCCCTCAGCCAGTTTGAAAGGGTGATGTGCCAGCGGTTCCAGAATTCGGTGAAATTTCGCGCGTAGTAAGGCAAATTAAAATTCGCCGAGAGCTCGATACCAAACCACAGGCTGACGCCGCGCACGATTGCCGTATACCCGGCGAAATCGTTGTAAAGGGCGAAGGTGTACGCCAGCAGCCAGAAAACCAGATTCTGTCCCGGGTAATCCAGCGGGGTAACAAACGCCTGGGCAGGGATGAGGTTGAAAAGCGGGTTGGCCAGCGCCAGTTTGCGCAGCAAACCAGTGAAAATAAGCGTGGCACTGCGCTCCAGCAGTGAACCGTCAACCTTCAGCGGTGTGGTGAGTTTGGGTAAAAAGGCGCGGGCGCGCTCCACCGGGCCTGAAAGCAATTTAGGAAAATAGAAGATATAGACGCAAAAACGCAGAAAATCCTTTTCCGCGGGCAGCCGCTGGTTGACCACATCCAGAAGGTAGGAAATGTTTTGCACCATCAGAAAAGATAGCCCCACCGGCAGCAAGAGGTGCAACACGCTTCCGGGCTGGAGCGCTCCCAGCGAACTGAGCAGGGCAGAGAACTGCGGCAGGTAGAAATCACTATACTTGAACACAAACAGGAACAGAATATTGACCAGGATTCCGGCGCGCGCCCAGGCTCTGGCATGGGTTTTCGCGGGATCAGCAAGCTGGCCTAAGGCAAAGTTCAGCGCGCTGTACACCAGCAGCACCAACACGAACTGCCATGACCAGGTAACCACAAAGCCCGCCGAAATGACCAGCAGCCACGGCATACGCCAGCGAGGCTTCAGTCGCTGGTAAACCAGCGCAGCAGTACCTGCGCAAACGAAGAAGACCAGCGCGGTCACGTTCATGGCGACGCCATCCCATCCGCCGCCGGCAGCAGGCAGGTGCTTTGATCAAGGCAAAGAACAGCCAGGTTTTGAGCCAGCATGCGCGAGTGCAGTACCGCGCCAATGGCATTCAGGTGGTGGTGATCAACCCGGCTGTAGAGCGGAAAACGCTGCCAAGCGGGTGGCGGCAGAAAGATTCCGCCATTCTTTTCAACGAACGGTACCAGTTTTTTTAGATAATTTTCATGCGCCTGTTCATTCCCAAAATAAGTGAAGTAATTGGCGTGCACTGGCATTTCAGTAATGACGACCAGGGTTCCATCTTCATGCAAATCAAGGATGCTTTTTAGGTTCTCCAACCTACCTGGGTCAATGGAAAAATTCGTGAAGAGTTTGAAGTTTTCCTGTTCATCGGGGTCGGCCGGGTCAGGCGGAATTTCGATGCTCTTGCCTACATTGGCATCACGTTCATAACCCGAGGTTGTAGTGTCGGCAAAACGGCGCGCCAACATCAGGGAGGAGTCGAGGAAATCACTCCGGCTCCAGTTTCGGAAGAAGAGCAGGTGCTGCACTACGCGGGAATTTTCTTTAAGCCAGGTGCGAACGGTTTCTTTTCCGCCCAGGCGGGCTTTCATCCATTCGTCAGCCAGCAACCGGCGCTCCACCTCCACTCCATTACCGGCGGCGTAATCGCGCATTTCGGTGAAAAAAAGGATGCTGCCCGGGTGATAACGCGCCGCCAACACGCGCGCGAGATGCGAATTTGGCGCGACTGTGAGCCCCTCTACGCCGAAGTTGAACACGCGCAGGCGTTCACCGGTGAGCACTTCATATTCTGTTGCTAACACATCGGGGTCAATACCCGTGTTCACCATCGAGTTGCCCAGCAGCAGCACATCCACACCGCCGTGCGAGCGGACGTAATCTCTCAGCTCAAACCACTTGATCTCAAATTGACCGTGATAGGTGCCCAGTGAGCGCCAGCCAAAGATACGGTCAAGATCAGTCCAGCGAAATAAACCCTCAAACACGAAAAGCAGACCAAGAAAGAGACAGGCGCCCAACAGGAGCGAGGTGAGCAGCGAGCGTGGTCTTTGCCTGCGCGCAGGCGTCGGTACACACGGTTGGTTATGAGTGTTCCCAGTTTGTTCTTGGCTAACCATTTCTTCTACCCGCCCAGGCGTCCGGCGGCGTTTTTCTTTTGTTCTGCGAGCAGCTCTTTCAAGCGCGGGTGATCCGCGTAAAAACCATGGTACTTTTGGGGCATCATGGCAGCGATGCGGCACATCACTTCGACAGTAAGGTTTTGCAGCTGTCCTTCGCGGTTGCTGCGATCCAGCTTTGGCGGGATGATGGGTTTACCGTATTCAGCAGTGATGCGCGGGCGTTTCAAGCGCAATAACTTGCTCATACCGTCTTCGGTACCTACAATCGCCACCGGGACGATGGGAACCCCGGTGCGCAGAGCCAGCAGCGCGGTACCGGGTTTGCCTTCAATCAGTTTCGCCGTCTGGCTGCGGGTGCCTTCAGGCGCGATCCCCAACGCTTTTCCTTGCTTCAAGGCTTCCACGGCCTTGCGGAAGGCTGAAAAATCAGCCGTATCACGGTCCAGCCAGATACCCTCAGCGGTGACGATAAACCAGCGCAATAAAGGGTATTTTAGATACTTGGTGGTCACCAGGGCGGTTATCTCTGGCCGGTTGGGCGTGATAAAAAGGACGGGGATATCCAGCCGACTCATGTGGTTGCAGGCGATCAGCACACCACCTTCAGGGGGTATGTTCTCGACGCCGATGAATTCTGTTCGGGTTAGTTGTTTCATCAAAAAACCAATAATGCTGCGCAATCGATGTGACTTCATCTTATTTTGCACCTTCCTGTGGTTGATAGCGGTATTCTGACGGCAGGTTCATTTTACTCCAATCCCCTGGTGGCAGCCGGGAGCGGTGGGGGCGCGGCGGATGATGGAGAAACCGCAGGCGCGCGGCGTAAGCGCCAGTTCATCACCATTAACATCACCAGCATCCCCAGCGCCAGAGAGCCGAGCACCCAGGGAGCAGAAGCGGAGAGCACGGGGCTGACGCTCAAATGAAGTTCCTCGCCTGTCATACTTAAACCCATAACCATGGCAAAAAGATTCCATGCGCCGTGGACGAAAACAGTGAGGATGTAGGTAAGGGCAACACGCGCGGTTTTTCCGTCTTTCCATGAAGAAGCCAATGCCCAGCCGTTAAAACCGGTGAGGGTGAGATGCAGTAAACCCGTTCCTGCACGACCCGTAACAATGAAAAGCCACTCTTCCCCGCTCACGCTGCTGAGAGAAAACAGGCTCTCAAACAGGGCGAACGAAGCCCCGCAGAGCATTCCAGCAACGAAGCCGTCTAAGGGAGTGAGCCCTCTTTTAACCAATGCCCATATTCCCAGTGGTTTGAGCAGTTCTTCCATAACTGGCACAACCAGCGAAATACTCAACACGATGACCACGATGACACCGGGTTTTTCCAGCAGCGGCAGCCAGTCAAACGTGAAGTTCTGCGGGTTAAATGAACCACTGGCAAACGCCCGCTCGAATTGTTCCAGCAGGGGCGAGAATTCAGGTTGCTGCACCAGCCACACCGCCGCCAGCAGCACAATGAGAACGAAGAGAATAATTTCCACGATGACCACAACGGGCAGGGTGATGTAAAAGCTGAAAACGGTAACCCCCCACTGCCGCTGGGCGCTGCATCTCGCCAGCCGTAGCCTCCCCAGCTCCAACAACCACCACAATGGAATAAAGGCAATAAAAATGTTGATAACCTTCAACAGCCACTGCCAGTTGGCGGAGTCGGAAACGAACCTGCCCAGCAGGACCAACGGCGCCAAACACACAAGCGCGATACTGGCAGCCAGGAACATGCCACGCGGGACCCGCCTGGTAGGCCGGCCGGAAAGAAGGTGGATGGAAGTGATGAGCGATGGCAGGGTGAGCAGGAAAGCGGCCAGCGTGATCCACAGTATGCCGTGCAATTGGTCGATCTGTTCAATGGAGAATTCCCGGGTTAACGGGGCGATGAGCAGCAAAACGACCAGGCAGATGAAGACCACCACGAGCGTGATGAGCCCGAAAATGCTCACCACTAACTGAGCGATGGTGAGAGAGCGTGCGTTATCAGCAGGGGTATGCACATTCATTCTATTTCCTCGATGGTTACTTGGAGCAGCCGGTCTGCCGGGAGCAGGATAACGTCACTTTCAGGGTTGCGTGGGCGCAGCGCATTGAGCACATTCCCACCTTCAATCACGCGACCGATTATGGTGAACTGCCCGTCCAGTTCTGGCAGGGCGGTGTAAGTGATGAAGAACTGGGAACCATTCATGCCACCGGAGGTGTGCGTTAAACCCAGTAAACCAGGGGTATTGAAGCGCAGTTGAGGGTCCACCTCGTTGCTGAAAACATAACCCGGGCCGCCCAGCCCTGATCCCGAAGGGTCACCACCCTGAACAACATAGCCGGGAATGACCCTGAAGAAAGTGGAGTTGTCGTACCAGCCCTTCCTGGCGAGAAAGACAAAGCTGTTCACTGCCATCGGCGCTACCTGCGGAAAGAGCTCAAACACGATGTTCCCTTTTTCAGTGTGAAAGGTGGCAAGGTAGATTTTTTGCGGGTCGATGGTGTTCGCGGGGCATTCCGTAAAAGCGGTTTTCTGCAGCAAGAAGTATTCCACCTGCTCAGCCATTGATTCAGCGTTAAGCCTGGTTTTAACTCGCAGGTTGTTCATGAATAAGACTGGAGTTGTAGAAATCGCAAGCGGGGTCGCGTCTTCGATCACCTGCTTTACCCTTGTCATTACGGCTGGGTTTTCCATGTTCACCTTTAGCTGTTCAGCGTCGATGTGATACCCTGGGCTTTCTTTCATCACCCAATCCATGAAGGCGTCAGCAGGCAGGTTGATCCAATCGGGCTGCCTGGAATATAACAGTTCATTCATCCCCCAAAAGTCATTTTCAATCCCTGCGGCTTCGGCAGCGTACGCCGCCAGCAATGACTTGTCGTATGTCTGCGGCTGGGGATACTGCCGCAACACCACGCGCACTTCGTCAGGATAGCGTTGCTGAAGTTCTGCCAGGCTGTTTGTGAGCACACGGCACGCCGGGAGTTGATATTGACAATAGGAGATGACGGTCACCGCTGGGGAGGGGCTTCCGTAGCTCCAATCAGCCTGCTCTTCAGGGGGAAGTATGAAATCACCCGTAACGCCTGCTGAGACCAGTGACACAACCTCGCAGGTCGCGGCCGGGCTTCGGTCAAACGCCACCGTTGGTTGCGTGGTCACCGCGGGTTGCGGAGAGAGTGCAATGGGTGTGCTGAAAAGCGCGGGCGTAAATGGTAAGGTGGCAGAGGGGGTGACAGAAGCGGGGATCGGCGCGCTATCGTGACTGACCGGGGCGCAAGCGGCAACCAGGAATAGTGATACCCATACCAGCCAAGCCAGTTTCTTCAATCTTTCTCCTGGATGTTTCTATACTTTCGGTCGCAGACGCCGCAACACGGCTTCTTGCATGTGCTGCTGCACTATTTGTGGCGCCTGACTGGCGTCGATGCGCACCCAGCGCTGCGGTTCAGCGGCTGCCAGTTCCAGGTATCCGTCGCGTACGCGCCGGTGAAACGCCAGCGCATAATCGTCCAACCGGTTCCATTCGCCGCCGCCCTGCTGCCGCCTGGACAGACCGGTTTCCACATCCACATCCAGCAGCAGGGTCAGGTCGGGAGTCAGCCCCCCTGTAGCGAAGTCGAGGATGCCGCGCAACACCTTGAGGTCGAGACCGTGACCGTAGCCCTGGTAAGCCAGGGTTGAATCCGCGTAACGGTCGCTGATGACCACCACGCCTTTTTCCAATTGGGGGCGGATCACCTCGGATACGATCTGCGCCCGGGCGGCGCAGAACAACAGGATCTCGGTGCGCGGGTTCATCGACTTGTTTTTCATACTCATGATCACTTCGCGTATCTGGTCGCCGATAGAAGTACCGCCTGGTTCACGCGTGGTGAGCACGTCGTAGCCCAGCTGTCTGACGAATTCCGCCAGAGCCGGGACCTGTATGGATTTACCGCTGCCGTCAGGACCTTCCAGTGTGATGAACATGCTGTCTTCTTTCGCCTATTCCCGGAAGATGCGCACTCTGCGGTTGGGGTCTTTCCCGTAGGAGTGCGAAACAAGCTGCGCCTGGCGCGCCATCTCATGTTGGATACGGCGGATGGATGAAGAGGCGGGCGGTAAATCGACCCAGCGCTGACCGTTAAGCACCGCCTGAATGGCAGATTCTGTCTGGTTGGTTACCTCGTTCAGGTTCTGGTTATTCCCTTCGGAGAGGTTGAAGATTTCGGCCAGCGATTGTTCCATCTGGTTGATGGTGTTGGCCCTTAATACATAAATGGGGATACCGCGGGATTCGGCTTCTGTGATGGGCTGCTGGCGGGAGCGGTAATAGGCGCGCAAAGTCATCACGATATCCGCTTCGCTGACATCGCGGGCAATGAGGGCGGGCACCCCAAGGCGGTGCGCGGCCTGCTGCAGACGATTACGCGCCACCCCGTAAGGGTAGATCCGTATTTTGTTTATCGGTCGGCGCTCAGAAAGATCAACAGCCTGCTCGTAAGCCAGTGAGGGTGCGGAGGCGTTACGCAGGTACCGGCTTTCTGCATGGCGTGAACCCGGTTCTGATTTCTCTTCGCCGCTGGCTGAATAGGTGCGCCGGGTACCCTGGGCCATGACGCGGGCAGCCGCCGGCTGAGGGGCTTTTTCTACGTGCACCTCGTTAGCGGCATCGCGCCAGCGAATCTCAGGTTGCAGTGGATAACCGCGCACCAATGTATCTACCGCGGCGGCCACGTCCTGGTGCACTGCCAGGCGGTCGCGCTCCTGCAGCTCCACCAGCATGTCAAACGTGGGCGGAGAGCGGCGTTCGAGCACGGTCTTCTGTGTGCCGCGCCGGCGGGCTTCTTCATCTGATAAGGTAACCGATTCGATCCCGCCTACCAGGTCAGAAAGGGTGGGGTTGAGCAGCAGGTTTTCTAATGTGCGGCCGTGGGCGGTGGCCACTAATTGAACACCGCGCTCAGCGATGGTGCGAGCGGCCATGGCTTCAAGTTCGCGACCAATTTCATCGATAATGACCACTTCAGGGTTATGGTTTTCAACCGCTTCGATCATCACTTCGTGTTGCAGCGAGGGGGTAGAAACCTGCATGCGCCGCGCCTTGCCCACAGCCGGGTGCGGCACATCGCCGTCACCGCCAATCTCATTGGAGGTATCAACGATGATCACACGCTTACTCTCCGCAAGGATGCGGGCGGATTCTCGCAGCATGGTGGTTTTGCCGATACCGGGTTTACCCAGCAGCAAGATGCTTTTACCCGATTCCACAAGGTCCTGGATGATTTCTATCGTGCCGTAAACAGCGCGACCTACGCGGCAGGTGAGACCGACAATCACTCCGTGCCGGTTGCGTATGGCGGATATACGGTGCAGCGTGCGCTCTAACCCCGCGCGGTTATCCGCATCGAAATCACCAATACGGCTGACGACATGGTCAATATCATCGCGTTTCGTATCCTGTTCATCCAACCGCAGCTCGTGATCAACGAAGCGCGCAACAGGGGGACGACCAAGATCGAGGATGATTTCCAGCAGGTTATCGCTGTTGTTGGCTTTTTCCAGCGCGCCAATGATGTGCTGAGGAAGCACAGTCATCAGGGCGTTTAGGTCATCAGTGATCCTGATTTGCTTCATAATGAACCGTTCGCCTTTGTTTTGTCTATTTTAACCCTTCTGAGAAAAAACCGGTTTCAGTGCAATTGTTGAGCATCGGGGCTGCGGGGTCAGCCTGGCGCTGATCAGGGCGGGTGATTTGCACGGGCTTGAGGTTGTTGCGCTGTCCTACGGTCAGGTGCTTCACCATCAAGGCGAAACGTGGTGAGGGCTGCGCTTTTAGCTCGCTCAGCGTATCTGAAAGCCAGGCCTGGTACGAGCGTACCTGCACGTAAAGCTGCCTTCCGTTCTCTTTAAAGTGAGGGATAAGACCAGTCAGTAACGGACCAATATCCTCGACGGAAGGGTGAATCAGGGGTACCAGGTAAGTGCCTGCGCTACCGCTGATACTCTCGACATAAGCCAGGGTATCGTCTTTTTGCTTGAACAACAGCCGCGGTGTATTACCATTCACAAACGGCTCAGCGTTCTGCACCAGCGGTGGCACGAGGGTCTGGTAAAGATTGCGCACACTGTTGAGGTCAGCAGCGGCGGGAACGCACCACTGGGCGGATGACCCTGGGTCGCTTCGTTCGTCCGGCAGGCGCCAGATGGCTTCCCAGCTGAACACGCAAAAACCGGCGCGGCGCAGGGTTTCAAACAGGGGGTGCGCCTCTTCAATTTCCGCGATCACGTTAAGCGCCCCCATTTCACCAGCCTGAAAGCACAAAAAATCGATCAGCGGCAGATAATCTTCCGCGTTTTGGATCAGGTCGGGCGCCAGATAAGAAAAGCGCGCCGAGCGGCTGCTGGGAGGGTGAATAACCTGGCAAAAATATTTACGCCCGTTTTCAGGGTGTTCCATTACCGCGGTATAAATGGTTTCCGAGGGGTTCAAGCGCGCCAATACACCAGCGATGCCAATCGGGTTACCGTGAATGAGATAGGCAGCCTTGTGTAGGCTGATCACCTGACGGCGCCGGCTGAGTATCGCGGGAAGGTCGTACCAGGCAATCGGGCGGACGTTTATTTTGCCAGCTCCAAAAAGTAACGGTGAAAGCGGTCGTCGCCGGTCAATTCAGGATGAAACGAGGTTGCCAGTAAATGCCCCTGGCGTGCGGCAACAATGCGACCATCTTCCAGTTGAGCGAATATCTCGACCCCCTGACCAACTGATTCGATCAACGGGGCGCGGATGAACACCGTGTGAAAAGGACGATCAAGCGGGTCTACCTGAAGCAGAGCGGGGACATCCAGATCAGCCTCGAAGCTTTCCGCCTGGCGGCCAAAAGCATTACGCGCAATGGTAATGTCCATCAATCCTAAAAGGGGTTGTTCACGACCGGCGTTCTTTGAGAGAAAAATTGCCCCTGCACAGGTGCCCCATATGGCGTGTTCACGACCGAACAGGCGCAGCGGCTGCATCAAATCAAAATCCACTGCCAATCTACCGATAGTGGTGGATTCGCCACCAGGGATGATGAGCCCGTCGAGACCGGCGAGATGTTGGGGCAACCGCACCTGCGCCACTTCTACACCCAGTGTCTCGAGGACGGCCTGGTGCTCGGCAAAACCACCCTGTAACGCCAGGATGCCGATTTTCATCTACCGCTTACCATCCGCGCGTGGCGATCTTCTCTTCTTCGGGCATGGCTGAGATTTGCCGCCCTACCATGGCTTCGCCAAGATTGCGGCTGACTTCTGCCAGTATCTTGGGGTCGTTGTAATGGGTGGTGGCTTTGACGATGGCCGCGGCGCGCTTGGCTGGGTCGCCAGATTTAAAGATACCCGAACCCACAAAAACGCCATCAACACCCAGTTGCATCATCAGCGCTGCGTCCGCTGGGGTGGCGATACCGCCTGCAGCGAAGTTGACCACTGGCAGGCGACCAAGTGTACGCACCTCGGTCACCAGCTCATAGGGCGCGCCTATCTCTTTGGCAAAGGCCATCACTTCTTCCTCGGGCATCTGCTGCAACCTGCGGATCTCTCCCAGTACTGAGCGAGCATGGCGCACGGCTTCAACCACATCACCGGTGCCTGCTTCTCCCTTGGTGCGGATCATCGCCGCGCCTTCCCCTATGCGGCGCAGGGCTTCACCCAGGTTGCGGCAGCCGCAAACGAAAGGCACTTTGAAAGCGTGTTTGTAAATATGGTGTGCCTCGTCGGCCGGGGTGAGAACTTCCGATTCATCTATGTAATCCACACCAATGGCTTCCAGTATTTGCGCTTCAACAAAGTGACCAATCCGGCATTTTGCCATCACGGGGATACTGACCGATTCCATGATTTTTTGGATCATATCGGGGTCGCTCATGCGCGCCACGCCGCCATCCGCGCGGATGTCAGCGGGCACTCGTTCCAGCGCCATCACCGCGCAAGCGCCGGCATCTTCGGCAATCTTGGCGTGGTCAGCGTTGACCACATCCATGATCACGCCGCCCTTCAACATCTGCGCCAGCCCTTTTTTGACCTCAAAGGAACCTACCATCTGTTCCATAAGAATACGAACCTCCTTTATCCAACAAACATGAACTTGGTCTTCATTAAGACCATTAATTAGATTTTACCACTCCCGAGAACAGGTCGCAACCAACGCCTTGAATTATTGGAAGAAAAAACCCGCTTGATTTGCCTTTGCCTCCACTATAAAAAAATCCCTGCTCGGCAGGGATTTTTCGGAAACATTCAGCTGATGCGCTCGAAACGGCTGCCGGGGAAGCCGCAAACCGGGCATTTTTCAGGCGCGCTGCGTTTTTCGGTGTACCCGCAAACCGGGCAGATAAAGTAATCGTATTCCTCTCCTGGTTGCCCAAGCGAAGCCAGCGCTTCCCGGTACAGCATCTCGTGGACCTTTTCAGCCTCGTTCGCCCAGTGGAAACTATTGAGCGCTTTTTTATCGCCCGCTTTATTAGCGTTTTCGATAAAAGCGGGGTACATCTCCGTGTTCTCGTATTTTTCACCAGCCGCGGCCGCATTCAGATTCTCGGCAGTTGATCTCACCTCGCCGGCGTAGCGGAAATGGTTGAGCGCATGGATCGTTTCGGCGTGCGCCACGGCACGGAAAAGGCGGGCCACCTGGGTGTGACCCTCTTCCTCAGCCTTTTTGGCATACGCCAGGTACTTGCGGTTCGCCTGGCTCTCTCCAGCGAAGGCAGCCATCAGGTTGTCGTAAATCTCTGACATTGTTCTCTCCTTATCAATGTTTGAGTGGTATGAGGATGAATAACCCCGCGTTTATTGTAACCTGAAAGACCGAAGAGAAAAGATGACGAAACTCCTGTTTTACTCCCTGGGTGGTGCATCACCGGAAAAACAATGATACAATAGTACAATGAGACAATAGGAAGAGGAGATACGAATGTGAAGGTGAGTGATTTTACAGTTGATTTTCGTTCAGGCATACCGGCTTACATTCAAATTGTCGAACAGGTGCAGCACAAGTTATCCCAGGGGTTGTTGAAGCCGGGTGAACAACTGCCCACGGTAAGACAGATGGCTGCGCACCTGCGGGTGAATTTCAACACCATCGCCAGGGCTTACCGCGTGTTAGATGACGCCGGGCTGATCTCCACTCAGCAGGGTCGTGGAACTTATATTCTTGAATGGCTGGAAGAAAATCGTCATCAACAGCTCAAGCGCGGCGCGCTGCTGGCGCAGGCGCGGCTTTTTTTTGAATCACTTGTGCGGCAGGGATACCAACCCCAGGAAGTGGAGGAATGCCTGCGAGATTTTTTACACAACTGGAAAAACACCCCGGGTGTACCTTCTTCGAAAATTCGTATGCGAGAAATGGAATGAAAAGAATAGTGCGAAACAACCCCGGAAATTTGCGAAAGAAGTCAACCGGGTGCTCCCCTTCTGCACATCAGGCGGTTGGGGATGAACATGTTTCACGTGAAACATAGAGAAGGATTGACTTATGCAGCATGCAATCGTCATTGAGCATCTAAGCCACCGCTTTAACAGCAGGTACGCGTTAAAAGATCTCTCATACGAGGTCAGGCAGGGGGAAATATTTGCCCTGCTGGGACCAAACGGGGCGGGGAAAACCACCACCATCCGGCTGGTGAATGGGTTATATACCCCCACCTCTGGTCGTATCAACGTGTTGGGCATGGATTCAGTACGCCAGGGCAGCCAAATACGACAGCAAACAGGCGTGCTCACTGAAACCAGCGCGCTTTACGAACGGCTCAGCGCGCGTGAAAACCTGCTCTTTTTTGGACGGCTTTACGGCGCACCAGAATCGCTTCTGTTAAAAAGAACGGATGAAATTCTTCAGTTCTTTGGATTAAAAAACAGGGAAAGCGAACGTGCAGGCGCCTACAGCAAAGGCATGAAGCAGCGGTTGGCGCTGGCCAGGGCATTCCTGACCCACCCGCGAATCCTCTTTCTCGATGAGCCCACCTCCAGCCTGGACCCGGAGTCTACGCAGCAGGTGCACGAGCTCATTGAATCCCTTTGCCGTCAGGAAGAAAACACGGTTTTTCTCTGCACCCACCGTTTAGAGGAGGCTGAACGCCTGGCGGACCGCGTGGCGATTCTCAACAGCGGCCGGCTGCTGGCGCTGGGAAGCCTGCCTGAACTCACTCAGCAATTCAACCACGGGTTGTGGATCGAGGTCGATTTACTGCAACCCCTGCAAAATGACCCTTCTAGCCTGCGCGTGCGCGGCGTGATTGATGTGCAGGTCAGCGAGCGCAAAATACGCGCGCAGGTAGCGGAAGAGGAGATTATTCCCTCGCTGGTGGCGACGCTGGTAGCCCAAAAAGCCCAGATCGTGAGCGTACAACCTCAAAAGGTTACACTGGAAGAGATTTACTTCAAGTTGCAGTCACAAGCCCAGGAAGGTGCGGTATGAACTGGAAAACGATCCTCACTATCGCTAAGAAAGACATTAAGGAAGCCAGCCAAAACAAGGCGGTCTGGCTGCCCATCCTGATCGTGCCAGCCATCTTCGTGCTCATCATACCGGCGGCGCTGATCGTTGGTTTCTCATCCGCAGGAACCGCTCTGGAAAGCCCCCTGCGCGACCCGGATTTTGCCATGTTTCTTAACCGCATGCCGCCGTTTATGATCGAACTCATCCGCGGGTTAAACGAAGTACAGTCGGGCATTGTGCTTGTTTTGGGCTATCTGTTTGCGCCCTTCTTTCTCATTATGCCGTTGATGTTCTCAACGGTCATCGCCGCAGAGTCTTTCGCCGGTGAACGTGAACGCAAGACCATTGAAGCGTTGCTTTACACACCCGCCACTGACGCGGAGCTGTTCATCGGCAAGGTGCTGGCTGGTTTCATCCCGGCGGTGTTGGTCACGCTGGTCAGTTTTGCGGGTTACACCATCGTGGTGAACGCCATGGCTTATCCGGTAATGCAGCGCCTGTGGTTCCCTTTGCCCAGCTGGTACCCGTTGGTTTTATGGGTTTCACCCGCCATTTCTCTGCTGGGGATTGCTTTTACCGTGCTCATTTCAGCTAAAACGCAGACCTTTATGGGCGCGTATCAGACCAGCGGCTCACTGGTGCTGGTGGTGCTGGCTTTGCTGGCTGGCCAGGCTACCGGGGTGGTCTACCTGAGTGTGCTGGTCGGGCTGTTAATTGGACTGGCGATCGCTGTGGTTGATGTGATTTTGTTCTCTTTTGCTGTGCGCGCCTTCAACCGCGAGCAACTATTGACGGCGACCAGTTGAGGATTGTTTCACGTGAAACAATCGCGCGCCCCACAAGAAGGTGTTTTATGGAGGTTGAAGAAGGGGCGCCTGATATTACTGCGAAAATCGACTATACTTGGGCAATCCCTCGCGCACGGTCTGGCGACCGCGTAATCTGAGGAAAGGCATGTTGCATGATTTCGAATATTCCTTTGCTGATTACTTATGCGTTGTCTTTGATAGTGATGATCGGATTGCCGGTATTGCTGGCTTTCCTGGTTGTTCGCCGCTTCAACGTATCGTGGTGGGTCGTGCTGGCAGGGGTGCTCACCTTCCTCGCCTCGCAAGCGCTGCGTATCCCTCTCGTTACTGGTATCAACACCCTTTTTTCCAAGGGGATTCTCAGCGTACCTGCCGCGCAATGGGTGCCTGTGGTCAACGCTGTCCTGGCTGGTCTGCTGGCGGGAATTTGTGAAGAAACCGCGCGCTGGCTGGGATTTAAACTGATGCAGAAGAAAACGGAGCGCTATGGTTCAGCATTCGCGCTCGGCGTGGGACATGGGGGGGCGGAGAGCATTTTGATAGCGGTTTTAAGCATCGCTATCCCCATCTTTACAGTGCTCTTCTACAACCCCGGGGCGCAGATCGCAAAAGGCGTTTCAACCAATGATGTGCAGTACATGCTCTTTCAGATAAGTCGATTCTGGCTCGACCCCTGGCACGCAGGCTTGCTGCCAGGCGTTGAGCGCGTGATAGCCATCTCCACGCAGATTGTTTTAGCCACACTGGTATGGAAATCGATTGCGGATCGTTCTTTTACATGGTTCGGGCTCGCCGTTCTCTATCACATGGTTATTGACGCGCTGGCGGTATTCCTGAGGAGTAAAGGTTGGAGCCTCTGGTCGATTGAGGGCGTACTGGCTATCTTCCTGCTGCTGAATATTTACCTGTTGTACCGTTTCTGGAAGGAAGAAGCGGAAATCGAGGATGAGGTAAAAACCATAGATGGCGAAGAGGATGGTTACGACGAAGACAGGGACGAGGACGATGAAGATAACGACGAAGACCCCTCTGGCGAAGAGCAGGCGCAGGTTGAACCATTGGCTGTTGAAAGCGATGAACAACCGTTCAGTGAAGACGCTGATGAAGAAGCAGCTGGTACGGTTGAGGAAGACCCGCGCTGAGAGCAAAAATACCCTAACCGCTCCCCATTAAGGGAGCGGTTTTTTTTATTCCTGCGTATTGACCAGGAAACCTGCTGCCCGGCCGATTTCCCCGTTCATGATCAGGCGCAACGTTTGACCGGGGTAGCTGTCGCTTATGCGCAGCACGCGCAAACACCCGGCAAAGCCCGCCGCTTCAGGCAGCAGCTCGTTAAGCCGGTTTGGCGCATGGTCAAAGAAAGAGCGGTTGAAGACCGTCGCCGGGTCATCCAGCTGCAGCGCCAGCGGGTAGATCTGAGATTCCAGCAGGTCCTGGAAGAAGTGCGTGCCCAGCGAGGGCTCAGGCGGCAGCCCGCAGTGCTCTCCAGCCATCTCCACCAGCGCGCGGGCGTGGTAGATATCTCCGTAACTGATGGGCACGCCCAGGTCAGCGTTGGAACTGCCCCATCGGCCTGGTCCGATGCAAATAAAAGATTCGCCCTCAAGCACATCGTTCAATTTACCGATTGTTCTCGCCAAAGCGGCGCGTTCCGCGTTGGTCTTCAACGCAAAGTAGGCTTCCGGCTGCACATAAAGCACCCAATCCACAGCACTGACCTTGCCTTGCGGTACCATGAAATCGGTTGAGAAAAGAATTTCCTCGGGGGTGAGGTCTGGGGGAATGCGTTCGACCTCGGTTTCGATCAGAAAGCCCTGCGGTCGGCACTGCAAGATGGTAATGCATAATTGCGGGCTGCCGACGCTGTTTTCCGTCAGGTTGACGGTAAATTCCACATCTACCGGAGCGTGATAAGCCTGCTCCAGCGATTTCAGGATGGTTTTCATACGTTCTGCAAAAGGAGTGCGCTGGATCAAGACATCAAAGGTGAGCACCAGGTTCTGTACGTTGCTGATGAGGGTTGAACGCAACGATTCAAAGTAGCCGTCTTCATCTACCTGGGCCAGGTAACGCAGCGGCGGGTAGTCCGCTGCCAACACCTGGTGGATGGGCATGGTAGTGAACTGATTCTTCTTCAGGTCGATCAAGTCCACATACTGCTGCGAGTAACGCCGGATGGAGCGTGGGTCATTGCTGGGCCGCAATAGCGGATGGCTGAGGGCGATGAGCCGCGGGTAATCATTACCAACGCGGTCGACCGCGCGCGTGCCCAACCCCCAAACCAGGCGGATGAAGCCGTCTTCACTGCGTATTTGCGGAGACCAGCGGTACAGGTTGTGGCTGAAGGCTACACCGGCGGCGTGTGGCATCAGGTAATCGCCGTACTGGTCGCCCTCCACCCATTGGATGAGCAGCGCCATGCGTTCATCGTAATCCAGCAATCCCTTGCTGCGGCGGTAGAGCAACGCGTTGGGGTTAAGTGTGGAGGCGTACACCTGGGCAATTGCCCGGGTGAGCGCTTTGAGGTTCTCTGCCAAAGAACCCTGGTTAGGGCAGAAGACGCTCTCGTATTTGCCGGCGAAAGAGGTGCCAAAGTTGTCTTCCAGCAGGCTGGAGGAGCGCACAATGAGTGGCTGTTTGCCGATTTTGATCAGCAGCGTCTGCAACTGGTCCAGGATATCTGGAGGGAAAGTGCCTTTAAGGAACTCTTCTTCAATGTGCGGGTAATCATCGCGCATTTCAGTTTCTGTCTTGTACTTCTGGTCATTCCACTTCAACAAGTTGTTGATGGACATGAAAGTGTAAAACTCATTCGAACCTACATAGAAAGACTCCGGCATCGATAAACAAGGGAGGTCGCTCAAGTCGCTGTTATTACGCAGGATGTGTTGCGCCAGGATCATGCCGGCAGATTTACCGCCGATGCGCCCTCCGCCTATTTTGCGCCGACGAATCTCAGCCAGGTCCTGGATGGACAGCCATTCCTTGGCGATATTGATGTAGCGCAACTGATCACTGATCAGCGTGCGGATGAGCACAACTTTTGATTCTTCTAACCTGGCAATGTAACGGGCGCGTTTTTCTTCCGGCATGCCTTCGATCAACAGCGCCTGTTCAAACACCAGGTCAAGCGGCGCCAGCTCTGGGTTAATCGATAACAACATCTCATCCGAAGAAATGCCCCTTTCGTTCAACACTTCCTTGATCAGCGACTCCAGCAGCTCGAAGGTCAGGTGGCGGCTGAACAACAGGTCGGTAAGGTGATCGCGCACAATCGACTTGCGCCTTTCCCACAGGTCGGAACTTTCTTCGCTGTAGGGATTGCTGACCCCCTCGAGCCCTTGAGATTTGATGGCGTTCTCGTGCACGCGGGCCTCAAAACGCTTCGCATCCGTTATTTGCCGGGTGAATAGTTCTTCACGCATGCGGGCACGGATGCGCCCCGCTAGAATGGGGTACTGTGCCAGCGCCAACGTGATGTTGAGCAGCCTTTCTGAGGTGTTGGGCGAGAAATCCATCAATTATTTCTAGAAAATATTAAGAACCAAAAACCCCTCTCCGCAAGGAGAGGGGCGTTTGGAGATTATCCAAGGTGCATCGGCATGATGACGTGAACAAAATCTTCTTCACCCATTGGGCGGATAACGCCAGGCGAGTTATTGGCGTTGGTTTCAAGCGCCACGTTAGGTGAGTGGATCACGTCCAGCACTTCACGCAGAAAACGCACATTAAAGGCGATGAGCAGACCACTGCCCTCGATGTGGGCTTCAACAGAAATGTCACTCTGCCCGGTTTCTTCGGTAACAGCGTTGATTTCCACCTTGCCTGGGCCTTCCTCCTCGGGTCGGATATCCAGGCGGACCACATTGTTACCCTCACGCGCGATGACTTCAGCCTGTCGGCAGGCTTTGAGGAAAGCCGGCGTGGAAATGATGGTCTTGGTCTTGGCGCTCTTGGGGATGATGGCCTTGTAATCAGGGAAGTTGCCGTCGATGAGTTGGGAAACCAGTTCGGCGTCTTTCAGACGGAAAATGACCTGTCCTCGACCCTGCGGTACGACCATGCGCACGGATTTGTCCACCTCGCTGAAAATCCGCGCCAGTTCATTCATCGCGCGGGCGGGGATGATAACGGAAAGTTCCTGCTCAACGGGGTTTGAGAGCGATTCTTTGCGCACAGAAATGCGAAACCCATCCGTGGCGGCAAGCGTGATATGGTTTTCAACCACTTCCATTTTGACCCCCTGCAGCACCGGGCGGGCTTCATCCGTGGAGGCGGCAAAGGCCACCTGCTGGATCATGTCTTTGAAATCCGCCAGGTTCAGGTCAAAGCCTTCCTCCGGGTCGGTCACTGGCATGGGCGGGAAGTCCTGCGCGTCGATGCCCTTGATATCGTGCACTGAGCTGTTGCACACCAGGTTGAGGGTTTGGGTGCGATCGTTCAGCGTCAGATGGACGGTATCCGGGGGAAAGGTGCTGACCAGGTCCACCAGGGTACGGGAAGGAATGGTAATGGAGCCTTCCTCCTCTATCTGAGCAGGTATCCAGCAGGTGATGCCCAGCTCAAGGTTGGTGGCAGAAAGGCGCAGGCGTCCCTCATCGGTGGCCAACAGTACATTTGCCAGCACAGGCAGGGTCGTACGCGGAGATACTGCACGGCTGACGATGCTTAAGCCGTGCGCCAGATGTTGTTGGGTGACAGTAACCTTCATGAGCGCCCTCTTTTCGCTAGTTTTGTATGCTTGAGTATACAACGTATAAAGTAAAAATTCCAGTAAAAAAAAACGCCAACCGATAAGTATTTAAACCTGGAGTAGAAGTTGTATAATCAGAAAGAACAATATTCCGATCAACCCTTTTGGTGAGAAAGGCAGCCGTTATGGCGAAAAAACCGGTTGCGGTGCAAAAATGGGAGTATACCCCGCTGACTCCCGCCCGTTGGGAGGATTTTGAGCTTCTCTTTGGACCCAATGGCGCCTGCGCCGGCTGCTGGTGCGCCTGGTTTCGCATGACCAGCCGGGAATTCAGCGCGTCGAAGAAAGAAGGTCACAAAGAGTTGATGCGAACGATCGTTCACTCTGGCGTGGAACCCGGCCTGGTGGCTTACGCCGATGGTGTGCCCGCTGGTTGGGTGGCGCTGGGACCGCGTGAAAGTTACAAACGCCTGGCAACCTCAACGGTATTGGGCCCGGTCGACGACCAGCCGGTTTGGGTGCTGCCCTGTTTTTTCATCCACCGCGATTACCGCTGCCAGGGGGGAATGGAAAAATTACTCATGGCTGCCATCGATTACGCGAAAAGCAAGGGCGTTAAGATCCTAGAGGCATTTCCAGTGGAGGCGGAAGGAAAAGTGAGCCCAGTCCACCTCTTTACCGGTAAAGCATCTGTATTTCGCCGCCTGGGGTTTAAGCAGGTGGCGATGCGAGAAAACCGACCGATTTTGCGCTTAGCGCTGTAATTGTTTCTAGAAACAAATCCAACCAGGTGGGTTTTTGGAAGAAAAAACCCGCTCTTGAGCGGGGAGAAAATGTTATAATCCTTGTGCCGAAGGTGGGAATCGAACCCACACTCCCGAGGGAACACGATTTTGAGTCGTGCGCGTCTGCCAGTTCCGCCACTCCGGCGATACCGAACAGAGTATATCTGACTAATTCACAAGGGTCAAGGGAAACGACCATGCGTCTAGGAATCATCGGATTACCTCAATCAGGAAAAACGACATTATTCAACGCGCTCACCCGCGCCACGCAGCCGACCGGTGCCAGCGGGAAAATTGAAATCCATACCGCGGTGGTGGATGTGCCCGATAGGCGCGTGGACGTACTTTCAGCCATGTTCAAGCCGAAAAAGACCATCTACGCCAAGGTCACATATGTGGATATCGCTGGATTGGACGGCAGCGCGAGCAAAAGCGGCATCTCTGGCGCGTTGCTCAATCAACTGACACAAATGGACGGTTTTATCCAGGTGGTGCGCGCCTTTACTGACGAAAATGTGGCTCACGTGCACGAGAGCATCAACCCGCAGCGCGACATCCTTAATATGGATAGTGAATTTGTGCTCAACGACCTCATCGCGGTGGAACGCAAGCTGGAGCGCCTGGAAGAAGAAAAAAAGAAAGGCGCCGGCAGAGAGAAAGGTCTGATCGAGCGCGAACACGCGCTCTTCACCCGTTTGCAGGAAATCCTGGCAGGTGAAGTGCCGCTGCGCGATGTGGAGATCAGCGAAGAAGACGAAAAGCTGCTCTCCGGGTTTGGCTTCTTAAGCCGAAAACCGATGATGATCGTGCTTAACCTGGCGGAAGGACAGGCGCAGCCTGTGGTTGACTACACCCATCAGAACAGCAGGGTGATCAGCCTGCAGGGGAAACTGGAGATGGACATCGCCCAGCTTTCAGCCGACGAAGCGGCGCTATTCCTGGCGGAATACGGTATTGAAGAGCCCAGTCTCAGCCGCATGATCCGCCTGTCTTATGACCTGCTGGGATTACATTCTTTTTTCACTGTTGGTCCGGATGAATGCCGCGCCTGGACGGTAAAACGCGGCGCCACCGCGCCTGAAGCGGCCGGCGAGATCCACACGGACTTACAAAAGGGGTTCATTCGCGCCGAAGTGGTGCACTATGATGACCTGGTAGCGCTGGGAGGGATGAACGAAGCGAAAGCCCACGGAAAATTGCGCCTGGAGGGCAAGGAGTACGTGGTCAAAGACGGGGACGTGCTCAATATTCTCTTCAATGTCACAAAACGCTGAAGCGCAACGATACAAAAACAACCTCCTGGCGAGGTTGTTTTTTCTTCAATCCAGCGTGCCGAACGAACGCTGAAGTTCCTCCAGGTTGACCCGTGAAGTCAGGTCAAGACTGAGCGGCGTGACAGAAACCATTTTCTGGCGCAGGAGCACATGCACATCCGTGGTGGGGTCACCCAGGTCGGAGGGATGGGGGTTGCGTGAAGCATCAATACGAGGAATGGCGCCTGCTTTTTCAGGTTGCTTGAGAAATGGCACGAAGTAGGCCTGTTTTCCCAGCCGGGTAACCCGCCAGGGGGTATCTGGCGTGGCGCTCACGGGCACGTTAACATTTAATACCATTACGTCTTCAGGCATCTGGCGAGCGAGCAGCAGTTTGGCAAAACGGCGGGTGAACACCGCGGCGGTGGAGAAATCAGTCGCGCGCGAATATCCCAGGTAATCTTCGTTTTCCAGCTCCAGTGAGACTGCCAGCGCCGGAATGCCGTAGGAAGCGGCTTCCAACCCCGCGCCGACCGTACCCGAAAGAGATACATCTGTGGCTGGGTTCTCGCCATAATTAATGCCCGATACCACCAGGTCAGGTTTTTGCTGCAGTATGGCGAAGACCCCATACTGCACCGACTGAGCGGGAGAACCGCCCACAGCGTAACAGGTCCATTCCTGGTCGCCAATCTGAAGCGTGGTGGGTTTCACTTCTCCGTCAGTCCAGGCGGGCACGCTGCGACCTGCGCCTGAATGCTGTTCGCGCGGCGCGGCCACTGTTACGTAACCGAGTTTTGCCAGTTCACGGGCAGCGGCCCACAACCCGGGAGAATGGATGCCGTCATCGTTTGTAAGGAGTATCTGTGGTTTTTTCATAAAGCGAATCCAGTGATCCTGTTTTCTATAGAAAAAAGAGCGGTGTGCCGCTCTTTTTTAGGTGCCCCCGGAGTAATTCGAATACTCAACCTTTTGCTCCGCAAGCAAACGCTCTATCCAATTGCGCTACGGGGGCATGCGTTATTGAGCGCCTGAAATATACCCCAACCCACCAGAAACGTCAAGGAAAACGCCAACTCATCAGGCTGATCTCAAAAGGGCTGGTCACCTGCCCTTTAAAAGCACCAAATGCCTGGGTGAGGGGGGCACCCAAGCATTTGATAGAAGCAGTATATCACTCATTTGCACAAATGACTTAACAAAAATGCAAACTCCGCGGTCTCCCTGTTTGCCGTTACGATTCACCAGGGGCCAGGCCGCTGACCGGTTCAGGCTTCGGCAATTTCCACCGTCAGCAGCTTCACAGCCGGGCTGTTGCGCTGGGAGGGGTCGCGCGCCGGGATGGAAAGCAGCACGTCCAATCCCTTGATCACCTGGCCAAAGACAGAATGCTTATTGTCCAGCCAGGGCGTGGGCACGTGGGTAATAAAAAATTGCGAGCCGTTGGTGTTCGGGCCGGCGTTGGCCATGGAAAGTATTCCCGGGGCATTATGACGAAGCGAGGAGTCGAACTCATCTTTGAACTTGTAACCAGGTCCGCCCATGCCGGTTCCTGTGGGATCCCCTCCCTGAGCCATGAAGTCAGGGATGACCCGGTGAAAGATGGTGTTGTCGTAAAAACCCTCGCGCGCCAGGAAGACAAAGTTATTGACCGTGCGCGGGGTTTTTTTGGCGTGCAGGCTGCATATGATGCTGCCCAGGTCTGTCTTGAAGGTCGCGGTGTAGGATTTTTCAGGGTCTATGGTCATTTCGGGAGGAGTAGACCATTGTTTGGTTTGATCGCTCATGCTCTACCTTTCAATAGTGGTGTGAGAAAAAATTGTATCACATGTTTTCAGCAGCTCGCGCGCGTGAGTAGCGCCTGGCGAGAGCGGTAATGCCCCAAATAATTGCAAAAACCGCTGTACAGGTCAGCACGATGGCAGAACCGGAAGCCAGGTTGAGGTAATACGAAAGGTACAACCCGCTGATACCGGAGAAAATCGCGATAAGCGCGGCAATCAACATCATGCGGGAAAGCCGGCGCGTCAGCAGCGAAGCCGCGGCTGCCGGGGTGATGAGCATCGCCACCATCAGGGTAACGCCTACCGTCTGCAGAGATACCACGATGCTCATGGCGATCAGGGCAATGAGCAGGTAATCGAGCCAACGAATAGGCAGGCGCAGCGTGGCTGCCAGTGTTGGGTCAAAGGAGATGACCAGGAATTCTTTATAAAAGGTCAGGATGAAGAGCATTATCAGCGCGCCGAATACAGCGGTGAGCAGCAAGTCAGTGTCGCGGACGCCAAGCACGTCTCCAAAAAGAAAGTGCGTCAGGTCAGCGGTGTAATTGCGTACCATTGAAATGAGCGCGACCCCGAGGGCAAACATCCCGGCGAAGATGATACCGATGGAAGTATCCTCTTTAATGCGGGCGGCGCGGCTGACCGCGCCGATACCAAAAGCGCTGAGCAGGGCGGTGGCCATGGCCCACCAAAATACCGGCCCTCTCGCGCCGCCGCCCAGGAGGTAACCTACCGCCACCCCGGGGAGAACTGCGTGCGCCAGGGCATCGCCAAAGAAGGCCATTCCACGCAGCACCACGTAGGTGCCCAACACCGCGCACACCATGCCCACAATCACGGCCGCCAGCATCCCGCGAACCATAAAGGCGTACTGCAGCGGGGTCCATAACCAGTCTATCATTCTTCCCTTCCACCGCAGCAGGTGTCATCCACCATGGATAGACCATGACCGTTCTCCAGCACCTGAGCACGGTCACCATACGCCTTGCTGAGATGCTCTCTGGTAAATACATCGGCGGGTTTGCCAATACCCACCAGGCGGCGGTTGAGGAGCATGACGCGGTCAAAGCAGGTGGCAGCCAGTTTAAGGTCATGCAGCGCGAACATCACCGTCACCTTCTCTTCTCTTAAAGTATCCAGAACAGTGAAAAGTTCTTCCTGCGAAGGCGTGTCCAGCCCGGTCACGGGCTCGTCCATCAACATCAGGTCGGCTTCCTGCGCCAGGGCGCGGGCGATGAACATGCGTTGCTGCTGCCCGCCCGAAAGTTGGCTGATCTGACGGTGGGCATGAGCGTGAAGCCCAACCGTGCGCAGGGCGCGGCTGACGATCTCGCGATCGCCGGCAGAAGGCCAGCGGAAGAAGCCGATTTTCCGGGTGCGCCCCATCATTACCACTTCGCCCACGGTTACCGGGAAATTCCAGTCCACGTGGTTGTGCTGCGGAAGGTAGGAAATGCAGATATGACCGCTGGGCTCGGCTCCGAACACGCTCACTGTGCCGCTTCCAGGTTTCAACAAGCCCGCGATGATTTTAAACAAGGTGCTCTTACCGGCGCCGTTGGGGCCGATGACCGCCATACGTTCACCGGTGATGAGCTGAAAGGTCACATTCTGCAGCGCCACCACGCCTTCATAAGCCAGGCTGAGGTGCTCCACCCGCAAAATGGGTTCACCGGGAATATGCACCGGGTGACTGCGCGGTGTGATGGTGTTTGCAGTGGGTTGGGCAACCGAATTCATGTGTACTATTCTCCACTCAGGGCGTTGGCTATGGTCTTCACGTTGTAGCGCATGTAATCCAGGTAAGTGGCAGCCGGTCCATCGGCGTTGGAGAGGGAACCGGTGTAAAACTGCACCATTGCCGTGCCCGTATCTTCGGCAACACGCGCGGCCAATGTGGGGTTGACTGTGTTACCTACCAGTATCACCCGCACGTTGTACTGGCGGATGGCATCTTCAAGCGCAGCGATTTCCTGCGCGGAGGGTTGCGCCAGAGAGCTATAGGAAGGGATGAGCGCACCGACCACAGTGAAACCGTATTTTTCAGCGAAGTAATTAAAAAGCATGTGGTCCGTGACGATCAGGCGTTTTTCCTGTGGAATGCGCGCGGTCTCACTTCTAATCCACTCGTCCAATGCTTTTAATTCAGCGATGTAAGCCGCGGCATTCGCCTGGTAGGTGCCGCTGCCGGCTGGGTCACGCGCGCTCAACGCGGCAGCGATGTTCTCCGTCCAAACGATCACGTTGGCGGGGTCCAGCCACACATGCGGGTCGGTTGTGTGTTCGTGCTGCTGTTCCGCGGTGTTTGCATCATGCGGGATTAACAACTCCTGGGCGGAGATGCCACTGGATACCTCAATGGGCGTAATATCGTCGGACGCGTTACGGATAATGGCGTCCATAAATTGCTCCAATCCCAGTCCAACTTCAAAAACCAGGGCAGCGTCAGATACCGCAGCGATGTCGCGCGGCGAGGGCTGGTATTCATGCTCGTTTACGCCAGGGGGGACAAGGGTGGTGACGGAAACAAAGTTACCGCCCACCCGGCTGACAACATCTGCCAGGATGGAAGTGGTTGCCACAACCGGCAGCTGGTTGGCTGTTGGTGTGATCTGGGCGGTGCAGGCACTCGCCAGCAGGATGATAAACGAGAGCAAGAGCAGGAGCGATTTTTTTCTATGCATGGTTGACCTTCGGTGTAACCTGCTGGCTATTCAACTGGCAGTCAGGGCAGGTACCAAATAGCTGCAGCCAGTGCTCACGCACCTGGTAACCGGTGCGTGATTCCACCTTGGTGAACAAGGGCGCCAGGTTGTCTCCTTTAAAGAGAATGGTGCGCCCGCAGGTGGTACAAACAAGATAATGTTCATGCCCGTCCGCGGCGGGCATTAAAAGGTGGCAGCCGTCTTCGCGGTGCACGCGTTGAATCAAGCCCAGCGATTCCAGGCGTTCCAGCGTGCGATAAACGGTCACCAGTCCAATGCCGGGGTGGGTTTGCCTGCACAGAGCGTGCACCTCCGCTGGCTGTAAAGCACGGGGACTGTCGATGAGCACTTCAAGGATAACCCGCCGCGGGGAGGTGATGCGGCAGCCATCTTCTTTCAGGGTTTTCAACCAGTGTTCGAGCTTGTTCAAGGTTCCTCTTATTGAAAACGTTTTTCAATAAGAGTTTACCACAAAAAAGAATCCCGCCACGGCGGGATTCTTGAAAAAATGATGGGTTGCGATGAATTACCTTGTTTTAAAGAAAAGATTGCCCGATCCGCGGTCTTTCACGCGGATGAGGATGGTGTGGGCGGCGGAGGAAAAATTGCTGCTTTGCCAGGTCCCATGGTCGGCTGTGTTGCCTGCAGCGGCGATATAGCCGGCTGGGACGTGCACCGTGCCTGAACCATTGTCCATAACCTCGATTTTCACCGCTGAAGTCAACGGCAGAAAAACGGTTACTGTCCCGCTGCCGCTTTCGAGCGTGAAGGTCACATTGGTATCTGTTGGCAGAGCGAGTTCGACCGAACCTGAACCACTTTCAATATCCACCTGGTAGGGTTGCGGCGAATCCGGCAGGGTGATTTTGGACGCCCCAGAACCGAAATCCGCTCGCAGCGCCTCAAGGGTGATGCCTTCCAGTTGCAGATCGAGCGCGCCGGAGCCGCCATCGAGATTAAGGGTGGTAGGAACGCTGGGGTTCAACCCAATATCCCACTTTTGTCCGCCCAACCCCAGATCATACGAGAACCAGGGGCCAGGCTCAGTGCTTGTGCTCAGGGTAACGGTCTTATCTGTATCACCTTTAACGTCAAAATGCACCTGACCGCGGTGCACAATGGTCGCCTTGACCAGGTCGGTGGAATCGGGCAAGGCGCTGATGGTCACTGGCGGATAAGAGGTATCCAGGTAATATTGCACGTGCGCTGTGTTCTCCAGCGGTTTCGAAACCACTTCAGTCTTAATGCCCGCCGGCGGGTTATTCTCCATTACAGGGCTGAAGAAGAGGAAAACGGCTACCGCCGCGACTGTGAGCAAACCGATCAGTCCGCCCGCCCAGGGGGCCCGGTAGCCAAAAAGCAGGTCAAGCCCTAACACTACCAGCGCCAGCGGCCAGAGCCTGAGCAAAACACTCCAGTTGAACGCAGGTAGAAAACCAAGGTTGCGCAGTAAAAGAATAACACCCGCGCCAATCAGGATCACCGGTAAGAACAAAGAAACTCGCTTTTGATTCACAGACATGGCTGCACCTCGCAGTGAAAGGTTTACTTAAAGGATATACGCTTTAATACCTCGAGGGTTGCGCCCGGGTTGTCTGTTACCAGCGCGTCACAGTTGAGCAGTTTGTAATACCACAGGCGCCTGTCGGGCGTGGGGTCCAGCGGGCAAACCAGTTGTCCGCGCTGGTGGGCGCGGCGGACAAAGAAGGGGTTGAGGAAGACTCCTGGCCAGAACGGACCGAGCACCTCGGGCAGGGGGTTGGGGGTCAACTGGGACATGGTGATCCAACCAATGGGAATGGAAGGGTTAACAGCCTTCACCGCCTGCAGGCGCGGCAGCGAGAAGGAAAGCATCAGGCTGCGCTCGAGAATACCGCTGGAGCGCAGTTCAGCGACCAAGCGGCGGCACACCTCTTCTTCGAGGAAGCGGTCTGTCTTGAGCTCCAGCGCCAGCGCCACCCCCGGCGGCAAGATTCCCGCGGTTTCTGCCAGGGTGGGAATACGCTCGTTTTCAAAGCCTTTGAAGTTGTAAGACGCGCTCAACTGCTTGAGCTCATCCAGGGTGAGAGAATTCACCGCGCCTTTACCGTTGGTGGTACGGTCTACCGTGGCGTCATGAATACACATGAACACGCCGTCGGCGCTGAGGTGCAGGTCAGTCTCGAGGATGTCAGCGCCTTCTTCGAATGCCTTCAGAAAGGCAGATAGGGTGTTCTCCGGGCACAGCACGCGGTTGCCGCGGTGAGCCATTACATAAGGCTTCGCCCTACCGGGCAGGCTTAATTCACGCATTTCGCTCCTCCTTGGTTGGGTTAAGGGTGATGTCAAATCTAAAGCGGCAGTCTTCTTCGAACCACATAGGAAAGTTGGTGCCCCACAGGTTGTTGAACAGGCAGAAGTGCGCGCCCTGGCGGGTATCCGGCTGGTCATTATTGAAATCCAGCAGGCTGCGGGCGCCCAACGCCACCAGCGGAGAATCGAGGGCGGAGATGCGCAATTCGCTGCCTGGGGCGCGGCAGGTCACATAGCGCCCGCTACCATGCAGGTGGCGGTTGCCGTTTTCCACCACGCTCAGCGCTGGAATCTCCCGCCCCAGTTTCTCGATCGACCACTCGGCGTCAGGGTGATGCTCCGGTCTAAAAGTCATCCACAGGGCTTCGGGCATACGCGAGGCTTGTTTGTTGAACCATTGCAGGTCGATGTGCAAACGCTGCTCCTGCGACGGTAGAGAGTACTGCAGATAACCATTGCGCGGCGCGCCGAATTGGTGCAAAGCCTCGTCTTCAAAGGTGAGATAAAAGAGAATGTGTTCAACCCCAGGCGTGGAGCGCTTGAATATTCCTTTTACCAGCGGCAACCAGCAGCGGCTGGGGCTGTCTTCGGGGCGCAGGCCGGGTTTACAGAAATCTTCCAGCGCCCAGCCGTGGCGCTGCTGCGGCAATACATAGGTGTTGAAGAAACGCTCATAATCCTCGCTGGAAAAGGTCTGATATGAGAACACACTGAACTCACCTGGGCGCACAACCAGGCTTTGCCCGGTTGTGCGATCCACCAGCTGGTCGAGGCTGCCTTTCTGTTGTTCAAATGTCACAGCGAGGGATGGGTTTTCCAGCTTTGCCTGGGCGGGTTCGATTGGCTGCCAGGCGCTCAGGTCTGGCACTCGCGGGCGAATGGATTCCAGGCGGGCGCGGGCTTCATCTGCCAGCGAGCCACCTCCTAACGCGTTGACTGCCAGTTGCGGGTAAGCGCGCTTCTCAACCCAGGAGGCTTCGAAGCGCTGAAAGTTCGGCTGCCCGCGCGCGAGGTTGAAATCTTTCACAGTGTAGTTTTCATGGTCATTCAGCCAGGTCTTTTCATCCATCCCCCAGGTGTGTTCGGGTACCATGAGCAGCCAGCGGTTTAAGTTAATGAGGGATGGTTCACTCCGCGTTACTCGACCGCTGGCGAGCCATTCAGCCCGTAAGCGCAGCAACTCGCGAAAACGCGCAACCTTGATGGGGTCGCTGCCAACACCGTGGATCCAGGTATCACCAATCTCCTGCGATAGCACGGGCAGGTTTTCGCGCACTCGCACCAACTGCGCGGCAAAATCACTGAGTGTGGAAGCGAACACACGCGCTCCTGGCTGGCGGGAGCGCACCTCTCGATACACATCCAGCACCTGCTCGTGAGATTGCGGGCCCATGTTATCCATGGTATGACCAAACGCCAGGGAGTGCTCCAACCCGGGTATTTCGAAAACGGAGCCGTAACCGCTCTCGTACATTACCAGCAACTCCGCGCCGCCAGGGTCTTGCCAGCGGAACAGGCTTGGCACGGAGGGCAAGGTGGAGCCCGGATTCACACCGATGTGTAAAAATACCACACCTGCTTCTGCCAGCAGCGGAATGATCGCCCGTGTATGACCCGGCACATCGGTCCATTTGGCGGCGATGGTATGGCGCCCAAAGCGTTGATCCAGCGTGCGCGAAAGCGACAGGCCAAAGCGGAAAAGCTCGGCGTCCATCAGCTCGGTGTGAGTGGTGAAGGGCAGCGCGTGCCAGGCGATATCCCCCGCCAGAATAGCCTCTTCCATCTGTCCGCGTTCCGCGGACGAAGCCTGTTCGAGATACTCGTAGATAAGCCAGGAACCGGTGGTCCAGATGAACCTGTCTGAGCCTGATTGGCGCAGTTCGCGCGCCAGGCGCAGCGCCGCCGGGATATATTTCTTGAAATAATTCCGCACCACCACCGCGGCGTAATCGGTAAAACCCACATCCAAATGGGTTTTAAAGATCAGGTGAACGCTGCGCTCCATCGATTCAGCTCAACGAAGTCTCGGCTTGGATGCGCGGTAGTAAGAGCACGGAAAGCAGGAACAACCCGCCGTAGAGGGCAAAAATAACGGGATAACCCAGCCCTGGCTGGATGGCGTTGAAGTAGTCCGCCAGCGGACCGCCGATACTGGAGCCAATTATGCCCGCGCCCGCCCCGGCCAGGTTGGAAATACCCAGGTAGCGCCCAGCGTCTTTCTGTGGCACCAGGTCAGTACCCAGCGCCCAGTTGGAAGCCATGAAAGTGCCGGTGCCCAAACCCAGGAAAACGCCGGCAAACATCACCATGGGAATGGTACGCGAAAAGACCAGGATGATGGTGCCCAGCACCGCCAGCGCGCCGGCGGCAGCCAGCAACTTCTTGCGCCCGATTTTGTCCGCCAGGATGCCGCCGACAATGGAGGAAATGAGCAGGAAAATGAAAATCACCGCCGTCAGGTAGGTGGTAACGGTGGCCGGGTTGGGCACCTGCAGCACATCCTTTACAAAAAACATGGCGAAATTTCGCACTGAGCTGATGGCTGCAAGGAACATCAGGCGCGTGACCACCCACCAGATGAAGGATTTATGGGTGTTGGCTTCTTTGCCGATGCCCACCCGCGCGCCGAAGTAAACGCCGATGAAGATGGAGCCTGCCATACCCACAAGCCCCGCCAAACCGACCAGGACGATACGCAGCGCCAGGCTGGTACTGTCCTGCGGCAGCCAGGTGCCGATGCCTTTAACCAGCAGAAGAGCCAGCTGGGTGATGCCCACGAAGATGACGGTCAGCAGCAGCATCCGCAGGACAGGCCGGTCTTCGGCGCGCGGAGGTTTTTCTTGGAGAGGTTCTTCGCGCGTGCCTGCTACCGTGATGAGCATGGTGACCAGGAAGGAAAGCATAAGGATGAGAATGACCAGCCAGAATTTCTGTCGATCAATGAGCGGCGAGATGAGCAACACCAGCGCGGCAGGAACCATTTCCATCACTGATTTAATGCCCGAGGCGCGACCGCGCTGCTGTTCTGGAACAATGTCGGGTATCAACCCCTGCTGCCCGGCCTGGCTGATGTTGGAAGAAAACTGCAGCAGAATAATGCCCAGTAATAGCACTGCCAGGGAAGCCGTGATGCCGAAACTGGATTGTAAGAAAGCGTTGAGAGGTGAGCTTTTAAACCACAAAGAAGCGCCCATCACGCCTAAAAAAAGAATGTTCAACAACGCACCCACGATGATGAAAGGCCTACGCCGCCCCATTTTTGAAGTGGAACGGTCGCTGAGCATACCCATCACGGGTTGAATGAACATGGCAACCGCCAGACCGGTGACGTATACCAGCGCGGTCGAGGTATTCTTCTTTTCCGGAGGCATAAAGACCAGCACCAGCGCTGGCAGCAGCAGCGGGCTGATGACGTTGGAAGCGATACTCAACCCCAACTGATAGCTATTGAGGAAGAGAAGTTCGTACCATTTCAGCAGGCGTTTCATGGGTACCCTCCGCAGGCAGGATTTCTTCTTAAATAACGGATGAGTTCAGCTAAACCAGATCTTCTTTATAGTATAGTTGCGGAGAAGGCTTGTCAAGCATTAGAGAGCCGAAAAGAACGGTTGGTTCGGGAAACCACAGGCGCTAAATAGGTTGTGGTGAAAGGGAGCAACTCCTTCAACGTGTTTTCTTTTTAACCGATCAGCCAAGTGAATCCCATTTCTAATATTCTTCTTATAAAAACCTCTTGACTTTTGTTGTAAATATGATTATTATTACCTTAATAGTACGCAATAACAATGGGAAGGGAAATCATGAACAAGGTTTTTGAACTACCGCAACTCAAATTCGCCTTCGACGCGCTGGAACCAGCCATTGACGCGCGCACGATGGAGATTCACCACGGCAAACACCATGCCGCCTATGTCGCCAACCTTAACAAGGCATTAGAAGCTTCGCCTGAATTTTTCTCCATGCCAATCGAAGACATTTTAAAAGGCATCAATACCGTCCCCGAAACCATCCGCACCGCGGTGCGTAATAACGGCGGAGGTCATGCCAATCACTCCCTGTTTTGGGACGTGCTCAACCCGGGTGGAAAAAGCGCACCCTCCGGCGCGCTGCTAAAAGCCATTGAAAGCGCTTTCGGCTCTACCGATGCCTTTATGGAAAAGTTCACTGCTGCTGCGACCACCCGCTTCGGCTCTGGTTGGGCCTGGCTGGTGCTCGACGGTCAGAAACAATTGCAGGTATACTCTACTGCCAATCAAGATAGCCCATATATGGACCATCACATTCCCATCCTCGGGTTGGATGTGTGGGAGCACGCCTACTATTTGAATTACCAGAACCGCCGCCCAGATTACATCAAAGCCTTCTGGTCAGTGGTTAACTGGAGTTTTGTGGAACAGCAATACGAGAAAGCCAGGTAACACCTTGAGACAGCCTGACCAACGGCCTGGCGCAATAGCGCTTTATGATTCCGGTACCGTCTAAAAAGGGGGAAGCGGACAGACCAAGGCAAGCGAATAAAGCCGCGCCACAACCGTAAACAGGGCAACTCAATTTGCTCTACCCCCGCCAAACGGCGGGGGTTTTTTTATTGATATCCATTTTTCAGGTAAAATAGAGGGAACTGGGAAAGCAGCATCATCCCGGGTTGATTGATTCTCTCCAACAGGAGATTGTTCCCATGCCTTTTGAATATATACCTATTGTTATACTGCTTGCTCTCTCCATTGCAGTGGGTATCATCGTACTGCTGCTGGGGAGGTACCTGGGACCGTACCGCCCGACGAAAAAGAAAGGCGAGCCTTACGAATCTGGTATGATCCCTTATGGCCCCGGTACGCGCCAGATGCCGGTGCGATTTTACCTGGTGGCAGTGCTGTTCATCCTCTTTGATGTCGAAGTGATCTTCTTTCTCCCCTGGGCGGTCACTTTTCAAAAACTTGGGCTGTTCGCCATCATTGAAATGGGCATCTTCGTGACCATCCTGATGACCGGCTTTGTTTATCTGTGGAAAAAAGGAGCGATGGAATGGGAGTAGAGCCTAAGAGCGGAAGTTCTGGAGTGGTAACCACCTCGCTGGATAAAATGGTCAATTGGGCGCGCACCGGCTCGCTATGGCCCATGACCTTTGGCTTGGCCTGCTGCGCCATTGAGATGATGGCCATGCAGGCTTCAAATTACGATATGAGCCGCTTCGGTATGGAACTGATGCGCGCCAGCCCCCGGCAATCAGACCTGATGATCGTGGCGGGGCGCGTTTCGCAAAAAATGGGCCCGGTGCTGCGCAATCTGTATGACCAGATGCCCGATCCCAAGTGGGTCATCGCCATGGGTGACTGCGCTTCTTGTGGCGGAGTATATAACAACTATGCCGTTTACCAGGGGGTGGATGAAATCGTACCCGTGGATGTGTACGTGGCTGGCTGCCCGCCACGACCTGAAGGACTGATCCACGGTATTCTCACCCTGTACGAAAAAATTCGCACTGAAAAAGTCTCCGACTGGAAGTAGAGGCCGCATGAACGAGATTCTCTCCCCGGCAGTTGAAAGAATCCAGCAGCAGTTCAAGGCGCAAACCAGCGAATTCCGTGGCGAGGTGACCTTGCTTATTTCTGCAGATGCCAATGTAGAAGCCGCCACGGTTTTGCGTGATGAATTCGCCTTTGACATGCTCAGTGTGGTGACGGCAGTGGATTACTGCCCGCAAACCAATCCACGCTTTCACCTGGTGTATATCTTTTATTCCACCGCCAACCATGCCTACCTGAATGTTCGAGTTCCGTTGGATGGTGATGCCCCCACCATCCGGACGCTCGAGACGGTGTACCCCAGCGCCAACTGGCGCGAACGCGAAGTATGGGACCTGTTCGGTATCCGCTTCGAGGGGCATTCAGACCTGCGCCGGTTGTTGATGCCGCCTGATTGGGAGGGGCATCCGCTACGCAAAGATTACCCGCTGGGCTACGAGGAAGTGCAGTTCACTTTCAACTTTGACGAAATCGACATCCGCAAGCCCAAGGGGGTGCTCTAAACATGCGCGAGATCCAGGAATTCACCTTAGAAGAACTCAAGCACCATCTGAGTGAAAAAGCGTTCAGCGGGCAGACTGTGGTGCTCAATATGGGACCTCAACACCCCAGTACGCACGGTGTGCTGCGCCTGATCCTCGAGCTTGACGGCGAGATTATCGTCAATTGCATTCCCGATGTCGGCTACCTGCACACTGGCATTGAGAAGACGATGGAGAGCAAGACCTACCAGAAAGCGGAAGTGCTTGTTGACCGCATGGACTACATGTATGCCATGGGCAACACGCTGGTGTACTCACTGGCGGTGGAAAAACTGATCGGGCTGCAACCGCCGCCGCGCGCCGAGGCGATCCGTGTGATTTTGACGGAGCTTTCGCGTATCCAGTCACACCTGTTATGGCTGGGTACCTCCGCCTTGGACCTGGCAGCCCAGTCCACTTTCCTTTACACCATGCGCGAACGCGAGCTGATATTGGATATTTTTGAACTGGTCTCCGGTGCGCGTATGATGACTACTTTCATCCGTCCCGGCGGGTTGTGGCGTGATGTACCGGTGCAGTTTGAAAAAATGGTGCGCGATTTTACCAAGGTGATGCCCAAACGCATGGCTGAATACGAATCCATGCTCACGCGTAACCCGCTTTTCCTTGACCGCACCAAGGGCATTGGCAAAATTGATACCCGCACCTGCCTGGCTTACGATGTAACAGGACCCACGCTGCGAGCCAGCGGACTGGCGCATGATGTGCGCAAGTCAAACCCTTACAGCGGGTACGACCTGTATGATTTTGACATTCCCACGCAGAGCGAAGGCGACGTGTACGCGCGCTACCTGGTGCGCATGGAAGAAATGCGCCAGTCGGTGCGCATTATCGAGCAGGCGATGGATAAATTGCCCTACGGCCCGGTGCGTGATCCGAATTACAAATACGTACCACCCCCCCGCTCAGAAATCGGGGTAAGCATGGAGGCGTTGATCCATCACTTCAAACTATGGACGGAGGGCTTTATCCCCCCGAAAGGCGCGGTTTACACCGCGGTAGAAAGCCCGCGCGGTGAAATGGGCGTGTTCATGGAATCAAACGGCACCCCCAAACCTTATCGTGTACATTACCGCACGCCCTCTGGTCCGTTGCTGCATGCCTTGCCTGTGATCGCGAAAGGCCACTTCGTGGCAGATATGATCGGTATCATTGGCAGCATCGATATCGTACTGGGAGACTGTGACCGGTGAACCAACTGCTTAAAAAATTCCCGCAAGAAATTAAAAAGATCCTGGCGAAATACCCGCCAGATCAGAAGCGCGCCAGCGTGATGCCGCTGCTGCACCTGGCGCAGCAAGACAGGGGCTATATCTCCCGAGAGACCATGGCTGAAATTGCCGAAATCGCCGAAGTGGAAGTCACCGAGGTGGCTTCGGTAGTGGGTTTTTACACCCTGTTTCACACTGAGCCAGGCGGGAAAATCCGCATCCAGGTGTGCACCGACATCGCCTGCGCGTTACGCGGTTCAAGAGAATATCTGGATGGGTTGTGCGCCGAACTGGATATCAAGCCCGGTGGTACAACACCCGATGGGCTGGTGACCGTTGAAGAGGTGAAATGCCTGGCAGCCTGCGATCGCGCGCCCATGTTTCAATCGCAAATGGGAGATGAACTCGAATATCACGAACACCAGACAGTCGCCCGCACAATGGATTGGCTGCGTTCGATGATGGCTTCTTTGCGCCTGCCTGAGAGTGATGAACCGCTATCACTAGAACCAGAAGGAGGCGACCATGAGTGAGCTATGGCTCTTGCGCCATCGCCAGATACCAGGTCTGAACCAGCTCTCTACTTACCTACAGCATGGCGGTTTTGAGTCCTGGAAAAAAGCGGTCACGAAATTAACGCCTGAAGACCTGGTGAATGAAGTCAAAAATTCTGGTCTGCGCGGACGCGGCGGGGCGGGTTTTCCAACAGGCGCCAAATGGTCTTTTTTACCCAACACTATTTGGCCGCATTACGTGGTGGCCAACGCTGATGAATCTGAACCCGGCACATTCAAAGACCGCGAAATACTGGAATTCAATCCCTATCAGTTTCTGGAAGGCCTGATGTTGGCATCTTACGCGGTGCGCGCTCACACTGCGTATGTGTACCTGCGCGGAGAGTTCTGGCATATCGCGCATAAGCTGGATGAGCGCATCGCTGAACTTACCAGCAGCGGCTACCTGGGTGATAACCTCTTTGGCAAGGATTACTCGCTGCGCATCCACACTCACTTGGGCGCGGGCGCCTATATATGCGGGGAGGAAACCGCGCTATTAGAGTCAATGGAAGGTCGCCTTGGGCAGCCGCGGTTGCGCCCGCCTTTCCCGGCGGTTTCGGGGCTATTCGGCTATCCCACGGTGATTAACAACGTGGAAACGCTTACCAACTTGCCTTTGATCATCGACAAAGGGGCGGCGTACTTTCGCGCACAGGGAACAGAGAAAAGCCCCGGCACAAAAATATTTAGCCTATCCGGAAGAGTAAAAAAGCCCGGTAATTACGAGTTACCGCTGGGCACCACCTTCAGGGAATTGATCTACCAACACGGCGAGGGCATCATTAATGACGCGCAGATTAAGGCCATCATGCCGGCAGGGGCTTCGTCCTCACTCATCCCCGCCACTGAGGTTGCGCTGGATACCCCCATGGATTACGAGTCAGTGGGCGCTCTGGGCTGCGCGCTCGGTTCCGCTTCAGTCATCATCCTTGATGAAACGGTCAATGCCAGCACCGTGGTGAGCGATACGATTCATTTCTTCAAGCACGAATCCTGCGGTAAATGCACTCCTTGCCGCGAAGGCACCTTCTGGATGGCGAGGGTGATCGATCGAATCGAAGCCGGCAAGGCGAAAGAAGAAGATATTGACCTGCTCGCCAGTATTGCCAGCCAGATGCAAAACAAATGCCTGTGCGCGCTTGGAGAGTTCTCCACTGTATCCGTAATTTCAGCGATTAAAAACTACCGGGCTGACTTCGCGGCCCGCCTGGAGAAATAAACGGATGGAAAAACAAGTCACACTGAAGATAGACGGCCGCAGCGTCACTGTCCCTGAAGGGACCCTGATTGTGGACGCGGCAAAACAACTGGGAATTGTCATCCCGGTGTTCTGCTACCATCCCAAGCTCAAGCCCGCGGGAATGTGCCGCGTTTGCCTGGTGGATGTGGGAAGACCGCAACTTGATCGCGCTAGCGGCGCGCCCGTGTTGAATGAAGACGGCACACCCAAAATTGTATTCGGCCCCAAGCTGGAGACTGCCTGCACCACGCCTGTATCAGAAGGCATGGTGGTGTGGGGCGCAACTGAAAAGGTGATGGAAGCCCGTAAAGAGGTGCTTGAGTTTCTCCTTACCTCGCATCCATTGGATTGCCCGGTGTGCGATAAAGGCGGCGAATGCCCGCTGCAGAACCTGACCATGAAGTTTGGCCCTGCTGAAAGCCGTTTCGAATTTGATGAGAAGAGCCATAACCAGAAAAGGGTACCGTTGGGCGAACTGATCATCCTCGACCGCGAACGCTGCATCCATTGCGGGCGTTGTGTGCGCTTCCAGGAGCAGATCGTTGACGACCCCGTGATCGGTTTTTATAACCGCGGACGGGCGCTGGAGATCAGAACTTATTCAGACCCCGGGTTTGACTCAATATTCTCAGGCAACACCACCGACATTTGCCCGGTCGGCGCCCTCACCACCGCTGATTTCCGCTTTGGCGCGCGTCCCTGGGAGATGAAGGACAAAGCGTCAATCTGCACCCAGTGCCCGGTTGGCTGCAACATCACCTACAATGTGCGCCGAGAGGCGCGCAAAGACGGGCGCATAGTGATCAAACGGGTAATGCCGCGCCAGAACGAAGCCGTGAACGAAATATGGATTTGCGATAAAGGCAGGTTCACTTACCATTATTATGAAAGCCCTGAGCGCTTGACCGCCCCGCTCATTCGGCGCGGTGACGAACTGGTACAAACCAGCTGGGATGAAGCCATCCGGTACGCGGCGCAGCAGGTAAAAGCCGCTGGTTCCAGGCTGGCGATGGTTACCAGCGGACGTTTAAGCAACGAAGACCTGTTTGCGCTCAAACAGCTCGCTGATGTAACCGGAGGAAAAGCCATTTTGCACGGTACCATCAGTGGGGGAGAAGCCGTCTCTTTAGCGGGTATGTCCCCCGGGTCAGATCTGGGGACACTCGCGCAGGGTTCAACCATCCTGGTGTTCGCCTGCGACCTGCATGAAGAAGCGCCCATCTGGTGGTTGCGTGTGAAGCAGGCGGCAGAACGCGGCGCCACGCTCATTGTGGTTAACCCTCGCACTACCCGACTGGATAAATTCGCCACCCACCGGCTGAGCTATGCTTACGGGAATGAGCTGGACATGCTGCAGACGCTGCAAGCCGACACCGGTGATATCGGGCAGGCGGTGAAAGAAGCGGAGAACCTGGTCTTTATTTTTGGCAGTGAAGGCATGGGGTTGAGCGCTTCAGCAGCAGTCGCTGAGCAGCTCGCTTTATGGCTGGAGCGCAGCGGACACCGGGGGAAGCCCAGCAGCGGGTTGATCGCCGTCTGGCAGAAAGGGAACGAGCAGTGCGCCTGGGAGATTGGATACACTACGGATGAGCGCCTTGCCGAGACGATCAGCGCCGCGATGGGGGTGTATATCTGCGCGGCTGACCCGGCGAGCGAAGATCCAGAATTGAAAATCGCCTTGCAACGCGCGGGCTTTATGATTGTCCAGGACCTGTTCCTGACCGAAACAGCCAAACTGGCGGATGTGGTGCTGCCGGCGCAGGCGGTTATGGAACGGGAAGGCACGGCAGTGTCAGGGGAGCGCCGCCTGCAGTATTACAGCCCGGCAGTTCCCGCCCCGGCGGGCACCCGGCCTGATTACGCCATCATCCGCGCTATCGCTGAAGAGGCGGGAATTCAACTGAAAGGTGAAAATACGGCTGACTTGTTTGAACAACTGACGGACAGCGTAGAGGTCTTCAAAGGTATTACCCTGAAAGAGGTTCGGGCGGTGCGCGAGCAAAAGCCCGCGCTCGGGCGCAGTCATATGTATTACGGCGGAACCAGCTATGAGAACAGGGAAGGATTGGGGGTAACCCTGCCGCTCAGGGCAGGCGCGCTTCGTTCATCTGCTGAACATTACCAACCCCAAGCGCTGACCCTTGAAAGCGGCAGCCTGCTGGCGGTTCCCATCACCCGGTTGTATGACCGCGGCGGCACGGTTGCCACCAGCGGTATGTTGCAACAACGCATTGTGCGCAGTTTGTTCAGCCTGCATCCGGCTGACGCTGAACTCTTCCAGGTAAAGGCGGGCGAGCGAATTTCGCTCAGGCTGGATAGCAGGGAGATCGAAGGCGAAGTGGATATTAACATCGGTCAGCCGCAAGGGGTGGTGCTGGTCACACGCAGCATGGGGGCGCTGCTTTCTGCTCCGGTAGTGGTTAAGCTTTCCGTACCGCAGCGAAGCGCGGTTAATTCGTAGGCGAGGGTAGCTATGACATTTGCGATGTTTCTTGAATGGTTCTTGAAAGCGCTCATCCTGGTCCTCGGCTTGACAGTGGGTTTCGCCTATGTCACGCTCTTCGAACGTAGGCTGTTGGCGCGCATGCAGGTTCGCATTGGGCCCAACCGCGTTGGACCGGCGGGTTTGCTGCAACCCGTCGCAGACGCCATTAAGCTGATATTTAAGGAAGAATTAATTCCAGCCAAAGCCGATAAGATCCTTTTTGTTTTGGCGCCGGTGCTCACGGTCATCCCGGCTCTCATCATCACCGGTGTCATCCCGCTGGGACCACCTATCCGCCTTTTTGGGAGAGAGATTGCACTGCAGGTTGCCAATCTCAACATTGGTATTCTTTATCTGCTCACCGTGACGGCCATCTCCATTTATGGGATCGCGCTCGCGGGCTGGTCATCGAACAATAAATACTCCACCATGGGCGCGTTGCGCGCCACTGCTTCGATGATCAGTTACGAACTGGCGCTGGGGCTGGCGTATGTAGGGCCGGTGCTGTTGGCAGGATCGATGAATATAAATGATATTGTCACTGCCCAAAAACCGCTGTGGTTTGTAGTGATGCAGCCGCTGGGCGCGATCATTTATCTCATTGGTGCCAATGCTGAAATCAACCGTACCCCGTTTGATATGCCTGAAGCGGAGCACGAATTGACCGCTGGATTTCTCACCGAGTATTCTGGTATGAAGTTTGCCCTCTTCTACATGGCGGAATATATCAAGATGATAGCGGTTTCCATGATTGGGGCTTCGCTGTTTCTGGGTGGCTATTGGGGCCCGGGCGTGAGCACTTACCCCTGGTTAGGACCGATTTATTTGGCTATCAAGGTCATCCTCCTGCTTTTCTGGTTCATCTGGGTGAGGGCAACCTGGCCGCGCTTCCGCTATGACCGAATGATGGCTTTTGGCTGGAAGATCCTCTTTCCGCTGGCGCTGTTGAACGTGTTAGTGACCGCGCTGGTGATCGTATTGATCGGAGGTTGAGAGATGCTGCGCGGATTGATCACTACTTTTAAATCACTCTTTGAAAAACCGGTCACCATACAGTATCCTGAACAGCGGCGGCCAGTGTTCGAACGCTACCGCGGCAGGCATGAGCTGAAGCGGTATGACAATGGGCTTGAAAAATGCATTGGCTGCGCTCTATGCGCGGCAGCCTGCCCGTCAGATGCCATCTTTGTGGAGGCCGCTGAAAACACGGATGATGAGCGCTACTCACCAGGAGAGCGTTATGCCAGCACGTATGAGATTAACATGCTGCGCTGCATCTACTGCGGGTTCTGCGAAGACGCCTGCCCTACGGAAGCCATTGTGCTTGAAAAGATCTACGAAATGTCTTATAGCGACCGCCACAGCGCGATTTTCACCAAAGACATGTTACTGGTGAAAGTACCGGATGGCGGACAGCCCACACCGCAGAAAACTGAACCCGGCTTGTACACGCGTTCGGTGCCTGAGATGAAAGACCCCACAGATTGAGGAGGAAGGGATGACGCCTGCTTTGCTGATTTTTATCTTGCTCGGGATCATTGCGGTGGCTTCAGCCCTGGCCATGCTGCTCAGCCGCAACACGGTTTATTCCGCGTTATTCCTGATCCTGAATTTTCTCGCCGTCGCGGTTATTTACATCCTCATGGGCGCGTCCTTCGTCGCCCTTTCGCAGATTGCCGTATATGCCGGGGCGATTATGGTGCTGGTGCTTTTTGTCATCATGCTGCTGGGCACTCAACAGCTTGATCCGCGAGAAACGCTCAAATGGCAGCGCCCGCTGGCAATTGTGTTGACCCTCGCCTTGATCATCCAGGGCGCTTACGCGCTGATCACACGCTATGGGTTCCAGTACGCCACTCTTGCGGCTAGCCCTGAATTTGTAGATCCAAAGAACCTGGGTATGGTGTTGTTCCAAAAACACTCGCTGCCTTTTGAAGTTACCTCGGTCATCCTGCTGGTAGCTGCCATCGGTGCCGTGGTACTGACACATAAGCAAAAGAAGGATGGAGGCGCCTAATGTTCCCGGTGATTTATCCCATTATCCTCGCGGTCATCCTCTTCAGCCTGGGGGTTGCTGGCGTTTTGCTGCGTAAAAACGCGATTGTCATCCTTATGTCACTGGAGTTGATGTTCAACGCCGCCAACCTGGTGTTTATCACCTTCGCAAACTACCATCAAAACCTGGATGGACAGGTGTTCATCATTTTTATCATGGTCACGGCCGCCGCCGAGGTGGCTGTGGGGCTGGCATTAATCGTGAATATTTTCCGCGCCAAGAAGACCATCAGCATCGATGAGATGCACAGCCTGAAAGGCTGACCGACCCGCAAAAGGGAGAATATTTTATGGAATCTGGACAAATCTTCAATCTTGTTCCCTGGGTTGTCTTCCTGCCGGTAATTGGCCTGGTAGTCAATTTGCTGCTGGGGAGGCGCCTGGGAGAGGTTTTCAGCGGGGTCGTTGCCAGCCTGGCTTCTGGGCTTACCTTTGTGGTGGCTGTACTGTTAGCAGCGGCACTGGCTTCTGCGCCAAACGCCAGAGTAGTGAGCCCGTGGGAATGGATTTCCATTGGAGAGTTGACGGTACGCTGGGCTTTTCGCGTGGACACACTCTCGGTGGTAATGATGCTGGCGGTATCGTTGGTCGGCACCTTGATCCATATCTATTCCATCGGCTATATGCACAGCGACGTGCGCCACAATGGGGATCCTGGCAGGTATACACGCTTCTTTGTCTTCATGAATCTGTTTATCGCTTCGATGATGCTCCTGGTCAGCGCGGATAACTTTTTAATGATGTTCGTGGGCTGGGAGGGAGTGGGGTTGTGCTCTTACCTGCTCATTGGTTTTTGGTACGAGAAAGGAAAGAACGGCATCGGCAATGCCGAGGCAGCCAAGAAGGCTTTCATCACCAACCGCATCGGCGATTTTGGGCTGCTTATCGCGCTGTTCCTGATATTCGGTTATTTTGGCACCCTGCAATTCGATGAGGTTTTCCGCCAGGCCGCCAGCGTGGCAGCTGCGCACCCAGGAGCGATGCTGTTGATCACGTTGGCCATGCTGCTGGGGGTGAGCGGAAAATCAGCGCAGATACCTCTGTTCGTGTGGCTGCCCGATGCAATGGCAGGGCCCACGCCGGTTTCCGCGCTCATCCACGCGGCAACCATGGTCACCGCCGGTGTGTATCTGGTGGCGCGCAGCACAGCCTTTTACAGTGTGGTTCCCGTTGCCCAGACCGTGGTGATGTGGGTGGGCGCGCTCACCGCGCTCCTGGCCGCGACCATCGCCTTGGGGCAATACGATATCAAGAAAGTGCTGGCTTATTCCACCATCAGCCAGCTGGGCTTTATGGTGGCCGCCGTGGGCATGGGGGCGATGGTCGCCGGGATGTTCCATCTGGTGACCCATGCCTTTTTTAAAGGGCTGCTCTTCCTGTCTGCGGGTTCGGTCATCCAGGGGATGGAACGCGGTATGCACGGTGGCGACGACAGCGCTGAGTTCGATCCGCAGGATATGCGCAATATGGGCGGCTTGCGCAAGAAAATGCCGCTTACCTTTTGGGTCTATCTGATTGGCGGTCTGGCCCTTTCAGGTATCGCGCCGCTTGCGGGCTTCTTCTCGAAGGACGAAATCCTCGGCGCAGCATACACCGGGCACAACGCCGTGTTTGTGCTGCTGGTCCTCACGGCTTTCCTTACCGCGTTTTATATGGGGCGGCAGCTGGTGATGGTCTTCTTCGGAAAGCCGCTCTCAGCAGCAGCCGAGCATGCCAGCGAAAGCCCGCGCGTAATGACCATCCCACTGGTCATTCTGGCGCTGCTTTCATTGCTGGGCGGGGCTCTCAACCTGCCGGGCGTGCACACGCTGGAACACTGGCTCGCTCACACGCTTGGCGAGGTAAAGCCCGCAGAGTTCATCTGGCTGGTGGCGGGGCTCTCGTTCTTGTTGGCGTTGCTAGGGCTGGGTTTGGCCTGGCTCATCTACACGCGCAGAGAGCAGAAGTCCGGGGCGGATGACCCGCTGAAAAAGCCCCTCGGCGCGTTATACACCGGTATGGAACGCAAGTGGTGGGTAGACGAATTTTACCAGGCGCTGATCCTCAATCCTTACAAAGCCTTCGCCCAATTCATCGCTGAACCGGTGGATCTGGGCATCATTGACCGTGTGGGCGGTGGGCTGGCAGCTGGTACGCGCGCGCTGGCCGAAGGGTTACGCCAACTGGAAAATGGCTATGTGCGCTCTTATGCTTTGTGGATGGTGGTTGGTCTGCTGGCAATCATGATGTTTCTATTCTTAAGGTAAAGGACGGGCGATGAATTCAGCCATTAATCCCCTTCTGCTGGTCACCTTCTTTCCGCTTGTGGGCGTCTTGCTGATATTGTTATTGGGAAGCACAGGCAAAAACACTGCGCGCTGGATCGCCCTTTTGACCTCGCTGGTCACCTTTGCGCTTTCACTGTGGCTGCTGATGCAGTTTGACAGCACGAAAGGCGGCATCCAGATGGAGATCAACCTGCCGTGGTTGACCCTGGGCGGCAACACGGTTGGCTTTCACCTGGGTGTGGATGGTATCGGCATTCTCATGGTCTTGCTGACCGCTTTACTGACGCCAATTGCCATCCTTTCCACCTGGAAGGCGGTGGAGGAACGCGTAAGTGGTTTTATGAGCTTCTTCTTGCTGCTTGAAACGGGCATGATGGGCGTGTTCCTCTCCCTGGATATGGTATTGTTTTATATCTTCTGGGAGTTTACGCTGGTGCCCATGTACTTTCTTATTGGGCTGTGGGGCAGCCAGCGCCGGGTTTACGCGGCGGTCAAGTTCGTGCTCTACACCATGGCCGGTTCATTGCTGATGCTGGCGGGTATCCTGTGGGTGGGGTTAACCTACGGCGGCTTTGACCTGACAAAACTGACGGACTCGGCGATTCCATTCACCGCACAACTATGGTTGTTTGGGGCGTTCGGGCTGGCGTTTGCCATCAAAGTGCCCATGTGGCCGCTGCATTCCTGGCTGCCAGACGCCCACACTGAAGCCCCTACCGCCGGGTCTGTCATCCTGGCGGGTGTGCTGCTCAAGATGGGTGCTTATGGGTTCCTGCGTTTCAACCTGCCGTTATTCCCACAGGCGACGCTCACACTGGCTCCGTGGATGGCTGGGCTGGCGGTAATCGGCATCCTCTATGGCGCGATTGTGGCTTTCAGGCAGAAGGACGTAAAACGGTTGGTTGCCTATTCTTCCATCAGCCACCTTGGTTTTGTTGTACTGGGCACATTTGCCCTCACAGCGCAGGGCGTGCAGGGAGCCATTTTGCAGATGGTCAATCATGGGCTTTCCACCGGCGCGCTGTTCCTCATTGTAGGGATGCTGTATGAAAGGCGGCACACACGCCTGATGGCTGATTTTGGCGGGTTGTGGCGCGTCACTCCGCTGTTGGGCAGTCTCACACTGGTTACCGTCCTCTCCTCGGTAGGGTTGCCTGGACTGAATGGTTTTGTGGGAGAATTTACCATTCTGATGGGCGCTTTTCATTCAACTATCCTGGCTTCGCCATGGTTTGCCGTGGTAGCCACGCTTGGTGTTATCCTGGCAGCGGTGTACCTGCTGCATATGTTCCAGCAGGTATTTTTGGGACCGGTACGCCATCCGGAAAACGAAAAATTGGCCGATCTCAGCCCGCGCGAGGTCATCCTTCTGGCGCCGCTCCTGTTGTTGGCTTTCTGGATAGGGTTGTATCCGGCCCCGTTCTTCAGGCTCATGTCGCCAGCGGTTGAGCAGTTGCTGGCGCTGATTCAGACTGTTGTTCAGACTGCGCATTAACGGAAGGTGAAAATATGACTTTAATTGATTTCAACTCCATACTTCCGGTCATCTTGCTGGTGGTCTGGGCATTGGTCATGCTGCTGCTGGATGTGTGGTTTGGAAAACGCGTTCCCCTGCTTACACCTGTTATGGCTGTAGCTGGACTGGTGCTGTCTTTAGCGGCGAGCCTGTACCAAATTGGACACCAGGCTTCAGCCTTTAACGGCATGATCCGTGTTGACGGTTTCAGCATTTTCCTCAATAACTTGTTCGCCCTCAGCGGCATTGTGGCGATTGGATTGGGGTACGATTACCTCAAGCGTGTTGGCATCAGCGAAGGTGAATATTACGTCCTGCTGCTTTTCAGTATCAGCGGCATGATGCTGATGGGCAGCGCAGGCGACCTGATTATCGTTTTCCTCTCGCTGGAATTGCTTTCCATTCCTCTTTATGTGTTGGCAGGTATTGACCATAAACGCGACGCTTCACGGGAAGCATCGCTGAAGTACTTTTTATTAGGAACAATGGCTTCCGCTTTTGTGCTCTTTGGGATTGCTTTTGTTTACGGCGCGGCTGGAACGACCAGCCTGTACGGCATCACCGAAGCCGTCAGCCAGGGTAAGGTGCAGCAGTTCTTGTTGATTTGCGGTAGCGCGCTGTTACTGGCTGGTTTCGGGTTCAAGGTGGCCGCGGTGCCTTTTCATAGCTGGACGCCCGATGTGTACCACGGTTCGCCTTCTTCCGTTACGGCTTTTATGTCAGTTGGCGCTAAGGCTGCAGGGTTCGCTGCACTCATACGCGTCTTTTCGCTCAATTTCACCGCCATTGCCATTGAGTTAACGCCGCTGTTCTGGGTGTTATCGGCATTGACGATGATCGTTGGCAACGTGGTCGCGGTGGCGCAGACCAATCTCAAACGCATGCTGGCTTATTCCAGCATTGCGCACGCCGGTTACATCCTGATGGCTTTTGTAGGCTTTGGAGATGCGGCAGTACGCCAGAATTCTATCGCTTCCGCGCTGTTTTACCTGGCTGCGTACGCGCTCACTTCACTTGGCGCCTGGTCGGTGCTGGTGGCGGTAGAGCAACAAGATGGCAGCGGGAATGAGATCAGTGACCTGGCGGGGTTGGGGAAGACCGCGCCTTCCCTGGCTGCAGCGATGGTTGTGTTCATGCTCTCGTTCACTGGAATCCCGCTCACCTTGGGGTTCTGGGGCAAATTCTACCTGTTCCGCACCGCCATTGAAGGCGGCTTTACCTATTTGGCGGTCGCCGGGTTGCTCACTTCGCTGGTCTCGGCGTTCTATTACCTGCGCGTGGTGGTGAAAATGTACTTCCAGCCTGGTGAAGCCCTGGCGCACAAAGGGCGCCTGACCAGTTTGATCGCTACGATTCTCGCCATCCTGGTTGTTGGCCTGGCTTTCGTCCCTGGTTACCTTTTTAACCTCGCTGCCGCCGGTCTAATCGCAGGGGCGTAAATACTTCTACATCACAAAAAAGTCCCGCCATGTGGAGGCGGGACTTTTTTTATCTATTGAATTAAGTTACTTGCTTGCCTGGTGAATGGCGAGGTAATTGTTCTTGACTTTATTGGTGTACATAATCCAAAGGACGAGGAAGGCGATCAGAGATACACCAAACGTGACCGCGCTCCCCAACAGGCAGATCAGCATCCAGGTGGGTAGTTTCGGGTCGATCTTTTCCAGAGAAACGTTCAGGCTGTCAAGCTTATCGCCCTGTTCTTTGGCGAGGCCGCGGAAGGCGACAAACAACCAGTAATAATTCCAGCCGGGGATAAAGCACCGCGAGGTTGCCTGGTCGGCGTTAGCGCGGATACCCTCATGCTCGATTTGTTTCCAGGCTTTGTAGAAAATGACGAAGAACAGTACCCCGGCAGGGATGAGTCCAATCCCAGACAGCAGTATGCCAATCAGGCTGATCCAGAACCACATGAAGAGCTTTTTCATCGAGGCAACTTCAGGGTCTTCATACACAACCGCCATTGGTGGCGGAGCCACAGGAGGTGGTACAGAACCTAAAAGCCCTGCGAGGGGGGTCTGTCCGATTGGTAGCCAGTTGGCCATGCCGTTGGTCCACACGAGGGTGCCGTGTGTGATTGTGCCCGCTTCAACCAGTTTCTTGATCTCCGCTTCTTCCACGGGGCCGACCTGTTGATTGTTGAGCGTGTAGTACCACATATCTCTTCTCCTTGTAAAGTGTAATTAAACGTATGATCGACTACATCATTATAGTTTATTTTTGAGCAACTCAACCTTAAAACAACCTGACAAAGCCGTTTTTTGGGCGTTATTCTTCTCTTTCCGGCCTGAAATGACGCAGGAATTTAATTAACGCCCGCCTTTTCTTGGCTTCAAGGCGTTTCGTGATGTCGCTGGCACGCGGCCTGGTAGGAATGCGGTTTTGCGGGGTTTGTTGCGCCTGTTCGACCAGGCGAAAAAGACGGTTGATCGCTTCCTGGCGATTACGTTCGCGTTCACGGAAGCGACCGGCTTCGATCACCAGCACGCCATCACCGGTTACGCGCCTGCCAGCCAGCCGAAACAGCCGCTCTTTGACATGTTCGGACAGGACAAGAGAATTCTTGATATCGAAGCGTAATTGCGCGGTCGTCGCGACTTTGTTCACATGCTGACCTCCGGGACCGGAAGAGTGAACATAGCGAATCGAAATTTCATTTTCTGGTATTTGCTTCATCGTTTGCTCTCCTTCAGAATACGCTGATCCAAACGTTTGGTTTCACAACAGGCGCTGGAAAGAATCAACCTCGACAGGCGGTCCACTTTGCCCTTCTCAAAGCGGGTGAATATCAGATAAAATACAACAGAAAAGGGGAACAAATCGAAGTCTAAAAGAAACGAGAGAGGCCATGACTGACACTTCTGTTGATGATTTTTCCGTGGATGAACTGCTGCAATTGAACCAGCGCAAGATCAGTGCTGAAGAGCTTAGAAAGTACGAAAAGTACATGACCGAAATTTTCAGCGCGCTGGGCATGGACGTGAACACCCCCTCCACCCATGAAACCCCCCGCCGGTTTCTAGAGGCGTTGATCGAATCGACCAGCGGTTACGAGGGCGACCCGAAGCTGATCAAGTCCTTTCCGCGGGAATGCCGCGGAGAACCTGACTGCCGTCTGAGCCAGGTCATCGAGGGACCGATTCACTTTCACTCGTTGTGTGAGCATCACGTTTTTCCATTTTATGGCGAGGCTTACGTGGGCTACGTGGCTGATGAACGCATTTTAGGCATATCAAAACTGACGCGCCTGGTACGGCTTTACACCAAGCGCTTTGCCGTACAGGAGCGCATTGGCTACCAGATCGCGGATACGCTGGAAGCGCTGATGCGACCGCATGGCGTGGCGGTGTTCATGCGCGCCAAGCATATGTGCGTGGAGATGCGCGGCGTGCGCGAGATCTCTCCTGCCACCCGCACCACTGTCTTCCGCGGTGTGTACGCCGATGACCCGGCGTTGCGCGCGGAATTCCTGAACGTGTGCGGAATAATGAAATAAAAAACCTCACCAGAAAATTTCACTGGAAGATTTCTACTGGGGCGCAGGCAGTTCTTCCATTAAGAAATTTAACAACTGTAACGCGGTGATATTCTTCACTTCCTTGCCGTAATCCAGAGCGATGGGCAAAGAGAAATCGGTCGAGGGTGGAGCAGACCAGAAATTTAAATGTTCTCCGTCTGTTTGTAAACCGTGATTTACCAGGGGTTGGGCTGCTTTCCAGAAGTTCCACAAAGGCAGTTCATACTCTATTGCCAGGCGCGCGATGGTCTCGTTGATGGAATTATCGCCTTCAATGTTATCCGCCTTGGTGGCCAATACCGGTAAGATGCCAAGAGAAATGGTTTTTTCAATAATGACCCGCAGGTTCTGCTCGTAGACCTCGGGCTGGCGCTGATGCGTTTTGGCGTCGATGGTGCCCAGCATGATGATGGCGATACTGGGATTATCCACCCGGTACTGGCACTCAAGCATCGGTTCGTTGGGCAGGCATTCATCATTGTTCCACAGTGAAACCAGCAGTCTGGAGGTGGTGGTGCCAGGGTTGGTAGCCTGGTTGGGCAGGCGGTACGATTTTTTAAAATAGTCAATTGCCGGCTGGAGGTAGGCGAAATCTTCGCCCAGGTCGTATTGACCGCCAAAGCCGGCGAGGAAATCAGGAGACATGCTATTGCAGTCGCCAATCTTGGTGTACACCCGCGGGTCATTCCCCATTGCCAACCCCTGCTGATAAATTTCGCGCGCTCTTACTGAAAGCTCTTCCGGCAGGATTGGCAGTTCTTTCCAGAATCCCGGGGTTCGCACAATGGTGGTCTGGGTGGGGACGGGGGGACTGGTTTCAGTGGGAGAGAGAGAGAGGGTATCGTGCTGTGTAGCTGTAGCAAGCAGTGGTGTTTGTGCAGGCGGGGTCTCTTGCGACAACGCGTTAATCGGCTCGGACGCGGCAGGGCCGGCAGGCTGGCATGCGCTTAAAAAAAGGAGGAGGGCAGCGGTAAAAATGAGCAGTGGGATGGACCAGCAGCGCGGCGGGTTGTTACAGGGCAGGGCAGGCTTCATAACAATGGCAAGTCCCTTTTGATAATGAGAATGATCCAGTGATTGAAGATGAAACGCAGCAATTATACCTGTTTCTACCAGGGTTGCTGACGAGAAGGGTCAACTCTCTTTTCATCGCAAGTTTTGTGGTTCTCCTCACAATGCACGCCGCAGGTCTGCAGCCACTGCCGGCCTTCTGCACGTAACATACGTTCGCTGCCGTCTGGGCCCCAACTGCCAGGCTCGTATTCTTCGGGCTGGGGCGCTGCAGGGTCTTCCCACCCAGCGATGATAGGGTCGAACAGCGCCCAGGAAAGTTCAGATTGGTCAGCGCGGGTGAAAAGAGAAGCATCACCGGTGATGACATCCAGCAGTAAACGTTCGTACGCCTCTGGAATGGCGCTCTGGTCATACACATCACTGTAGTGATAATTCATGTTAACCGAACGTGTCTCCGCCACGGTATCGGGTACCTTGGTTTCAAAACGCAGGTGAATCCCTTCATCGGGCTGCAGGCACATCGAAAGCAGGTTGGAACGTCCTTCCAAATCGCTCCCCGACATCGGGAAAAGCATGTGCGGTGGTTTTTTAAACTGAATGAGAATTTCGCTCACTTTTTCTGTCATTTTCTTGCCTGAACGCAGGTAAAAGGGCACGCCCTGCCAGCGCCAGTTATCGATATAAAAACGCACTGCGGCGTAAGTGGGGGTTCGTGAACCCGGGGCTACGTTAGGCTCTTGCTGGTAACCGCGGTACTGACCGATGACGCTGTTTTTCATAATTTCATCACGATTCATGGGGCGTATGGCGCGGATGACCTTCAGCTTCTCGTCGCGCAGCGCGTCAGCATTGTAGGTGCTGGTCGGTTCCATGGCTACCAGCGTCAGCAACTGGATGAGGTGGTTTTGAAACATGTCGCGCAGCACACCAGCGTGATCATAATAACGCGCACGCGTGCCCACCCCCACAGTTTCGGCAACAGTGATTTGCACGTTATCGATAAAGTTGCGATTCCACACCGGCTCGAAGATCGCGTTGGCGAAACGCGCCACTAAAATATTCTGCACGGTTTCTTTACCGAGATAGTGATCGATACGGTAAACCTGTTTTTCTTTCATCACTGCGTGAATGCTCTGGTTGAGCGAACGGGCGCTTTCGAGGTCTTCGCCGAAAGGCTTTTCAATCACAACGCGGCGCCAGGCGTCGTCTTCTTGCAGCAAACCGTTCGCGGCCAGGTTGTTGATTATTTCTAGAAAATATTCTGGAGGTGTTGCCAGGTAGTACATGCGATTGGCTTCCCCGCCTTCGAGAAGGCTCAGCCGTTCATTAATTTGGTGATAGGTCTCTGCTCTGGAGATGTCGCCGGAAAGGTAGCTCAGCGTTTGGGAAAAAGTACCCCAGGAATTCTCACCCACTGGCAGACGAGAGAATTGGTTCAGTCCATCGCGTGAAACCCGGCGCAGGTCTTCGTCCGTCCAGGGTCTCCCTGCGATACCGAACACCCTGAAGGATTTCGGCAGGCGGCCTTTGAGATACAGGTGATATAAGGCGGGAATTAACTTGCGGTGAGAGAGGTCGCCAGAGGCGCCGAAGATTACGATTGATGTGGAGTCTGTCATGTCAGTCCTTTTCCCTAATTTCAGAACATTATATCCAGATTCAGCATGAGCAGGCAACCATTAAAACGGGTACCCTGAGAGAGAAAAGTGATGGGTAGAACGGCGTATCCAATCCGCGGGTTGCAGTGTTACTTTGTATTATGAAACTGCTCCAAATCACAGGATTGTTCTTGTTAGGCTATGCGCTGGGTAATTTTTCACCCGCTTATCTGATTGCCCGCAAGGTTGGCAGATTTGATATACGTGAAAAAGGCAGCGGTAACGCTGGGGCCACCAATGTAATCCGCACGTTGGGCTGGCGCTATGGGTTGCTGGTGTTTTTGTTAGACGCGCTTAAAGGAGCCACTGCGGCGGGCGCTGGCTACTGGCTGGGGGGAGAAACCGGCCTGGCAGCCGCAGCCATTGGGGTGGTTCTTGGACATGACTTTCCGGTGGTTTTAAACTTTCGCGGCGGGAAGGGCATCGCCGCCACCACTGGTATCCTGCTCAGTTTGCTGCCCCTGCCAACCCTGGCGGGCATACTCGTTTTTGTGCTGGTGGTTCTGGGCACGCGCATGGTCTCATTGGGGTCATTGGTGTTTGTTTTCGGCATGGCTGTGTATGTGATTGTTACGCAGCAACCGCTCATGTGGGTGGTGGTCGTGGTGGTTGCAGCGCTGTTTGCCCTCTTGCGCCATCACGAGAACATCCGCCGCATACTGGCGGGCGTGGAGAATCGCATCTCTTTGTAGGAAAAATCATCCATACAGGGGCGGTAAGGGCTGGTCAGTGAGCCCCCGTTTTTTCCATTGGCAGCGGATATAATTATGCCAACATCGAGGTCATTGGAGGAAAATATGCAAATCGGGATGATCGGTCTGGGAAAAATGGGGATGAATATGGCGCAACGCCTGATAAAGGGCGGACACAGCGTGATTGGCAACGCCACCAAAGAAACCACAATCCGTGAAGCCGAAGCGCTGGGGGTGAAAGGAGCGCGCTCTTTACAAGAGCTTACCGCCAATCTGGCACAACCACGCGTGGTGTGGCTGATGGTTCCCGCTGGCGCGGTGACCGAAGAAGTGCTGGGGTCGCTCACCCCTCTGTTGGAGATGGGGGATATCGTCGTGGATGGCGGAAATTCTAACTACAAAGACACTACCCGCCGCGGTCAGGTTCTGATGGAAAAAGGTTTGCGTTTTGTGGATGTGGGGACCAGCGGAGGCATATGGGGGCTCACAGAAGGCTACAGTCTGATGATAGGTGGTGATCCTGCCACCGTGGAGTACCTGCGCCCGATTTTTGAAACGCTGGCGCCAGCGCCTGACCAGGGCTGGGGCAGAGTTGGCCCATCTGGGGCGGGGCATTTTACCAAGATGGTACACAATGGTATTGAATACGGTATGATGCAGGCCTTTGCAGAGGGGTTTGAAATCTTGAAGGAGAAGCGGGAGTTTGAACTCGACCTGCACCGCGTTTCGCAGATATGGCAGCGTGGCAGCGTGATACGCTCATGGTTGTTGGACCTGATCGAAAACGTGATGGCAGAAGACTCGTCGCTTGAGGATGTCGAAGCCTATGTGGCGGATTCAGGCGAGGGACGCTGGACCGTGTTTGAAGCCATTGACCTGAATGTGGCTGCACCGGTGATCACCGCTTCGCTGCAACGGCGTATCCGTTCGCGGCAGGATGGCCCGTATTCCGATAAACTGGTCGCGGCCATGCGGCATCAGTTTGGCGGTCACGAAATCAAGAAAAAGGAAGGCTAGAGGATCATCAACACGCGCTTGTGGCTGCTTAACTCAGCATAGAGCGCGTCCACCTGCTCGCGGCTCTGGGCAATAAAGTGGAAGGAGACCGAGCGGTAATGGTTGTTGTTGGAGAGCCGGCTGACAATATTTTCTTCCAATAAATCTGGAACGTGACGCCGCACGATTTCTACCACGAAGGGTTCAAAGTCGTTTTCATCCACGCCGATGACTTTGAGGGGGAATTCCACCGGGTATTCAACTTCAGGGGTTTTATCATCTACCATTTTTTTACCAGGGCCTAATTATACCGTTCTTCTCATTCATGCGCACTCGCGCACTTCTCTGAAGCGGCGTCTTACAGCGTTACGCGGGGTAAACCTGGGGTAGCCGAAGACCACTGTCAGTCCCGGTTGAATTTTTGGCGGCAGAACGTATTTCTCGCGCAGGGGTTTGCTGTAACGGAAGATATAACCAGGGAAACCCAGCATACAGCTGCCCAGCCCTAACGACTCTCCGGCAAGCATGGCAAGGGAAGCCACAACCGCGCAATCCGCTGGGTCACTGTAAGCGCTGCCGGAAAAATGCAGTACCAGTGGGGCGTCGTAGAACAGCCAATCCTCGCCGCTGGCGCGGCTGGTGGGAACATCCAACTCACCCTCCTGTTAATCTTCGGCACCAGTCCAGATTTCCATCCAGCGTTTTACAGAGCGCGTCATTTCCACTGAAAAGGCAGAAACGAATTTCCGTGTATAAATTCCTTGCGCCATCTTCCTGGCGGCTTCTACGTCCACCTCATCTGGGGACTGCTGACCAGCGCGCGACAGCATGGCGGGGAACGCGTCCGCGTCTACCGGCGTGTAATGATCACGATGAACGATGATATTGCGTCCAAAGCGCCTGGTTAACCCCGGGTGCTCACGCTCTGCGTAAGGTCTGCCGAAACACAACAGGGTAACTGGAAAGGTGAAGCGCGGCAGGCGGAACATTTCGCGGTGCACCTCGTAATTCTCCATAATGTCACCAATATAGCACGAACCGATTCCCAGCGATTCAGCGGCGATGACCGCGGTCTGGGCGGCGATGAGCGCATCGCAGCATGCCAGCAGAAGGTCGCCCTCCTGCGGCAGCCGGGGTTGCAGACCCTGTTCCATGGCCAGCCGCGGCGCATCGCTCCAATTGAAAGCCTCCACCCAGCGCTGATAGTCTGCCAGAAAGAGCAGTACGTAAGGGGCGCTGGCGATAAACGGCTGATTGTCGCAGCTTACCGACAGCCGGTCTTTGAGCGCCTGGTCTTCAACCTCAATGATCGTATACAGCATCATATTGCCTGCGGTAGGTGCGCGCAGCGCAGCCTGCAGGATGGCATCTTTTTCTTCGGAGGTGATGGGTGTAGCGGCGTACTTACGAGTTGAACGTCGGTGATGAATGATACGCAGGGTCTGGTTCATGGGCGCCTTCTGACCAGGCAAGGATATGCGATTTTTAAATCTACCTGACCGATTACAATTATGCCATGGATCGAAATAAAGTAAGTGAACTGACGGGGTTGCTCACCCGCGCGCTGTATCACCGGCAGGCGCTACTGGAGCAGCCGCCGCGTTCAGCCATTCGCTTATTCAACGGTTTTTACGAGGGATTCCCTCCGCTGGTGGTTGACCTGTATGCGCGCACGCTGGTGGTCTTTACCCATAAACTGGATGCCGCTGATTCTCTCGCGCTGGCCCAGATGGTGCAGCAGCATCTCCTTGCCCAACTGGATTGGATTGGGTGCGTGTTGCTCAAGCAGCGGTCTTCCACGCATCCTGACGCGAAGAAGGGGGTGGTGCTATACGGGGCTCAACCGGATACCGTTGTGTGGGAAAACGGTGTGCAATACGCGCTTGCGTTGCGCCTGAACCAGGATGCCGGGTTCTACCTGGACACGCGCGGATTGAGAGCCTGGCTCAAGGAAAACGCGAGCAATCAATCTGTGCTCAATACGTTCGCCTATACTGGCAGCTTGGGGGTGGCTGCGCTCGCCGGTGGGGCATCTGCCGTTACCCAGATCGACCGCAGCGCGCGTTTCCTGGAGGTGGCACGCGCGTCCCTCAAGCTGAACGCGTTGGATGAGACGAAGATGAAGACCAGCGCGGTTGATTTCTTTGTGGCGGCAGGTCAGATGCGCCGCAAACGCGAAACATATGACATTGTCATCATCGACCCGCCTTTCTTTTCCCTCACGCCGCGCGGTCGAGTAGATCAGGTGAAAGAAACCACGCGCCTTATCAATAAAGCGCGCCCTTTGGTAACCGATGGCGGCTACCTGGTGGTGGTCAATAATGCCCTGTTTTTAAACGGGCGGGAATTCATCGGCGAACTGGAAGCCCTGACCGAAAATGGCCTGCTGACCATTGAGCATATCATCCCGGTAGGGGAGGATGTAACAGGTTATGCCGAAACGGTTGTAAACCAGCCGCCGGTTGATTCAGCGCCGTTCAATCACCCTACAAAAATAGTCGTGATCAAAGTGAAACATAAAGCGCGCGCCGCTGACAAGGCAAACAAGGAGGTGAAATGATACCTGTCACTCGATTACCCGTTTTATTTGTGGGTCATGGCAGCCCAATGAACGCCATTGAACAAAACGAGTTCAGCCTTACCTGGGAGGAATTGGGACGGGTAATGCCCAGACCGCGAGCGGTGCTTTGCATTTCTGCCCACTGGGAAACCTGGGACACCCGTGTGACCGCTATGGCAAACCCCCGCACCATACATGATTTCTATGGATTCCCGCGCGAATTGAACGAGATGCAGTATCCCGCGCCGGGATCAGACGAACTGGTCGAGTTGGTAAAGCAAAAAATCAAATCAACCACTGTCGTTGAAGACCAGGAGTGGGGATTGGATCATGGCAGTTGGTCGGTGCTCTGCCGCATGTACCCAAAGGCGGAGATCCCGGTGGTACAGCTGAGCCTTAACCGTCAACTCTCCGTCCAATCTCATTATTTGCTCGGCAGAGAATTACGCCCCTTGTGCGATGACGGCATACTGATCCTTGGCAGCGGAAATATGGTGCATAACCTGCGCATGGTCACATGGGAAGCAGACGCTGGTTATGACTGGGCCGTTTCCTATGACGCCGACCTCAAAAACTGGATCGAAAAAGGCGAACACGAACAGGTGGTTCATTATGAGGAACACGGGAAACCCGCTGAACTGGCGGTGAATTCAGCCGAGCATTACCTGCCGATGCTTTACGTACTCGGTGCGGGGTACGCGGACGAGCCGGTCAGTTTTTTCAATGAAAAGGTCATCATGGGCTCGATCTCGATGCGTTGTTTCAGCCTGGGTTGAAGTAGTCATCAATCCCGCATAAGCGGCAGGATTGTTCCCACAAACGTTTTGCCAGCTCGGCGTCGCGAGAAAGCCTTGAGGGTTCTTTTGGGCGGCTGTCTTTCCAGTACAGGTCAGCGGCGATATGGTGAAAGGCAGAAAAGGCCAGGTGCAGAATGGTTTGGGAGGGAATTTCAGCGCTGGTACCGTGGGTTTTTCGAAAACGCCAAACCAGGTTGGAGAGAAAACCCTTATCTTTTTGACCGATTTCCGTGTTGACCAATCCCGGGTCAACCGACCAGGCGTGCAGGTGAGGTGTTGGTGTACGGCGGTTGAATTCCGCGCTGAAGAGCACCCGGCACAGGTTGGATGTGGCGTACACCGGCAGGCTGAGGTACAGCCAGGGACGGTAAGCCTTCAGGGGAGAGAGAAATGCGTGGTAATGAGACTGAGAACTGACCCCCAAAACGCGACCCTGCGGCGTGTTTAACAATTGCGGCAGCAGCAAATGAGTGAGCAGAAAAGGCGCCAGATGGTTCACCGCGAATGTCAGTTCGATGCCATCTTCCGTAAGGACGCGCTTGCTGGAATAGAGACCGGCATTGTTGACCAGCACATCCAGCCTGTTCCCATGTTCTATCAGGAGAAGCTGCGCCTGACGCGCCAGATCATGAATTTGGGTTTGAGAAGCGAGATCGGCGACCAGGTACTCGATTTGGGCTTCTGGATGGACTTGTAATATACGAGTGCGCGCCGCTTCGCAACGGGTCACGTCCCGACCGGTGCCAATCACATAAGCCCCTTTGCCCGCCAGATCGAGCGCCGCCTGGTAGCCAATCCCTGAACTGGCTCCGGTGACCAATACATTCTTGCTGCTAAAATCTCCGGTCATTTTCCCTCCGGTTTGATCGTTTTCTTTCTGTTTGATTATTTGTATAATTTTGACATAAAAATTTTCAAAGGAAACCCTATGAGCCCACAAAGCAAGTTCACTCGCCTGATGATGTTCGCGCTGCTCTATTTTACCCAGGGAACGATATTGGGATATTTCGCTTCTCTCAACGCGCTGTACATGCTGGATAATGGATTAGATATGGCGGCTGTGGGCATCTTTTCCACCATTGCCCTCATCCCTTTTGTCATCAAGATCCTTTTTGGCATTCTGAGTGACCGTTACAACCTGTTAGGGTTGGGACACCGCAAACCGTACATCTTCATCGGTCTGCTGGTGCAGTTTGCCTGCCTCATCGTTGTGGCCAACATCAACCCCGGTAGAAGTTACTGGCTTTATGTGGGGCTGGCTTTCTTGCTCCAACTGGGTATGGCGTTTTATGATACCTGCACCGATGGGCTGGCGCTGGATATCACACCAGAAACAGAAAAAGGCACCCTGCAGGGTTTTATGGTCGGCGGGCGTTCAGTGGGCGTGATTGTGGCTGCTTCTGTTGCCGGGCTTATCGCGCAGCACCTCTCATGGCAAGGCGTGTTTTACTTTCTGGCCATCCTCACTTTGGTGCCAATCCCGTTCTTGTTCTTTATCAAGGAAATTCAGAAAACGGCTGAAATGCGCTTTCAATGGTCAGCTTTTCGCGCGTTTAAAAATGTGCAGGTGCTGGCAGTAGCCGCGGTGGGGCTGGTCATTTTCCTGGTGATTGTGGGGGCGAATCAATTGGTTAACCCCTCTCTTGACGCCAAACTGGGCATTGACCTCAGCACAGCCGGTTTGCTCACTACTGTGTGGGGGATAGGCTGTGTGGTTGGCGCGCTGGCTGGCGGGAGGGTGATGGATAAGCTGGGAAACCAAAAAGCGCTGTGGCTGTCCATCCTGCTCGTGGTGCCGGCTATGATATTGCTGGCGATGGTGGCCAACCGACCGATGATGTGGGCGGTGATCGTCTTCTTTGGCGTCTCCTACGGGCTCTCTCAGGCGATTTACTTTGCGCTGGCGATGAAGTATACCCAGCCAGCCATTGCCGCATCGATGTTCTCCATCCTGATGGCGGTCACCAATGTGGGTCAGGGTATCGGCCTGGGGCTGGGCGGAGGGCTGGCTAACGCGGCTGGTTACCCGCTGACTTTTCTGGTTTTCGGCGCGTTGATGCTGCTGGTCATCCTCTTCTTCCCAGTGTTGTTCGGCGTGAAAAGAAAGGGACAAGACAGCCAGTGAAAAAAATCTACCTCACTCATTGTTCCAAAGAAAAAGACCCTGAATTTGCATTGACCGGAGAAAAGGTCACGCCTGACCGGCTATACACCTCAGAAGGGATTCAACAGTTCATCAAGTATTGTAATGAGCATTCTCACTACTGGGCAATTCTCTCCGACCGCTACGGAGTGGTTTTCCGCGATGACCACATCAAATGGTACAACCAACCTCCTGACACGGTTACCGAAGAAGATTACGAAAGGCTGCTTCAAAGTTTCATCACACGCCTGTCTTTTTTTGACGAGGTTTATTTTTATCACCGCCCCGGGGAAACCCATCCGCTCTTTGTGCGAATTATTGAAGCGGCCAGGGCGCAAGGGATGAAGGTCAGCGATTTCACGCAAGCCTCGATGCAGAAGGGCGAGTAACGCCTGGAGGGCCAGAATGAGCCTGGCATAGAAAGCCCGTCCGCGCCCGCGGTATACGCCCTACAAGTTGTGAAAGCGGGGTTTCTTTCAGGCGCTCCCCAATAGAGAAAATGGTTTCAAGCCTTCAATACGCCAATTTTCACCAGCGCAACGCGTAGTTGGCCGGCTGAAGTAAAGAGAATGGCGTTGAACCCGAGCCGCCTGGCGGCGTCGACATTCGCCTGCGTGTCATCGATAAACACGCAATCCTCGGCGTTGCGCTCAAAACGCGCCAGGAAGATCCTGAAGATTTCCTCGTCCGGTTTGGCTACACCTGCCATCCCTGAAAGCAGGTAACCATCCAGTTCAGGCAGGAACTGGTAGCGGTGCTGCAGGAGCGGGAAGGTTTCGGTGGACCAGTTGCTCAGCCCGTACACCGGGTAACCCGCGCGTTTAATTTCGCGCATGATTTCCACGGCTGGTTTGACGGCTTCGCCAGTGCATTCCATCCAGCGTTCAAAAAAAGCGCGCACCAGTTGATACCGGTGCGGGTATTTTTCAAGCAATTCCTCTTTCATTTTGTGGAAAGGATAGCCAGCGTCCAGCTTTTTGTTGAATTCACTGAACTTTATTTCTTCCAAAAACTCGCGCACAGCGTCGTCGCTGGGCAGCAACTTGCGGTAAAGATGGTAGGGACTCCAGTCAATGAGCACCCCGCCAAAGTCAAACACGATGGTTCTCTGCATAGATGGATAATTCTAACCGAAGTTCAACGACCCATGACCTATTAAGCAATGTCAGTAAAAGCTGACCCATGGTCAGAAATGGGTCGAAACACCTCATTGATTGAATTTCATCGCTCGCTCCAGGCGGTCTGAAGCCTGGAGCATCATTTGAAAATGCTTCCTTGACCTTTAAAATTCGCTCACTGCTTCGATGACCACTTCAGGGTAGATTTGCCGGGGGGTGGGCGGCATGGAATTGTAGACCCAGTCTAACTGGACGAGACCGCATCTTATGCCGGCAACGCGCTTGATTCCCTGGTAAGTGCCGCGCACCAGCACATCTTCCATGCTGAGCGCCATGCCGAACACTGCCACTGGAGTGTACGGTGGAATTTGCGCCAGCTCATCACCAAACGCGCCCAATGAATAGATGAGATGCTCGCGGTCGAGCGCCTGCGCCTGGATAAGCGGGATGATAACCGGGTAGCCCTCCGCGTTGACGTAACCGAGGAACTTAAGGTTATCAATCTTGTTGAAAAATGCCTGTGTCCAGGGATTCAGCACAGGGGTTTTTTGTGGTTTCGCGCTGAGCGTTTTAGCCACCATGGTCATCACCGCGGCGGGGATAATGCGCTGCATCGGCAGCGGGTGCTTCCCCGTGTGAGCGATAAGGTCCATATAATGCACGCGGTGCACACCAAAATACGCGTTGTAACGGAAAAGCGGGGTGTTGTTGTAGTACGCGTAATCCTTTCCTGAAGTCTCTGAGTGAGAATAATCAGCGAAACCGCGCCAGAAATTCTTATCCAGCCCCATCACCATGAATCCGGTCTTCGGGTTGGTGGGCACATGTTTCTTGCTGCTGCCTTCCATGAACTGACCCCATACCACCACCTGTGGGCTGCTCGCCATGAGCGTGGTGATGAGGGTGAGATGCGGCAGCCCCTGCGGGTTCACCGTGCCCAGAATACCGACCTTCATTGCCGCGGACAGGTCTTTGATCTCTTGTTCTGAAAAACTGTTGCTGGGGTAAAGAGAGGAGTTCATGGTTTTTGGGTCTCCATTTAAGCATTATTTCTCGAAATAATCAACTGGCTTTGGCTGCCCCAGTGACAAAGGTGCGCGAAGGGTCGAAGCCGCCTGACCTGGCCCATTCACCCATCTGTGTCAGTTGTTGCGCGGTCAGCAGTTCTGTTTCGGCAAAGGTCCAGCGCATGCCCAGGCGTTCGTATTTGTCGCGGCACAGGTTGTTGAAGGCGCATAGCTCCCAGCGCTCTACACTGCCATCGAACGATGCGCCGAGGTACGCACTGATACCTGCCAGGTTGTCAGGGGCTGTTGTTGCGCCGGGGATGAGCGGCGTGCGAATCCACAGGCGTTTTGCCCCGCCTGAACGAGACACGAAATCGCGCGCAATTTCCAGGTTGCGCAGGATACGGCTGTTGTCCGCGCCTGTCCAACGTTTGTGTTCATCGGGGTTCATCAGTTTCAGGTCAAACAAAATGAGGTCAGCCTTTGCCGCCAGCTCACTGAACACACCAGGCGCGCTTAACCCGCAGGTATCCAACGCCACATGCACGCCCTCAGCGTGCAAGGCGTCCATCAGCGCAGCGCAAAACGCCGGCTGCAGGGTTGGTTCCCCTCCTGAGAGGGTAACACCGCCGCCGGATTTTTCGAAGTAAGCGCGGTCCTTCAGCAGTTCGGCGGTCAGTTCCGCTGCGCTCACTTCTTTTCCCAGCATTTCCATCGCGCCTGATGGACAGGCTTCAACACAGCGCCCGCACGTCACGCACAACCCGCGGTCGCGCACAATGCCCTCAACGGTGAGCGTGAGACTATGCACCTCGCAGGCAGCCACACAGCTCGCGCAGCCGATGCAGCGGTTGGCGAGCCACTGTACCTGCCTGTGCCGGGAAAGGCTTTCAGGGTTGTGGCACCATTCGCAGCGCAGCGTGCAGCCCTTGAAGAAAACCGTGGTGCGAATCCCCGGGCCATCCTCCGTGGAGAGGCGTTGCAGGTGCAGGATAGTGCCGCGGGTAGAAACGTTTTCGGATGACATCACATCTGGTGGCTTTCTCGGGCGATGATCTCATCCTGCAGTTCTTTGCCAATTGCGGTGAAGTAAGCGTTGTAACCGGTCACGCGTACCAACAGGTGGCGGTAATCTTCGGGGTGTAGCTGCGCGTCGCGCAGCATGTCTGCGTTGAGCATGTTGATCTGCAGCGCGCTGCCGCCATTTTCAATATAACCGCGCAGGTAGGCTTTGAACTTTTCCTTGTGTTCTGGATCGCGCAAAATGGATGGGTTAAAGGTGATGGTGTGGCTGCCGCCATTGGGCAGCATGCTCAAATATTCCTGCCAGTCGCCGTTGCCGTCAGGCGATTTACCGCCCATAGCCTTGCCCACCGAGTTGGTGTTCGCGGTAGGACCGTTGATATCCGCGCCGTTGGAAGGGCACAGCGCGTTCGAAAGAAACTTGCCTTTGGCGCGACCATCTGGGCTGGCAGCGAGGATATCAGAGTAAGCAATCCAGTAGTTCCAGCTCAGCATGCCGGGACGGAACTGCCTGCCGGTGGAAGCCGTTTTATGCTTCCAGGTTTCTTCTGTCCACAATGCCATCACCTGCCTGGCCATGGCGTCTGCGTCATCCTCGTCACGACCGTACTTGGGGGCTTTGTACAGCGCGATGGCCTGCAACTTCTCGTGCCCCACCCAGTTGTCGCGCAGCGCCTGCACCAACTGGCTCATCGTGCAAATGGCATGGTCAAAAACCAGGTATTTCACCGCCAGCAGAGAATCCACGGTGGTGGCGAAGGTGACCCCTTCAATAGTGACAAAGCCAAGTTCCGCGCCGCCTTCGTTGATATCTTTACCACTTTCCGCGCAGCCCTTTACCAGGCAAGAAACGTAAGGCGTCTGGAAATACTTGGCGCGAATCTCTTCAGAGCGTTCGTATGTTTCAACACTTTTACGGATGATATAGCGCGTTTGGAGGGCGTAGGCTTCCCAGAACTGCTCCCAGGTGGTGAAGCTGGCCGGGTCGCCGCTGTTTTCGCCATCACGACGCGGCTTTTCTGCTTTTCCGCTAAGCGCGTCGACCACCGGGTTCAGGTCGTAACCCCCGGTGAGCGTGAGTTCCACCGCTTTGAGCAGGTTCAGGTTATCGTCAACGGTACCGGAGCGGTCATTCCCCACCATAGTGTTTTCCAGGCAGCCAACTGGGGCGTATTCATGCACGTTTTCCGCATGGATGAGATGCTCCACCCCGGCTTTGCGTGCTTCCAACATCATGCCGGCCATTGAGCGCTCGTCGAAGTTCAACAAGAAGGGTGCTCCTTGGCTGGAGGAGATCATATCTACCACCTTGGTCAGCAGGTCATCAGGCGTGCCGCGATGCAGGCGCACGTTGGGCTTCGGCTCCAGGATGGGCGTCATCTCGTCAATGACTTCGAGCATGGCGAAGGTGAGGTCATTGGTCATATCCACGCCGCCCTTACCCGCTCCGCTCAGGGTGAGCAGCTGACCGTACCCGGCAGTGATGCCCTGGTTACCGCCGGTTTGGATCATAGCGTCGTAGGCGGTATTGCAATGCACCCAAAAGCATTTGAGGATTTCCTTGCCGAATTCGCGCTGCATCCCTTCAGCCAGCGAGCGCTCCCAGAGCGGGTTGAGATACTGGTCAATACGCCCAAAGGAAACACCAGGGCCCGGGTAGCATTCATCGGCCATAACCAGCATGTGTGTCATCCACAGGGATTGCACCGCCTGCCAGAAGGTTTCTGCGGGTTCCCAGGGCACACGGGAAAGATTGTGCGCCATTTGCTCTAGTTCCGTTTTGCGCATGGGGTCTTGTTCAGCGTGTGCCAGACTGACTAACAGGGCCTGATACTCTGTAGCAAGGTCGCGCGCCAGGGTGGAAGCGGTCAGCATGGCGCGCAGCTGAGCGCCTTTTTTACCTTTTTGCTGCGCCGGGGGGAGCGCATCGTAATGCGCCTGGATATCCGCGTGAATGGCTTTCCAACCATGCTCGATGACACGCGCGTAACCTGGAACCAGGTGACCGCTGGTAGCGCCGGCATTACCGTAGCCATGGTTGTGGAACCACAACATGGCGGCACGCGCACCGTTTTTCCCGTAGATCATCTTGTCGTAGGCTTTCGCCTCCTTCTGGTTAAGGCAGTGAGAGGCCATGACGTTAAAGCGCGCCCCTGCCAGCAGGTCTCCAGGTAAAATCTCCTTGGGGTGGTATTTCAGCAGCACTTCTTTCAAAAACCATGCGCGGCGTTCCGGCAGGCTCCAGTTCCAAAAATCGTCGTGCAGGCTTACCGGTCTGGCTAGTTGTTTAAAGGAGGAGCGGAAGGTGGGGATGTAGAAATACGTTTCGGGGACGATGTAAAAAGAAAGCTCGTTATATTGGAAGTCCCAATCTGTGCCGGTGGTGTACGAGATATACTCGTTATTCCATTTTCGGTTGACCCCTTCGAAGTAATAATCACGCAGCCAGCTGATGCGCTCAGAAAGATTCCTGGGAGCCTTAATATCAAACCTGGGTTTATCTGTGGTCTGGGTGCTCATCTATTCCTCCTTGTTTACCTGCTTATAAAATCTCTTTTAAAATCTGCTCGCCGTGCAGCAGTAACTCGCGCATCACCGCTGCAGCAACCTCAGGCTGATGTTCGCGGATGGCGCTCACCAGGCGGCGATGGAAGGCCAGCACCTCATCCATCACCGCGCTGCCAGCGGAATGGGAAAAGAAAACGCCAGTGAATCGGGTGTAAACCTTTTTAAACGAGTTAAGGATCAACGGGTAAACCAGGTTGCCTGACGCGATGGCGACCGCCAGGTGAAAATCAAAATCCAAGCTTGTGCGGGTCAGCGGGTCAGCGCGGTCGCAGGCGGCTTCATTGGCGATGATCTCCTCAAGGGAGCGCTCTTGCTGTGGCGTAACATACAACGCTGCCAGGCGGGCGGTTTCAGTTTCCACCAACACACGCATCGCCAGCAGACTTTCAGTGAAATCAACGTCAAGGCTGCCGTTGTGATACGTAAGTAATGATGAGAGGATGGCGCAAGAGCCCGAGACGCGAAAATCGTTGACCAGCACACCGCGGCGCGGGTGAATGGTGACCAGGCCTTTCGCTGCCAGGTCGACTAACGCCTCATGCAGCACCGGGCGGCTTACGCCCAGGCGCGCGGCAAAATCCCGTTCCGCAGGCAGACGCTCGCCGGCTTTCAGCTCACCGGAAAGGATCAGCTCCTCCAGGCGGGTGATACAGGCCTCTTTCAGGCTGGTGACTTGCAACGGTTCAAAGGTTGTACGCATGCTTGGCTGGTGGTTTTACCAGGTAATTGTATTGTACAAAAATTTACGAAAAATGCAACCATAAATGCTGATGTAAAATGAGGTAACAGAGGTCGTCAGGAGACAGCCTATGCAAACCATCGGTCTGATTGGCGGTATGAGCTGGGAATCAACCCTCGAGTATTACCGCATCCTTAACCTGGAAACGAAAAAACGGCTTGGCGGTTTCCATTCCGCCAGATGCGTGCTGTACTCTGTTGATTTTGCTGAGATCGAAGAATGGCAGCGCCAGGGCAACTGGCAGGAAGCGGCGCGGTGTTTACTTGCTGCTGGACGCGCTCTGCAAGCGGCAGGCGCGGACTTCATCCTGTTATGCACCAACACCATGCACAAACTGGCGCCAAGCCTGGAAGCCGAACTGGGCATCCCGCTGCTGCACATCGCTGACGCCACGGCTGATGCTGTGAAAGCCGCTGGAATCACGCAGGTGGGGTTATTGGGCACGCGTTTTACTATGGAACAGGATTTTTACAGAGACCGCCTGGCGAAAAAACATGGGCTGAACGTGCTCGTTCCAGGCGAAGCTGAGCGGCAGATCATCCATGAGGTGATTTATCAAGAACTCTGCATGGGAGTGGTGAAAGAGTCGTCAAGGGAGAAATTCAGCAGGGTGATCAGCAATTTAGCGGACGTGGGGGCGCAGGGGGTGATTTTGGGCTGCACTGAAATTGAAAACCTGGTGCGCCCGCAAGACAGCGTATTGCCAATCTTCGCTACCACGAAGATCCACGCTGAGGCGGCGGTGAACCTGGCAATAAAAACAGGGGCAACTGATCCATTGCCCCTGCGCTCAAGCGAACAGGGAGCTTAATACGTCAGTGACTTGGTGTCTGCCTTCACGCGCTTCCTGAAGATCACATAGGTCCAGGTTTGATACGCCAGCACCACCGGCACCATGACAGCGGCGATGATGGAGAGCACTTTAAGCGTGTAATCGGACGAGGAAGCGTTATAAATCGTCAGGTTATTCGCCGGGTTTGTGGTGGACACCATCACGTTGGGGAAGAGCGCGGTGAACAATGCCGCCACGGTGAGCACAACCGCCAGGCTGGAGCAAATGAACGCCCAGCCTTCCTTCTTTTTCCCCATCATTACCCGCGAAACGACCAGCGAAGCGGCGGCCAGCACTGGTAGAACAGCGCTGAAAACGCCCTTTGTGGAAAAGGCGGAAGGGGTGAATAGCAGCGCGGCAAACAGCCCCAGCGCGAACAACAGCACGGCGGTGAAATAGGTTCTCGTGGCGTTACGCGCTCTCTCGCGCAGTCCATCGCTCAGTTTAAGGGTGAGGAAGTTCGCCCCGTGGAACAGAAAGAGCATCACTACCGTCAACCCGCCCAACAGGCTGATAGGGTTGAGCAGTGTGAAGAAACCGCCGGTGTATTGCATGGCAGCGTTAATCGGCACGCCGCGCACCAGGTTGGTAAAGACCACACCCAGCAAGAAGGCAGCTACAAAGCTGGAGACGGCGATCGCCCAGTCCCAGCCATAGCGCCAGCGAGGTGTGGAAAGTTTGCTGCGGAACTCGAACCCCACACCACGCACGATGAGGGCGAAGAGCAATAGGAAAAAGCCCAGGTAAAAACCACTGAACAGGGTGGCGTACCATTGCGGAAAAGCCGCGAAGGTGGCGCCGCCCGCCACGATGAGCCACACTTCGTTGCCGTCCCAGTGCGGACCGATGGTGTTGATGATGGCGCGGCGTTCCACATCCTTACGCCCCAGCGCGGGCAGCAGCATGCCGACGCCGAAATCAAACCCCTCGAGGAAAAAGAAACCAGCATACAAAACGGCAACCAGCACAAACCACAGGATATTGAGGTTCATCATTTTCCTCCTTTTTTCTTTACTTCAACTTCACCCGCAATGGGAACCGAATCTAAATCTCCGGCGCCGAGCCCTTTTTTGGCGAATTTCACCAGCAGGTAAAGGTCAATCACCATTAAAACCGCGTAGATCAACACAAAACCGATCAAACTGATGAGCACTGTGGCGGGTGTCAGGTTAGGGCTGACGGCGTCTTTGGTTTGCATCAATCCATGCACCACCCAGGGCTGCCGGCCGGTCTCCGTCAACACCCACCCGGTGGTGTTGGCGAGATAAGGCAGGAGAATGATCCAAACCAGCCAGCCAGAGCGCTCAATCCACTTTTCGGGGTACTTTTTCCAAGCGATGACCAGCGCGCCAAGGCTGAGTAATCCCATCAGCAACCCCACCCCCACCATCACCCTGAAAGACCAGAAGGTCAGGGCAATGTTGGGGATGTAATTTCCTGGACCGTAAAGTTGCTCATAGCGCGCCTGCACCTGGTTGAGCCCCTCCACCTCGCCTTCCCATTTAAAGAAATACAAAAAGCTTAACGCCCTGGGAATGGTGACTGACCAGGTGGTTTTGCGCCCATCCTGGTCAATTCCGGCGATTAGGTGAAAGTCCGCCGGGTTGGCTGTTTCATAATGGGCTTCTGAAGCGGCAGCAGCCATGGGCTGCACTTCACGCAGGTAAACGCCCTGAATATGCCCTGCGCCTCCCACCGCGATTGTGGAGAGCAGTCCAATCAAGGCGGAAAGCACAAAGGATTTTCTAAAAGCCTCCACTTCTTGTTTCTTGACCAGGTGGTAGATACTGAACCCCAACATAAAGAATGAAGCGGTCACCAAACCGGCAAAGAAGGTGTGCAGAAAGAGGTAAAGCGCGCGCGGGTTGCCCAGCAGCGCGCCAAAGTCGGTCATCTGCGCGCGACCGTTCACAATGGCGTATCCCACAGGGTGCTGCATGAAACCGTTTGCCGCCAGGATCCAAAACGCGCTCAGGTTACCGCCGATAGCCACGAGCCACATCACCGCGGCGTGCAGCTTCTTGGAAAGGCGTTCCCAGCCAAAGATCCACACCCCCAGGAAAGTGGATTCCAGGAAGAACGCTAACAGCCCTTCCACCGCCAATGGAGCGCCGAATACATCTCCTACAAAGCGTGAATACTCCGACCAGTTCATTCCGAACTGAAACTCCATCACGATGCCGGTCACCACGCCCATGGCGTAATTAATGAGGAAGAGCTTGCCCCAGAATTTCGTGAGGCGCTTATACAAGAGGTTGCCGCTGCGCGCGTACATCGTTTCGAGGATGGCGACGAACCAGCCAAGCCCAAGCGTGAGCGGCACAAAGAAGAAATGATAAATGGTGGTGAGAGCAAACTGCCAGCGCGAGAGAAGGACAATATCCATAACATACTCCTTTTAGGAGAGGTGCGGCGCTTTATTGCGCCGGCCAAAAACCTGGTAAAAACAAGCGTAATAAGGTGTCAATGAGAATGGCGATCAGCAGCAGATTACTGAACAGGCGGTTGTGATAGAAAGTGAAACCCGCGAACCAGGTTGGCCAGTACGGCCAATCTTGAGGGGGCTCAGCCGGGCGCGGCTTGGTATGCACGCCGATGGCGTACAGCATGCGTTGACCGGCAAAGAACACAATTAACAGGATGGGAGAGAAATAGCGGCTGATGAAAACCAGGTAGAGAATAAAAAGATAAATAAGGGCAAGCAGGATGATATTGGTAATGCGCGCGGCTTTCTCGCCAATGACCACTGGCAGCGTGCCGACCATTTTCTTTTTATCCTCGGGCGCTTTGTCGATGTGTTTACCGAGATTGATGCTTACCACGCTCAACCCCCATGGCACAGCAGCCAGTGCGACCGGCCACACATGCTCGGTTGAACCTTTCGCCAGCACCAGGAAAACGGCTGCCACTATTATCGGTCCCCAGATAAGAAAAATGGAAAGCTCTCCCAAAGCGATATGCTTAAGTGGCCAGGTATAAAACAGCAGCACCAGCGCGCCCACAGCGAAGAGAATAATGATGTCGAGCGAGAAGTGGGTGTAAAAGAGGGCAAAGAGACCGGCTAACATGGCGAGAGTGCCGCTGATGGCGAACCAGCGGAATTGTTGTTCTTTGCTCCAGAACTTTTGGATGAGCGGGTGCACGCTGTACTGTGTACGGAAGTAGGATTCCGTGTCAACTCCGCGAGCGAAGTCAGTGTAATCGTTGAGAAAGTTGTTCGTGCCGTGAGCGATGAACAACCCCAGCGTAACGATGACCCAGGCGAGAATGGACATTCCCCAGTTGTCGTTGAAGTAGCCGTGCCTGATAGCCAACAAACCGCCAATAGCACAGGAGTACAAAGTGACGATAGTCACCGCGGAGCGGGTAGCAATCAGCCACTTGGAAACCACATCCAGCTCATCCCACTCCTCCTTGCTGTCCATCTTTACCAGGGTGGAAAGGGCTTTTTTCCACATGGAAAAATTCACTTTCATTTTTACCCTTCTTTCAGTCAACGCTTACCCAGCGTTTTTTTTGGGATACTGTAACTTGATTATATCCAAATTTCGTTTGAGCGATGGAGAGGGTTCAGCGCGCTTTAATCCCGCTCAATTGGCTGGGGGACCGGTTTTTCGGTTAAAGAGGGTTTGGGGATGACGATACGCCGCGCCACCATGAAATTGACCATGGCGATGAGCATACCGAGCAGGAAAACGTACTGAAAGCCAAAGTTGTTCCAAATGACGCCGCCCAGCAGGGCCACGCTGATGGAAAAAACATGGTCGATACTGATGGATGCGGAAAGCGCTGGCTGGATATCCGACGGGTCAAGCGCGATCTTTTTGATGTAAGTGGAACGCGCCATGCTGACCGAAAAAAGCATCTGATCGAGCAGGTAGCAAACACACACAATGAGAAACGCCACGTTTTCAGCAAAGACAGAGCGCGAGAATCCGTACCCCAGGCACACAAAGATTAGCACCAGGGCTTCTGCACTCAAGATAAGCCGTTCGCCATAGCGATCGATCGCTTTGCCCAGGAAGGGTTGAAAGAGGATGCCGATAACCCCACCAATGGTCACCAGCGTGGCGATGGTCTGGGTGGGTTTATTGAAGATAGTGACGATGACCCACGGGGCGAATGTGATAAAGATTTGCTTGCGCGACCCCGCTAAAACAGCCAACGCATAAAACAGTGTGTATTCTTTGCGCAGCTTGAGGAAGGTCTTCGGCGGCGCGGATTTCTCCGGCTTCATTAAGAACATCAGCACCGCTGCCGCGGTGAAGACCAATGCGGCGATGGTAAAACTATGTTGGTAAGTGAACCCCAGGAATTTGAAACCGATGAAGACGAGGAAGCTGCCCGCAATGGTAGCCAGGTTGCGGATGGCGTTCAATTGCCCCAGTCGACGCCCGGTGCGCCCGTCAGCAGCCAGCTCCATGCCAATGGTAGTGGCAACAGGCATAAAGAGGTGATTGCCGTTGCTGTAGATGAACAGGAAGATCACCATCAAGCCGTAACTTGAGGAAGAAAAGCCGATAAGGAATATACCGAGGGCTGCCAGCAGCATGGCGAAGGCGCCCAACCGGCGGCTGCCCAGGAACCACAATGCCGCCGAAACAAAGAGCACAATCACCCCCGGGAATTCGCGCGGGAACTCCAAGAAAGAACGCTGAAAGCCGTTCAGCGAAAAAGTGTCGTTCAGAAAATTATTGAGCGTTGAATCCACCAGGCTGGCGGCCATGCCCACGGCGAAAGAAGCGGTGATGAACAGGGCCAGTTCACGTGAGAGGCTGGTGATGCGCGAGTGCAGTGTCGTGGGTTTCAAAGCGGAAGGTACCTAACGGCGGTCAGACTGGATGAGGATTTTTAGCGCTTCGACCGCCACTTTAATGACGCGGTCAGCATCGAACTCAGCCATGTGCTTGGCGGGGTTGTCCTCGTCAACTTCTGCGAGGTCAGATTCGTTGATGACCAGCATCACACCGCCGGCACGCTTGCGGTAAATGGACGAGAGAATGAAAAGCGCTGAAGATTCCATTTCAGAGCAGGCGGCGCCGCCGGTGATAAAGGCGTTCCAGCGTTCCGCCAGGCGAGCCGGCATGGGCATACGCGCGCGCTCTACCTCGCCGTAGAAAGAATCTTTAGATTGCGCGATACCCGTGTGAGATTTGTAGCCGAGCCTTTCGGCTGCTTCGCGCAGCGCGTTCACCACCTCAATATCTGCCACAGCCGGGAATTCGATAGGCAGGTAGTACGGCGTGGTGCCTTCATCACGGATGGCGGCGCTGACCACCACCACATCGCCAGTGTGGATATGAGGTTGCATCGAACCAGAAGAGCCAACTCTTATCAGCGTGTCCGCGCCGGCTTCGATGGCTTCCTCCACGGCGATGGCCGCTGAGGGGCAGCCGATGCCGGTGGAAATTACCGAGACCTTCTCGCCCAGCAGGCTGCCGGTCCAGGTGACGTACTCCCGGTTCTGCGCCACGAAATGAGCGTCTTTAAAATAACGCGCGATCTTTTCACAGCGCGCTGGGTCTCCGGGCAGCAACACGTAACGCCCAATGTCGCCTTGTTGAATATGCAGGTGGAAAGCCAGGCCTTCTTCGTTTCGCATGTCTACCTCTGCTGATGAGTGAATGAACTCGAATTATAGCATCCCTCTTAAAATCGATCGAACCTTTCAGCAGGCTGCGATATTCACTCATTGGCTCTGGTAATAGAGCGGTTATCAATAACAAGCTTGTTAGATGGTCTTTATCCCGTACGTATCCGCGAGCACCTGCTCCAGGCTGGGCTGGGTGCTGAGCAGGTCAGTGATGTGATGCTGACAGGCTGTCTTGATCAGCCTGTCGGGTTCTCCCTGCAGCACGCAACGAAGCTTGTTGCCCTCAATGGTCAGGTTACGGATGTTCGGAATATCGGCAAAGCCATCTTTTGAGATGCTATCGGCAAAACGCATTTCAACCACGCGGATGGCTCGCGAACGCAACTGAATGCCGCGCTCTACCGCCACCAGCTTACCGCGGTGCATAATGGCCACGCGGTCGCAAATGCGTTCCATCTCAGCCAGTGAGCGCGAGGTGAGAAAGACGGTGCGCCCGTCCTGGCGCGCCTCAGAAATCAACCGGTAAAACACATCCTGTATGGCGGGTTTAAGTTCATAAGTAGGTTCATCCAGTACCAGCAATTCAGGGCGTGGAATGAACGCCTGCAGCAGGTCGAACACCTGTCGGTCGTGGCTGGAAAGGGTGGCAGCTGGCTGTGCCAGGTCCAGGTCCAACTGGTCGGTCAGCTTCTGGATATCCGTCCACAGCATGCCGCCTGGTTGGTGCCCCTGTGAACGCAGTAATTCAGCCACCGTGTGGCGGCTGGGAGCGGGGTAATTGCCAGGAAAAAATCCACTGCGTTCGCGAATTTGACGGGACTCGCGCTGGCTGTCCAGGCCAAAAACCATCAAGTGACCGCTGTTAGGGCGAAAATACCCCGCCAGCAGGCTCACCAGGGTACTTTTTCCGGCGTGGTCGTTGCCCAGCAGCCCGAAGATCTCACCTGGTTCCACTTCGAAGGTAATATTCTCAATACCTGGGCGGTGACTGTATTTTTTTGTTACCTTTTCCGCTTTGATGACAAAATAGCGCATGCCGGCCTCCAAAAATGAAGTGGTTCACCGTGGTCGCGGTTTGCCACTGGATGATTTGTGGTCTTAACGCCGGAAACAAAAACCGGCTGGTGGCGGAAGCACCGGCCGGCAGCGTAAGCGTGCCTTGATCAATCAGCTCATACGAGACAGGCGGGTACTCCCTTTGCGCGCCCCGACCGTTGTGGTCTCTCAGGCGCCTTATTCTTTTCAACGTACGTGGACAGGACTAAGATCCTCTTGGTACTGAGAGGAGGTACATCCTTGGTACTGCCCGTTTCTTCCGATTGCATCTGGAACCCTTTCTGTATGGAGAGAGGCTCTAACTTCAGTGTGACTTCAATGAGCCCATTTTATTCTCTCAAAACGGTAAAGTCAAGAGGTTTGCAGCAGTTTGTTATCGCCAAGTTAAAATGCCCCCGGCGAAGGGCGCATCAGATACGAAACCGAGCGTACCGCTTTTGTCTTCACCGCGCGGGTAACTTGCTTACTGGCACAGCGGCGCTAAAAGGCAGGTTCAACCTGGTGGAACAGTGTGCGGTATCGCTTCTTTGTAATAGCTTACCCACCCGCCGGGCATAAGAGTCAGGCACGCGATTTGGGTCGTTGATATAATTTCATTATCCTCAAGGAAGAAAGGAATTCTGCCATGTCAGCCACTGTTTTTTATGGTTCACCCCGCCAGGCACGGCTGGAAGCCAGCGAATCATTACCGGCGAAACTTGATCTCATACTGGATAAGCTGCACCTGCGCGAACGGGTGAAAGGTGAATGGGTATGCCTGAAACTGCACGTGGGAAACAATATCGGCTATTCCACCATCCACCCGGTATTCGTGCGCAAAGTGGTAAGCGCCATCAAAGAAGGTGGTGGAGAGCCTTTCATCGTGGATGTGGATTGGGATGTGGCGGGCAGCGAGTCGCGCGGCTACACACGCGAAGTGCTGGGCTGCCCGGTGTATCCAAGCGCTGGCTTACACGAACGCTACCATTACGATCATAAATGGCAATACAAAAATATGAAGGCCTGGAAAGTTGCGGGTATGGTGGAGGACGCCAGTTTCTTGGTCAATTTTGCTCACGTCAAGGGTCACCCCATGTGCGGCTTCGGCGCTGCCTTCAAGAACATCGCGCTTGGTTGTATGGTAGGCGAAACCCGCAGTCAAATTCACGATACCAGCCATTTTGACCGCTACTGGTTCAAAGAGCGTTGCCCTGACCGGTCGCTGATGCAGCAGATTGTTGATTCCTGCCCCTTTGGCGCGGTGGTTTTTGATAAAAAAGACCCCGAGGAACTTCACCTGCATTTTGAATCCTGCAACCAGTGCATGCGCTGCCAGCAGGTGGCACCTCCAGGAAGCCTGCTCATTCAGCCGGAAAATTTTCATGCTTTTATGGAAGCCGCCGCCATTTCGACAGCCATCACCCTTTCCACTTTTGAGAAGGGAAAGACCACTCATCTGGCGCTGGCCACACACATGACGCCCATGTGCGATTGTTTCGGCTTTACCTCTATGCCCATCCTGCAAGACGCTGGCATTTTTGGCTCAGACGATATCGTGGCGCTGGATAAAGCGGTATTGGATAAGACCGCAGACCTGCCGCTGATATTGGAGAACATCCCCAGCAGCCTGGAGCCCCAACCACATGACGGCCATCCTTTCGCGCAGCTGCATGGCAGGTTCAAAGATCCTTATGTGCTGCTGCATTACGCTGAAAAATTAGGGCTCGGCAGCCAGGATTACCAGCTGGTAGATGTGCTGCCGCTGGATGACCTCAGCCCGAGGACCAAAGGTTTTTATATCTCAGCGCAGTGACTGCGGTGAAGGTTATGAACACCGGGGCAAGCCGCTTACACTGGTGTTTCAGGTCATTGACTGGGTCTGCTGGTCAGATTGAAGCGCCTGAAATAGCTTGATGAGCACCTGCTTGCGTTGCTTGAGCATATCTTTATAGTTGATATTATCTGTGCCGGCGATTTCCTGGCGCAGGTCCGAAATACAGGTATCCAATAAATCAAGCAGGATCTTCTTTTCTTCTTCATCGAGGTGGAGATACATCTTGCTCCTCCTTTCATAAATAAAGACCGTTCAGTATGGAACAGCTGCGCGATGTATTAACCTGGCGAACATACCACGATGAATTCGGGAAGGTGCTGTTTATTTCAGCATAGCAACTTCACCGGCATAAGTCAAGATTGGGGGCGAGCTTAAATACCTGCTTCGTAAATACGATAACGCCGTAGAGGTCTGGCACCAAGCTTGCTGATGGCGTTATTCATACGGTCGTTGTCTTCCAAGACGTAATTGATCTCCAGGCGGAGTTTATCGGTATAGAGCGCGTCGTAAGTGGCGCGGTAAAGCAGGGTGTCAATGGCCCTGCCCTGCCACTGTGGAATTACCCCCAGCGCCCACATACGGTACTGGTGCAAGCGCGGCAGCAGTAAAAGCATCTTAAAGAACCCAAAAGGCAACAGGCGCCCATTAAGCCCTTTGAGCACCTGGTTGATATCAGGCAGGCTCATGGCGAAGCCAATTGGGCTGCCATTTTCCTCTTCGGCGATGAGGATGGCGGCGGGGTTGACAATTTGCTTCATGTCGCGCGCCATTGCCCGCGCTTCTTCCTCGGTTACTGGATAGAACCCCCAGTTGTCACAGATGGAGGCGTTTGCCAGCCGGGTAATGGTAAGCACATCTTCTTCGAGGCGTTTCATATTCACTGGGCGCACACGCACGCGGTAACGCTGTTGCACTTTTTGCGTCAACTGTAGAATACGCTCGGGGATGACGTAATTTTCCCGGGCATCGATCACGTATACCAGCAGGTCTTTAACCGCAGTAAGCCCGAAATCGGTGAGCAGGTCATTGTAATAAGGCGGATTGTAAGGCGCCATGATGACCGGTTCTGGTTGGTAGCCTTCTACCACCAGCCCCCACTCCTGTGAAGCAAAACTCCACGGACCGCGCATCCGGCGCATATCCTTCGCGCGCAGCCAGGCGCGCGCGCTGGCGAGTAACCCTTCTGAAACTCTCGGGTCGTTCACGCACTCAAAAGAACCAAACAGCCCAATGGGCTGTCCCCAGTGTTCCAGCGCCAGGTGGTCGATGAAAGCGGAGATTCGCCCCACTACCTCATCCCCCTCCCTGGCCAGAAAGAGCTGGTATTCGCAATGCCTGAGCATGGGGTTGCGCTGCGGCGAAAACTGAGCGCGCTGTTCTGAGCGCAGTGGCGGCACCCAGGTAGGGTCGCGGCGGTATAACTGATAAGGCAGGTTGATAAAGGCTTGCAGGTCGCACTTACTGCTGACGGGCTCGATCTTCATACTGCCTCCCTTTTTTTTACGTGCGCACCGCCGTCAGCACCAGGTTACCACTGGAAGCAGCTGAGAACGGGTCGCCTGCCAGGCTTCCATAGGGGTGTATGCTTTCAAAACTGGCAAGGCTCAAAGCGCTTTGCAACTCGGCGTGTAATTGCGGGCGCAGACGGGTGCTGGCAACGGATGACTGCCAGCCAGCGCCATTTTCATTTTTAAGGGTCACGATATTGAAGCGGATCAGTCCATCCTCTTCAAAATCGTAAAACCGCTGGAAAAGCCATTCGATGTTTCCTTCGCGGTGAACCTGCGGCTCCATCCAGCGCTCCTTCTGCTGCATGACCAGGTCAAAATTGCGGTTTTGGATGAGCAGCATCCCTCCAGGGCGCAGACAGAGGGCGAAATCGTCCAACGCGTCAGCCAGATCTGCTGGGCTGAGCAGGTGAGGAAGCGAGTTCCCCAAGCAAAGCAGCAGGTCGAATTGAGCCTGCCCAAACTGCGCTGCCAGCTGACCGAACCCGGCAACCTCGAAACGAACCTGAACGCCGGCATTGGCAGCGTTTTGGCGGCTTATTTCTATCATTTGCGGGAACAGGTCAGCCCCGCTGACCTGCTGTCCACGCTGCGCCAGTGCGATGGCGTGCATACCGGTGCCGCAGGCGCAGTCGAGGATATGGAGCGAACGCGGGCTGCCCGTTTGTATTTGATTGACTATTTTTTCAATGAAAGGCATTTCATAGGCCAGGCGGTTATGCCAGTTAACAAAACGGTCATAATCTGATGATAAGGTTTCGTACATAGAACACTCCGTGCATGCGAATTTTTAAGGAACTTAAAAAAGAAGTCAGAGCCAGTTTATGGGTTATGATACTGGCAAACCATCTATTTTAGAATACCAGAAACAAGGGTCAATTTCACGAGCTGTTCTTGGGAGGGACTTCAGCAATGCTTGCATGGTTGATACAATCTTACCAGAGGCTGGGGCTGGCGGGCAGCCTGGTGATTTTGGCAGGGGTGCTGCTCTCGGCTCTTTTTTATCGCGGTAAAGAGGGTGAGCGTTACTCGATTACACGTCATTTCATTTCTGAACTTGGGGAGCTGGGTGTTTCTCGCATGGCGCCGCTTTTCAACGCCTCTCTGATCCTCGCGGGGCTGCTCTTCATCTTGATGCTTATCGGTGTGGGTTTTGATATGAATACCCCCTGGGGGTACATTGCCATGAGCGCCGGCATTGTCACCGCGGCTGCCAGTATGTGCGTTGGCATTTTCCCCATGAACCAGATCAACCCGCACACAATCGCGGCGATGACGTATTTCCGCTCCGGATTGGTGACGGTGCTGCTGTTCAGCGTGGCCATCATCCTGCAGCCGGCTGCTCGCAGGGTGATTCCGCTGTATGTGCTCTTTTTTGGTGTTTTATCTCTGGCTGCCTACACGGCTTTCTTGCTTTACGCCGGCAGAGCGGCGAAAAAACAGGCTCAAAACGTGCTGGACACAGAAAAAGTGCGCGCACGTCCACGCTTCTGGTGGATGGCGTTTTTGGAGTGGCTGGTACTAATCTCCACCATCGTCTGGTTCCTGGTGGTTTGCAGCGCCCGCTAGCGTGGAACGAAAATACGACCCAACCCGTCTTGGTGATAAGGAATACTCCGGAGGTAAAGATGAAAAAACGTTTCGTGGTTGTCGTGTTTGTGGTGATATTGCTTGCCCTGGCGGCATGCAGCGCGCCGGCCGCGAAATTAAAACTGGCGGATAGTGGCTCCACGCTTGACCTGAAAAACGGGCAAACATTCACAGTGGCTCTGGAGGGGGCACCCACCACCGGCTACATCTGGGAATTGAAGGAGATCGATCCAGCCGTGGTGGAGCTGGTTGGCGAACCAGAGTACAAGTCAGATTCAATACTTATCGGTTCAGGCGGCGTGTTTACCTATAAATTTAAAACCATCGCCGCGGGAACGAGTAACCTCAAGCTGGTCTATTACCGTCCATGGAAGGATAATGTTGAGCCGTTAAAAGTGTTTATGGTGCAGGTGAATGTGAAATAATTTCGCAAACAAAATAAGCGAATGAACAAAAAACACAGGCTGGAAAACCTCCTGTGTAAAAATGGCGGGGAGGGGGGGATTCGAACCCCCGGTCGAGTTTAAAGCCCGACAATCACTTAGCAGGCGATCCCGTTCAGCCACTCCGGCACCTCCCCGTGTATGCGGTTGTTCCCGGCGAAAAGTAACTGGCGGAAGGGGAGGGATTCGAACCCACGTTGGCTTTCACCAAACCTGTTTTCAAGACAGGCGCCTTAAACCACTCGGCCACCCTTCCTTGTTCCTGCGCAGGGATTGTCATTTTATCACGAGTGACACCCGCGGGCAAGCATAACCGGGTTGTGAATCAACCCTCTCAACCAGGCGCGGGGATAAAAAAGTACACCGAAGTGCTATTATCCAGGCTGAGCGTTTCTGCCGGCAGCCTAAACAGACGCAGCGCCACCACCAGGTCGCCAGCCGAGCCTGACGCGTTGAACACCGCTAACAAAATGAGCAGGCAGCGTAAGAATGGGGAAGCAAATGGAATCAGCGCCAGGCATACCAGACTGATGGTGACCAGGGGGACCAGCGTGGCCAGCATGAACACCCGCCGTGGCAGGTACCAGCCGCCGGGGCTGGCTGAAGCATAATAAAACTTGAACTCAAACCTGGGTAGATTGCCAGTGGCACACCAGAATACCAGCCCGTGCAACCCTTCATGCGCGATGACCATCACCAGCGTCACCAGCAGCATTCCACCAAAAAAGGCGGCGATTTGACCAACTGAATGGAGGCTGAACAGGTTCCAATCGGCGATTTGACGGGTAAGGCACAACACCGTCACCACCAGCAGGAGTAAAAGCGCGGGCAGCACCAGGCTCCAGATAAGCATAGGAAGGAGATCAGCGGTTCTGGTGAGAGTGACGGAGCCGGCCAGGGTGTAACCTGCTGGAAGCGTTTTCACGGGCTTATTCAACGGGTTTTCTTCCATGTAGTATCATTTTATCGCAAGCCAATATTTCTAACAGGAGCAGCGACCATGCCAATATCTTCACCTGTGACCCGCTCGCGCAGGGCAATGATGTATGTGCCCGGCAGCGATGAAAATAAAATCGTGAAATCAGCCACGCTTGGGCTGGACTGCGCCATCCTTGACCTGGAAGACGGGGTGGCTTTCAACCGCAAAGATGAAGCCCGCGGTGTGATTCGCCAGGCGCTGGAACGAGTGGATTTCGGGCGAACTGAGCGCCTGGTGCGGATTAATCCGCTGTACAGCGGCAGGGCCGAGCAAGACCTGGCGGCGGTGTTACCGGGCAAACCGGATGCTATTCTCATTCCCAAAGCAGATAGCGCGGCGATCGTCGTGGCGGTGGAGAAGATCATCAGCGCGTTCGAACAGTCGCAAGGCTGGCAGGAGGGCGAGATCGCCCTGGCGCTGCTCATTGAAAGCGCGTCTGCGTTTGTGAACCTGGCGGAGATCTGCCGGGCGAGCGCGCGTGTGCAGGCACTGGTCTTTGGGGCAGAGGATTTTTGCGCGGATACCGGGGTGACGCGTACAAATTCGGCGCGCGAGCTGTTGTACGCGCGCAGCGCGCTGGTGCTGCACGCGGCGGCTTTTCAACTGCAAGCCATCGACATGGTGCAGATCAACTACCGGGATACAGCGCTGCTGGAGGCGGAATGCCGCGACGCGGTGGAGCTGGGATTCAGCGGTAAAACAGTGGTGCACCCTTCGCAGGTTGGGCCGGTGCAGCGCGCGTTCACGCCCTCGGATTCTCTCATCGCTTACGCGCGTGAAATTGTGCATGGGGCTGAGCTCGCCCAGCGCGGCGGCAGCGGTGTGTTCACTCACCAGGGAAAACTGGTTGACCTGCCGGTGGTAAAACGGGCGGAGCAAATCCTGGCGCGCGCCAGGGCAGCTGGAATCGAGGTGTGAAAACAGACCAGCCGGAGGGCGCTGCCCTCTGCTGCGGTTACAGTGATTATTGATCAGTCTTCTTGATATGGCAGCACTTTCACCCGCCGCGGCGCGGCGCTGTGCAATTCAAAAATATACGCCAGCCGGCCGAACTGCACCAGGTCTCCATGCTCCAACTGTACCCCCCTGGTGGATACCGGCGCGTAGTTGACCCATGTGCCCGCGGCGGAACCTGAATCCGCGATGCGATAATTGCCGTCAGCGTCTTTATAGATGCGCGCGTGCAGCGGGCTAACCGTACTGTGCACCAGGACGTAATCCGCTTTACGGCGTTCAGAGCCGATAAGCACCTCATCGTTTCCCAGCGGAATTTCAGGCAGATAATCCACCACCGGCGCAGCAGAGCGCTTCTGGATCAATCGAGCGGGCGCCAGCCCAACCCCGCGGATGACCGGCCATTGGATCGTAGTCTCCGGTTGTGGCGGCGCGAGGGTGTATTCTCCTTCAATATTTACCGGCTGCGTGACCGGATCAGCGGGTTTTTTGACGGGTCTCTTTTTAATTCTCTTTTTCAGGGTTTTTACCAACAATACCAGCCCGATGAGAAGCACCAGCAGGATAACGCCCATGATGATGCCATTGACCAGCGTAAGCTGCTCGAGCAGGCGCTCCGCAGCGGTGATTTTTCGCTCGGCGACCTTCACTTCTACTGGTAGCTGGATGGTTTGACCTGTTAACCCGGCAGCGTCTTCGATGATGACCTGCAGGTTGTGCAGGCCGCTTTCGGTGTACTTTGAGAGATCCCAGGTGAATGTGTCAAAGGGCGGGGCGCTCCTTTCATCTGCCAAGCCACCATCCACGAAAAGACGGCTGTTCACCAGCTCCCGCTGCATCCCGTCTGGAAATTCGACCAGGATTTTCAGGTTGACCTTCTCCGGGATCAACACAGAAGCAGATTTTTTTTTGGTCTCGCTCCAACTACGTTCGATAGTGCTGGGTGGCGAAAGGAAGATGGGGTTGGGCGGTGATACCGCCAGCTCGTATGTTACCGGTTCTGAAGCCAGCACCAGCTCGCCCCTCTTGATTTCAAGCACCAGGCTGTACTCTCCGCTGATGTTGTTGGCGGTTTTATAGCTGAGGTGATACACGTATTCGAATGGATCGAGCAAATCAGCAATGGCAGGCAGTTCTTCGGCCCCAGAAAAAATAATAAACTGTCCCCCTGTATCCCGCGCGATACGCTCCAACTGCACAGCCGTATCACTGCCACCGTAATCCTGTGGGCCAATCAACCAGATGAAAATGTGCAGGTTGTTGCTTTTGGCGCGGGCAATGATCTCTTGCATGGCGGCGAGCTGCACTTCCGTGGGCAGGGGGGTGATGAAGAGCAGTGCTGTGGCCTTGGGAGATTGCAGGCTGTTGTTCAACGCGTTATCCACTGCGGCAGAAAGGCTCGCCATCCCGGGAGTGGCGGTCTTCAGGTCTGGCTGATAGTGATCGAGCGCGGCGTACCAGCTGGAGGGTTCAAGCGGGTTGAATTGAAGCGCCCCCTCGTTGACCACCAGGTGAAATTCGTCCAGCGCAGGGGCTGGCTGAGCCGCAACCCAATTGAACAACGCGGTCTTGATGCGGTCGATGCGCATCACTCCAGAAAAACGGTTATCCAGCGTGGGGCCTTCGTTGATGGCGACAAAAAAACGCACGCCCACCTGTTCCATCTCGAGGGTGTAAGAGGTGACAGCAGCACTGTTTTCGCTTAACCACAGTTCACCGGTTTTGAGGTCTTTCACAAACCCGCCGCTGGGGTCAAGGGCTGTGAAAGTGGCGCTGATCAACGGGTACGCGCTGGTATCCAATTTTTTAACCGTGATGCTGCCAGGGTTTTGCCCCGCGGCGGAAGAAAACACCACCGTCAGCAGCATAATGACCAGGGTGAAGGTGATGAACCTGCTTGGTAAGCGCATGCTCAGAATGTTCCTTATCAACTATTGTAAGCGAAAACCCCGCTGTTAATAAGAATCACTCCCACTCGATGGTGGATGGCGGTTTAGAGGTGATGTCGTAAACAACCCGGTTGATCCCGGGCACCTCGTTGACGATGCGGTTGGCTGTGCGCCCCAACAGGTCGTAAGGCAGGTGTGCCCAATCCGCGGTCATAAAATCTTCTGAAGTCACCGCGCGCAGGGCGGCGGTTTCCTGGTAGGTGCGCCGATCTCCCATCACTCCCACTGAACGAACAGGCAACAACACCACGAAAGCCTGCGCCAAAAGCGCGCAGCCCGGCGCGGGTTTTTGGTTTAACAGGTTGGCGGTTTCCAGCTCTTCGCGGAAGATCGCGTCCGCCAGCTGTAAGCGCTGCACCCGTTCAGGGGTTACTTCGCCCAGGCAGCGCACCGCCAAACCTGGCCCAGGGAAAGGCTGGCGCCAGACGAGCTGCGAAGGGATACCCAGAGCTTCGCCGACGCGCCGCACTTCGTCTTTAAAAAGATAGCGCAGCGGCTCAATCAACTCGAATTTCATACTTTCGGGCAGCCCGCCGACATTATGATGAGACTTGATGCGCTGCGCCTGGCTGCCCTGCGCCGAAGAAGATTCCACCACATCCGGGTAAATTGTGCCCTGCACCAAGAAGGGCGGGTTGCCGGCGCGGGCGGCCTCTTGCTCGAACACCTCGATGAACTTCGCGCCAATGACACGGCGCTTTTCTTCAGGATCCGTGATACCCCGCAGAGCGTCAAAATAACCGGCGCTGGCGTCTACTGTAACGAGCGGGATACCAAGATGTTGTTTGAGTACCTTCTCCACCTGTTCGGCTTCATTCAACCGCAGTAAGCCGGTGTTGACAAAGACGGTGCGCAACTGGTTGCCGATGGCGCGATGTACCAGCGTGGTTGCCACGGTGGAATCGACTCCGCCGCTGACCGCAGAAAGCACGTTCGTGCCGCCCACCTGGCGGCGGATACGCTCAACAGATGACGCGATGATGTTCTCCGGCGTCCACTCTGGCTGCAACCCGCAGATATCGTTCACGAAAGCACGCAGTATTTCTATCCCGCGCGGGGTGTGATGCACCTCGGGGTGGAACTGCACACCATAGATACCGCGCGCAGGGTCAGCCATCGCGGCGATGAAAGTGCTGGCGGAGGAAGCCAGCCGGTTAAAACCCGGGGGCATTTCTTTCACCTGGTCGCCGTGCGACATCCACACAGTCTGTCTACCAGTTTTAAGCAGCGGGTTGGAACTGGTGACTTCGATTTCTGCCAGCCCGAACTCCTTCTGCGCAGATGCGCTCACCACACCGCCTAAAGCCTCAGCCAGCAATTGCATACCGTAACAGATGCCCAGCACCGGCAGCCCGGAGCGCAGGATGAACAGCGGCAACGTTGGCGCGTTCTCTTCATATACAGAAGACGGTCCGCCGGAAAGAATAAACCCGGCGGGGTTTAATGCATGAATGGCTTCTGGCTGAGTATGCCATGGGTAAATTTCACAATACACCTGCAATTCTCGGACCCTTCGCGCGATTAGCTGTGTGTACTGTGAACCAAAATCCAGTATGGCGATGGCTGTTTTCATAAGCGAACGATAGACTACGGAGCAAAGATGATTTTCCCATCTTCCATGCTGGTGATTTGCACCAGCGCTTCGATGGGGACATTGAGGTACTGCAACGCTTCCCTTCCGCCCTCGAAAGTTTTTTCGATGAGGGCGCCGATTCCCACGATGCTGGCGCCGGCAGCCTGGGTGAGCCGTACCAGCCCCAAAATGGTAGCCCCAGAGGCGAGAAAATCATCAATAATCAGCACTTTCTCTCCGGGTTTCAGGTATTCCGGTGAGATGATCAGCTCTACCTTGTTACCTTTGGTGTGAGAAGGAGCGATGGTGAGGTACACCGTATCGGGCATGGTTACCGGGCGGCTCTTACGCGCGTACACCACCGGCAGGTTGAGGTGACGGGCGGTCATCAATGCTGGCGCAATGCCGGAAATTTCAGCGGTTAAAATGCGCGTCGGGTTGGTGAGCGCGAAGCGGCGCGCGAACTCCAATCCGCAAAGATCCATTAACTTGGGATCCACCTGGTGATTGATAAGACTATCCACCTTGAGAATACCATCCCCCAGGTTTTTTCCTTCCGCGGCCACACGCTCTTTAAGTGCTTGCATTCATCCCTCCCGGAAAAATGATATAGTCCATTTTACACGATAAGACTGTAAACGCCCCACCGGCAGGGGCTGTGTTAGAATATTTTCTATGAGTGAACCAATGATCGTCCTGGCATCCAATTCACCGCGACGGCGGCAAATGCTGGCGTGGATGGAGGTGCCTTTTACAACAACCATGGCTTCTATTGATGAAACACCACGTGCTGGTGAGAACCCTTCAGCCTATGCCTCGCGCCTGGCGCAGGAAAAAGCCCGTGCCTGTGAACGCCAGGCACCTTTTAATGCGCTTATCCTGGCAGCGGATACCACCGTGGCAGATGGCAGCCAAATTATTGGTAAACCGCTCAACGCTGATGACGCTGCCCGCATGCTGCGCCAGTTACGCAGCCGCCACCACATGGTTCACACAGCCATCGTTTTGGCGCTGCCCTCACGCGGTATATCAGAACTGGAACTTTGCTCCACGCGGGTAAAAATGCGGGCTTACACCGAAGAAGAAATTGTCAATTATATCGAATCAGGAGACCCACTGGACAAAGCGGGCGCTTACGCCATTCAGAATGAAACGTTCAATCCCGTTGAAAAAATCTCTGGTTGTTATGCCAGCGTCATGGGCCTGCCGCTGTGCCATATCGAGCGGGCGCTCAGGCGACTGGGGTTCGGGGTACGCAAGCGCGTGCCTTACCGGTGCCAGAAGGAACTGGCTTATGCGTGCCCGGTATTCAAACGTATTTTAGCAGGCGAGAATGTGGGTTAAAGAGAAACTATGAAAATAAACCATTTTAAATTTCCCTGGCAGATTCTGGTCACAGCTCTTTTGGTCTTAACCGCCTGTAGCAATGGCGCGCAACCCACCATTGAACCAGGCGGCGAGCTGCCTTCGCCTATCGTGCAAACCACTCAATTGCCTGACGTTTCACTGACCGTGCTGGAATACCTGGAAAAATGGAATCAGCAGGATTACAGCGGCATGTACGCCATGCTGGCGCCTACCAGCCGCGATGCCATTTCTGAAGCGGATTTCGTAAAAACCTATACGGATGTCGCTCTCAATATGACCTTACGGGAAATTGAATACGGCATCCTCACCACGCTGGTCAATCCCACCTCGGCGAAGGTGGGTTACCAGGTGTCTTTTAAAACCAGTTTGTTCGGCGATATCATCCGCCGCATGGAAATGGGCCTGCTGGCAGATCACGGTAAATGGTGGATACAGTGGGAAAGCGGATTGATCATGCCTGAACTGAGCGGAGGGAAAAAGCTCGCGCTCAGTCTCACCTCCCCCACGCGAGGTGATATTTATGATAATGACGGCAATATCATCGCTGCTGAAGCCGAAGCTGTGGCAATCGGGGTGGTTCCGGATGAAATCGCGGATGACCAGGTGGGCAACCTGGCTGGGATCCTGACGGTTATGACGGGCATTCCTTCAAATATGATCCGCGATACCATTGAGCGCGGAGGAGGCTCCTATATTCCACTGGGCGAAGTTTCAGCGCAAACTTATAACCGCTACGCAAATTATTTGAATTCCTTCACCGGGGTGGCGGTCAATCCCTACACCTCGCGTTATTATTACGACGGCGGAATTGCCCCTCAGGTAATCGGGTACCTGCTGAGCATTTCACCAGAACAATATGAGGATTACCGCCGCAAAGGCTACGCCGGAGACGAGAAGGTTGGCGCAGCCGGGATTGAAAAATGGGGTGAAGAATACCTCAAAGGCAAACCCGCGGGTGACCTTTATGTGGTCAACGCGGATGGTTCCTACGATACTTTGATCAGTAAGACAGACCCAAAACCACCCAGTATGATCTACACCACCCTGGATAAAGACCTGCAAATCCTGGTGCAAAAAGCGCTCTATGGCTTCTCAGGCGCCATTGTTGTACTGGAAGTGGATACCGGCCGTGTACTTGCCATGGCTTCTTCCCCCAGTTTCGACCCAAATTATTTTAATCCGCAAAACTATAACAGCCAGTGGGCGCTGCAGGACCTGGTGAATGACCACGCGCGTCCGCTGTGGAATCGCGCCGCACAATCCGCTTACCCGCTGGGGTCTGTGTTTAAACTGGTCACGGCAGCCGCAGCGCTCGAATCGGGGTTGTATACACCAGATTCGAGGTATGAATGTACCAGCCAATACACCGAGCTGCCGGGCTTTGTGGGCAATGACTGGACGTTCGATAAAAAGAAACCACCTTCAGGCAACCTCACGCTGGTGCAGGGAATCATGCGTTCCTGCAACCCCTGGTTTTATCACCTGGGGCTGGACCTTTACCGACAGAAGGGCGCGACCTATCTTTCTGATTGGGCGCGCGAGTTTGGACTTGGCGAAGCCACCGGGATTGGCGCTGTCGCGGAAGAGGTGGGGCAGATCAATGATCCCACCACTGAAGGCGCAGCGGTGCAAATGGGAATTGGCCAGGGAGATATGCTGGTGAGCCCGCTGCAGGCGGCCAACATGGTGGCGGCAATTGCCAATGGTGGCACGCTTTACCGACCGCAAATCATCGAAAAGATCACCAGCGTGGATGGCGCTGTCCTGAAACAGTTCGAGCCAGAAGTGCTTCACAAGGTCCCGGTCAGCCAAGAAACCCTGCAGGCGTTGAAAGATGGGATGGAACTGGTGGTGCGTGACCAGCGCGGCACGGCTTACACCCGCTTCACTGGCTTGAGGACCCCGATTTTCGGTAAAACCGGTACTGCTACCACTTCAATAGAAGACCCCCACTCCTGGTTTGCCGGCTTTACTGATGCGAACAACCCGCAAAAACCAGATATCGCGGTGGCGGTCATTCTGGAAAACGCGGGTGATGGCTCAGTTTACGCTGCGCCGGTTTTCAGGCGTGTTATCGAGGCGTACTTTACCGGCGAGATCAGCAGGTACTATTGGTGGGAAACAGATTATTATGTGACCCGCACCCCCGAGCCTGATACCGAATAAATGTGAGCGCGGAAACCCTGAAAGGCATTGTCACCCGTTTCCAATCCGGCTTCTACAACGTACAAACAGCCGGGGGGATGATTGTGTGTAAACTGCGCGGACGGCTGAAGCGCCGCTCTTTCCAGGGAGACGTGATCAGCATCGGTGATAACGTTGCCATTACCCGCCTTCCCGACGGCAGCGGGGTGATTGAAGCCATCGAACCTCGCGCGCGAGAACTGGCGCGCCTGGATCCCACCCCGCGCGGAACATACCGGCAGATCTTACTGGCCAACCCAAACCAGATCGTAGCGGTTTTCGCCTGCGCTTCACCTGAACCGCATTTACGCATGCTCGACCGTTTCCTGGTCATCGCTGAAAAACAGGGGTTGGGCGCGGTTGTTGTTGCCAACAAACTGGACCTCGTAGGTAAGCGCAACGCCCGGCGCATATTCAGCATCTACCCGCCGTTGGGTTACCGGGTTATCTACACTTCCGCGGTCACCGGTGAAGGAGTAGATGAATTGCGCGAGGCGCTATCCGGCAAAGTATCAGCGCTCACCGGTCCTTCAGGTGTGGGCAAGTCTAGCCTTTTAAACCGCGTACAACCCGGCTTGGAGCTGGCGGTGCAGGAGGTCAGCGCGCGTAAAGACAGGGGCAGGCACACCACGGTGGTGCGAGAATTATTCCCTCTGGATGGCGGCGGGTACGTGGCTGACCTGCCAGGGCTGCGCAAACTCTCGCTGTGGGATACCGAGCCTGAAGAGCTGGATGGGTATTTTCCGGAGCTGCGCGAACTGGTGAAACACTGCCAGTTCAACGACTGCGCCCATTATGAAGAACCCGGCTGCGCTGTAATAAAGGCGGTCGAAGCGGGCAAGGTTAGCGCAGAAAGATACGAATCTTACCTGCGCATGCGCGTAGGCGATGAATAACCCGCAACATTCGACATCAATCACCAGAAAGAGGCTCCCCCTGCCCGGGTGACGCCTGTTGCAAACCAGGAAATGTTGACTTTTTTAAAAACCGGTGTATGATGAATATCTCTCCTCCACACATCGATAGCGAACCAGGGTCACCTGTTGCACGGGTTTGAGGTTGGTAAAGATGAAACCAGCAGTGAGCAAACGAAAACAAAAAGCAGGGCTGCTTTACGGCCTTGCTGCCGGGCTGGCGTTCGCCATTTTTACCTGGGGAGTGGACGCGTTTTTATTGGCCTGCGCGCACGGAGTCTTTCCGTGGGTGAATTTTGTTCCGGGTTTAGTCATTGGGCTGGTGAGCAGTGCGCTGGTCGGCTGGTTGACCGCGAGGGTTGAGCGCGCCTGGTTCAGCCTCTTGCTTTGGTTATTGCAGGCGCTTTTATTTGCCCACCTGGTGGTCTGGCTGCCGATCAAGGTGGCTCCCCGGATCATTTTTATATTTAACCCTGCTCTTGGCGATTTTTTACAGTATCCATTCCATCACGAGTTATACCAGAACCTGTGGATCAGTTTTGCGGTCATCGCTTTGGTTTCGCTGATTATCGGTCTAATCGAGAATATTCTCATCGAACAGGCGCTGTTTTCATCAGGTACCTTCTCCTTAATCGTTCCACTGGTTGTTTGTTTTCTTTCATTTAGCCTGGTGGGTAACTTTAGCGATTCAATCCTCAACAAAAGGTTCAGAGAGTCCGTTCAGCAGGTGGATGAAGTGATCGATTTCATACTGGCGCATGAAGGACAGGAGGTGCCGCAAGAAACAGCGCTTAAAATGCGCCTGTTCGCTTTCGACCATGTGAAAGACGTGGTAAGCCAGAAACATGGTTTGATTATGAGCAATTACGATGAGATGCTGGGCCAGGTGGATGTGTTGGTGGACTTTAACGGACAGTGGGTGAAATGCCCTGTCATTTATAACCAGCTGGTTACCTGCAGCCGCATCTTTGAAAACCCAGCCATCCGGCTGGGGAGCACAGACAAGCATATGAGCACTTCTGTGAATGAAGAGCCGCCAATTTAATTTCTTATGAAAAACCATCATTTTCCCCGATCAATTTTTACAGCCAAAAAACCATCTGTTTATGGTAAACTAACAAGATACCTGCTTTTTAAGAAGTGATCATTTTTATTGCAAGGATCAATAAATGGGTGAACCATTATTAAAAGTCCAAGGTTTAGAAACTCACTTCAAGACCCCTGAGGGCACCGTGCACGCTGTCAACGGTGTTTCCTTTCACATTAAAGAGGGAGAAACCCTGGGTTTTGTCGGTGAAAGCGGATGCGGGAAGAGCGTTACCATGCTATCGTGCCTGCGTCTCATCCCTGCGCCACCCGGGAAGATCATAGCCGGCGAGGCATTCTTTAAAGGGAACGACCTGTTAAAAATGACCCCTGATGAAATCCGCCATGTAAGGGGAGGGCAGATCAGCATGGTCTTTCAGGACCCGATGACATCTCTCAACCCGGTGATGAGCATTGGCAAGCAGATGGCTGAACCCTTGATGCTTCACCTGAATCTCACCAAAGAACAGGCGCGTAAACGTTCCATCGAACTTCTCGGGCTGGTAGGAATCCCCAACGCTGCTGACCGACTGAAAGATTACCCTCACCAGTATTCTGGCGGCATGCGCCAACGCGTGATGATCGCCATGGCGCTTTCCTGCAACCCGCAAATCCTCATCGCTGACGAGCCAACCACCGCGCTGGATGTGACCATCCAGGCGCAAATCGTTGACCTGGTCAAACACTTGCGCGAAGAACTGGGAATGGCTATCATCTGGATCACCCATGACCTTGGGGTGGTGGCGAGCCTGGCTCACCGGGTGATGGTGATGTACGGCGGATACATAATCGAAGAAGCCAATGTGAATGATCTTTTTGCTGACCCGAGACACCCGTATACGGTGGGTCTGCTGGGCAGCCTGCCGAAAATCCACGAAGATGTGCACAAAAAACTATTTTCAATTGAGGGGATGCCCCCTGTTTTGTACAAGAAACCAAACGCATGCCCGTTCGCACCACGCTGTAACTGGGTGATCGAACGCTGCTGGCAAGAAAACCCCACCCTGAAAACAGTAATGGATGGACACTCTGTAGCCTGCTGGGTCGACATCAGGAACGGGAGTAAGAAACGATGACCACCAACAACGTATTGATCAAGGTTGAAAACCTGGTAATGCACTTCCCAATCTATCGTGGTGTCATCCGCCGCCAGGTAGGTGTGGTTCACGCTGTAGATGGCATTTCTTTCACAATTCAACGCGGAGAAACGCTTGGACTGGTCGGCGAATCAGGCTGCGGTAAGTCCACCACGGGGCGCGCGATCTTACAACTTTATAAGCCAACCGCTGGCAATGTCTACTATAAAGATACCAACCTGGTTAAGTTACGCCCTGAACCCATGCGCTTGATGCGCCGAGAAATGCAGATGATCTTTCAAGACCCTTACGCCAGCCTTAACCCGCGCATGACCGTGCGCGACATTATCGGTGAACCATTGATGGCGTTTGGAGAAAACAACAGCAAGCAAATTGATGAAAGAGTTGCTTCTCTGCTGGACATGGTACAACTCAACCCCGATTTTTCCAGCCGTTATCCTCACGAGTTTTCAGGTGGTCAGCGCCAGCGCATTGGGGTGGCCCGGGCACTGGCCTTAAACCCTTCTTTCATCGTCTGCGACGAACCCATTTCGGCGCTGGATGTTTCCATCCAGGCGCAGGTGGTGAACCTGTTGGAAGAACTCCAGCAAGAATTGAACCTGACCTATCTCTTCATCGCGCACGATCTTTCAATGGTGCGCCACATCAGCAACCGTGTAGCGGTGATGTACCTGGGTACGTTTGTGGAGCTGGCGGATCGCACCACTTTATATCGCAAACCCCTCCACCCTTATACCCAGGCCTTACTTTCTGCGATACCGGTGGCCGACCCTACCTACAACGAGCAACGCCGCCGTATCATACTGGAAGGCGATGTACCTTCCCCTGTCAACCCCCCGTCAGGATGCCGCTTCCGCACCCGCTGCCCCCTTGCGGACACGATTTGCGCGGAGCAGTCACCTGAATGGCGGGAAGTCGAGCCGGGACATTTCGCGGCGTGTCATAAAATTTAACCGAAGGGTAAACACGAGGAGGTGATGACAATTCTGGTGAAGATGCTGCCCATACCGTATTTGTTGTCTGTAACCGAATTTTCAAAAGTTCTCACAAGGAGGAGAAAAAATGCGTAAGTTATATGTACTGCTTGCTTTGTTGATGGTCGTAAGCTTGATTCTTACAGCCTGCGCCCAGCCAACCAAGCCCCCTGTGACCGAGCCCCCTGCGGGTGAAGAACCCCCTGTGGCAGAACCTGGTGAGGTCGTCGAGGTTGTTTTTAACCCTTACCTGGGTTCCAATAAGCTGGATGGAAATGGCATTCCGCCCACATTCTTCGATGATGTCCATGTCCGCAAGGCGATGGCTTACTGCTTCGATTATCAGACAGTCATCGACGATGTCTACATGGGCGAAGCCGTTCAATCCTTAACCCTCTCTCTGCCTGGCATGCCGGGGTATTCAAACGATACCGAGCATTACACGTATGACCTGGCAAAATGCGAGGAAGAGTTCAAACTGGCTGATGTGGACAAAGACGGCATCCCGGCTGGTGAAGATCCCGATGATATCTGGGAAATGGGTTTCCGCTTCCAGATGCTTTACAACACCGGTAACACCACCCGCGAGATCTACACCGAGATCGTGAACTCAAACCTCAGCAAAGTGAACAAAAAGTTCGTGGTTGAGACCCTCGGTTTACCGTGGCCTTCCTATCTGGCTGCCCAACGCGCCCACAAGGTGCCCATGATGACTGGCGGCTGGCTTGAAGATATCCACGACCCGCACAACTGGTACCAGCCTTACACCACCGGCACTTATGGCGGTCGGCAGAATTTACCTGAAGACCTGAGGAATCAGTTCAAAGCGCTGTTGGATAAGGGTGTGGGCCTGGTGAAATTCGAGGACCGTTCCGAGGTTTACAAAGAATTTAACAAGCTGTATTTTGATCAGGCAGTTGGTATTCCCCTGGTACTCTCCACTTCCCACGCTTTCGAGCAGAAGTGGGTGCAGGGTCGCGTGATGAACCCGATCTTCTCCAACATTTACTACTACCCGATCTCAAAAGCGGCAGGCGCCAAGAACCCCGATGTCTTCACTGTGATGACCACCGGTTCACCCGATACCTTCGACCCGGCGCTGTCTTATGACACCGCCAGCGGAGAGATCGTCCAGAACGTGTACGAAACCCTGGTCTTCTATGATGGCGTTTCCACCAGCGAATATGTTCCCCAGCTGGCATCTGAATACTCAGTATCAGATGATGGAACTGTCTGGACCTTCAAAATCCGTGAAGGCGTCAAATTCCACGAGGGCGGCGACCTGACCGCTTCTGATGTGGCATATTCCTTCCAGCGTGGACTTCTACAGGGAGGATATTCCTCACCGCAGTGGATGTTGGCGGAGCCTTTCCTCGGTGTCGGCAACGACGATATCACCATGATCGTCGATGAAGGCGCTTCTGCTGATGATCGCGAAGCACTGATGGCCAATGATCCGGCTGTTCTGAAAGCCGCCTGCGAGACTGTAATGTCTAAAATCGTGGCTGATGATGCCACCGGTACGGTAACGATGACGCTTGCACAGCCCTGGGGTCCCTTCCTTGGCACCATCGCCAATGGCTGGGGTTCCATTATGGATAAAGAATGGGTCATCGAAAAAGGTGGTTGGGATGGCTCCTGCGATACCTGGCAGAACTACTATGGTATGGTGTCTGCTGACGATCCGTTTACCACGATCGCCAATGGTACCGGCCCGTTCAAATTGGATTACTGGACACAGGGCGAAGAAGTATCCCTGCTCCGCAATGACAATTACTGGGGTACCCCCGCTGCGTTAAAGCAGGTGCTTATCAAAGACGTTCCCGAATTCGGTACCCGCTTCGCCGCGCTTAAGGCTGGTGACGCTGATGTCATCTCTGTGCCGAGAGAAAATGCAACCCAGGTGGATCCAATGGTGAGCGTTGCCAAGTTCTACGACGCAGAGACCAACAAATATCTTGATGATCAGAACATCTGCACCATCGATACCACTATCCTGGGCAAAGGACGCTTTGAGGTTTGCGCTGAAGCCAATGACCGCCCGCTGCGCTTGTACTACGGTCTGCCGGCGCTGTCACAGGATGTACTGCTGTTCACGTTCTTAGTCGAGTAAGCGAGAACCGCTCTGTAAGTTGTTTGCGGGAGCCTTTAAAAGGCTCCCGCAAAAACCTTGATTTTTCTTTGCGCAATGCATTGAATTGCATTCAATCCATTCCGCACAGAAAAACCTGATTTGAGGTGTTTCGATGACCAACTACATAATCCGCCGTTTATTACTGGTCCCGGTGCTGCTATTTGGCATTACACTGATCATCTTTGGTATGCTTCAGTTCCTGGGCCCGGTGGAGCGGTCAGCCTTATATGTAAAAGACTTCCCCAAGAATGATAAACAGATTCAAAGTGTTATCCGGCATTATGGTTTAGACAAACCCTTCTACCAACAATATTGGATCTGGTTGAACGGCGTGATTGACCCGGTTACAGGAGAACGTAGTGGTGGTATTTTGCACGGTGATTTTGGCTATTCACGTTCTCAATCCCAACCGGTGGCTAACCTTATTACCAACAGGTTTCCTAACACGCTTGACCTGGCGCTGTGGACGGTCTTCCCTATGCTTTCAGTAGGGATTTGGTTGGGGGTGCAGGCAGCCGTTCACCAGAATGGCGTTATCGACCAGGCCGCCAGGATCTTCAGTATTGTGGGCACTTCTTTCCCGGTCTTTGTGTTTGGGCTGCTGATCTTGATGTTTTTCTACGCGGAACTGGGTTGGTTTCCGCCGGGGAAGAATTCAAACTGGGTGACGCAGGAAATTATGCAGGGGAATTTTCACCAATACACCAAATTGCTCACCATCGACGCGCTGCTGAATGGACGGCTGGATATTCTTTGGGACGCGCTGCGCCATATGGTGCTGCCCATCCTGACCCTTTCGTACATCACCTGGGCAACTTTTGTGCGCGTTACCCGTTCTTCGATGCTTGAAACCCTGCGTATGGATTACGTGGTCACCGCACGCGCTAAAGGGCTTAAAGAAAAAGATGTGATCAATAAACACGCTCGCCCAAACGCCATGCTGACCATTGCTACGATGGCTGGTATGAGCGTGGTGGGTTTGCTGGGCGGCGTGGTGATTACAGAAACCGTATTTAATTACCCCGGCATCGGGTCCGCGGCAGCCGAAGCGGCTCAACAACTGGATGTGGTCACCACACTTGGGTTCGCGATCTTTAACGGTCTGATCTTAATTGTGGCTAACCTGATCGTCGATGTATTGTATGGCGTCATAGACCCGCGCGTGCGCCTGGACTGAGGAGAACAACATGACTGAAACACCAAGACCGACAGGTGACAACACCCTGCTAAAAGAAGTGGTACCAGTCCGCAAAATCAGCCGGGCGGAAAGACTCCTTGGGCCTGAAAACTATCGCATCCTTAAGGGTTTGTTAAAAACCCCCGCGTCGATTATCGGCTTCATCCTGATTGGAATATTTATTTTCGTCGCGGTTTTTGCGCCGCTGATCGCTCCACCGGTGAATGATGACCCTTTCAAAATCCCGCGAGATGGCTTCAGCGGTCAACCCCGCCCACCGGGCACTGAGTGGAAGCTAAATGTACCAGAGGTGCCTTTTTGGTACAAACCACTGACCGGTAAGGATGAATGGGTGCACCTGATGGGAACCGCCCAAGGGCAGTATGATATATTCTACAGCGTCATCTGGGGTTCCCGGACTGCTTTCCGCACTGGATTGATCGTTGTATTGGCTACAGTGATGATTGGTATCATCCTTGGTTCAGTCTCTGCGTATTACGGCAAATGGGTTGACCAGCTGATCATGCGCATTGTGGATGTTTTTATGACTGTACCCTATATTATGATGGCCTTGATCATGGCGGCGGTACTGACCCCGGTCATTGGCAGGAGCCTGGTTCCTGCCTTACTGGCGATGATCACCTTTGGCTGGATGGGTTACGCGCGTATTATTCGCAGCGATATCCTCTCGGTCAAACAGCGCGATTTTATTCTGGCGGCGCGTGTGTGCGGGGTGAAAGACGGTCGTATCTTGTTTAAGCATATCCTGCCAAACGCCATCTTCCCCACCCTGGTACTGGCTTCGCTTGGTATTGGCGATGTGGTTCTTTCCTTCGCGGCGCTGTCCTTTCTCGGTATCGGCACTCCCATGGGTTACGCGGATTGGGGGCAGGTGCTCAGTTTCGCGCGCAACTGGATCACCAACCTGGCTGACTACTGGTATATCGTCGTTTACCCTGGTTTGACGCTGGTGTTTTTCGTGATGGGCTGGAACCTGGTGGGGGATGCCCTGCGCGATGTGTTAGACCCCAAAATGCGCGGACGGTCATAAAGCGCGCACTCGAACCTCAACGGCGGCAGCTCACAGCCGCCGTTTTTTGTTCCCGGTCTATGCTTTATAATTGACACGAGGATAATCGATATGAGAATGAGAACAAGGCTTACATCTATTATAGCCCTGCTGTCGGTGATGCTGGCAGAGCTATTTTTACTGAGCGCCTGCCACAAAGAACAAATTGCTGGCAACCCGCCTGCCAATACGCCCACCGTGGCACCGCCCACTCCCACGTCGCCGCCCCCCAAGACGCTGGTCGTGTGCCTGGCCAATGAACCCGGTGACCTGTACATCTATGGCGATACTTCGCGTACCAAGTGGAGCGTGCTAGAGGCGCTTTATGATGGACCGGTCGACACGCTCAATTATGAACCATCCGCGGTAATACTGGCTACTCTCCCTTCACAGGAAAATGGCGCGGTGAGCCTGCGCTCTGTGGCGGTCAGTGAGGGTGACCCGGTCGCAAATGTGAACGGAGACATCGTCGCGCTTAAGAAGGGCACGCGCGTTTTCCCGGCGGGCTGCACCTCCCCTGGCTGCGCGGTAGAGTGGGACGGCACGACCGCGCTCGAATTGACTCAGATGGTGGTGAACTTCACCCTGCTGGACGGCGTCACCTGGTCAGATGGCGAAGCGCTTAAAGCGCAAGATTCGGTTTTCTCCTTCAGCGTCAGCGCCGACGAGGCAACCAGGGTCCTTAAAACCAACATCGAGCGTACTTTCTCATATACTGCGCTGGATGATCACACGGTGGAATGGATCGGTCAGCCAGGCTATCTTACGCTTAACCCCGCGGCTTTTTTCTGGTCGCCGCTGCCAGAACACGCGCTCGCCGGGCTCACTCCTACCCAGATGAACGAAGACCCCCTGACCACGCGCCAGCCCCTTGGTTGGGGCGCGTATAAGATGGACGAATGGGTGAGCGGCGACCACATCCGCCTGGTGAAGAACTCTCATTACTTCAGAGCGGCTGAAGGTTTGCCCTATTTCGATGTGCTTGTGTACCGCTTCATCCCCTCCACGCCTGAGGTTGACCTGAGCATGATGTTGACCGGTGAATGCGACATCATAGATACCTCCGCCGGGTTGGAGTCACAGATCCTGCGCGTGCGTGAACTGGAAGGACAGGGAAAGCTCAAAGCTTACTTTGGCATGGGTCCAGAATGGGAGGGGCTGTACTTCGGTATTAAACCGGCAACTTACGATGATGTTTACAACCCGTATGAAGACCGTCAGGATTTCTTCGGAGATGTGAGAGTGCGCCAGGCGATCGCCTACTGTGTGGACCGCGAGTACATCCAAACGTATATCACCCTGAACCAATCGGTCATCCCCAGCACTTTCCTGCCGCCCAATCATCCTTTCGCGGCGGCAGAGACGCGGAGCTACACGCACAACCCCCAGCTGGGCATCCAGCTGCTCGAAGAAGCAGGCTGGCAGGATAGCGACGGCAACCCCTCAACCCCCAGGGTGGCGGCAGATATTAAGAATATCTTCTACAACACCGAACTATCTCTGAATTACTACGTTACCGAGAGTGAACTGCACGCGGCTGTGACCGAAGCGGTGGTGAAATCGCTGGGTGAGTGCGGCATCAAGGTCACGCCCACATTCCTTTCTGTGGGCGAAATGTTCGCGCCTGGCCCCGAAGGGCGGATCTTTGGCCGCAATTTTGACCTGGCGGAGCTGGCGTGGTCAACTGGCAGGCAGCCGCCCTGTTTCCTGTTCTCTTCTTCAGAGATCCCCTCAGCAAAGAACAAGTGGTTGGGCACGCGCTATGGAGGGGTCAACCTCAGCGGATACACCAGCAGCGAATACGACGCTGCCTGTGAACAGGCGCTTTCAGCCGGGTTGGACCGCGATTTGCTCACCGCCCAATCCGCTCACGCGCAACAGATCCTGATGGAAGACCTGCCCGCGCTGCCCCTGTTCTTTCACGTCAAAGCCATGGTTTCACGACCTGACCTGTGCGGGTTGCAACTGGATGTGAGCGCCCGCAGCCCTTTGAAGAACATTGAAGCTCTCACGCTCGGAGAGACCTGCCCGGGTAAATGAGAGGGCAGGTGGGAGACGCCATTCCAACAGGTTTTGTGTTAGAATCTACCCCACTGCGGATGGAGTGTATTGGGGCGTGGTGCAATGGCAGCACACCAGACTTTGGATCTGTGGATCTTGGTTCGAATCCAGGCGCCCCAGCCTGTGCAGTAAGTGAATGAAAAAGAAATCAGAACCTCCCAGATCTCAATCCGTGTTTTTCGGCTCAGCTGCCACAAGTTGGATGGCGCGCGGTTGTGTTTAATCCGGTGTAGAATAAAATGACTCGCTGGTATCTTTCGTGGAGAGAAATATGAATCTTTCTACCATCATCCTCGCTGCCGGGCAGGGAACGCGTATGAACTCAACCCTGCCTAAAGTGCTGCATCCTTTAAATGGGAAACCGCTTGTAAAATATTCCATCGATCTGGCGGACGCGCTCTCTTCCAGTAGAACAGTGGTGGTGATTGGAAACGGCGCTGAGCAGGTCCGCAGTGCTCTGGGAGAATCTGTAGCCTACGCGCTGCAGCCGCAGCGCCTGGGTACCGCCAACGCGGTGCAGGCGGCTGAAGGGTTGTTGGCTGACGCCAGTGGGTTGGTGCTTGTCATTTCAGCGGACATGCCGCTGCTCACCGCGGATACCCTACAGAGGCTGGTCACCACACAATCACAAAACACCGGCCCAATGGCCCTGCTCACCGTGCGCTCAGCCAATCCACGCGGCTTTGGGCGCATCCTCCGCGGCGTGGATGGAGGAGTGACAGGCATTGTTGAAGAAGCCCAGGCCACGGCTGAGCATTTGAAAATTGATGAATTAAATGTCGGCGCTTATTGTTTCAATTCTTCCTGGTTGTGGCAGGCGCTGCGGAAGATCCAGCTTTCACCGAAGGGTGAATATTACCTCACGGACATCGTAGCCGTGGCTGTGGCAGAAGGTTCGCCTGTTTCCAGCCTTACAGTGACAGACGAGGAAGAAACCCTTGGCATCAACAACCGCGTGCACCTGGCGGAAGCCGAGCGCGCCATCCGACGACGCATCAATCAAGCGCATATGCTCGCCGGCGTAAGCATGACTGACCCTGAACTTGTTTATATAGAAGAAAGCGTGAAAATTGGTCGAGACACCATTCTGCTGCCCAACACCTGGCTTAGCGGCAGCACCATCATCGGCGAAGGCTGCGAAATTGGACCGAACACCTTCATCAATGACTCCACAATTGGCAATCACTGCCACCTGCTGGCGTCGGTGGTTGAAGGCGCGGTAGTAGAAGACGAGGTTGGGATGGGTCCGTTCTGCCACCTGCGCAAAGGGGCGCACCTGGGGCGTGGTGTGCACATGGGTAATTTCGGTGAGGTGAAAGACTCTTACCTGGCGGCAGGGGTCAAGATGGGTCATTTTTCGTACATTGGCAACGCCACGATCGGCGAAAACGTCAATATCGGCGCGGGCACCATCACCTGTAATTTTGACGGCGTGAACAAGAACCCCACCGAAATTGGTGAAAACACCTTCATTGGCTCCGATACCATGCTGGTAGCCCCCGTGGTGATTGGGAAAAACGCCAAAACCGCCGCCGGCGCGGTGGTGACGCATGATGTCGCCGACAATGAAGTTGTTGCGGGTGTTCCTGCCCGCCCAATGAAGAAAAAGGAATGAAGTGACCTTGATCGCCTGGTTGTTACTTGGCGTGTTTGTCGCGCTGGATATTTTTATCTGCATCATACGGGTAGCGCTTTTTAATGCGCGCCTGCCGCAGCTGATCGACCTGGGCACAGAAGACCGGGAAGAACTGGAGCGCACCATCAAGGTGCTGGAAACCACCCGGCTGCGCGCAACAATGCGCTTATTGGTAGCCGTGCTGCACGCCCTGGTACTCGCCTCCCTCTGGTTATTACTGAAAACCACATATACCCAGCTTTCGATCGGCGGCTTGTTGGGCATCTTCGTCTTAGCCATATTCACGCTGCTCTGCTTCGAATTCCTGGCAGAGCGATTTCCACTGAAAGACCCCGAAACCTGGGCGATGCGCCTGGCGCCGCTGGCGAATTTTCTTGACCGACTTTTCAGCCCGTTCACCTCGCTGCTGGTGGGTCTGCAGGGCTCCGGTGATACGGTACAGCGCAACCTGGGGGCTGTTTCAGAAGATGAGCTGAAGACCTGGGTGGAGGTTGGCGAACCAGAAGGCGGGCTGGAACCTGATGAACGCAAGATGATTTACTCCATCTTCCAGTTTGGTGATACGCTTTGCCGTGAAATAATGGTGCCGCGCATTGAAGTACTGGCGTTGGATGTGGACACGCCATTGAACGACGCCATTAATCAATTCATCACCACAGGGCATTCTCGCGCGCCAGTGTACGAAGAGGTGATTGATAATGTGATCGGGTTGCTCTACGCCAAAGACCTGTTGAAACTGCTTACTTCACCAGCCAAGAATCAGACCATCCGCAAATTCCTGCGCCCGGCCTATTTTGTGCCTGAATCAAAAAAAGCGGATGAGCTGCTGGCGGAAATGCAGGCCAGGGGGATTCACCTGGCGGTGGTGGTGGATGAATACGGCGGCATGGCGGGATTGGTAACCCTTGAAGATATCGTCGAAGAAATTGTGGGCGAGATCCGTGACGAGTACGATCAAAGCGAAGAACGGCTGGTAGAAAAGATATCGGATAACGAGTTTGTCTTCCTGGGCAGGGTTTCGTTAGATGACTTTAATGAAGCGCTGGATACTGAACTGGAGTCTGACCAAACGGATACGCTGGGAGGGTACTTCTACAGCCAGGAAGGCAGGGTACCCGTTGAAGGGGACGAGCTGGTCTTTGATGGCTGGCGTTTAACGGTGGAAGGAGTGCATCACCGCCGGGTTGGCCGGATACGCGCGGTGAAGATGGAGAAACAGGATGAAGACAACGACACAAATTGATGGGGAGATGCTCGAAAAGTTAATCGAAACCGCCCGAAACGCGCGCAATTGGGCTTACGCGCCTTATTCTCACTATGCGGTTGGCGCAGCGCTGCTCACCGCCAGCGGTAAAATCTACGATGGCGTCAACATAGAAAATGCTGCTTTCCCGGCAGGTATCTGCGCCGAGCGAGTGGCGATGTTCAAAGCCGTTTCAGAGGGAGAGCGTGATTTCACTTTTCTCGTGGTGATGACCGATAACGGCGGTTCACCCTGTGGTTCCTGCCGCCAGGTGATGGCTGAGTTTGGTCTTTCTACCCGTGTGCTGATTGTGGATACCAACGGCAAAACGCATATAGATACCACTGTTGAGGGGTTATTACCCTGGGCGTTCAGGCCTGAAGACCTGCTTTGAGGTTCTATGCCCAGGAGCGAGCGCAATATCCGGGTGGAGGCGGTGGTGCTGCGCCATTCGGATTGGGGCGAAGCTGACCGGCTGCTGGTAATCTATTCGCGTGAACAGGGCAAACTACGTGCCATCGCCAAAGGGCTGCGCAAAATCCAATCGCGTAAAGCCGGTCACCTGGAACCATTTACCCGCGCTGCCATCATGCTGGCAAAGGGACACGACCTGTGGATTGTGACCCAGGCAGAAGCCATCGACCTTTTTCAACCCTTGCGTGAAAACCTGCAAAAGATGGGGCAAGCGGCTTATGTGGTGGAACTTCTTGATCGTTTCACATATGAAGAGGGACAAAACTGGCAACTGTACCAGCTCCTGACCGAAACACTTACCAGACTGTCCACCACAGAAGATGACTTTGTGCCGGTGAAATATTATGAAATGCGCCTGCTCGACCTGTTAGGTTACCGACCATTGCTGTTTGAGTGTGCCGCCTGCGCCGAAGCGATCACCGCCCGCGACCAGTACTTTTCAGCGGATATGGGCGGTGTGCTCTGCCCCAAATGCGCCACGCGCGGTCAGAGCAGCCGTCCGGTTTCGATGGAAGCGCTGCGTTTTTTGCGTCATTTTCAACGCAGCAATTACAAAGAAGCCATGCGCGCCGCTCCGCCGCCTGCCATTCGCCAGGAAATCGATGCCCTGCAGCATTACTATCTCACCTATTTACTCGAACGCAGCTTGAACTCGCCAGAATTCCTTAAACAAATTCGCAAGCAAATGTGACCCCGCCCGCCACCAGCGGCGCCCCTTGCTCTCGGGGTATAATTGGAACACTTCAAAGTCACACCTTCCCGGAGAATTAATGAGCAAAGCATTTGCGTTTCAATCCGTGATCATGTCGTTGCAGAAATTCTGGGCAGACCAGGGGTGCCTGATTTGGCAGCCATATTACAGCCAGGTGGGCGCCGGTACGATGAACCCGGCGACCTTCTTGCGCGTGCTGGGCCCGGAGCCCTGGAAAGTGGCGTATGTGGAACCATCCATCAGGCCGGATGACGGGCGTTATGGGGAGAACCCGAACCGCTTTCAGCAGCATTACCAGTTCCAGGTGATTCTCAAACCTGATCCGGGTAACCCGCAAGAAATCTACCTGGAATCATTAAAGGCTATCGGGATTGACCCGAGAGAACACGATATCCGCTTTGTGGAAGACAACTGGCAGCAACCGGCGCTGGGCGCCTGGGGGCTGGGCTGGGAAGTTTGGCTGGATGGTCAGGAAATTACCCAGTTCACCTATTTTCAGCAAGCGGGTGGGTTGATGCTCGACCCGGTCTCCGTGGAGATCACCTACGGGCTCGAGCGCATTACCATGCCCTTACAGCGTGTGCACCATTTCCGCGAGATGCGCTGGAACGACACCCTCACGGATGGTGATGTGAACCTGCAGGCTGAAGTGGAGCATAGTAAATATTACTTTGAAGTGGCCGATGTGGAGCGCATGCGCCAGCTCTACCAGCTGTATCAGGCAGAAGCCGCAGAAGCGCTGGGGAAGGGATTGGTGTTGCCTGCTTACGATTACCTGCTGAAATGCTCACACACCTTCAATATATTGGATACCCGCGGCGCGATGGGTGTGACCGAGCGCCAGGCGATGTTTGGCAAGATGCGCGAGATGGCACGTGCGATCTCGGAGGCTTATGTTGCCCAGCGTCAGGAATTAGGCTTTCCCTGGATGAGAGGTGAAAAAAAGACATCGGCTGTAGAGGTGAAGCCAATAGAAACCCATGTTTTCCCCGATGCCCCCGCCGATCTATTATTGGAAATTGGCACCGAAGAACTGCCGGTAGCTGACCTGCAGAGCGCGATTGAGCAGTTGATTGAACGCGTACCGTTGATGCTGGATGAATTGAGGTTGACCCATGGGCAGGTGTCTGTGGCGGGGACGCCTCGCCGGCTGGTGGTAATAGTGGAGGACCTGGCGGCGCGCCAGGAAGCCAAAGAAACCCTGGTCAAAGGTCCACCAGCCAGCCGTGGTTATGATGCCAATGGATTACCCACAAAGGCAGCTGAAGGCTTTGCCCAAAGCAAGGGCGTGAGGGTGCAAGACCTGCGCGCGCGCGAGATTGACGGGGGTACCTACCTGGTAGCCCTGGTAAAGGAAGATACCCGCCCAACTCACCAGGTACTGGGCGAAGCGCTTCCAGGGTTGCTGGAAAGTATTAAGTTCGAAAAGACCATGCGCTGGAATCATACCAATGTGCCATTTTCGCGCCCGGTGCGCTGGTTGACCGCGCTCTTAGGCGGTTCTACCATTCCTTTTGAATTCGCTGGTTTGCGGGCCACGAATACCACGCATGGCTTGCGGTTTAATGAACCTACTGAAATAACTCTCACCTCTCTGGCGGATTATCAAGCTTTTCTTTCGAGCCAGGGAATCATTCTCGACCCACTACGGCGGAAAAAGACGATCCAGCAGCAGGTGAATGAGCGCTGTGAACAGGTGGGCGGCAGGCCATTACTGGAAGAAGAACTGTTGGAGGAAGTGAGCCGGCTGGTAGAAGCCCCCACAGCGCTATTGGGCCGGTTTGACCCCGCGCATCTCGAGTTGCCACCGGAAGTCCTCATTTCAGTGATGAAGAAACATCAGCGATACTTCCCGGTGTGCAATGACGCGGGCAAATTACTGCCGTTCTTTGTTGTTGTGCGTAATGGGGATGGTCACGGCGCGGACGTGGTCACAGATGGGAATGAGCAGGTCATCAAGGCGCGTTTTGCGGACGCGCAGTTCTTCATTAAGGAAGATATGAAACACAAACTTGAAGACATGCTGGTTCGCCTGGGCTCGCTCACGTTTCAGCATAAGCTGGGCTCAATGCTGGACAAATCTCGCCGGGTTACCCTTTTGGCAGACCCCCTGTCAGGCGCGTTGGGTCTCTCCGCGGCGGAAAAGTTGACCGCTTTGCGCGCCGCTGAATTATGCAAGGCCGACCTGGTCACGCACATGGTGGTGGAAATGACCTCGCTGCAGGGCATCATGGGGCAGTATTATGCGCTGCATTCTGGAGAAACGCAGGCTGTCGCTGATGCCATCCGAGAGCACTACCTTCCACGCTACACCGGAGACAGTCTTCCCGGCTCAAAGGCAGGACTGGTCGTTGGATTGGCTGACCGGTTGGATTCGCTGGTGGGTCTCTTTGGCGCTGGTTTGGCACCTACCGGCACCCGTGATCCCTTCGCGCAGCGCCGCACCGCCATTGGGCTTGTTCAGTTACTGACGGCGTTTGATTTTGAATTTGACCTGCGCCAATGGCTGGAACTGGCTGCCCAAAACCTGCCGCTCACGATTAGCGTGGAAAACATGCAGACCTGCGCTGATTTCATCACCGCTCGCCTGCGCAATATCTTAATTGAGCAGGGCGCGCGTTATGATGTGGTGGATGCGGTTCTGGCGGAACAAGCTAATAACCCCGCCAGCGCGCAGCGCGGGGTGAAGGAACTGGGGAATTGGGTTGAACGGGAGGATTGGAACAGCATCCTGCCGGCATATGCCCGCTGTGTTCGCATAACCCGGGATCAGAAGCAGATCTATCCGGTTAATCCGGCGGCGTTCGCAGACCCCACAGAGGAAGCTCTGCACGAAGCGTTGGTGAAGGCTGAACAAACACCACGCCGCGCGGGTTCTGTCAGGGATTCGCTGAATGTTTTCCTACCTATGATCCCGGCCGTCAACGCCTTTTTTGATTCTGTACTGGTAATGGCTGAAGACCCTGGTTTGCGCACCAACCGCTTAGGGCTGTTGCAGCGTGTTTCCGCAATAATGCGCGGAGTTGCTGACCTGTCGAAGTTGGAGGGCTTTTAGTCATTCGCTCAACAGAGCCGAACCGTTTTCTGTACTACAATTGATCCTATGACCGCGATTGATGAGATAAAAGCCAGGCTGGACATCGTGGACATCGTATCCGAAACGGTGAAATTGCGCCGTTCCGGCAGGAGTTATTCTGGGTTTTGCCCTTTCCACCCAAATTCTAAAACCCCGGCTTTCGCGGTTTTCCCTGATAATGGCACCTGGCATTGCTTTGGCGCCTGCAATGAAGGCGGCGATATATTCAAATTCGTGATGAAGCGTGAAGGCTGGGATTTTGCCGAAACCCTCAAATATTTGGCGGAAAGGGCGGGCGTGACCCTGACGCCCATGACGCCTGAACGCAAGGAAAAAGAAGACCAGTACGAGGTTATGCGCCAGCTCCTCGAAGAAAGCGTTAAATACTACCAATTTCAATTAACGAAGACACCTGCGGGGCGAGCGGCGTATGATTACTTGATACAACGCGGTCTTACACCCGCGTCCATAGAAGCCTTTGAACTTGGGTATGCCCCGCAATCTTATGAAGCGCTGCTGGGTCATCTGAGCGGCAAGGGGCACGCGCTTGAGCAAATGCTGGAAGTGGGGCTGCTGGTGGAGAAGGACTCTGGCGGTTATTATGATAAATTCCGCAATCGTATCATGTTCCCCATTCGCGATGGCGCCGGAAAGATGGCCGGCTTTGGCGCGCGGGTGCTTAACCCCGAGGATGTTCCCAAATTTCTAAACTCGCCGCAGACCCCTTTGTTCAACAAAGGGCGGCTGCTCTATGGTTTGAACAAGGCGAAAAGGGCTATTCGTGATGCCGACCAGGTGGTGCTGGTTGAGGGCTACCTGGATGTGATCGCCCTGCACCAAAACGGTTTTACCAACAGTGTTTCTCCGATGGGCACAGCGCTCAACGAGGATCAATTGCGCTACCTGAAGAAATATACCCGGCGCATCGTTCTTGCGCTGGATGCCGATGCGGCGGGCGAGAAAGCCACACTGAGAGGTGTTGAAATTGCCCGCCAGGCGCTTGACCGTGAAGCCGAATTGACTTATGACCCTCGCGGGTTGTTGAAGCATGAAGCCCGGCTGCAGGCTGATGTGCGCGTCACTACCCTGCCCCCGGGGTTGGATCCAGATGATGTGGTGCTTAAGGACAGGCAGGCCTGGCAGCAGGTGCTGGAAAGCGCCAAGCCTATCGTGGTTCACGTGATGGAAACGCTGGCGGCGGGTCAAAACCTTGAAGATGCCAAAGTGAAATCTGCTATCGCGGCGCAGGTGACCCCTTTGATCGAAGATGTCCCTTCCGCTGTCGAAAGGGATACTTACCGACAACAGCTGGCGCGCCTTTTGAAGGTTGATGAGCGCTCATTAATGGGCTTGCAGAAAGTGCGCGGGCGAACACGCCGCGCCAGCGCAGAAGCGGCGCAAGGCACTCAGACAGCAAGCGCAACGCCTGGCGCGAGAACTGTGGATAGCCGAACCCTGCAAATGGAGAAACACATTTTATCGCTCCTGCTGAACGATACTGACCGTTATTACGAGTTGGAGAGGCGTATAAAGTCGGCGGGGGTTGAACCTCTTTCGGTTGCAGATTTTGATGACGCGCAAAATCATGAATTGATCAAGCTGCTGATGAAAGCCATGCGGCAGGATGCTCAAGAGGCCCTGGATTACCTGAGAGAGAACACCACGGGTGATTTTACTGAACGACTGGATGAACTGCTCTCAGAAACGAACATTAAAAACACGCAAACCGAAACGATCCTGTCTGACCTGTACCGCACGCTCATCTCGTTACGCCTGATCCGCGTAAACCAGGTCATCAACCAGCTGCGCTTCCTCCAGGAAGAGGAGAGCGCAGACCGCGACGACCAGGCATTACAGTCCATGATTTTGAGTCACACGATTGCTCGGGGAAAATTGGACCTTGCCCTGGCTAAAACGCAATAAAAAAGAGACAAAACACTTATGGTATAGTTAACCCATGTCCTCCGGTCAAAAAAAATCCGCACAAAGCCCTTCGTTTCAGCAGGATGCTCCTGCTGAAGTAAACGCGGTGGTGAAGACGGCTGTCAAACCTCACATGAAAGCAAAAAAACCACAACGCCCATCAGCGTGCGCGAAAATTGAACACAAAACCATCGGCGCAGCGGGCAAACCAGGTTCTCAACCGGGCAGCCAAAAAGTTGTGAATGCTACGGTGAAAACCCCTGAAATTCAAGATACAGAAGAACCTGGAACCGCGATGGGAGCGGCTGAATGGAACGAGATTGAGATTGAAGACCCGGCTGAGATCCTTGAAGACCCGGCTATCGCGCTGGAGCTGACCGAAGATCCTGTTCGCCTGTATCTGAAAGAAATCGGTCAAATCAACCTGCTGGACGCGGATGCTGAATTCAGGCTGGCAGCCAGGATCGAAGCCTGTGTGAGAGTAAATTCTGTGCGTCAACACGTCCGACCCTCCCCGGGAAAAGAAAAACACTACCGCGCCCTGTTTACCGCCCTGCTTTCAGAATTGACGACTTCGTGGAGGCGTTTGCAGGAGGACACAGAACGTATCGGGTTGATCGAATGTCCTGATTTCGCGCTGACCCTCGCTGAGGCGCAGCTCCTCAGGCACTCGTGGCAATCGGACGAACCCTCCTACCTGCGCAACCACCTGGACCACGCGCTTTGGGGCAAAGACCCCGTTTGGGAAGGACTGGTCAGGCAGGCTTTTACGGTTTTTATATGCATGTATCTGTTGCCAGAACGAGTATCGAACGCTCTATTTGAATATGTCATCCAGCACGACACCATTCCTGATATGGCCTGGCTGAGAAGACGATTACCGGATGAAAAAGCGCTGGAAACCGAGGTTGAAGGGGTCTTCAACCGGGCTGAAGAAGCCAATCAGACTTTGATTCGAGCCAATTTACGGCTGGTGGTGAGCATCGCCAAGCGCTACCTTGGGCGGGGTATTTCGTTTCTCGATTTGATTCAAGAAGGCAACCTGGGTTTACTACGCGCGGTGACGAAATTTGATTCTACCCGTGGATTTAAATTCAGCACCTACGCGACCTGGTGGATAAGGCAGTCCATCAGCCGTTATATCGCTGAGCACGCCCGCACGATCCGTATACCGGTGCACCTCTTCGAAGCCATTACGCGTATTTTACGGGTGCAGCGCAGCCTGGTGCAGGAGCTTGGCAGGGAACCAACGCTTGAAGAGCTGGCTCTTGAATCTGACATTATCTCACCGGAAGACGCAGCGGCAATCAAAATGGCACGGTTTACCAATCAGCCGCTTGAGGGAGAAATGCAGCGGCGCTGGTCCTGGGCGACTTTGAAGGTGCAGCGCATTCTTCAATCCGCCGAGGAACCGATCTCTTTGGAACGGCCAGTGGGTGATGAAGAAAGCAGCCAACTGGGGGATTTCATTGAAGATGATGAGGCGTTGGAACCCATGGACGCGGCAGCCCGCGAGATGTTGCGCGAACAGGTGCAAAACGCGCTGGCTGCCTTATCAGAGCGTGAACGTCAGGTGCTGGAACTGCGGTTTGGGTTGATCGATGGGAAAGACCACACGCTGGAAGAAGTGAGCCGTTATTTCAACGTGACAAGAGAACGCATACGCCAGATAGAAGCCAAAGCCTTGCGTAAACTGCGCCATCCCACACGCAGCCGTTTTCTAAAAGAATACCTGGGATAACAAACACCCTGGCAGCAGTTAATTGCAAGTTTCGCTCAGTGCTTCGCGCAGGCTGATGATCTGCCAATCCGTTTTCATAAGTTGCTGCAACTCATCCAGGTTTTCCGGGATGATGTGAAGGATCAGAATGCCACCCGGTTTGAGCGGCATCCGGTTTGGCTCAAAAGTGTGCTCGTCAGCGCTCCAGTACACTGGGGTGAAGCCCTGCTTGTGCGCTGCCTGCATGAACTCTGCCGTCCACCTTCCCCAGGGAGCGCGTACATAAGGGGTTACACCGCGAGAGTAGAGGTCATCCCCGATGACCGCCCTTAGCGCATCCGACCAATCCTGGTAATCTTGCAGCCATTCTTCCTGCGACATGCCGTCAATGATATTGACGTCAGGATGGGTGAGACTGTGGAAACCAATATCGTGACCGTTATCCACCAGGCGTTGGAAAGTATCCCGCTGGATATTCTTGCCAAAAGAGGTGCCCACAAGGAAAAATGTCGCTCGCGCACCGTGCTCTTCCAGGATGTCCAGCATCTGGTTGAGCACTTCGTTATTGTAGCCATCGTCGATGGTTAAGACGATAAATTTATCAGGGGTATCAAACGATTTCAACAGGCCGTTTTGATCAAATACCGGGATGGCTTTCACGCGGTTTATCTGGCAGGCCGCGCTGGTTGGTGTGAAGGTTGGTTCAACCGGCGCGGGTATCTCCACAGTGGCCGTGGCTGGCGGCGTGGAGGTGAGCGTGGGTATAGGTGTTGAAGGCGGGTCTACAATCAGTGGGGCAGCGGCCAACCGTGGGGCGCAAGACGAAAGCAGAATGGCAAAACACAAACCTACCAATAAACCAACGTTAAAGAATGAACGCATTGACACTCGCTTTGAATGAATTTGACAACAGGGTAATTTTACTCAATACCCTTGACTTGCGTCAGTTTTTTTTCCATGATATACTCATTTTACTTGAGTAATCACAATAATGAAAAGGTTATTTCCGGCTTCACGAGTGAATCCGGAAGACAAAAAATCCCGTCACTAAAAAACCTATCAGCTTTCCCGAGCCTGACCCCAGGTCGGGGTGCCAATCTCCAACCTATACTGATGGACATGAACCTATGAAAATAATTGAAATGGAAAAAGCGTCCCTATCCTCGCTGCGCGCGATTGCGGAAGAGCTCAAAGTCCCCAACGCAAAAAGACTGAAAAAAGAAAATCTGATCATCAATATTCGCAGGGCGGAAGCCGAGCAAGAAGGGCTTGAAGTGCGCGGCGGCGTGCTTGAGATCACCCCGGAAGGCGTGGGTTTCTTACGCACCAATTATTCAATCGGTGCGGAAGATGTTTACGTCTCACAGGCGCAGCTGCGGCGGCATGAACTGCGCATGGGAGACCTGGTCATTGGCGTGGTGAGACCGCCGCGAGACGCCGAGCGGCATTACGGCTTGCTTAAGGTGGAGAGTGTTAACGGTCTCGCCCCGGATGAAATGCGCAACCGGAAGACCTTTGAGAGCCTTACTCCCATCTTTCCAGACAAGCGCTTTGACCTGGAAACCGATAAGAGCATTCTTTCTTCGCGACTCATCAACTTGATCGCTCCTATTGGACGTGGTCAGCGCGGAATGATTGTATCGCCCCCAAAGGCGGGAAAAACGACCATCCTTAAACAGCTGGCCAACTCTATCACCGCTAACAACCCCGAGATACACCTGATCATCGCCCTTATCGGTGAACGTCCTGAAGAGGTAACTGATATGGACCGCTCGGTGGACGCAGAAGTAGTGGCTTCAACTTTTGATGAACCGGTCAGCGCTCATGTGCGCACAGCTGAAATTACGCTGGAACGCGCCAAACGCCTGGTGGAAATTGGCCGCGACGTGGTCATCTTGATGGATTCTCTCACCCGCCTGGCGCGCGCTTATAACCTGGTCGTCAATCCGTCGGGTCGTACACTCTCAGGTGGAATGGACCCCTCGGCGCTTTACCCACCAAAAAAATTCTTCGGTGCTGCGCGCAATATCGAAGAAGGAGGTTCCCTCACCATCATCGCTACCGCGCTGGTAGATACCGGCTCGCGATTGGATGATGTGGTTTACGAAGAGTTCAAAGGCACCGGCAACATGGAGCTGCATTTATCGCGCAGGCTGCAGGAACGGCGCGTCTTCCCGGCCATTGATATTGAACGCTCATCCACCCGCCGTGAAGACCTGCTGTTGGGACCAGATATTCTGCCGCGCGTGTGGTTGATGCGGCGTATGTACCTGCAGATGATCGCCACCCCGCCGCAGGGCGCGGGTATGGACCCGGCAGTGGCAACCGAAGCGATCTTACAGCGTATGGCGCGCACCAAAGACAATATGGAATTCCTGGAGAATTTAACGGAGGATTAATTGACAACGAAAAAAACAGCCCCCAAGGTGGCTGTAGAGCCGGAAGAACAGACGACGCCTGTAAAACCTGCTCAACCAGCGCCTTCCTGGACTGTCATTCTCTCATGGGTGGGAACTCTTTTCCTGGTGGCAATCTTGCTGGCAGTGCTGTTTAGGTTTAACCCTGCTGATAGAGAGAAAAAGAGCCATGAACCTTTGAACGTAGCCTCTGACGCGCAGGTGGAACTACCGGCTTTAACTTCGGCCCAGGCAGACTATTCTTTGGTGAGAGCCGCCAGCCTGGACACGACCATACCTGAAGGGGTGCGCCATTTCGCCATCAAGCACACCGTTGAAGAGGGCGATTCAATTTTCGCCATTGCCAAAAAATACAACCTTAAACCGGAATCAATTTTGTGGGCGAATTATGACCTGCTGCATGACGACCCTACGTATCTAAATCCCGGCTGGCAGTTGACCATCCCACCCACGGATGGCATCTACTATAAGTTGAAGGAGGGAGACACCCTAGAGAAATTGGCAGAGAAGTACTACGCGAATGTTGATGACATTATCAGCTGGCCATCTAACCATATGGATATTACCACCCCATCTGTCGCGGGGTTGGAATATGTGATGATTCCCGGCGGATATCGTGAAATCCAATCCTGGATCGTGCCCCTGGCATACACCTCTGGTTCAGGCGCAACGCGCGAGATCGCCGGGCCGGGCGGGTGCGGTTCAACCAATTATGTGCTTATCGGTTCAACTGCGTTCATATGGCCGGCTGCGCAATATGACCTTTCAGGGTTTGATTTCTCCAGTTACCACCTCGCGATTGATATTGCCGCTGGTGTAGGAGATGCGGTCTACGCGTCTGATAGTGGCACAGTGGTGTACGCTGGTTGGAATGACTCAGGTTATGGGAACCTGGTGGTGATTGACCACGGTAACGGCTACGAAACGCTTTACGCCCACCTTTCGCAGGTATATGTCTCTTGCGGTCAGGGAGTTTACAGAGGGGGTGTTATCGGCGCCGCGGGAAATACCGGTCGCTCCTTCGGTTCACACCTTCATTTTGAAGTGCGCTTGAATGGCGGTTTTGTCAATCCCTGGTCGGTGTTGGGTTATTAGATTATAAAAAAAAACAAGTGAAGCGGGAGGGATTTCCCTCCCGCTGGGCTTTTAAAGAAGGTTCAATGGGTCGAGATTCAGGTCTACCAGCAACCCGGGGTCCTTCCAATCAGGAAAAGTGTGTTGCTCAAGCACCACGCGCGGGTCAGGGCCGCGGATGATCACCTGCCAGCGGTAATAACCAGCGCGTTTCTGATAAAAGCAGGGCACTGGCCCGATGAGCGAGGTGTTTCGGTAGTTCTCTGTGTCAATCCAGTGTTTGAGCTGTTCGCCGGCGGTCTGCGCGCTGTGTTGGGCTTTGGCTGCGTCTGTGTGCCTGAATTCAAATTTTAAAAGGCGGGAAAATGGCGGATACCCGGTGCGCTCTCGGTAGGCCAACTCGGTTCTATAGAACCCCTCCGCGTCATAAGCCGCGGCAGCCTGGATGGCGTAATGCCCGGGTTGGAAGGTTTGAAAAATGACTTTGCCGCCGCGAGCGCTGCGCCCCGCCCTGCCTGCTACCTGGGTGAGCAACTGATAGGTGCGTTCTGCCGCGCGAAAATCAGGAAGATTGAGGCTGATATCTGCCAGAACCACCCCTACCAGGGTCACCAGCGGCAGGTCAAGCCCCTTGGCGAGCATTTGTGTACCGATAAGCACGTCTGCCCGGTGCTGGATAAAATGGTCCAGAATGAGATCGTGGGCTCCCCGGTAACGGGCAGTGTCGGCGTCCCAGCGCAGCAGGCGCGCGGATGGGAATTGGCCCTGTAAATACTTCTCCAGGCTCTCTGTTCCCATCCCAAATTGGCGGATGTTCATCCCGCCACAGGAAGGGCATTGCGAAGGTAGCGCGCGGCGGTAATTGCAGGTATGGCAAATCAACTGGTTTTCATCAGCGTGCCAGGTAAGCTGAGTTTCACAACGCGGACAGCGTAATACAAAACCGCAATCACGGCAAAAAACATACGAGGCGCTGCCGCGGCGGTTGAGGAAAAGGATCGCCTGTTCATTACGCTGCAGCACTTCCTCCAGTGCGGTGTGTAACGATTGGCTGATGGCTGAGCGATTGCCAGCGCTTAATTCCTTCCGCATATCCACCACTTCAACCTGCGGCAGATCGGTAAAGTTCGGCTGGGTGGATGGTGGTTGTTGACCGTCCGGCGAGGTATGTGCCAAAATTCGCTGGGGAAGGTGGTGTATGGGCCAGTGGTTCTCTGTAAACCGGTAAAGCGTTTCCACATCTGGCGTGGCGCTGCCCAGTAACAGACAGGCGCCGTTGATTTGACTGAGCGAAAGCGCGCATTGCACGGTGTGATAATGCGGTTGCGTGTCTTCCTGGCGGTAAGAGGGATCGTGCGCTTCATCGATGACGATCAACCCGGGGTCGGAGAGCGGGGAAAAGAGCGCGCTGCGCGGACCGATGACAATGGGCAGCAAGCCAGCGCGGATACGACGCCAGGTATCGTAGCGCTCGCCAGGCGAAAGCTTGGAATGGATCAGACCAACCTTCCCAGGGAAGCGCGCGAAAAAGCGCTTCACCGTTTGCGGGGTGAGCGAAATCTCCGGGACGAGGATGAAAACCCCTCGCCCTTTTTCCACCACAGCGGCAGCAGCCCGCAGGTAAAGCTCGGTCTTTCCTGATCCGGTGACGCCAAGCAGCAGGTTGGGTACGGGCGTGGATGGGTTCACCAGCTGATGATGAATCTCCTCCCAAACCTTTTGTTGATGATTGGTGAGCACAGGTGGATGGATGAGCACGGGTTGTAGTTTTTCCAGCGGGTCGCGCCAGATTTCCGTCTCACCGAGAATGATAAGCCCCATCTCGGCAAGGCGGTTAAGGTCCGCGGAGGAAGCTCCGCTCTCCGCATAAACCCACGAAATATTTACCGGGATTGCCTGCCGCTCGAGGAACTCAAGCGCGGCAACACGGCGCTGGGCTGCTTGTGAGCTTGCCCGACCGACAAGAATACCAGGATCATCGCGCCATCCTCGCGGGGCGCTGAACAGCGCGGTGCGCACGACCTTTGGGCGGACAGACGGCGAGGGCAGAACGGATTGAGTGACTACCAGCTGCGCCTTAACCAATGCTGACAGGCTCTCACGCCAATTCACCCGGGGCAGCGCCGTGTCTACCTGGCGCCCGCGCAAGGGGCCGCGCTTTTCCAGCAGATCAAGCAGGCGCTGCTGCACAGATGAGAGTGCGGTTGTTCGCGCTTGTTTGCTGCGCGTTACCAGAGTGTCAGCGTGCTGGCTCAGCCCGGGCGGCACCATCAGGTCAAGGCATTGCGGCAGGGTGGCCAGGTTATCACGCGCCATCTGTTCAGCCAGGCGCATTTGCCAGGAAGTCAGTACTGGTGTATCGTCAACAACAGTCGCGATGGGACGGGTTTGATCAACAGCCGGGGTTTCAAGCAGAGAGATCACAACCCCCTGCGCGGTTTGCCTGCCAAATGGCACGGAGACCAAGCTGCCCGGTTGAATATGGGGCGCGTACTCATCAGGCACCTGGTAATCAAACAGACCGGTTAATGGAGCGATGTTGACAGAAACACGGGCGTAATTGGACATTGAAAAACTTAGCGGGTGACCGCGAGTGCGCCATAACCGACCACGCGGCTGGCATCGCCTGAGGAATCAGCAGAGGTACTGTGGTGCAGCAGCGTAACCCTGGTAGCGCCGAGCTCTTTTTCCGTCCACAACATCAAAGCCACCGCACCTGCGCCGCAGGCAAACCCTTCGCCGCAGCGCTCCGCTCTCAGCACACCCTCAGGTGAAAAAGCGCTGATTTGTTGCAGCATGCTGGTGTCCAGTTGAATTGCTTCACTCTGAGTATAGAAATGTGAAAGGTCGGTACTGGCTACCAGCAGCGCATTCTGTTCTTTGAGTGCAGGAGCGATTGCCGCCGCCGCAGCCGTTAAAAGAGCCGGGTCCTGACTGCGCACCATGATTGGTACCAGGCTAAAGGGTGCGCTTAACGCCACCTGCAGGAAGGGAAGCTGGATTTCAAGCGAATGCTCACGGTCATTGGCGATGGGCTGCAGGATTTCGCCCGTTGCTTTGGCGATGTTCGCAGAACACTGTTCTACCAGACGCTGGTTAATGGGCACCTCGCCAAGGGGAGTGGCATAGGCAAAGTGAGAGCTGGTGAGCAGCTGGCTGGGCAGGTAATCATGCAGGGGTGAGAAAACAACACAAACATCAAACGCGCGCCCTTTGACACAACGGTAGGCATGCCCTGCGGTTGCGCCGGAATAAAAATACCCGGCGTGAGGAGCGATAAGACCTGTGACTTCACCCGGCAGCGCTGGCGGTGTTGCTGCGTCAATGTACGCTTTGATCTCATTACGCAGTATATGCGGGTTGTCTGAGTACCAGGCACCGGCGATTGGTGAACGGCGGATGGGGGGATGGGGGTTCATACACACCTCGCTGTCTATATTATACAATCGCGCGCCATAAAAAAACCGGTCACGTATTGGTGACCGGGAAGGGAGGTGAGTACCATTATTGGTCATCGCGTTCGCGCAAAGGTGGGAAGAGCAGTACCTCGCGGATATTTTTCTGATCGGTCAACAGCATCACCAGGCGGTCGATACCCATGCCGAACCCGCCCTGGGGCGGCATGCCATAAGACATGGCCTTAAGGTAATCTTCATCCATGGGATGCTGTTCTTCATCGCCCGCTTTGTAATCACGGCCCATTTCGAGAAAACGCTTTTCTTGCTCCAGCGGGTCGTTTAGTTCTGTAAATGCGTTGCACAGTTCCATTCCGCACACAAAACCCTCAAAGCGTTCCACGGTCGATGGGTCACCCGGCAGGTTCTTGGCCAATGGGGAAATATCTCGTGGGTAATCAATCATAAAGGTCGGCTGCACCAGGGTGGGCTCTACAAATTCTTCCAGCAGCTGTTCGATAAGCTTGCCCCGAGCTTCCCCGGGTTTGACCTTCATGTCAAGTGAAACCATCATTTCTTCAAGTGCTTCGGCGGTGGGGTAAAGTGAGATGTCAATATTGGCTTTCTCTATCAAACTTTGGCGCAGGTTCACCCGCTGCCAGGGCGGGTTGAAATCCAGTTCTACGCCGTCGTAAGTCAATTTGCGGGTGCCAAAAACCGAATCGCAAACATAGGCGATCATCTCCTCAGTCATTTCCATTACCTTGAGGTAGTCTGCGTAGGCCCAATAAAACTCCAGTTGGGTAAACTCTGGGTTATGCTTATAAGACACTCCTTCATTGCGGAAGTCGCGGCCGATTTCATACACCCGGTCAAACCCTCCCACGGTAAGGCGCTTGAGGTAAAGCTCAAAAGAGATGCGCAGGTAAAGATCCTGCTTTAACTGGTTATGATGCGTAACGAAGGGCTTGGCTGCTGCTCCGCCATAGATAGGCTGTAAGATGGGGGTTTCAACCTCCAGAAAACCACGGCTGTCGAGGAACTGGCGCAGCGCGCGCACCACGGCTGCGCGCGTGCGGAAGATCTGGCGAACCTCCTGGTTCACAGCCAGGTCCGCATAGCGCTGACGGTAACGGGTTTCGGGATCTGAAAGGGTGGCATGGCGCACCACCTGCCCATCCACCACTTCATCTTTAGCCGCGGGCAGGGGGGTGATGGCTTTCGCCAGCATTTTAAAGTTGCGCACCAGCAGGCTTACCTCTCCTGTACGCGTACGCACCAGGTCTCCGCCGGCTTGAATGAAATCACCCAGGTCAAAGTGGTCCTTAAACCGCTGCATTTCGGCTTCCCCCAGTTCGTTTACCCGGAAGAAAAGTTGAATGCGACCGCTGCCATCTTCAATGTGGGCGAATGCCAGCTTACCCATCAGGCGCACCGCGCGCAGCCTGCCGCCCAGCACGGTGGTCAGCGTTTCTGGTTTTCCAGCCTTCTCGGCATTTTCAAAGGCTTTGATCGCGTCTGCTGTTGTGCTGGTTACCTCGGTGCGCGTTGGATAGGGTTCGAAACCGCTATCGCGCATTTGCTGGATTTTTTCACACCGTACTCTTTCAAGCTCGTTCAGTTCCATGGTTTGTTCCTTTTCAAATCAAGAAACCCGCCCTTGTTTGCGGGGCAGGCCTCGGTTTCCTCAGAGAACGAATCGCTCTGGTGTTGCTGCGGCGTAGCACCCGGTTGATTATAGGTCCACCTTGAGCACTTTGACCGTGTAAGCACCTGCGGGGGCCTCAATTTGGACTTTGTCACCCACGCGTTTACCCAACAGCGCTTTCCCCATTGGAGATTCGTTTGAAATTTTTCCGAGGGTTGGGTCAGCTTCTGCTGCGCCCACGATAACGTACTCTTCTTTTTGTGTCTCGCCTATCTCCTGGATAGTTACACGGTTACCGACCTGAACGGTTTCTTTATCAATCTCCGCCTCATCCACAACACGAGCGGTGGCGAGAAGAATTTCTAATTCCTTGATCGAACCCTCAACAAAAGCCTGTTCGTTTTTGGCCGCTTCAAGCTCGGCGTTATCCAGTAACTCTCCGCCTTCAATGGCTTCGTGCAATCTTTGGGCAATCTGTTCGCGCCTGGTAGTGCGCAGGTACTCAAGTTCATCCTGTAGTTTTTGATATCCTTCGGTCGTCAGGACTGGTGTTGGCATATCCATTTCCTTCCCATATTGGTTCGTGATAGGGGAATTCCCTAAGAAGATGAAAAATAATTTAGATAGAAAAAAACCACTCCGGTGGGAGCGATTTAATATTGAGAGAAAATTGTCTCTTTCCTCTCTGAAGTAGCCATACTATAACATAAAAAAAGAACCTTTGCAAGCATTAATTCAGTTCAAAAAAGTTGTCTGGACATGTGCTTCTGATGGGATTCTAATAAAAACCTCCTACAGTAATCATGCTGGACAATTGGGTTTACGATAGAAACCTGTGAAATGAGAAACATAGTCGTGTATAATGAATTCAGGAAAATGAAAGGATAGTATGAACCTGCTGCTTGATCCAAATGTGGCTTATGTCATCCTGGTGATCGGATTCGTTTTAGGCGTGCTGGCGTTGTTCACACCCGGCACCGGTATTTTAGAGGTCGGTGTGCTGTTTGCCATCGTCCTGGCCGGGTACGCGGTCATCAAACTGCCCATCAACCTGTGGGCGCTCATCCTGCTGATGGTGGGCGTGGTCCCCTTTCTCATCGCCGTGCGCAAGTATAAGCACTGGTTGTACTTAATCCCCGCTATCGCTTCTATCGTTGTCGGTTCAATATTCCTGTTTAAATTGGAATCCGGCGCTCCGGCGATCGACCCATTCCTGGCGGTATTTATGAGCGTAATCGCCATTGTGCTGCTCTGGTTTGTAGCGCGCAAGGGCATCGAAGCCATGAAACTGCGCCCCTCGCAAGACCTGGGCGCGCTCATCGGGCAGATAGGCGTTGCGCGCAGTGACATTCGCACCAGCGGCTCCATTTATGTAGGCGGAGAGGAATGGACCGCGCGCAGTGATAAACCGATCCGCGAAGGACAATATGCCAGGGTCATTGGTCGCGATGGATTGGTGCTGGTAGTTGAACCGACTAAAGAAGAAAAGTAATACATTTTCGTTTTACCAAAACTGAAGGAGGAGCTATGTTCGGAGAAGCGAGTATTCTGATTTACTGTTTGATCGGGGCGGTGCTCATTCTGTTGGTGGTCTTTTTAGCCGCGGCCATCAAGATCGTTCCTGAATATCGCAGGATCGTGGTCTTCAGGCTGGGGCGCTGTATTGGCGCGAAAGGGCCCGGGTTGATCTTGCTTATTCCCTTTGTTGATCGCCCGGTAACCGTAGACCTGCGCGAGCAGGTAAGAGAGATACCGGCGCAGCAATCCATCACGCAGGATAACGCCCCGTTGTCCATTGATTTTCTTTGGTATTACAAAGTGTTTGACCCCGTGCAATCTGTGCTCCAGGTGCAGAATTTTGAACTGGCGGCACAAGGTATTGCCACCACCACGCTGCGTTCCGTCATTGGCGGTATCCTGTTGGATGGTGTGCTGTCTGAACGTGAAAAGATCAACACCGCCCTGCGCGCCCGCCTGGACGAGGTGACCGAGCGTTGGGGGGTGAAAGTGACCAACGTGGAAATCCGTGAGATCGTGCCGCCACGTGATGTGCAGGATTCGATGAACCGCCAGTTGACTGCTGAACGAAACCGCCGCGCTGTGGTTACCGAATCAACGGGTAGCCGCGAAGCTGCGATCAACGTGGCGCAGGGTGAAAAACAGGCCAATATCTTGCGCGCTGAAGGTGAAAAACAGGCGACGATTCTCAAATCAGAAGGCGAACGCAAGGCCCAGGTGCTGAAGGCGGAAGGGTACCAGCAGGCGCTGGAAGCGATTTACGCCGCTGCGCGAAATATTGACCAGAAGACCATGACGCTGCAGTACTTTGAAACCCTCAAGACCATGGCGAGCGGGCCTTCCACCAAGTATATCTTCCCAATGGAATTTACCAGCCTGTTGAGCGACTTCGTCAAGAAGAACACCGAGAAGTAAGGACGGATGATTATGAGTAAGTTGTGGGTTGGGAGAGTTTTTCCCAACCCACATTTCTTACGCTGCGATGACTGAAAGACCATTGTTCTATGAACTACTACCCGCAACGCTGGGAGACCTTTCCCAGTTAAACGCGCTGGAAAAAGCCTGCTTTCCACTGGACGCCTGGCCGCTGATTGAGCAAATTGCTGCGCTCACCTTTCCAGCCACGATACGCATCAAAGCGGAGCACAAGGGAAGGTTGATCGGGTTCGTCGGTGGTGATATCCGGCGTGCGCATCAAACAGGGTGGATCACCACGCTGGCGGTGCTGCCGGAATACCGGCGGCTGGGCATCGGCGAAGCCTTGCTGCGCGCCGGCGAGCAGGCGCTTAGAATGCCGCTGGTGAAACTTTCTGTGCGCCGCACGAACCTGGAAGCTCAATTGCTTTATTTGAAAAACGGTTATCACAAAGTGGAAACATGGCGAAGGTATTACGAAGGCGGCGAAGACGCCATAGTGATGGAAAAAGATATGCCCGCGTTCAAACTGTAGGGCAATTGTCAGGCAATCGTAGTTGACAAAGAACGTGAATGGGTCTAACATAAAGTAAGTGGAGAACTGATCACCATGCGAGTATTGGGTTACCATAATGGAGAAAACAACTGAAGGCACGCCTGTTCAAGCGTGCCTTTTTGCTACCATATTGATGAAAAGGAGCTAATAGAAATGGATTACAGTCTGATTGGCAAGATCGAAAAAGCAAAACGCTACGCGCAGGAACGCGAACGGTTTGAATTCCATTCTTTCAAGGTGGTGGTCAAGGGTGACAATAATGCCCATGTTGTGGATTACGAGAATGGCGCCTGGAAATGCGATTGTGAATACTTTATGTCGCGCGGGCGCTGTGTGCATACGATGGCGCTTGAAAGTATCCTCGAAGGGATGACACTTCCGGAACCGGTGAACGCCCAATAACCTGGTGGAATACAATCAAGACCCTGGTGTCTTATTGCCAGGGTCTTTTTAATTGTCAGAGAGGGCTGCGGTCTTCGCGTCCTGGAAGCCGTTCTCTGGCGGAGAGGGCCGCGGAGCGTCCTGTAAGGATGAGGATTCGAACCCAGATTGACTTAGCGATGAGTTATTAAGAGCGGAGAGGGCCGCGGAGCGTCCTGTAAGGATGAGGATTCGAACCCAGATTGACTTAGCAATGAGTTGTTAAGAGCGGAGAGGGCCGCGGAGCGTCCTGTAAGGATGAAGATTCGAACCCAGATTGACTTAGCGATGAGTTATTAAGAGCGGAGAGGGCCGCGGAGCGTCCTGTAAGGATGAGGATTCGAACCCAGATTGACTTAGCAATGAGTTATTAAGAGCGGAGAGGGCCGCGGAGCGTCCTGTAAGGATGAGGATTCGAACCCAGAGTGACTTAGCAATGAGTTATTAAGAGCGGAGAGGGCCGCGGAGCGTCCTGTAAGGATGAGGATTCGAACCCGGATTGACTTAGCAATGAGTTGTTAAGAGCGGAGAGGGCCGCGGAGCGTCCTGTAAGGATGAAGATTCGAACCCGGATTGACTTAGCGATGAGTTATTAAGAGCGGAGAGGGTGGGATTCGAACCCACGGTGACCACGAGAGCCACAACGGTTTTCGAGACCGCCCCGATCAACCACTCCGGCACCTCTCCAGCGCCAGAATTATACCCGAAATCTCTCACAACTCGGCGGTGTCGCCTGGTGAGGGGTAACGGAAATGCGCAAACCCCTTTTCTTTTAACTTCCCCATGAACACCCCAGCGGCATCCTCTTCACCGTGAACCAAAAAAATCTCTTTTACCCTCTCTTTTACCGCACCGGCGTAATCCAACAGCAGGTGCTGACCGGCGTGCGCCGAGAGACCGGTGATGACCTGCACTTCGGCACGCCGATCGTAAAGCTGACCGAAGATACGCAGTTGATCAGCGCCTTCCATCAGGCGCCTGCCCAGTGTGTCTGGCGCCTGCCAGCCAACGATGAGGACTGTATTGCGCGGGTTGCCGATATTGTTCTTTAAATGATGCAGGATGCGCCCGGTTTCGGCCATACCAGAAGCCGAGATAATGACCATTGGCCCTTTTTTATCGTTCAGGGCTTTCGATTCTTCTACTGAACTTACATACGTGAGCCCGTCGAAATTGAGTGCCTGATGTTTTTGAGTGCGGATGAATTCGTTGGTTTCCTCGTCGAAGTATTCCGGGTAACTGGCAAAGATCTGTGAGGCCTGCACCGCCAGGGGACTGTCTACATATACGGGCAGCCGCGAGATCAAACCCTGCGTGCTCATCTGGTTGAGGAAGTAAACGATCTCCTGTGTGCGCCCGACGGCAAAAGCCGGGACAATCACCCTGCCGCCACGGTCAATGGTCTTTACCACAGCCTGGCTGAATTTTTGGTAAGCCTCTTCCACGGTGAAGTGTTCCATGTCGCCATAGGTGCATTCCATCAACAGGTAATCCACATCGCTGGGCATGACCGGATCAGTGATCAGGGGCAGCCCAAAGCGCCCAATGTCACCTGAAAACCACAGGCTCTTGTGGGTACCGTTTTCTTCGATATCCAGGCGGATGGCGGCTGAACCGAGGATATGACCGGCGTCGATGAACCTGGCGGTTACACCCGGCACCGGTGAAAAGGGCTCGTTGTAATGAACCGGGTAATACAGCTCAATAGCCCTGGCGGCGTCTGCCCGGTTGTAGAGAGGTTCAATCGGCGGTTCGCCATGGCGGGCGCGTTTTTTGTTGATATATTCAGCGTCATATTCGTGGATATGCGCCGAATCCATCAACATGATCTCGCCGAGGGTGGCGGTGGGGTAAGTGGCGTAGATCGGACCGGTATAACCGATCTTGGCCAGGTTGGGCAGGTTGCCACTGTGATCAATGTGCGCGTGAGAAAGCAATACTGCGTCCAGTTCATCGGGGTTGAAACTGAAATGGCGGTTTTTTTCATAGGCTTCAGCCCGTTTGCCCTGAAAAAGGCCGCAATCCAATAACAGCTTATGATTGTTGACTTCGATAAGATGCTGCGAACCTGTCACTGTTCGCGCCGCCCCGTTAAAGTGAATCTTCATATTCCTCCTGACGGTGAATAACCGACAAAATGGCTTTGCCGTACTGGCGATATCGCCACGGAATATCAGCCATGAGTTCTTTGAGGTCGGCAAGCCCTTGCGGGTTTTCAGAAGCGATGTGTTCCATGAACACGCGCGGTAGCACCACATCTGACTCTGTTTTTAGACTGCCAGCCAGCGTTTTTCGCCACTCGTGCAACCTTTTTAGCCTGTTCAGCACGTCTTTTTCTGGACGCTGGCGCGGAGGGCGCGCTGGCGGTTTGGCACGTTTACCTTCTTCAATCGCGCGCAGCAGGCCGGTTCCGTGGCGCTTGAGTAGGACATCGTTCATTCCACTGACAGATTTGAGTTCATCCAGCGTGCGCGGCATGGCATGGCTGAGCTCCAATAACAGGGTATTTGAAAGCACTTTGAAATGCGGCAAACCCATGCGCTGCGCCTGCTGATCGCGGTAAGCGCATAGCGCCTGCAACACGGCCGTTTCTTTCGCGCTCAGATGCTTCCCTCCTATGACTTTCCAGCAGGTACCCCCATTATTGTCTGCAGGAGCTGGAACCGCCTGGCACACCAGCGAAAAATCCTCCAAAGCCAGTTCCCACAACCGCTTTTCTTTCAATTCTCTTTCTAACCTCGTCCGAAGGTCAAAGAGATAGTGGGTATCCATACGGGCGTAATCCAGCATGGCCTGGGGCAGGGGTCGCTTTCCCCAGTCGGCGCGTTGATATTTCTTTTCCAGTTCAATACCAAACCAGGCAGAAAGCAGGTTGCCCAGCCCGACCTGAGGGTAGGAAAGGATGCGCGCGGCGATCATCGTATCGAAAATATTATTGAAGGTGAAGTTGTAATCGCGCTTCAGACACAGGATGTCGTATTCCGCAGCGTGGAAGATCTTCTGCCGGCGAGAATCAGCGAACAGGCTTCCCAACGCGGAAAGATCAGTCAGCGCCAGCGGATCCGCCAGGTAATCTGTTTGCGGTGTTGAAACCTGAACCAGGCAAACCCGCTCGCGGTAGGCATAGAGCGAATTGGATTCGGTATCGATGGCCAGCAACGGTTCAGCAGTGATGGCGTCTGTCATCTTGAGCAGGTCATCCTGTGTGGCGATCCAAATTGGGCTTGCGCTGGGACGGGTAGGCATAGACGAATTATAAACCCGCGATTCCCTTGATTGGTTTTTAAAAACAAGATGATTCTTCACAACTGGTTGGTCAAAAAAAGCCCAGCATCAGTGCCGGGCTTTTGGGGGGCGAGGGAAGGTTAAACCTTATAAGCGCTTTGTTCTTCTGCTGCCATGAATTCGTTGCGCTGGATGGGTTGCCCGACACACGCGTTACTTGACCTGACCATGGAGGTCACGCTGGCACGCGGGTTTACCGAACGGGCGGAGGGGGTTGAGGATTGCGGACGGCTGAACCCGACGGCAGGGCGGCTGCCAGCCGGCTGGTTTAACCCATCGACGCGGCGAACCGCTTTGCGCGCCGATGACGATTGTTCAAGTGAAGAGGTGAGCGACCCGATGATGAGGATGCGAATGACCCAAACCAGGATGGCCACAACGAGCGGTACAACGGCGGTAAGGTTGTGTGTGCTTACCACTTCTGCGCTGCGCAGCGGATGATTGGTGATGGCAATGGTGATACCCCACCAGGTGAGCGCGGCATTAAAAGTGCCAGCGATGAGCCAGGCACCAAACAGAAACCAGGATTCTCGTGAAGCCTGGAGTTTGGACTTCTGGGTTACCAGGCGGGCGATACCGGCGAAATCGAGGCTGCAGAAAGCCAGCGCCATCAGGGTCGCCCAACGTATCCCTAAGAACAGCAGGTCACCCAGCAAGTCACGCAGGGCGTAGGCGGTGGTGCTGTAATTAACGGCTTCGAAAGCAATAAGCGCGAGCACGATGATCGCGCTGTATACCCTCCAGGAGCGCACGCGGACGCTCTTAAGCGTCTGCAGAGGGTGATGGATAGCGGAACGGGTGGCGGTTAGGTTCATGACTGTTCTCCTTGGTAACGAAATGATCAATAGCAACAGTCCTATTATAGAACAAGTATTCTATTAAGTCAAGAGAATTAGGAAATTCGTTCTATTGGTTTTCAGAAATGTAAGCGCTGAAATCCGGTAATTCCAACGGGTTCTCCAGCTGGATTAACAGCGGCTGTGTGTTTTCTGGTATATAGCGCGCCACATCCACCAGCGGGATTCCTCTGGCAACAGCGTATAACGCTGCGGCGGATAGCCCATGCGTGGAGAGCAGCAGACGACCACTGTTATGGCGGGCGTGGTACTCATTGGCCGCCGCGACCATACGCCTGATCACCTGCTCGAGAGATTCGGCTCCCTCCGCGCGTGGGGTGGAAATGTATTTACCATTTGGGCTGAAATCTGGATGGTACTTCTCGCGCACCGCCTCGATGGTCTGCCCTTCCCACACGCCCTGGTTGATCTCACGCAGGCGCGGGTCAGCGATTACCGGCAACCCCAGCGTAGAGGCGATGAAAGACGCGGTATGCAGCGCGCGCCCCAGGTCGCTGGAGTAGATGGCTTCAAAGCGCATGCCGCTGAGCGAAGCAGCCAGCGCGCGTGCCTGGTTGATACCCGTCTCATTCAGCGGGATGTCACTTTGACCCTGGTAGATGCCGCGCAGGTTCCAATCCGTTTGCCCGTGCCTGACCAGCCACATTTCCGTCATAAGATTGGATTATAACTGATGAAAAATCGCGGGTTGGATCGTTTTTCGCCAGTTCATTTGGACGTGCGCCAGAACAAAATAACCTGGCTTTGGGATCCTCTGGTGAAGGAAGAAGAACGGCAGGAGCGAAGGTGTATTTCGATAAGAATGTGTTGTGAACCGTATTTTTACAAAGGAGGAAAGGACAAAGTGAGGTAAAAACCGCGCCCGGGGTTTACGGCTCTACGGTCTTATCGGGGTAAAGGCATAATTCTCTCACCGGGCAGCGCGGACAATCGGGTTTGCGGGGGTGGCAGGTTTCACGACCCAGTCGGATCAGGTTCAGGTGCCCGGCGTAAAAATCGGCAGGATCGATCAATTCTTCCATCAACAGGTGCGCTTTTTCCACGTTCATGGCGGCGGGTCTCACCCCCAGGCGGCCGGTGACGCGGTAAATGTGCGTATCCACGGGGAAGGCGGGGCGTCCCAGCGCGAACTGCAGCACAATGGCAGCTGTTTTGCGCCCCACCCCTTTGAAACGCAGCAGCCAGGCGCGGGCTTCTTCCAGCGGCATCTCCGCCAGGAAGGAAAGGTCGAGTGACCCTACCTCCTCATGTATCTGGTTCAGAACCGCCTTGATGCGCGGGCCCTTCTGGTTGGCCAAACCGGCAACGCGTACCGCGGCAATGATCTCCTCGTCTGGGGCGGTACGCACCGCGTCCCAATCGGCAAAGGTCTGACGCAGGGTATTGAACGCCCGATCGCGATTACTATCATTCGTGTTCTGCGAAAGAATCGTGGAGACAAGCTCATCGATCGCTGGCAAAGGATCACGCCAAACCGGCGCGCCATAATGGCGTTTGAGCACCTGAAGCACAGAGCGGATTTGTTCTGCTGGCGATGTAGGCGGCATGTGATTGATGTTTTGCCGTTACCTTATAACACGGCAGGTTGTTCTGGATGGCTGCCCGTACTGTGCTTGAGATACTGCACCAGGCCCCAGCGCGCGCGTTGCAGGTGCTGCAGCTCTTCTTCCTTTGGCACATTGCACTGTTTGAGAATGTTGGCGGCGGTTTTCTGGATGTCTTCATTGCGCAGGGGTTTTCCGCCCAGCTTCTCGAGCTGCTTGTTGATCTTTTCCAGTATTTTTAACTGCTCTTTTATATCATTGGTGCTGATCAGCCCGCCGCGACCCGAGACAAGGATATAAGAGCGGTAAACCGGTTTCAGCAGCAAAGAGAGTGTATCCCTCCATTGCGCCAGGTCGGCGTTGGCCAGGAAGGGCACGGAGTGGGGCGTAACAGTATCACCGATAAAACACACCTTTTCCTCTGGCAGGGTTACCCAAATTGCCGCCGGCGAATGACCGGGGTGACTGTCAAGAAGCAAGGTATGCGCATCAGAGTGTATTTCGAGATGTTCGGTGAAGGTAATTTCAGGCACGCTCCAACGGATATTGCCCAGCGTGTTGTGCTGCTCCCAGGCGGCGCCTGTTTCAATCCCCTGTGGTTTGATATTGACCGGCCGGTCTTTGAATAGCTGGGTGAGTTTTTCATGGCCAATGACAGGACCTTCGATCTGCCTTGAGCCTAATGTGCGGTCGTAGTGGTCATCCAGGCTGATGAGCAGACGGTCTGTGTTAGGCGCCAATTCATGCATCGATACCCGCCATAACCGGATATCCTCTGGTCTGAAGGGCGCGTCAATAAGGATCAGGCTGCGCTTCCAATTGATCAATCCCAGCGTAACCCCTGGGTACTCCCTTTCAATGTAAATTTGAGGAGCGATTTCCTGCATCTTTTATCCTTCCGGAGTAAGCTCCTGCCGTTGACTAAGCGGCAGGCTGAACGCGAACCTGGCCCCCCCGGCGTGGAGGTTCTCCACCCAGATTTTACCACCGTGCGCCTGTACAGCGAGGCGGCAGAAAGCCAACCCCAAACCGATCCCCCTGACTGCGCTTTCATCATCAATCTTGGCGAATTTTTCAAACACCCGTTCTTTGGCTTCTTCAGGAATACCAGTACCCTCGTCCTCGATAAAAACCACGACCTGGTGCGCCTGCGCTTGAATCCTGGTTGTGATTTTACTGCCGGGCGGTGAATAACGCGCCGCGTTTTCCAACAGATTAATGATGACCCGCCGGATCATGTCCTCATCCGCGTTCACCACTGGAACCTTGCGCGGCACCTGCTTGACCACTTCAAGCTTTTTGCTGCGCACCTTGGGGGAGATAACCTCGATGCTTTCATCCAGTAATTTTTTCAGCTTTGAGCGGCGAAGCCGGGTGAGCTCTTGACCTGATTCAAGCCGGTTAATATCCAGCAGCGAACTGACCAGGCGCTGCATATGCGCGCTGGAGCGCCCGGCAATCTGCAGCAATTGTTGCGCGTCTGGACCGGCTTCAGGGGGGATGGTTTCTGCCAGCAATTCCAGCCCTGAAATGATGTTGGCGAGCGGGGAACGTAAATCGTGATAGATCATCGCGCTCAAATTGTCACGCAGGGCGTCAAGCTCATGCCGCGCACTGGTGTCGCGGTATATCCACTGCAGACAGTCAAGGTCGCGGTAAGGCACACGCACGGCGCTAACCTCTACCGGTAAACGCTGCTGGCCTTTGATTGACAGGCTTGATTCATAATCCCCAGCGCTGGAACGCTTGCGGCCTGCCCCAGCGCGGGTCAACACGTCACTTGCAAGAGGGTCCAGGTGGATGATCGAGCTTCTTAATAAAAAGCGCCGGTCAAAGCCGCTAACGAAAATGGCCTGGCGGTTACAGTCAATGATCTGACCGTCCAGGGTGGTGATAAAAATTGGATCCGGGCTGCCTTCGAACAAACCACGATATAAATTGCGACTGTGTTTGGCGTCTTCGTATAACCGCGCGTTGTGAATGGCGACGCCCGCCAAGTCGGCGATGGCCTGTTGCAGCTTCAGATGGGCTTCATTAAAGTTCCCCGGCAAAGGGTGGACGATGGTGAGCACACCCACAATTTTCTCACGGGCGTGCACCGGCAGGCATAAAGCGGATTTTGGCGAACCTGCGGTTTCTTTTTCATAGGGTCTTTCGAGCCAGCGCGCGTCAGCACGGGTGTTTTCAAGGATCACGGGCTGGCGGTTGTGAATGACCCAACCAGCCAAACCATAGCGCACGATCGCGTTGATGGTTTCGTGTGAAGCGGATGAAAGCTCGCCTTTATAAAGGATGACCGCGTCACACGGTTTGTGGGCATTGTCAAGCACGATCAGGCTGGCTCTTTCCGCGCCGAGGTTGCTGGTGGAAAGGAGCAGCACGCGCGCCAGCACTTCGTGCAGGTCAAGACTGGCTGCCAGTTGACGGCTGACGTTGTAAAGTATTTCCAGTTGTGAGTGATCTTCAGTGATCGGCATGGTCTTGCTGGAAGTATTTAAGTCCGGTTCCTGTGTTAAATAATACGATGCTTTCCCCATATTCGCACCAGCCTTTTTTAAGTAAAATTTTTAAAGCCGCCAGCGTTGCCGCGCCTTCAGGTGCAGCCAGGATGCCCTCAGCGCGCGCCAGCTCGTGCTGGGCGAGGGTGAGCTCTTCATCGCTCACGCTGACAGCGCAGCCTCCGCTCTGGTAAAGGCAGCGCAGCACCAGGCGGTCGGCGAAGACCGCAGGTACGCGCAACCCAGCCGCGATAGTAGCAGCGTTCTGCCAGGGTTGGATGCGCTGCGCGCCTTCTTCAAACGCCCGAACCACCGGAGCGCAACCCGCTGCCTGCACCGAGACCATTCGCGGTCTGGCGCTGTCAATCCAGCCGAGAGATTGCATTTCATCGAATGCTTTCCACATCCCAACCAGGCCGGTACCGCCGCCAGTGGGATAGATAATGACGTCTGGCAACCTCCAGCCCAGCGCTTCGGCGAGCTCGTAGCCCATGATCTTCTTGCCTTCAACGCGGTACGGCTCTTTGAAAGTGGAAACGTCAAACCAGCCGTGAGCGCGTGACTCGGCGGCAGCCAGGCGCGCGGCATCATTGATGAGCCCGTCCACCAGGTGCACATCCGCGCCTGACATGCGGATTTCGTACTGGATGGGTGCCGGGGTGTCTTTTGGCATGAACACATGCGCGGCGCAGCCGGCGCGCCCGGCATAAAGCCCCAGCGCCCCTCCCGCGTTGCCGGCAGTTGGGATAACGAATTCACGGATACCCAGCTCCAGCGCTTTCGAAACCGCCGCCGCCATGCCGCGCGACTTGAAGGTACCGGTGGGGTTGAGCGACTCGTCCTTCAGCAGCAGGTTGGAGGCACCCAAAGCCGCGGCAATGGTGGGCAGAGGCAATAAAGGCGTATCGCCTTCGCCAAGTGAAACGCGGTTGCGCGGGTCTTCCACTGGCAGCAACTCGTGCCAGCGCCACATGCCGCGCGGTCGGGCGCTGATCTCCTCACGGCGCAGTTCCGCTTTCAGCCGCTCGAGCGGGTAATGCGAAAGCAAGGGCGAATTGCAATCGTGGCAGTAAGTTTGCGGCAAGAGGGGGTCAAACGCGCGTCCGCATTCCGGGCAAGACAAAGTGAAGCGTTGTGAGGGAGATGGATTCATAAAATGAGTATAGCATAAGGGGCGTTTCGGATGAAAGGGTAGCACCAAAACGCTTCAGAAGGCTCTCTGAATGCCGGGAGGTAAATCCTTTTTTGCTCAGGGGGTGCACACCGCCGGGGTGGTCGCACCGGCTTTATTGTTCAATGCCATTCCCAGATAGGGCGAAGGGTCAAGAGTGTTGTCAATTTCCAGTTCATTCAGAAAGCGGCCGTTACCGTCGTCTTTCACGATTGAAAAATGCAGGTGCACGCCAGTGGGCTTGTCGCGTGTGCCCGAGTAGTTCCCCTGGTAGCCCAGCAGGGTTCCGGCCTTCACAAAGACTTCGCTGCTGCCGGGCGGAAATTACGCGGCAATCAGGCTTTCACCTGATGGGTAAGCCATATGAGTGTAATACGTCCAGATCTGCCGCTGTGGTTGCAGCGGGTCAGCGGGGATGCGGATGATCACAGTCGATTTCCAGTCGGCTAACCGGGTGAGGTAACCATCGTAAGCGGCGTAAACAGGCACGCTGCCGGGCTCACCACCGCCGAAAATATCAATGCCCTGGTGATGGTGCCCCGGGCGAAAGGAGTCATTCCATAAATAACCGATATAACCGCTGGTCGGCAGGCTGAAGAGGGCGCCGTCGCAGCGTTGACCGGCTTCTATACGCCAATCGGGATGAGCGGCGGGGTCGCGCAGCCACTTCATCAGGTCACGCGAGCGCGGGTTAAAAAGGGAGGTGTTGACCCATAAAAAATACACTGCCACAATGACAGCGATGCACACACCCGAACCCAAAAGGAAAAAGAAGCGTTTCATACGCTCAGCTGACGAGTTCTCCCAGCATAGACCAGGGCCCGGTGCGGATGATCTTCACCGGCAGTACCATGCCGCGCAGGTTCGTTTCAGTTTCTACGAAGACCAGCTTATTGGTAGGTGTGCGCCCACGCCAGCGTTTCTTCACCTTGTCTTCGAAGAGCACCTCTACGGTGGTGTGAAGGTAGGTCGCGTGGATCTCGCGCACGATGGCTTCCTGCAGCAGCTCCAACGCCCGGAAGCGGCGCCACTTTTCAGCCTCGGGCACGTTATCTTCCAGCGAGCGCGCCGATAAAGTGCCAGCGCGCGGTGAGTAACGGGCCAGGTGAACGACATCCAGTTTCAATTCTGCCAGCAAGTCATAGGTGTTTTGGAACTGTGCTTCGGTTTCACCGGGGAAACCCACAATGATGTCAGTGGCAATGGAAACGCCGGGAATGCGGTCGCGTATTTTCTGCACCAGGCGGCGGTAATCTTCCGCGGTGTAGCCGCGCTTCATCGCTTGCAGAACGTCATCATCCCCTGACTGGTTGGGAACTTCAATGTGCGGCATAACTTTGGGTAGTTCTGCCACGCACTCCAGCAGCTCATCCGTCATCCAGTTGGGGTGAGAGGTAAGAAAACGCAGCCTTTCGATGCCTTCAATGCCGCTCAGCTCGCGCAGCAGCCCGGCGAGCGTGGGGTAGGCCGGCTGGTCTTTTCCATAACGGTCCACGATCTGCCCCAGCAAGGTGATTTCCTTAACGCCCTGAGCGGCAAGCGAGCGGGCTTCACGGTAGATCTCTTCCGGCGGACGGCTCACCTCCACACCCCGGCGGTAAGGGATGATACAGTAGGCACAGGCGTGCGAACAGCCGTAAACAACCGGGATCCAACCGGCTACCTGCCCGCCGCTGCTACGCGGCAGCACCAGGTCTCCGTCCATCAAGGCGAAGCGCCTGGCGGTCTCGGCTTCTTCTGCACTGCGGGCGTCGCGTTGGATAAGGTATTCGACCAGTGGGGCAGGGTCAGATGGGGGAGAAAAAACGTCGACATAGGGGAAGCGCTGGCGCAGTGGTTGGTGATCTTTTATCCCGACCAGGCAGCCCATCAAGTTAATTACCACTTCCGGGCGGGCGCGTTTGATCGGCAGCAGAGAGGTGAGCCTACCGTACGCCTTATCTTCAGCCGACTGGCGCACCACGCAGGTATTGAGCACAATCACATCCGCATCTTCAGCGTTGGAAGTGTGTGTGTAGCCCAGATGTTCCAGCGCTGAAGAAACACGCTCCGAGTCAGCCACGTTCATCTGGCAGCCTTCAGTCCAAACATGATATTTCATAGGCGCCATTATAACAAAAGAAGAGGTTCGCTCGCCGGGTCACCTTTTTACGAACTGTGACGAGGTTCTTTAGGGTAAAATGGGTGAAATATCTCACAGCCCTCTCTTGTGGATGGGACAGATGAAAGGCGATGGCTATCAATCATGAATAAAAAAATCGGAGTGACTTTACTGGTGCTGATTATTTCATCCTGCGTGCTCTTGAGCGCCGGAGTGATCATTGGCGCGTATCTTTTGTTAAAAGCGCAGAAAAACTATACCGACCCCCTACTTACTTTGAGAAACACGCCGGCAGTGGCCACGGTCACTGCAGCGCAGCAAACACAGGCGGCAGCTCCGTCTGATGGACTTCCGCCCAAAATCGCCAAACAAATGGATGAGATTCAGCAGCAGGTGATCGCCATCCGCGGGCTCCACATGACCACCGACTTGAAGCGAGACCTGCTGACCCCGGAAGAATTACAGGATAAAGTGATCAACGATTTCTTCGCCGATTATAGCGATGAAGACGCGTTGAAAGACTCCAAAGTACTCTCCACACTGGGGTTGCTCGATGAAGGGTTTGACCTGAAACAGTTTTACCTGGACCTGTATTCAGAACAGATCGCTGGTTATTACGACAGCGAAACCAAAGACATGTACGTCATTGCTGGAGAAGGTTTTGGCGGTATGGAGCGCATGACTTATGCGCACGAGTTCAACCACGTGCTTCAGGATCAGAACTATGACCTGGAGAACGGTATGAAACTGAATGATGACTACTGCAAAGTAGATACCGAATACTGCGCCGCGGTGAGCGCGCTGATTGAAGGTGACTCGGTTTCCACTGAGAATGAATGGTTTCTGAAGCACAGCACCCGGCAGGATCAAAAGGACCTCTTCTCTTTCCAGGAAGAATACACCAGCCCAGTCTACGACTCAGCGCCGGCGTACATGAAAGAAGATTTCTTGTTCCCGTACACCTTTGGGCTTGACTTTGTGCAGCAGTTGATCAACCAGGGTGGGTGGGCGGCCGTTGATGCGGCTTATGCAAACCCTCCTGTTTCTACTGAACAGATCCTGCATCCTGAAAAATACCCGGATGATCGACCTGTTCCGGTGGAAATGCCTGACCTTGCCGGTATGCTGGGTGATGACTGGAGCGAACTTGACCGCAACGTGATGGGAGAATGGTACACCTACCTCGTATTTGCCAAAGGGAGGTCCTCCCAGTTCTCCATGGATGATGAAAAGAGCAAAACAGCCGCAGCAGGTTGGGGTGGAGACACCTATGTTTATTACGCCACAGCAGACCTCAAGGAACACCTCTTTGCCTGGCGCAGTACCTGGGACACCTCCAGTGATGCCGGCGAATATTTTGATATGTCACGCGACTATGGGTTGGCGCGTTGGGGCATCCCGGTACAGAACAGCAACGGTGTTATCTCCTGGAACTCGACCTCTGACGGCATAATCACCATGCGCCGCAGCGGTGCGGATGTATTGTGGGTGATAGGCTCCTCAAAAGAAGTGGTCGAAGATGCACTGACGGAAATTAAAGATTTTGGAAAATAAGCATGCCGCTTGACCTTCAGCGCATTAAAGGGCTGTGCTTTGATGTGGATGGCACGATCTGTGATACCGATGATGCCTGGGTCGAGAAAATAACCGATTTCTTTCAACCGGTTGCGAAAATCGTTAAATGCCAGAAACCGCGGCAGTTTGCACGCTGGCTGGTGATGGCGGCTGAATCACCGATGAACCTGGTGATGTACTGGCTGGATACCCTGAGCCTGGATGATAACTTCGCGCGCTTGTTTACGCGGATGGTGAAAAGGCGCGAATATAAAAACACGGCATTCAGACTGATGAGGGGAGCGAATGAACTACTGACAATGGCGGAGAAAAAATACCCGCTTGCTGTTGTCAGCGCTCGTGATGAAAAAACGACCATGATGTTCCTCGAGCAATTCTCGTTGAGCAAACACTTTGTAGAAGTGGTCACCTCTCAAACATGTGAACGCACCAAGCCATACCCGATGCCGGTGCAGCACGCAGCCAATGCCATGGGGTTGCAAGCGCGTGACTGCGTGATGATTGGCGATACCACCGTAGATATCCTTGCGGGCAGGCGCGCCGGCGCGCAAACGGTAGGCCTGTTATGCGGTTTTGGCACAGAAAAAGAATTAAAAAAAGCTGGAGCGGATGTTGTGCTGAACGACCTTGAAGAACTTCAAGCCTTATTGTTCCCGGTTGGTGGAAATTAAGGAGCAACTGAAAAAGAGATCTTTTCGCTCTGGATGGAGTTCCCGGCGACATCCCAGGCTTTCAGATACACACTGTGTTTCCCCGCAGATTCGCTCAACTGGTAAAGGTAGGGCGCTGCTGTTTGTTCTGACACTCGTTTGCCATCCACCCACCATTCCACTCTGGCTACTCCAACCAGGTCTTCAACCTGCGCGGTGATGGTCACCTCACCGCGTACGGGCGTGATGTGCTGGTCAGGCAGGGGATAGGTGATACGCGCAGAAGGGGGGGTGTTGTCTACTGTCACCTGGGTGACCGCGGAGCGAACCGCGTTGGCGGCATCAATGACCGTCAAGCGGATGGCGTACAGCCCGTTCAACCCGCTGGTATCCCATTCGGCGAGCACGCCGTCTTCGCTCAGGCTGCGGGTTGATTCCTTAACTCGCAGCCAGCTTTCAGGATTAATCCCTTCGCCAACCTGAATGGAATAAGAAGCGAAATGGGCTGCCGCTGCTGTTCCACGGATGACCACTTTCCCTGCTACCGCTGAAAACATCAGCGGTTGAGTGATGTTGACCAGCTCATCTTGCCTGATGGTTTGAATAGCATCATACCCCTGTGGGATTAGTTCAATCCCGGCGCTTTGCGCCCAGAGGCGCGCTTCTGCTGGGACATTCATAAACACTTTTTCATCGATCAGTTCGGGAGGTGTAAACACGGTTGCCAGCTGACCGGTTTCGCGGTTAACCTTGAACCGGGTGAAGAGCGTGTCTGGCAGAGTGGGTTCGTTCCCGTAAAGGAAATAGTCATAGACGAGGTTGGGGCAGTCCATGGTCGGCAGCATGCCAGATGGGCTGCATACCTGAAGCTGCGTGATGCCAGCCGGGCGCTGCCAGCCTTTATGCTCCAGCCCGCGAGAAGCATACTTAATCACCGCGTGCCAGATACCGGCTGCCATCCGCTTATCTAATCCAGGGGTATCCTTTTCAGTTGAACGGGAACCCATCCATACCAGTACCAGGCGCTGCGGGGTATAGCCTACCGTCCAAACCTGGTGCCCGTTATCCGCGCGTCCCATTTTGGCTGCGGCTTCCATACCAATTTCAAGTTCGTTGGGGTGCCCCAAACTTGGCCAGCGCGCGCTTTCATCGCTGAGTACATGGTTGACCAGATAAGAGACGCTTTCACTGATAATGACGGCGTTCTCAGCCAATGGCGCCTGCCAGATGGTTTGATGGCGGCTGGTATTGACCCTTAACACCGTCACCGGTTTTATGCGGTTGGTCGCCTTATCCAGCCGGCCGCTGCGCACGCCCGCGTTTGCCAGCGTGCTGTAAGCGGAGCCCACTTCGAGCAGGCTCACAGGGCTGCCGCCGTACAACGGGGAAGCGTTATCAGGCGGGTTTTCCCACGAATCCAGACCAATGTAGGCAGCAGAGCGCCAGGTGTTGGCCGCCCCTGTTTCACCGACAATTTTCGCGAGGGGGGTCAGGTAATCATTTGCTAGGGCTGAACGCATGTTCACCGCGCCATGGTAAGCGTCAGGCGCAGCGGGTTCTCCGGTATGGGTCATACTGTTTTGCGGGGGAATATCCCATAGCAAACGAGCGGGTGAATATCCGCGCGAGAAAGCGCTGATAGCCACAAATGGCGTTAACAGCGAACCCGGTTGGTATCCTGAATCTGACAGGCGGGCACCGTTGAGGGTCGTGGGTTCCAGGTAAGCCAGCAACTCGCCTGAACGAGGGTTCATCACCAGCCCCGCAGCAGCCAGTTCGCCCGACCCGGTGTTGGTAAAACGCTGAGTGGGCAGCAGCAGGGCGGCGTCGCAATCAGGCTGGTCCGGTGCCACGCCACTCACGTCACTGTAAGCGATGCGGTTCAACTGGGTGTTGGCAGCACAGGCGAGCTGCTCTTGAAGGTCCGCCTGCAGGGTGGTGATCACCTCCAGGCCGCCGCGCCTGAGCCGCTGGGCGGGGAGGATGGATTCCAGCTCCTTCTCGACGATTTTCACGAAACCGTTTTCGGCTGCTTCATCAGGCTTATTTGTTGCGTGCAGGTGAATTACCTCGTTCAGCGCCTGTTCATACTCTTCCGGGCTGATGACGTTAACGGCGCGCATACTGCGCAATAGCTCTTTTTGTGAATTGAAGGCGGCTTCAGGCGCATCAAACGGGGTTAACGCCGGGCTTTTCAATAACGAAATTAACAGCGCCGATTCAGCCAGGGTGACCTGTTGAGCGGACTTACCCAAGTACAGGCGCGACGCACTCTCCACGCCGTATGCGTTACGACCGAACCAGGCGCTGTTCAGGTACCATTCAAGAGCCCTGGTTCTACCATAGGTGGAGACGACCTGCCCGGCGAGGATACGCATTCGAACAGCGCGGGTGATAGAGGGCGGTTCATCCCAAAGAATGAGCTCGCTCACCAACCTCTCTGCGATGGTCAGGGGCTCAACAGTGTGCCACTCTTTCAAGAGATATCCCGGGTTGCTCCAGAAGGTTGGATCTATCGCGGTGATGGCGCTGCGCACCAATTGAGGGCTGATGAATTCTGGATTATCAGGGTTGACCGGTAAAAACTTTCTTTCAATGCCTTCATTTGAATAGGCAAAAAGGGTAACCACGCCGGAACGGTCATACAACCTGGTGGGCTGGAGAAGCTCGCCATTCTCGCGGTCCATCAAGCTGGGCAGGATTTCGATCGAGGGCAAGTCGCGCGCGACGAGCGCGTAAAAATACCCCGCTATCAGTAGTGCTGCAACGATCACCAGTGAAACCACACCCGCCAGGGCGCGTGCCAACCAGGTAAACGCGCGGCTCGCCCGGGCCGTGTGGCGTTGCCGTGAATGCGAACGGTGTTTGAGGAGCAGGTAAAGCGACGTCTTGCGCACGGGTTTTTACCTTCGCGGGGTGGGAGAACTTGTTTGCGCGCTGCTGCCTGCTGGGCTGGGGGTTGGTGTACGGGTGACGGAGAAAGTGGCGCTCTGCGTTGGTGCAGGTGTGGCGCTGGCTGAGGGAGTGCGCGTTGTGGTGCGGGTTTGACTGGTTGTGGGTGTGGATGTAGCGGCAGATAATTGATGAAGCAGTTTCCGGGCTTCTTCACGCAGGTCTGCCGGAAGGTTTTCCACGGGCAATTCCAGCAAGGCTTTCAAGTCAGCCCTGGCCGAATCGTTTTGTTTTTTCGCCGCGTAGGCGCGTGCCCGCCAATAGAGCGCGGTGGCTTTTTGCCGATCATTCTTGGCCAGCTCGTAGGCTCGGCGGGAAAATTCAATGGCGCTATCATTTAATTTCCGGGTCAACTGCACCTGCGATTTGAGGATATTGGCTTCGAATGAAGTCTCTTGAATCTCGATGGCGCTGTCCAGCGTTTCAGCGGCTTCAAGATAAGCGCCTTGCTCAAACAAGACGCGTCCACGGGCAATGAGCGCCGGCACGGAGCGTTGATCGATGTCGAGGGCGCGCTCTGCATAGAGAAAAGCCTCCTGCAGGTTGCCCGCTTCGACGAGCGCCAGCGACATCATCGACAGGGCTTCGGCGTCATTGGTTTCGTAGGTCAGGTAGGTTTCCAGCGGTTCAATCGAGCCTGCGACCTGCTCGTTGTTTTGCATGGCGGCGGCGATGAGCTTATACGCCTCGAGCAGCGTGATGTCCAAACGGTTGGCGTGCTGCGCGGCGGAGAGCGCTTCTTTAGCGTTGCCGCTGATCAGGTAGGCGCGGGCGCGCAGCAATTCCACCTGGGCGCTGAGAGAGAATCGTTCTTCATACTGGCTTAAGCTGTTGAGCGCGGCAACAGCATCACCCTCTGATAACTGCAGTTCAGCCAGCGCGGACAGGGCTTCAGAGAGCCCCGGGTCAAGTTCGAGCGCTTTTTGTAAATATTGGGCAGCGTGCTTATGATCAGGTGATGCGGAAGACATAGAAACACGCGCTTTCCCCAGGTAGGCGGGCGCGAAAGCCACGTTACTCTTGAGGCTGTTATCATATGCGGTGTCCGCCGCTTTTAACATCCCTTGAAAGCGGTAGACCTCGCCGATGTGATACCAGATATCTGCTGAATCGGGTTCAGCGTCCACCACCTGCTGGAAAAACACCAGGGCGTTGACCCAATCTCCTTTTGTGTAGGCGCGCATGGCTGCCATATACGCTTCAGAGAGTTTGTGCGGAGTGGCCGCGTAGATAGGCGTGGGCGTGTAGGTGGCCTCCAACAGCGTCCATAAAGGGGGAGCGCCGGTTGTAAACGGGGTTGGCGTGCTCGTTAGCGTGGCAGAATAAGGCGGCGTTAAGGAAAACTTCAGAATGGGCGAGGTATCGGGCCGGTAACGGTTGGATTCTACCAGGAAGAAGACCAAAGCGGAGATGCTGAAAACCAGCGCGCCCAGCATCACCCAGGAAGAGGTTCGCGGCTTGCGTTTCAACGTTTTTTGCTCGGCCTCTTTATCAATTTCCAGGCTGGTTTTCCAATCGCGCTTCAGCGGATCGAACCCAGGGGGCATCTCGGGGGGCTCAATGGCATATCCCAGTATACGCAGCCCGTGAATGGCGGTGGGGTTTTTACGGTCAAGCTTGAGCACCTCTCGCAGGCAAAATTCCCGCTCTTTGAGGGTTTCTACCACGGCGCTCATCCACAGCCAGTATTGGGGGTTAGAGCGGTCGAATTGCAGCAACCGCACCAGGTGTTCGCGCGCGGCAGCGTTCTCCCCCTGTTCAATGGCATCTTTCGCCATTTTGAACAACTGCTCTTCTGATTTCATGGCATGAGTGTAGCATATGGCTAATTGCAGAGCAAGCGTACAACTGCGTTATAATGCGCAATATGAAAGTGATTAAAGGATTGCTGATGTGTCTGCTTCTCTTCATGCTTTCAGCCTGCGGGGCTGGAAAACAGACGGGAACGGCCCAACCGGGAGAGATATCAAAACTGACGCCTTATTACACCGCGACCTTCACTGCAACGGTCACGCCAACCCCTCAAGGATTGCCCACCAGCACCCCAGCACCAACCGCCACCCCCACACCAAGGGTCTATAAAGTTCAGCCTAACGATACGCTGCTTGGCATTGCCAACTACTTTAAGATATCGCTCGAAGAGTTAAAGGCCGCTAACCCTGGTGTGCAGCCGGCGCTGCTTCCCATTGGAACGGAATTGATCATTCCTGCGTCCGCGGCGGTCGCGACAGTGGTTGCGCCCGCTCCCGCCGCTTACACGGTTAACCTGCTGGAAACAAAATGCGTGAAGTCTCTGACAGGCGGGTATCATTGTTTTGCGCTGGTGAAAAACGCAGAAGATTTCCCACTGGCAAACCTGACCGCGGAGTTTACCCTCAGCCACTCAGCGGGAGCAGAAACGCTTTCGCGAACGCTTGAGCTGCCATTGAAACGGTTGCCAGCCGGCGCGCGCCTGCCTTTTTACACCTATTTCAGCCCTCCGGTCTTTACCGATGCGCAGGCGACGGCGCGGCTTCTCACCATGACAGACGCCCGCGACGAAAAAGAAACAACAATCCCTCTGGTGATTGAAGAGGAAAATACAACCATTTCAGCAGACGGGCTTACTGCAACGGTTAGCGGCAAGGCTCACTTTGCTGAAGAAACCGCTGCTACTGCTGGCAGCTACACGCTGGTCGGCGTGGCGTATGATGTTAATGGGCGGGTGGTTGGCCTGCGCAGGATAAGCGCAGAAAACGAGTGGAGCGCGAACGCGACCATCGATTTTTCACTGTCTGTTTACAGCACCGGGGGAAAAATTGACCGGGTTGAGGTTTTCGGCGAAGCCCAATAGGGCTTCAGGGGGTCTTCCAGAGCAGGTAGCTGCCCTGCGCGCATACCGGTTCTAATGCGGGGTTCTTAAGGCACACTTGATAGGTGAGGATCGAGCCATTAAGCGCTTTTTTTGGCGTAACGATTTCGAGAACTGCTTTACCGTCAACCGCGGTAGGCGGAAAATCGCTGCTGTAATGTTCTCCATCCGGCAAGAGCAGCTCCAACGAGGTCTCAATGCCGGCCATTGCTGACTGATCTTCAGTTTTTGTGACCCGGATTTCAATACGTTGGGGTTCTTCACCTGTGAGCATGGGATATTGCTCATTCACCACCAAGGTCACAGTATCATTTGAGATGACCGTCGGGCTCAACCCGCTTTCACTGCTTTTCATCAATTCATAATATTGCTGACCAAGCGGTGCGAGGTTTACCTGTTCTTGTTCAGACAGCGAAGGGTTGTACAGCAGGCAATAGTAGGTAAAACACTGGCGGTATACCCCGGGGCTTATCTCAACGGTCTCGGATAACGGGTCACCGGAGAAACGACGACCGCCATGATTGACAATGAACGTGTCAAACACGGATGGCACATGATATCCCAAACCGTTCTTGACCGGGTAAAAGACCATATTTTCATCACTGCCATGCGCCTGGGCGGCTGGTTCCTGGCGCGGAACACCCAGTATCTCCGGTAGTGGGCGCAGTGCGACCTTTTTAGGGTCATCTGCAGGGCTGTAGAGAACGGTATTGGTGTACACCTGTTCCATTGAACCGTCTTTGGCGATATAAGGTTGGGTGAGCGGAGTGCCCAACACCGCGCTGCCGTCCACTGCTCCCAGGGCTGGCAGAAAGGGTTGGTCTACGGCAGCCAGGGATGGATCCAGAAGCGCGGCGTCCACCGAGGGCAGATAGTTACAAACCTGGCTGCAGGCATACGCGCCGTAAGCCAGCAGCTTGATCGTTCCTGGGGTATCGCTGAAACTACGGTACAAACCGATGTTTTCAAAGTATTGTTCAATGCGCTGTTGAGCGTAGTTGATGCTGGGCGGGCTGATAGGGTCACCAGCGAAATGTGCGGCTGAAAATTGTTGGAGGAACGGGATGAATTCCTCGTAGACGCTTAACTCCCCCTGTGCTTCTCCAGCATTTTGATCGGGCTGAGTTTCACTGGCACCCGGCAACTTAATCACCGCGCCCAGGGGAAAAAGGAAAAAACGCTCTTCAGCACTGAGCAGCGGGTTCTGGCACATGAGAACGTTGACCGTGTACTGGCACTCATACTGGTCAAAATCAAAGGGTTGGGAGATTGCCGCGCCGAGCACTTCGTTCCCGCCCAGGGAATGATAGAACTCCCTGAACGCCGGCGCGACCTTGTAAGTCTGGCTGGTTGAGGCCTTGCCCTGACCGCCGGAGCAGGCGCTCAAAAAGCAACCTGCCAGCAGGCAGCAGAGGACCAGCAGCGTGGTATTGAAAGGCACGCGCCTGTCTGCCTGGGGCGTGGAGGGCGGGGCGATTATCCGCAGCGTCATGTGATCCTCTGAGGTAATTATAAATCAAGGCGGTATTTATCCTGTCTCAGGGTTTCCACGACGGTATTGTTCTCATCAGGGTCAATCGGATTTTCCAGTGATGGTAGAATGGTATTAAGGGAAACGCAGGAGGTTCGAATGGTGGAAGTGGTGATCGTTGATGCGCTTCGCACGCCAATTGGCGCCCTGGGAGGGGCCCTCGCACGGGTGCGCGCAGATGACCTGGCCGCGCTGGTAGTGAAAGCGATCGTGGCGCGTAACAGGCTGGACGCTTCCTTGATCGATGAGGTTTACCTGGGCTGCGCCAATCAGGCCGGAGAAGATAACCGCAACGTGGCGCGTATGGCCGCCTTGCTGGCCGGGCTGCCTGTCACTGTCCCAGCGGTGACTTTCAATCGCTTGTGTGCTTCGGGTTTGACCGCGGTGAACGCTGCTTTCCGTGCTATCCGGGCGGGAGAAGGCGAAATTTTCATCGCCGGCGGGGTTGAGAATATGTCACGCGCGCCCTATGTGCTGGCCAAGGCCGAATCAGGCTACCCCTTCGGCAATCTCACCGCCTACGATACTGCGCTGGGTTGGCGATTCCCCAATCCGCGAATGGCGGAACTTTATGGAACGGAACCCATGGGGGAAACCGCGGAAAATATCGCCGATCAGTATCATATCAGCCGTGAAGAGCAAGACAGGTTTGCGGCGCAAAGCCACGCGCGCGCAGTCGCCGCGATGGAAGACGGCAGAATGGCGGAGGAGATACTGCCGGTGACGGTGACCCCCAAAAAAGGTGAACCCATTCTATGCGACCGGGATGAACGCCCCAGACGGGATACCACTGTTGAGAGCCTGGCCAAACTGAAGCCGGCGTTTCGACAGGGAGGGTCGGTGACAGCGGGGAATTCATCTGGCATGAACGATGGCGCCGCGGCGCTGTTGTTGATGAGCGCTGAAAAGGCTGCGGAATTGGGGCTCAAGCCGATGGTGAAAATCAAGGCTTCAGCCGCGGCAGGAGTGGCGCCAAGAGTGATGGGGTTGGGGCCAGTGGGCGCGGCGCACAAAGCGCTGCAGCGCGCGGGATTAAAGCCATCCGACCTGGGTCTTGTTGAGTTGAATGAAGCCTTTGCCGTGCAGGCGCTGGCGGTATTGCATGACCTAGGGATCTCTGAAACCATCACGAATGTGAATGGCGGGGCGATTGCCCTGGGTCACCCGCTTGGCTGCTCCGGCGCGCGCATCCTCACCACGCTGCTGCATGAAATGAAACGGCGCGCTCCGTCTGTGCCCAGGCCGTATTACGGGATGGCCATGCTATGTGTCGGAGTGGGACAGGGTGAAGCCACCATTGTGGAGTGGGCGGCATGAGCAACATATATACCAGGTCTTTGTGCAAGAGAGAAAGAATCCGGAAGGCAGGCAGGAGGTCTACTCCTGCTTTTTTAACTGAAATGGACAGGAGGAGAGACACTGTTCAAAAACCGTGGTTTTGTGGATAATATTAATCCACCGGTGAGAATACCGGTGACCTATCCCCAAGCTGGGGAATTAAAGGAGGTATAAATGCCCCCAAAGGGTCGGGTTGTCGTCAGCGAAATATATTGCAAAGGCTGTGAACTTTGTGTGAATGCCTGTCCGCAAAGCGTACTTGGGTTGGACCACGAACATCTCACTGCCAAAGGGTACCACCCCGCTGTGTTGATCGCAGAGGGCTGCACCGGCTGCGGCATTTGCGCGGTGGTGTGCCCTGATGCAGCCATAACAGTCTATCGAATTCGTACCGGTGCAACCCGGGAACTGGATTAGGAGGCGGGCGATGGCAAAAGAGTTAATGAAAGGCAATGAAGCTGTCGCCGAGGCTGCGATCCGCGCCGGGGTGACCGCGTATTTTGGCTACCCGATTACGCCGCAGACCGAATTACTGGAGTATATGTCAAGGCGCATGCCGGAACTGGGGCGGGTATTTGTGCAGGCGGAAAGTGAGCTTGCCGCCATTAACATGGTCTATGGCGCGGCCTGCACCGGGCGGCGCGTGATGAGTTCTTCATCCAGCCCCGGCGTGAGCCTGATGATGGAAGGAGTTTCTTACATCGCCGGCACCGAGCTGCCGGTGGTGCTGGTGGATGTGATGCGCGGTGGGCCTGGGCTTGGCAACATCGCCCCCGGGCAGGGTGATTATAACCAGATCGTGCATGGGGGTGGTCATGGTGAATACCGCGCCATTGTGTTGGCTCCCGGCAGTGTGCAGGAATCTGTAGACCTCACCGTACTGGCTTTTGACCTGGCGGAAAAATACCGCTCGATCGTGGTGGTGCTTTCAGATGGTTCAATTGGGCAGATGATGGAACCCTGTGAACTGCCACCCATGCAGCCACTTAAAACCAAATTCCCTGATTGGACTGTAACTGGCTCAGAAGGACGGGACAGGCGCTTTTTGAGTTCGATTAATCTCGACCCGGCGGCGCAGGAAAGGATGAACTTCAGGGTTATGCGCCGCTGGCAGGAAATCGAAGCCAACGAAGTACGCTACAAAGAATACTATATGGAAGACGCCAGGTTCGTAGTCATCGGGTTTGGTTCAACCGGGCGGGTGGCGCTTTCAGCCGTCAGGGCAGCGCGCGCCGAAGGAATCCCGGTGGGACTGATTCGACCAGTGACCCTCAATCCCTTCCCCACAAAAGCCATTGCCCAGGCCGCGCAGCAGGCGGAGGTGATGCTGGTGGTGGAAATGAACAACGGGCAGATGCTCGAGGATGTGATGCTGGCAGCGGATGGAAACACCATGGTGGAATTCTATGGACGCATGGGCGGTGTTTTCATGCTTCCAGAGGAAGTGCTGAGTGAGATCCGCCGCATCGCGGCTGGCGGGCTTTCCACTGAGGGGCATCCACGTGACCGCTGGTTGAACCGCAGCGCGCAGAAGAAGTGAGGAGTTGAACATGGAAATGAATAGTCAGGTGATAGAAGAGCAGGTTTACAACCGACCAGATTCTTTTGTGGATGTGAGCACGCATTATTGCCCCGGCTGCACGCATGGTACAGCGCATCGCTTGATCGCCGAAGTGATTGATGAAATGGGATTAAAAGGGAAGACCATTGGTGTGGCATCGGTTGGCTGTTCGGTTTTTGCCTATAACTACTTTGATGTGGATTTTGTCCAGGCGCCGCACGGGCGCGCGCCAGCAATGGCAACCGGGGTGAAACGCGTTTTACCAGAGCGCGTGGTGTTCACCTACCAGGGAGATGGCGACCTGGCCTCCATTGGCACGGCGGAGATCGTGCACGCCGCTGCCCGAGGGGAGAATATCTCCGTGTTCTTTCTGAACAACACCAATTATGGCATGACCGGAGGTCAAATGGCGCCCACCACCCTTCCGGGTCAAAAAACGACCTCTTCTCCACGGGGGCGCGATGTGGAAACACAGGGCTACCCAGTCAAAGCATCTGAAATGATCTCCACGCTGGATGGGGCTTCTTACGTGGTGCGTCGTTCGCTTCACGACCCAAAGAGTATCCGCCTGGCAAAAAAGGCTATCCGCACCGCGTTTGAAGTACAAATTCGCGGGCTGGGGTTTTCCATGGTGGAGCTACTTTCCACCTGTTCGACCAATTGGGGCATGACCCCGGTGGAATCACTGCACTGGTTAGAGAACAACATGGTGCCTTATTTCCCCCTGGGCGATTTTAAAGTCCACCCGGCGATCGCCGGGCTCAGGTTCTAGGCGGGAGGGAAAATGCAAACTGAGATCATTACTGCAGGTTTTGGCGGGCAGGGTGTGTTATTCACTGGTCAGCTGCTCACATACGCCGCCATGGATGAGGGGCGGGAGGTTACCTGGATACCCTCTTATGGGCCTGAGATGCGCGGCGGAACTGCGAACTGCACAGTGGTCATTTCTGATGAAGAAATTGGTTCGCCGATGGTCAGCGATCCGCAGGCTGTGATTGCCATGAACCTGCCTTCATTGGATAAATATGAGGGCAAGGTCAGACCCGGCGGAGTGCTGGTGGTGAATGAATCGATGGTTGATCGCGCGGTGTCCCGGCAGGATATCAAGGTGGTGATGGTGAAAGCTAATGAAATTGCTGAAGAGCTGGGTGATAAGCGCATGATGAACATGGTACTGCTCGGCGCGCTCATCGCCAACTTGCCAGTGATTCCGCTGCAGGCGATTGAGAAAGCACTGGCGGGGCACCTGCCGGAGCGGCACCACAAAATGCTACCGAAAAACTATGAGGCGCTGAAACGGGGAGCGGCGCACCTGGCGCAGTAATAACTGGTTCATCCAATAGAACTGGAGAAGTCGTCTCTTTTCCAGTTCTATTTTTTTAAGACGTCATTTGTGCTTGTTTTGCTGCTGATTGACCTGATGCGTGTACCAGGGCCACAGGTGAACAACCAGCCCGAGCCCGAACATCAACAACCCGATGACAGCCAGAACGCTTAAGTTCAAATAAATCCCGCTTGTGAACCCCACGATTGTAAAAAACAGGTGAAAGACCAGTGGAACCAAGAGCACCACCCAGTCAGGGCGCCGCACGGGGACGAGACGCGGGCGGGTGATAAAAACGATCACCAAACCGGCGTATACCAGCATCACCATGGCCATAGCGCTGCCGATATCGCTGTGTGCGAATAGATGCAAGAATAGAAAGTTGGTGGCAGCAAGGATAAAGATGGCCCCAAACAGGGCGATTACCGGGTAAACCCACACCCGCCAGGCCTGTTTGGAAGTGTGCCAACCGTTCGCTCGCAGCCAGTAAACCATCCCGCTGAAAGAAGTAGCCACAATGAACCAAGCCCAGAAGTTCCCGTAAGGCACGCCAAACCACTGCATGTCCAGCGGGATCACCCAGTTCCAGAAACCCAGGCGGATGGCGACCGCGTCCATGGCGGCGTCGATATTCAATGCCAGCAGGCCTACCAGAAAAGGCTGGGCGAACAGCGGCATGTCCAGCTGCTTGACGAACTCCATGCTGCTGTAAAGAATGACTGCCCAACCCAGCCCAATACATAACGGCGCGCCGTCGATCATCACCAGGAATTGACCATAATGATAGGCTTCCAGCTGCCTGAGGGTCATCCACTCCAGGCTTACGCCGTACACCAGGCTGGCGAGTAACTCGAGTACCCTGGTCTTCCCCTGCCGCGCGGCGTGCCAAAGACAGGCGGCAAACAACAGCAGGGTCAGCAATTCAAAAGTGAGAAATACAGTTTCTGGCATTAACTTCATCCCCAATTCAGTGTGTTTACATTCGATTCATTCAAGGAGAGTCTATTGTATCTGAAAACGAGATAAAAAACCTGACTAGTCACTTGAATTACCTTCGCCTTTGTGAAATAATATTTCTATACTGCAGGCTGGAAAAGCAGGACAGACAGGGAGGGAAATAGGCGATAACGGACCTGTATCACGCCATAGAAGCTGCTTGTTTTGCGCTGTCTCCAATCCTTAAACCAGTGGTTGAAAAGCAATCCAGCGCCTTCGGGTTGACAACGCAAGAAATGGTACTTCTCTGCGTCGCCCCAATCTTTGAGCCAGAGTGCGTCAGCGCGAGTTTGCTGAATAGGCGCTCCCCTTATACTTCTCCTGACCTGTACCGCAAAGCGTTGGAAAACCTGGCAAACGGGGGGATGTTATCCTCAAGGGATGGGGTTGGCTTCCGCGTTACAGAACAGGGTCTTGAAACGATCAGGAAGCTCAACCAATCTCTCCAGAAGACCCTGGCGGGAATACAACCCCTTCCGATAACCCGTATGATGGACCTGGCAAGCCGCTTAAAAGACCTGGCGGATGCCTGCCTGGAAACGCCTGAACCACCGGGAAACTGGTGCATTAAGCACGCACGCCGTTTGGACCCTGGCAGGAAAGCGCCGATGATGGCGCGTGTGAACCAGTTTTTGGAGGAGTTGATCGCGTTTCGCGATGACGCGCACCTGGCTGCCTGGCAGGGGTATGAAGAAAATGGTCACGCCAGGGAAGTTCTCACCTATCTATGGGTAGAAAAACAGGCGGTATTGGGAATCATTCATCAGTCTCTCAGCTATCGAGGTTTCTCGCTGGAAGATACGCTGAGCGCAGCCAGCGAATTAATCCGTAAAGGCTGGGTGAGCCGCGAAGGAGATTTGCTGCGCATCACGCCTTTTGGTAGAGAAATCCGCCGCACGATTGAAGCCACCACCGACAGGTACTATTTCACGCCGCTTATATGCTTCTCAACATCAGACCTGGAACAGACGGAAGAACTGATCAAAGAATTTCGCAAGGGCATGCCGATAATGGATATGTAGAGAACACCTTGCCTGCATGGTTCCACCCCTGGCGCGCACCTCGCTTCGGCTTAACCCGGCAGTTCTTAAAGGTATCTCTTGAACAGGTGGGTATTTAACCGGTGCTGGTATTTATGAGATACTATGGAAAGTGATGACGGAAAAAGTCCACCTGCGCAGAACCATCGCTCATCCTCGCGCTATGCAGGAGCTGCAGACCAGGAGTATCAAAAAGGAGGAAGCAATGTTAACAACTTTACGCTGGTACGGACACGCAGCCATCGGCATTGATACCAGTGGCTACCAGCTGCTGGTAGACCCCTTTTTCACAGGAAACACGGCAACCATACAAAAACCGGAAGAAGTAGCCGCCGACTACCTTCTGATCACACACGGTCACGGGGACCATGTGGGTGACGCTCCGCAAATCGCCAGGCGTACCGGCGCAACGATCATCTCCAACGCTGAAATCTGCACCTGGTTCGCCAAACAGGGGCTGAAAACTCACGCCCAACACCTGGGCGGAGGATTCCATTACCCATTTGGTTACCTGAAAATGACTTACGCCCTGCACGGTTCTGCTCTGCCAGATGGCTCTTACGGAGGCAATCCCGGCGGTTTTTTATTAACCACGCTGGAGGGTAAAAAAATCTACCTCGCCGGTGATACCGGCCTTTTTGGCGACATGAAAATGATTGGGGATGAAGGTGTCGATCTGGCGGTGCTGCCGATTGGCGATAATTACACCATGGGACCGGATGACGCGCTGCTGGCCGTGCGGCTGTTGCGCGCAAAAATGGTGGTGCCGATTCACTACGACACCTTTGAGGTCATCCGCCAGGACGCGGCCGCCTGGGCAGAAAGAGTTCGGGTGAACACGCCAACACAGGTGATTTTACTGAAGCCGGGCGATCAGGTTTCTGTGGAATAGAGATTTCACGCCAGAAGAGGGAATGCCAGAATCCGTCTTTCACAGACGGATTCTGGCATTATTCGTGCAACAAGAAAAGAAATACGTTTTGGGCTTTGTGGAGGTTTGATGATGGAAACAATACTTGAACTTTTAACCACCGCCGGGAGGTTTCTGGTTGGCATGTGGCCGGTGATGTTCGTGGTGCTGCTTTTTGGGATTTTCAAGCGCCGAGACGGTTTTGGCACCATGATCAGGCTTTCCATTAAATCACTGGTGATCGCCTGGGTTTTCTTTGCGATATTAAGGGTGGTGTTCAATTATTTCCATATGGATACCCTCCAGTTAATTGAGGAACCAGAGAACACCAAGTGTTTCCTGATTGTGGGGCTCTTTTTGCTGCCATTGGCGCTTGCCATTGTGTTTGAGGAAGCCCGTAAACGCCGGACGATCAAATCGATCGAAGACATGCAGCTCCTCTCGCCTTCAGAATTTGAAAAACTGGTAGCCAAGACTTACCGCGAGCAGGGACATTCGGTCGAGATTGTGGGAGCGACTGGCGACCACGGCATCGACCTGGTGGTGCACACCAACAAGGGAGAAACCTGGCTGGTGCAGTGCAAGAAGTATCGCGGAAAAGTGGGTGAGCCGGTTGTTCGAGACTTTTATGGCGTGTTGCGGGCGTCTAACGCTGACGCGGGCGCCATTGTCACCACGGGTCTGATCACCCCGCAGGCGCGACTGTGGGCAGAGGGCAAGCCCATCTTCCTGTATGATGGGCGGGCTTTCTTGAAGATCATCGAAAGCACCCGGCTGCGCCGTGTGTTACCGCAGGAAGTGCGCAAACCTGAACCCGCCACTCCCGCCAAGCAGAGCTGGTTTGGGTCTGCCTTAAAAACAGCATCGGCAACTGCCAGCGCGGCAGCACCGGTGACCTTGACAGGTATGGTTGAACATTCCGTGGAGATGGAAGCGCAAGATAAGACGCCCTTCTCAAAAGAAGCCAACATCCCTGATTGCCCGGTTTGCGGTACAAGCATGATTCTAAAAACCACGCCACGCTTTTTGCTCAAGCCAAAGAAGACCTATATTTGTGTTAACGCGCCGGAATGTGAAGAAACATTCCCTGTGGAATAAAAAAACACTTCAAAACATCACGCCCTCAACCCGAGGGCGTTTTTATTGCTTCGCGGTTCAGCAGGTTGGCAAAAAACTGACCTCGCGGGGTTTCGTGGAAATGGGTGTAACCCCATTTCTCATAGGCGTATCCCCGTTGTTCAGCCCGCCGGTGGGCTTCAGCGGGGAAGATGTAGGCGGTGACCGTTTCGGCGAAATCTTCCAGCGAATTGAAATTCTTGTCCACTCCGCAAGGGGGAGGAGGGCTGCCTACCCGGTACCAAAAAGCTTTCCAGTCAGGCCGGGCGTAATGGAGAGCTTTGAATAAAAAACCACTGCCGGTGTGTGCGCGCATCTGCTGTGAAAGCCGCCAGCCATGCGCCGCGTCGAGTGCGTGCGCCAGTTCATGGGTAATGGTCCACTCGGTCAGGTTCAGCGTGTTAAGGTTTAACCTGTTACCGGGAGCGTAATTGTTCCCGCCCTTCTGCTCCAGGTGCACGATGTAGACCTTCTCGACCCCTAAGCTGGCAGCGAGAGGGCCGGTGACCGCGTAGAAGCGATCAATAGTACGGGTGACCAGGGCTTCCAGCGAGGGCTGAACCATACCTTCAATACGAAATTCGTGTCGCAGGATGGAACCGCCCAGGCGTACCAGATGAACTGTCATTTCCGGCTCCCTTGTCTTACTCTACATAAGAGGTGACTGTGTAGCGAAAAGGAGAATGGAGCGGGAAGATCCCGGGAAAGGCGCAAGTGCGGAACGGGCGAGGGAAAAACACGCTGATTCATTTGATGATTAATCCTACTATAAAAACGCTGTACTCCCAGGAAATTCGTTTTTCAACAATGGTAGCACTGAAAGGCAATAATCCTGATAGGTTTTGCCAGTATCGCGCGTGTAGTATTGAGACAATACACTGGCTGACCGGAGCTGCATGGAGAGCAAAACACCCAGGTTTTATGAATTATCCATCTCCTCCCGCCTGGAACAACTCGCGCGGGAGGCGGATTTACCGTTAGAGGACTTGTTGCCGCTTGGCGGTAAGCCTATACTCACCACAGAAACCGCCGACCATATGATCGAGAACGCGGTGGGAGTATACGGCATGCCGCTCGGCATCGCGCGCAACTTCCTCATCAACGGGCGCGAGGTTTTGGTGCCGATGGCAATCGAAGAGCCATCAGTAGTGGCGGGGGCTTCTTTTATGGCGAAACTGGCCCGCGCGGGCGGCGGCTTTGTCGCTACGACAACCGCGCCTGAGATGATAGGTCAGCTGCAGTTGCTGGATATCGCCGACCCCGCTGCGGCAAAGGCCAGTGTTCTGGCGCATAAGCAGGAATTGCTTGAGCTGGCGGGCAAAGAACACCCGACGCTGTCGCGCTTTGGCGGCGGTCCGAGGGATATTGAAATGCGCGAGATCCACACTTCGCCTATCGGTCCCTTTCTGGTGATGCACCTGGTTTACGATGTGCGTGATGCCATGGGGGCGAACGCCATCAACACCGCGCTGGAGGTGCTTGCGCCGCGCGTGGCGCAGATCAGCGGCGGGCGAGTGCATTTGCGCATCCTCTCTAACCTGGCGGATAAACGCCTGGCCCGCGCGGAGTGTACCATCCCGCTGGCGGTGTTGGGTTTTGGAGAATACACACCCGAAGCGGTTCGCGATGGCATCATTGAAGCCTGGGCTTTCGCTGCGGCGGATCCTTATCGCGCAGCAACGCACAACAAAGGCATTATGAATGGCGTTGACGCGGTTATTCTGGCTACCGGTAACGACTGGCGGGCGGTGGAAGCCGGCGCGCACGCTTACGCTGCCCGTGATGGGCGATACACCAGCCTGACCACCTGGGGGGTAACCGCAGATGGCAGCCTGAAAGGCAGCCTGGAAATGCCCATGGCAGTGGGGATCGTAGGCGGCGCCACCCGCTCTAACCCGGCCGCGGCCGCGGCGATCAAACTGCTAAAGGTAGCATCCGCAGCCGAACTGGCACAGGTGATCGCTTCTGTTGGCCTGGCGCAAAACCTGGCCGCTCTACGCGCGCTGGCAACCGAGGGGATCCAGCGCGGGCACATGGGACTGCACGCGCGCCAGGTAGCGCTGGCAGCAGGCGCAGCTGGTGATGAGGTCGACCGCCTGGCGCAGCAACTGGTAAAGGAAAATAATATCCGCTCAGATAGGGCGGTACAAATTTTGCTGGAGTGGAGAAAGTAAAGCTATGGAGAAAAATCAACCCGCATCAAAGCTATTACGGACTGACCGGAAAACCGGTATTGTTGGCTATGGCGCCTATATTCCCCGTTACCGCTTACCGGGGAGCGAAGTGGCCATGCTATGGACTGGATCGCCCAAAGGGTCGCCAGTAAAGGAGAAAGCGGTCGCTGGACTGGATGAAGACGTCATCACCATGTCAATTGAGGCGGCGCGCAACGCGCTCGTGCGCGCGAATATCGCCGCTTCTGAGCTGCGGGCCGTGTGGGTGGGTTCTGAATCTCATCCTTATGCTGTGAAGCCCAGCGGCACGCTGGTGGCAGAGGCGATTGGCGCTTCCAATGACATCCAGGCGGGAGATTGGGAGTTTGCCTGCAAGGCCGGTACAGAAGCCATGGTCGCAGCCATCGCGCTGGTGGGCTCTGGTATGGGCAGGTACGCGCTGGCCATCGGCATGGATACTGCCCAGGGAAAGCCAGGAGACGCGCTGGAATATACCGCCAGCAGCGGCGGCGCGGCTTTTGTCATTGGACCCCGCGAAGAAGCCATAGTGAACATCGAAGCGACTTACTCTTTTGTTTCTGACACACCTGATTTTTGGCGCCGACCGGAACAAAAATACCCTGAGCATGGCCAGCGTTTTACAGGCGACCCGGCATATTTTAAACATGTTGAATCTGCTGGCAGGGTGATGCTGGAAGAACTGGGAATGAAAGCCTCTGACTTCACCTACGCGGTCTTCCACCAGCCCAACCCGAGATTCCCGCTTAAGGCCGGGAAGGATCTGGGCTTCACCGAGGAGCAGATAAAACCCGGGCTGCTGGTACCGGTGGTCGGCAATACCTACGCTGGCGCATCGATGGTCGGCCTAACCGCCATTCTGGATATTGCCAAGCCTGGCGACCGTATTTTGCAGGTTTCATATGGTTCCGGCGCGGGATCAGACGCCTTCTATTTGGAGGTGACAGAAAAGATCGCCGAAAGGCGTGAACTGGCGCCTTCGACCGCTGATTATCTCGCCCGCCGCACCGAGATCAATTACGCCACCTACGCCCGCTTCCGTGGCAAGATCGATATGGGATAGGAGCCAGACATGACAGAAGTGGTCATTGCGGGCATTGGTCAAATTCCCGTTGGAGAGCATTACACGCTCAGTCTGCGGTCGATGGGCGTTCAGGCGCTCACGCGGGCGTTAAAAGACAGCGGCGGGTTGAAACCTGACGCGCTGTATATCGGCAACCTGCTTTCTTCCATGATCTCGCACCAATCAAACCTGGGCGCGCTGTTTACCGATTACGGCAGGCTGGATAGCATTGAAGCCTTCACCACCGAAGCGGCGGGCGCTTCAGGCGCGGCGGCTCTACGCCTGGGGGTGCTGGCCATCCTCAGCGGTCAGGCGGACACCGTGGCGGTGCTGGGGGTCGAAAAATGGAGCGACCTGGTGCGAGCGGATGCAGAAGCGATGATTACTCAGGAGCTGGATTATGATTACGAATCAATACCCGGGCTCACCAGCACCAGCCAGGCAGCGCTTATTCAGCAGCGGTACTTACACAAGCACGACCTGGAGCAAAACGCGCTGAGCGGTTTCGCGTTACTGGCACACGCCAACGCTGTCCATAATCCTTTCGCGTTCTATCGAAACCCTCTGACGGAAGAGGGATACGTGCGAGCAGGGATGCTAAGCGACCCTATCACCATCTTTGATGGCGCCACCTACGCGGATGGCGCTGCTGCGCTCGTTCTCACCCGGCGCGAGCTGTTGCCGAGGGGATACGCGCACCCAGTTATCAGCGTGATGGGTTCTGGTGCCAGCAGCGACGCGCTCTCCTGGCATGACCGGACAGAGCCGATGTCATTTACCGCTGCCGTTCGCGCGATTGATCAGGCTGTTCAGCAGGCGGGCTTGTCTAAAGAGCAGATAGACCTGTTTGAATTGGACGACGCTTTTTCAATCTACGCCGCGCTGACCCTGGAAGGTGTGGGTCTGGCGGATAAGGGCGCGGCCTGGAAGATGGCGCGGGATGGTGAATACAACATCGGTGGGCACCTGCCCATTCTGACCATGGGCGGCTGCCTGGCACGCGGCAATCCCATTGGCGCGAAGGGGGTGTACCAGGTGGTCGAGGCGGTGACCCAGCTGCGCGGAGCAGCGGGAGCCAACCAGGTAAAGGCCGCGCGCGCTGCCCTCAGCTTGGCGCTGGGCGGCCCGGCTTCCACCGCGATCGCGCATGTGTTGAAGAGAGAAAGTGAATAGCAAACAGCTATGCGTGATAGAAGGAGTGTTCTCCGCCGGGAAAGTGAGATTCCGCTCGCCAACCCCTGCCCAAACTTGATAGTATTTGATAGATTTCAACTCATAAACTTATGCGTACACCTTGAAGGAAAAGGTAGCAAAAGGAGTGAAAAATGGAAAACCCGCGATATTGGCGCTTGAAAAAACAACGCTACAGCCTGCTGGGTGAAGTTTGCCCGCACTGTGATTCAAAGATCTTCCCACCGCGAGATATATGCCCGGAGTGCGGCGGTGAAGCCAAGACAGATTTCGCTTTCAGCGGTAAAGGCAAGGTTTACTCGTATACTGTGATGCGCGACGCGCCTGCAGGGTATGAGCAGAACGCGCCTTACACCGTGGCGATTGTTGCCCTGGACGAGGGGCCGATGGTGACGGCACAACTGACCGACCTCGGCGAGGAACCGGTGCGGATTGGCATGCCTGTGGAAATGGTCACGCGCAAGCTCCGCGAAGACGGCGAGAAAAAGGGGATTTTGGTGTACGGCTATAAATTCCGACCGGCGGTAAGAGCGTAAACGATTTGTGAATGCACCAGCGCCTTCCAGAGATGGAAGGCGCTTTTTAATTTCCGTAAAGAAACATTTCCTTTAAGCAATCATCCTTCAGGTGTATCTTCGTTTTTTGTGTTGCTACGTGCTGACCCACTCACACGCTGACCCCTTCATATAGTTAACTTTCTCATATGCAAGTTGAATATTAATTATTGCAAAATCTTATTTCATAAAATAAAAATAACATGAAATCAGAAGAGATTCGATTACGCAACGATTACGCAACCTTTTTTCTGTTAATTCGAGTCAGAAATACCCATCGTTCTTTAATAGCTTAATGACTTGCCAGCGCAATAATGTTTTCCGATCTGCCACTCCTCGCTGATCTCTCCCAAAGGTCTTTCACGCCATTCTTGTAGCACTCCGTCCAGCTGTGCAGTTGCCCGGCTAACCTGTTCAGAAGAAATCTCAACCCCGCATAGCTGTTCAGTGATGGCTTTCACCTTACGGGTAGACACTCCCTGA